>Ga0335078_10008428_pt1 | contig 15330 bp, 12 predicted proteins | sample Lox_Sample_32_FD_206711 | JGI IMG/M metagenome (GOLD analysis project Ga0335078, IMG submission 206711) | Soil microbial communities from Loxahatchee National Wildlife Refuge, Florida, United States - Lox_Sample_3.2 | ecosystem: Environmental > Terrestrial > Soil > Wetlands | place: USA... | reverse complement strand
GCGGGTTCACCTTTGACGATTACTTCAAAAACCATATCGTTTCGCAGGCCCAGATTTATCAGTACGTGATGGGATTTCAAGGAGCGGCGCGCGATCCGCTGCAGCACGCGCTGCCGTTTCTCTTCAGCGATCCTGCTCTGGTGAAGGAAGTTCTGCGCTACACGCTAAGCGAGGTTCGTCCGGATGGATCAATTCCATACGGCATCGTTGGGCATGGCATGCCAATGCCGACCAGCAGCGATAACTCAAGCGATATGCCGATGTGGCTGCTGTGGGCAGTGAGTGAGTATGTCCTCGCGACACGCGATCTGCAATTCCTGGACTTGGAGGTCGTAACGCTTTTCGGAGAAAGCACGGGGCGCGAGTCGGTTCGCAACCTGCTGGCGCGGTGCTACCGGCATCTGACCGACGATGTGAAAACCGGAGAGCACGGCCTCATGCGCATGCTGCAGGACGACTGGAACGACGCCCTGGTAAATGCCTGGAGCACGCTGGCGGAAAACAAAGAAGTAGTGGAGAAGGGTGAGAGCGTCTTGAACTCGGCGATGGCTGCGTATGTCTTCGACTACTACGCACGGATGCTGAAATATGCGGGGGCGAACGAGGATTCCATCTTACCGATTCGGCGGAAAGCAGACGAGCATCGCAAGGCCGTGCGCGAGCAGTGGACGGGTACGTGGTTTCGCCGCGCATGGCTGGGATCGACGGACGGTTGGCTCGGAGAAAAGTGTATGTGGATCGAGCCGCAGCCCTGGGCGTTGATCTCCGGAATTCCCAATGAACAGCAGGCGCGCACCCTGGTCGACAGCATCGATCGCGAACTGCGAAGTCCTTCGCCGATTGGCGCGATTCAGCTGACGACCGGACCGGACCAGGTGCAGAAAGGCGCATGGAAGACGGAGCCCGGGACGTCCGTGAATGGCGGCGTCTGGCCGTCACTGAACCAGACGTTGATCTGGGCGCTGGCCGGGATCGACGGCACCATGGCTTGGGATGAATGGAAGAAGAATTCATTTGCGCGGCACGCGGAAGTCTATCCGGAGATCTGGTATGGAACGTGGAGCGGGCCCGATGTGCTGAATTCCGCGTTAAGCAAAGATCCGGGTAAAACGACCGGGGGCAAGCCGTTTGGGTGGACGGACTTCCCTGTGCTGAATATGCATACTCACGCGTGCCCCTTGTACGAACTCACCAAGCTGATCGGGTTGGAGTTCATCGAATCGGGAGTAAATCTATCCCCCAAACTTCCACTGCGCTCGTTCCGCTTTGAGTCGCCGCTGCTGGGGCTGATCAAGTCGGATCAAGGATACGAGGGATGGTACAACCCGGCGTCCGAGGGTACATATGACATTCATTTCGAGGTTCCGGCCGGGGAAGCAGGCAAACTTTCGCGAATTGAGGTCAATGGGAAAGTAATGGCTGGCCCCTCTAAGGCAAAATTCATGATGCGCGGGCAAGGCGGTAGAGGAAACCCGCTCCGCTGGTCGGTACGCAGGTAGTTCATGACCTTCGAACGACTACTGTGGTTGTTTCCAATTGCGTTGACGCTGCACAACGCCGAAGAAGCGATCTGGATGCCAAGCTGGCAGGTACGCCACGCGGGGCAATTGCCGATCCATCCGCCAGGAGCAGTGCAGATTCGGGTGCTGCTAGTGCTGCTGACGGTCGCCGCTTATGCTGTTACTTGGCTCAGCGTGCGGCGGGGGCCCGGCAGCGTCTGGGTTTATCTCACGTTCGGGTATATCGTCGCAGTGCTGGTGAATGTACTCGTTCCGCATGTTCCGGCTGCGATTGCATTTCGCGGATACGCGCCCGGCGTGGTTACAGCAGTGTTGATCAACCTTCCACTGATGAGTGTCCTTATCGTGGGGGCTGTTCGCGAGCGGTGGGTCTCGGGGTGGAAGGCGGTCGGGTTCGGGGTAGGCGTTCCGCTGGCCGGTGGAGCGCTGATTGCATTGTGGTTGATGCGGACTTCATGAACGAGTCTGAGAAATCATGTTTTCTGACTTTCATGGAAATCCTGACGTAATCCATCGCCTGCGCGACATGCTGGCGCGCGATCACCTTCCCCACGCCGTCGTACTGGCCGGCGGCCTGGGCTCAGGCAAGTACACGCTGGCTCTCATGCTGGCCCAGGCTTTGAATTGCTTGCAGCCTCCTTCGTCCGATGGGCTTCCCGACTTCTGCGGAGTGTGCGCAAACTGCACCCGCATTGCGCAGGCGAGAGACCTCGACGCCCGGTTTGCCGAGGCAGTTGAAGCGCGTGAAAATCTGCGCGAGACCGACAAGAAGGAAACTCGGATTTTTGTCCAGACCCATCCGGATGTGCTGGTGATCCCGCCCGATCCGCCCCAGATGATGATCAAAGTCGACCAGGTGCGGCGCGTGATTGAGACGATCTATTACCGCCCGGCGGAAGGCAAGGAGAAGATCTACATCTTTACCGACTCGGCATTTATGAAGGAGGCGGCAAACTCCTTGCTGAAAGTGCTGGAGGAGCCTCCCGAGTTCGCCACGATTTTTCTGCTGACTGAAAATCCGGGGGAATTGCTGCCGACGATGCGGTCACGGTCCATGGTGTTCACTCTGGGCGCGCTGCCAGCCGAAGAGATCGAAAAGGATCTGGCGACGCATCGCCCAGACTGGAAGCCGGGCCAGCGCGCGCTAGTCGCAAGGCTGAGCGAGGGAGCGGTGGGGCGCGCGCGCAGCTTTGACGTAGCAGCCTATACGGCCTCGCGCGACCATGCTTTGGTTTTGTTGAATTCGGCCTTGCGCGGAGGCGAGCACGGCGAACTCTTCAAGATCACTGAGTCGTACCGTCCAGGCGCAGAAGGCCGCGAGAAAATCGAAGCGTTGATCAAGACACTGTATTCGCTGCTGCGCGACCTGGCGTTTATCGAATCCGGCGCACCGGAGTTGATCCGCAATACCGACATTGCCTCGGAGTTGGAGCGGATGGCTGAGTCCGCCGATTTCGAGTGGATCACCGCGGCGTCCGACCGTCTCGCGGAAGTTGAGCGCGGGATGCGTAGGAATCTGCTGCGGTCGCTGTCGCTGGACGCGTTTGCGGCGGCGCTGGAGAAGTGATCATCGACCGTCATTGTCATCCCTCTTGCGGAAAGCCGTAACCGGCCCAGCGCTGGGAGTGGAGCGGACCGCCACAGCTGTTCTCACCTCGCTCGGGCCGCGCGGTTCGCCGATCCGTTCATCGCCAATCATAGAGACTTCGCCAATGGCAACGGGGGCTTTCCGGTGTGGATCAGGCAAGAAAGTCCACCGCGCCTCGATCTCGACAGTCGATCCGATGAAAGGTTCGAGACGGTCGACGATTCCCACCGGATAGTCGACGCAGAGCTTAAGTCCGCCGAGCGCGTCCCCGGCAACGGCGATTCCCTGGGGGCAGAAGGGAGTCTGTTCGACGATCACGGCCAGGCGTTTCTTCTTAATGATGAACTGCTGGGCCGATGCTGTTCCCACCGTAGTTCCGAGCACAGTCCCGAGGAATACCGCCACCAGGAGCAACATCGTTGTCAGTGGTTTTGGGCTGTTCATAAGCACCTCCGTTGCGAGCTTCACTGAATCACGCGATCTCGGAACATGAATGGGGTCACCCACAACTCGCATGGCGAGGCCCAGCAAACTCATTGCTTGCACCCAGGACCGCCTGCCCGGCCGAACCCCCATCCTGGCCCTGAGGCGGGTAACCATCGAGCTGGTTACTTCCGACAGAGCTTTGAGCACGATGAGAACAATCTAATTGCCATATTCTTCAATGGCTTGGCGAAAATTACTCCGCTGGTTCTACTCCCTTCGGAGAGATTGCCCGGCCCATCTGGCCCACCTATAATCGACCTACTCTGGCAGTACGATTCTCCGTCAGGTTCCGGGTAGCGCGTCGAGAGGCTGTAGTTTGTCTGGGACAGTTTTGAGCAGTCCTCTGGCGAATTTTTGGTGAAAGGGAAAATGCCCGGATCATGCGAAAGCTCTTAAAATCCGCACTCATGCTGACGGCTTCAACGGCAATCGCGACCTCTCTTTCTTTTCTAGGATTGACCTCTGTTGCGTCTCAGGCGCGCGCGGAGGAAGGCGACCACGCGTCCCACGGAATTGCGACCACGGAGGAACACGGCCGCACGGTCTACGTGAACGAAGACGGCCCGGCGAAGCAGGCGGCTGCCCCGGCTCCGCAGCCCAAAGCTTCCAGGTTCGTGTATTGGAGCAGCAAAGAGAACCGGTGGAAGCCGGTGCCTTCCGCGAATACGGCTTCGATGCAGGCAGCGCGCTCGGCGGCCGCGGAAGTGAGCCAGTATTACGGGCATGAATCGACGCAGTCGGCGAATGCCAAGATCGTTGCGGCGAATTCGCATGGACATCAGGCCACCGCCGACGAGGTCGACCAGTCGATCGTCATGGCAGCGGCCCGGCACAACGTGGACCCGAACCTGGTTCGGGCTGTGATCAAAGTGGAATCGAACTTCAATTCCAATGCGGTTTCGAACAAAGGAGCCATGGGGCTCATGCAGCTCATGCCCAAGACCGCCCGCGAACTGAAGGTGAAGAACCCGTTCGATCCGCAGCAGAACGTCGACGCCGGTGTGCGCCACCTCAAATATCTGCTCGAGAACTACAACGGCGACGTGAATCTCACCCTCGCGGCATATAACGCAGGAGAAGGTGCGGTACGCCGCAGCGCTGGCGTACCACACTACAGCGAAACGCAGAACTACGTTCGGCGGATCACCAACCTATACTACGGCGGATATGATCTGGCGACCTCGGGCGCCTCCAAGGATCCTGTGCGGGTTCAACGAGATGCGCGAGGCGTGCTTTACATCAGCAACACGGAATAACTCGGGAGCATCTGTTTTACAGTGGGAATTTGAAATCTCTCAGGTACCTTAGGCAGTTCAACTGCAACGGCGGATCTTGACAGTAACGGACCGGCGAATTTGAAAGCTAGATTAAGCCAGCGTAGTTTGAGCTGGGCAGCGCTGCTCTTGTTGGTCGCGCTGCCTGGGGTGCCGGCGCACGCCCGCACTCACCACACCGAGGCCTGGGCTCGCGATCGCTATGCTGCTGCCGACCGGATGCGCGAAGCGCTCAATGGACGTCCTCCGGCCGAGCGCACGCGCCACGACTACCAGCGCGTCCTCAATGCCTTCCGTAACGTCTATTACGGTGCGCCGACGTCCACCAAAGCGGATCCCAGCGCGGTTGCAGTTGCTGAGACTCTTGTCGAGATGGGGCGACGCTTCGACGACGACAAGATCCTGAATGAGGCCATCGCTCAGTACAAGTTCCTCCGCAAGGAGTATCCCGGCAGCAAGTATCGCTGCGACGCACTGTTCACAATCGGCGAAATTTACAAGGATGATCTGAACGATTCGGAGCAGGCGCGAGCCGCATTCAAAGAATTTCTGAAGCGGTATCCGCATAACCGCCTCGCGGAGGATGCGCAGCTGGCGATTGCCGAGATCGATCGCGACGTTGAAGCAGCGAAGAAGGCTGACTCCAGGAAGCCGGGGAAAGACGTTGCCAAGACTCCCGACGCGAAGTCGCCGAATCCTTCCGAGAAGGCCGAAGCCGACAAAGGCAAGACCAGCAAGAACAATGGCAATGGCAATGATGAGCAGGAAGCTCAGAACGACGAGGGCGACACGGACGCATCGGCCTCGGACTCCTCCGACACTCATGCCAAGCACTTGCCGCGAGTTACCGCGATCCGGCACTGGTCGACTCCCGACTACACACGCGTCGCCATTGATCTCGAAAGTGAAGTAAAGTTCGCGTCACAGCGGATCGCAAATCCGGATCGGATCTTCTTCGATCTCCGCGACACCAAGCTCGCTTCCACGCTAGTTGGGAAGAGCTTCGACGTCGATGACGGTTTTCTGAAGAAAATCCGCGTGGCACAGTTTCAGCCGGGACGCACGCGGGTTGTGCTCGAAGTGGACAGTCTGTCGACCTATGAGGCTTTCCTGCTGCCGAACCCTTACCGGCTCATCATTGACATCCACGGAAAAGACGACAAGATCGCGCACGCGAGGCTGACGAAAGAAGAAACGGCCGCCCTCGCCGATGTAGAAGCTCCGCCGCGAGTCGACGCCAAAACGCACGTGACGAAGCCAGAAGTGAAGGCCGACATGAAGGCTCTGGCGGGGAAGGCGCCGAGCAAGAAAGAACAAGTACACGACGAACCGAATGTCGAAGCCAAAGAGGATGGGACGAACTCCACGGTGTCGGACGCACCGAAGACCACTGTCACACAGACCAAGGTCGACGGAAAGGTGATAAAGAAGGTCATCGTCGACAACGGCGGCCCGGGTCCGGCCGAATCCCCAAACGCGGCAAAAGCGGATGACGCGCCGCGTGCGCATTCATCCACCGCACCTCCTCAAAAACCCGAAAGCGTTCCGGATGACGACACCGTAGCTGATGCCAAAGCCTCGAGCGATGTGGCTACCGCAGGTCACGCGACCGGAAAATCCTCCTCACGGCTCAGCGCGAATCGCAAGTCGTCAGACTTAGGCATTCGCGAGGCGAAACCGACGGCTCGTGGCGACCGCTCGCTGATTCGTGCGCTGGGATTAAAGATCGGCAAGATTGTCATTGATCCAGGACACGGCGGACACGATACAGGGACAATCGGCCCCGATGGTCTGCAGGAGAAGGATCTGGTTCTCGAAGTCGGGAGACGTCTAGGCAAACTTCTCGAAACTCGCCTGGGCGCCGAAGTCGTCTACACCCGCAAGGACGATACATTCATCCCTCTTGAGACCCGCACGGCGATTGCCAACCAGCAGCGCGCAGACCTCTTCATCTCGATTCACGCCAATTCAAGTCACGATCCCGACGCCCGCGGCGTGGAGACGTACTATTTGAATTTCACCTCTTCTCCAGAAGCGCTGGAAGTGGCGGCGCGCGAGAACGCGGTCTCCGAGAAATCGATCTATGAACTGCAGGATCTGGTCAAGAAGATCGCGCTGAAAGAAAAGATCGAGGAATCGCGGGAGTTCGCCGGCGACGTGCAGGAGTCACTGCACACCGGCCTAGCCGCCAAGAATCCCGGAATCCGCAATCGTGGCGTGAAGAAAGCCCCGTTCATCGTCCTCATCGGCGCGAATATGCCCTCGATTCTTGCCGAGATTTCTTTCGTATCGAACCCCGGCGACGAGCACCGGCTCGAAACCAGCGAATACCGGCAGAGGATTGCCGAGTCCCTCTATCGCGGAATCGCGAAGTACGTCGACGGCCTTAGCGGCGTGAAGATCGCCAGCAAGTTGGACAAGGCCGCTGGGCAGTAGCAAACACCCAATCGAAGGCTCGTCTCAAAGCAACCACTTTCCCGTCCCGCTTCAGAGCCAACTCTTTTCGAGAGCGACGCTCGTGTCATAACTTATTGGCAATAGCGGGCGCGGGCTGAAACGCCCCCTGCCGATAAAGTACCTTCGATCAATAGTTTAGGCGGGTAACCACCTTGGGTGACTGAGGTACGTTGCGACGCATATTGGATACGTCTAATGTTGCTGAACACATGAATCTGAAGCACCTCGATCGGCGTTCTCAGTCTCACCACAAACATTCACCCGCCGCAGGACCGGGCCGGAGCCCCGTCTCAAAACGTCGTAGCACGCGGATGGCGCTCAGCGCAGCCGTCGGACTTTCCGGAGAAGACCGGCAGAAGGCTGCCTTTAACATCACCGCCAAAGCCACCAACTTGAACCGGCACGGCGCTGCGGTGCAGATTGACCGACAACTGCAGGTTGGAAGTGTGCTCTCGGTGAAGAATCAGAGAGGGACGCAGATCTCAGCGCGGGTCGTGGCACAGCTCGCCGCCCTGCAAGGCATTACGACGTACGCCATCGAGTTTGTGGACCAGGACGACGCAGCCAAGAACTTTTGGGGAATCTCGTTCCCGTCCGGCGGAAACAACTAGAGCTGATCTTAGAAATAGGTTTGGGAAGGGCACGGCTTCCAGCCGTGCCGTTAGAGATCACAAAAAGCTGTTGGGCTTCAGCCCCTGAGGTTCGCTTGTGGCGGACGCAGCTTGCCCTGAGCGGCGCGAAAGGGAGGCGTCACTAGCCACAGTAAAAAAGGCCAGCGCGCTCCGAGGAGCTGCTGGCCAACCGCACGGCCCGAAAAATCAGTAAGCCTATTGAATCGCGCTGCCGACCTGCGAGAAGACGTTGTTCGCGTTCGACCCGATCAGGCGCACAGTTCCAACCACGATCACAAGGATGACTGCCAACATCACCGAATACTCGGCGATGTCCTGACCTGCTTCGTCCGACCACAGACTATGAAGTAAATAAGCCATTTGGTTCGTCCCGTTTCTCCCTTTGCCCTACGCTACCCCTGAAGTTTGAGCCGCCTGCGCCGTCTGGCTGGTCTGATCCACAAAACCCAACCCCCAGGGTTCTCGTTCCTGCGTGACCGCTTGCAGCCCTGCCTGGAACTCTGACGTACCTTGCATCTTCTTCACCCATACCACGCGAAACTGCAGCTTCCGCTGCCTATAAAAAATCGTGACTTCGTCGAGCACATTCAACTCACGACGCACGGAACCCAGGCGAACTCCGGTTGCCGTTACATCTAAAGTGTGCGCCAGCTCCTCGAAAGACCTGCCCGCGCTGTCCTTGCCCTTGATTCTGACGGGGAGAACGGCTTTCGTACGCTTTCCGCGCCGCTTATTCTCTGCACTGCCCGATGGCATTCTCGTCACCCAAACCTTAGTCTGCTCTTGAGTTACAGGATTGTGAATGGCCCCGTCGTGTAGGTCGTAGAGCACAAGGGTAATCAGTCCACGAAGAATGTTCGTGCGTGGCCGGACGCATTTCCTCCGCCCCGCTCCGCCGGGGTGAATAACCCTCAATAAATCAATTACTTCCATGACGCCGGAAACTTTTCGTCACAGCTTGTGGTCTAATGTCTTAAGCGGGGTCGAAGCCTCGGTGTCTTCGCTATGAGATCCTTCCGGTTTCTTTTTCTTTGCATCTGTCTCGGTTGTTTGCCAACCGCAGGTTTCGCACAAAATCCATCAGCCAATCGCCCGCCGGCCATCCTTCCGCTGAAATTCGAGGGCTGGCAGATGCAGGGGACTGCGCAGATCAGTGCTGATCCCGCATCCGTCGATCCCACCAATGCAATTGTGCTGAAGGAATACCGCTTCACCGATTGCGCGGTGGCAACCTACACGCGCGATGACGGGCGCACATTGAAAGTTCGCGCGGCGCGCTTTGCCGGCGCTGATGGTGCGTTCGGCGCGTATACGTTTTATCTGCAGGCGGGGATGAACAAGGAACAGATCGGCGATCAGGGAGCATCGCTGGGAGATCGCGTTCTTTTTTATCGCGGACACGTGCTAGTCGACGCGCAATTCAGCAAAGAGTCGCCGATGTCGGGCGACCAGATGCGCGCGCTCGCGGGAACCCTGCCCCGTCCGGGTGGAAACGCGGGCAATCTGCCGACGTTTATTCAGTTTCTTCCGCAACGGAACTACGTCGCCAACACGCAGAAATATGTAATGGGGCCAGCCGCCTGGGAAGCGCTCGCGCAGCCGGTTTCCACCGATCTGGTGGATTTTGGCGCTAGCTCTGAACTCACGGTCGCTCATTACGGAATGCGAAGTGGCGAAGGAACGCTGATCCTGATCTCCTATCCAACGCCACAACTGGCCGTCGATCACTTACGACTCATCAATGCCGCGCATCAGTTACCAGCACCGCAGCCCGGTGAGTCCACCACCGCATGCTCACACGATTTCTGCGACAAACGCACAGGCCCCATCGTTGCGATCGCCACCGGAGGCATTTCCGACGACGACGCGAAATCGCTGCTCGGAATGGTGAATTACGAAGCCAACGTTACCTGGAACAGTCCGACCGAGAATCCGCAAGTTCGCGACTTGTACATGCTCGTTCTCAATATAGTGATCCTGTGCGCGCTTCTCGCCGTTCTCGCCATCATCGCCGGCATCGCGTTTGGTGGATTCCGCATCCTGATGAAGAAGCTTTATCCCGACAGAGTTTTCGATCGTCCCGAGCAGATGGAGTTCATTTCTCTGCACCTGACCGAAACCGTCGTCAAAGGACAGACAACCGGTCCCGAAGGGACTCCCCAGGCACCCCAGACCCCCTCCTGAGCCTCGATAAGTGCCTCAGAAATATCAGGTTACGACCTTCCACAGGGCATTTTGTCTCAAATTGGCACATTCTTTCGCGGTGTTGACGCATTTCGTAAGTCATTGAAAATAAAGATGTTTATTTACCAAAAATCGCTTGACACCCCCGTTTTTACGCTCATAAGATTTCCGCAGAAAGTTTTGACGGGATTCTAAGCCTCCGTTGGAACTATTCTCCCTTGAAGAAGAGGCCGCCCAGTTGCCGGGTGGCCTTTTCGTTTGCGCAGTGACTCGTTCCTTTCCTGTTCTTGCATGCGCAAGCGATGCTTCGAAGCATCGCCTTGAAGCGACGTCATCGAAGCCACGATTTGAAACCATGCTTTGAAAGGGCGCGGCTTCTGAGCCGCGCCGCAAGATTTCAAATGAGCTAACGCCTTTAGGCGCGGGTCAGCACTCTTCACCGTCGGGCGGTGCGACATCATCACGGAACTACCACGATTCTTCCAGCGTATCCTTTGTTGTGAGTTATCTTGTCAGTGCCGTAAGTTCGGATTCACTGGGAGGATCCATGTTCTGCGATGGGTGCGGCGGCGAGTTACATCCTGGTCAAGCCTTCTGCAGCAAGTGCGGCAAGCAGATCGTCGGGCAGATTCCTGCCGTGCGGACGTCTCCCGGCCGCGTACAGACTCACGTTCACATGCTGGCAATTCTTTGGTTCGCCTTTTCGGCTTTCAACGCGATTGGCGGAATCTTCCTCGTGCTTATGGGCAATGTGTTGATTCCGCATTTGCGCGAGATGAAAGATGTTCCTCCCGACGTGCCCATCGGTTTCCTGAGCGCGTTGTTTACAACCATTGGAATCCTGATTTTGGCGAAGGCGGCGATCGGATTTCTCGCCGGGCGTGGCCTGCTTCACTATGACGCGTGGGGACGAGTGATCGCACTGGTGCTGGCGTTTATCTCGCTCTTCAATATTCCCTTTGGCACTGCGATTGGCGTTTACACACTGTGGGTGCTGTTGCCGGGACAGTCACAACAGGAATACGACAACCTGGTGGCCGCGCAGGGCATGTAAGGAGCTACAGGGAATTTCACCACAACTCCGCCGGCGCTAGCCAACACTGCACCAGGATTTGAAAGGGCACGGCTTCGCGCCGCGCCGCAACGTCTCACAAAAGATCGCGGCTTGAGCCAGCGGGGTTCCCTCTCACGATTGCGAGGAAATGCGCCTAGGTGATTCCGACTGCTCTTTACGACTCCCGCGCGTACCTTTAGAATCAAGTAAAGGCCGACGTAGCTCAGTTGGTAGAGCAGCCGATTCGTAATCGGCAGGTCATCGGTTCAAGTCCGATCGTCGGCTCCATTTCCTTCAGAAAGCTTCCCTGATCATTCCACCGAGACCCGCTGCGTCAGTACAGGCCAAGAACTAAATCCTCAGTGTGCCAGAGCTTTCGGACGGATTTCACTCGCGGGACCAATCCCCTTCCCTTCCAAAATCTATAGAACTGGAAATATGGGGGAAATATGGGGACAGACGGGGAGACATGGGGACAGGAAACATGGGGACAGACGGGACGTTCACAATATCTCGCCGCAGAAAATCAAGTGAACGGCCCGTCTGTCCGCTTATTTGTGCTTTGTCCAGAGGCCGATCCTTCCGACTTGATGTCGGCGGTATAATCTCCGGTTAGCGATTGCGGACAGCATGCTCCCTAATTCGGAACTTCCGAAAGAAGTCCCGGTTCAGGCTGCGGAATCGCCTTTCCGGACAATATTTGCTAAGTTTCTGAGCGCCACGGTGGTGGGACATGCGCTGTGGCTCGCCTCCACGCCGATCGGGAAATGGTCCGACGCGGGTTCGTCCGCCTTTCAGCTTCTCACTGCAATTTTCGCCGCCGTCGCCTGCTGGCAGGCCAGCCACCGATCCAGCTCTTTCGCTAAGAATTTTTGGCGTCTGTCCGCTGCGACGTTTGTGATTTGGTCATGGGGCGTCATTCTCAACACGTATCACAATCTGACATCTCCCAATTCCAACGAGAACCAGATCGGTACATTCCTCATCATCTTCCTCTCCACTGCGCCAATGTTCATCGCTTCGGTGCTGGGCGGAACACCCGATGACGGGTTTAGAGTCCAATGGAGCTTAGCCATCGATGCCACCCAGATTCTGGTTCTTGTCCTCGCCATCCATCTGATGCTGGTCGATATCCCTTCCATGACGCTCGGGGACCGCCCAACCCTCGTGGCGGCGTTGCGACTACAAAACTACTGGCGCCTGGCGCTCGCCGTAGCGCTGGCTGCGAGAGCCGGTTTCGACCCGTCGCCTGTTACCCGTCGCTTGATCAAACAGGTTGCCATAGCCATGACGGTTTTTGCGTTCGGGAGCTGGATTGGAAACGACCTTCAGGCTTTCACCACTTGGCGGGGTGCCCGCTGGTTCGACTTGGCATGGACCATACCCTTTGCGATGGTCGCAGTTTCCGCCTCTGCTTGGCGGCAGCCCTCTGTCGGTCCTCGCGAGGACGGCAAGCCCGCCAGGGTTGAGAGCATTCTGCTCTTCTATTTTCCTTCTATCGCCCTACCTATCCTACTGCTACTCATGCGCAAGGATATCCAGTCTGGGCAGATCGTCGTTGGTCTAGGCGCCATGATGTTTGCCATACTCTGCTTCTGCCTGCGTCTCCTGATTACGCAGAAACAGCAGCGACAGACCACAAATGCCCTGCTCATGTCCGAAGCTCGCTACCGCCACCTCTTCGAGGGCAACATGGCGGGCATCTATACCAGCACCTTCGAAGGCCAGATTCTCGACTGCAACCCCGCGTTTTGTGAAATGTTGGGATACACCCGGAATGAACTTCTTTGTCTGCCGGCCTCCGTCCTTTACGTTGGCGGTGAGCGCGAACGCAACGCCCTGCTCTCCGATCTAAGACAGCACGGTTCCAAGCACGGCATCGAACTTCCTTTCCTGCGAAAGGATGGTCGCCAGATTTGGACTATTGCGAACGTTTCCGTGATCATCGACGCGAGCGGCCAGCACATCCTCGAAGGCGCCCTCCTGGATGTCACCCAGCGCCATTCTCTTGAACTCCAACTGCGGCAGTCCCAGAAAATGGAGTCGATTGGAAAGTTCGCCGGCGGCGTCGCGCATGATTTCAATAACCTGCTCACGATCATAAGCGGCTACAGTGATCTCCTGACCCTAAGAACCGCAGCGGACGATCCGATCCACGGTTACGCCCAACAGATTAAGTCTGCCGGCGAACGCGCTGCGGGTCTCACCCGGCAGCTACTCGCGTTTAGCCGTCAGCAAGTCATGCAGGCCCGCGTCGTGAATCTCAATGCTCTTTTGCGCGATTTCGAGAAACTTCTTCGCCGCATCATCGGCGAAGACGTCGAAATGATCACCATACTCGACGACGACTTGGGCAACGTCAAAGTCGATCCTGGCCAGATGGAACAGGTCATCATGAACCTGGTCACGAACGCCCGCGATGCTATGCCCGAAGGCGGCACTCTCACCCTCGAAACTTCCAATGTCACACTCGATGGTCTTTTTCTCGAACGTCATCCCTACGTCCTTCCTGGTCCTTACGTTCGCTTGGCAGTCAGCGACACCGGCAGCGGCATCGACGAAGACACACGGCCCCAAATCTTCGAGCCCTTCTTCACTACCAAGGGATTGGGCAAGGGCACGGGTCTAGGCCTTGCTACTGCCTATGGCATCGTCAAACAGAGTCAGGGGTACATCGAGGTCTACAGCGAGATTGGAGTAGGCTCGACTTTTGCAGTCTACTTGCCCTACCTTGATTCCGAAGTTCAAGCAGTCCCCCTCGGAAAGCAACCTCCGCCGCAGCGTGGCACCGAAACCATCTTGCTAGTGGAGGATGATCAGCAACTGCGATTGTTGGCCAAGACCATCCTTGAGTCGTATGGTTACACCGTTCTGGCTGTAGACGATCCCACCCAGGCTGAGACCGTCAGCGAGCAGCACTCAGGTCTCATCAAACTGCTCCTCACGGACATGATCATGCCCAAAATACATGGGCGCGAAGTGGCCCGCCGTGTCACTTCCCGCGTCCCCGCTGTTCGGGTCCTCTATATGTCTGGATTCACCACTCACTCCATCGTCAGTCAAGGCGTTCTCGAACCGGGCATCTTCTTCCTCCAAAAACCCTTTACCGGTCAAGCTCTGGCCACGAAAGTCCGAGAAGTTCTCGACCACCCAGCACCAGCCCGCTGAGAGTGGGTAGTTTGGCACCGTTGAGTTCGAACGTAGTGGTATCGTCCGTCATGCAGCGGAAACGAGTACCCGTATCGTGGCCGCTATTCACGCAACTCGGGATCGTTCAGACCGGATGAGACGTCACTCACCCCCGCCGCATCTCCCTCTCCATCACTCCCCGCAGCGCCTCATTAATCCGCGTCTGATACCGCCGTCCATCTTTCTTGAACCACGCAAGCACATCCGCATCCAGCCGTAACGTCACTGGCTTCTTCACCGGACGATACAGGTCCGAGATCCTGTAATTCTGCAGATTTTTTTCCATCAGCCCCGCAAGTCCCAGCGCTTTGCGCCGCCTGCGGTTCGCTCGACGCCGCACCGGCTTGCCTTTGCGTGCTGGTGATTGTGACCCGCGGTCAGTTCGTGCGTTCGTCATAAGTCATTCTTCCCATTCGTCTTGCGGGTGTATCCAAAAATGTATGTACAATTCTGTAAGAAAAATGTTCCTTCAGGAACATCTGTGGAAATCTTCCGCCCTCATCGCTAACCCGCCAGATCCTCGGCACTTAGAGGTTGCCCCACCGTTGTCTCCGCGCAGTTGGCGGAGACAGGGTGGGAATTTTGATCCTCGTCCTCCTCCATGAACGCGAACGCCTCCTGCGGCACAGGATTCTGCCACACCGGCGCGAACGACTGCCGGTGCAATGCTGTCGGGCCAAACTCGCGCAGCGCAGCCAGGTGCTTCGGCGTGCTGTATCCCTTGTGCGACGCCAGCCCATAGGCAGGAAACACCACGTCCCATTCGCACATCATGCGGTCGCGCTCGACTTTTGCCAGAATCGACGCCGCCGCAATCGACGCCGAGAGCGCGTCGCCATGAATGATCGCCTGCTGCGGCACATCCCAATCGATCTTCATCGCGTCAATCAGAAGATGGTCCGGCGCGATCGCCAGCTTCGCCACGGCCTCGCGCATCGCCACCCGC
>Ga0335078_10008427_pt1 | contig 15331 bp, 13 predicted proteins | sample Lox_Sample_32_FD_206711 | JGI IMG/M metagenome (GOLD analysis project Ga0335078, IMG submission 206711) | Soil microbial communities from Loxahatchee National Wildlife Refuge, Florida, United States - Lox_Sample_3.2 | ecosystem: Environmental > Terrestrial > Soil > Wetlands | place: USA... | reverse complement strand
TGAAGGTTGACGACATCATCAGTTACGCGCAGTTGGTCCATGCCGAACGCGCCAATCTCCAGCGGGGCATGAATTTCGGGTTCGGCAAAAGTTATTCGATATTTTTGATGTCGCTCCGCAAAAATGCCCCCTACGCCGATGCGATTGATGAGGCAACGGGCACGCTCATTTACGAGGGACACGACCAACCGCGGACACAAGGCGGACCCGACCCCAAAACGGTTGACCAGCCGTTGCAGACGCCAAAAGGCGGATGGACCGAGAATGGGAAATTCTTCCGCGCGGCGATGGACTTCAAAAGCGGGCTCAGGAAAAAGCCGGAGTTGATCAAGGTTTACGAAAAAATTGCTGACGGCATCTGGTGTTACAAAGGATTCTTTGAATTGCTGGACGCTGAGATGGTTCCGAGCGGTGGTCGCAAGGTGTTCAAATTCCACCTCAAACCGGTCGAAAAAAAGATTCTCGGCCGGATTGAAGAGCTGCCACACACGCGATTGATTCCGACGCATGTGAAGATCGAGGTCTGGCGGCGGGACAAAGGCTGCTGCGTGAAATGCGGCTCAAACGTCAATCTACACTACGACCACGACATTCCGTTTTCAAAAGGCGGCAGCAGTTTTACCGTCGACAACGTGCGGTTGCTTTGTGCCAAGCACAATCTGGAAAAGTCGGACAAAATCATGTCCGTCTTGCCGTGGATTTATTTCAGCGCACAGGTGGCGACACATTTCAGCCCCAACGCTAGATGATTTACTTATGCGGGTAACCGAAGCCAACGAAGTGAACGAAGACAACTTTTCAAACCTGGTTTCCTTCGTTCCCTTCTGTTCCGGTTTCATCCGTGGCATCCGCGTAATCCGCGGTTGGAAGTGGCTCGCAGGCACGCTCGCCCCACCGGTCCAGAATTACGAGTTATAGCCTTGTCACGCGTCACACTTCTGCCCGCGCCTTGCCTTCCCGTCACGTGTCACTTGCCACCCGTCACCTGAAAGTCCTTGCAGTTCGTGCTCGAACAGAAAAAAATCACGGCCCTTTCACGAAAACAACGAAATGAAGGTCTGCAACCGTCATCTGCTGGCCCTGGGCTGGGCCGGATTGTTTTTTGTCGGCAATGCCCGGGCCGTAAATCCCCTCATCCTGGACCAGTTCACCGCCGACCCGACCGCCCGGGTGTTTGAAGGGAAGATGTATCTTTACCCTTCCCACGATATTCCCTACAGCCCGGGCAAGGGACGCACCAACTGGTTCATCATGGAGGATTATCACGTGTTCTCCTCGGAAAACCTGGTGGACTGGACGGATCACGGGGTGATTCTGAACCAGACGAACGTTGCCTGGGTCAATTCCGCAAGCTACAGCCTGTGGGCGCCGGATTGCGTTTTCAAAAACGGAAAGTATTACTTTTATTTCCCGGCCCTGACCAAGAGCGGAGGATTCGGAATCGGGGTGGCCACAGCGGACAAGCCCTACGGCCCTTTCAAGCCGGAACCGAAGCCGATCGCAGGCGTGCGGGGCATAGATCCTTGCGTGTTCATTGATAAAGACGGCAGCGCCTATTTGTTCTATGCACTGGGCAGAATATCGGTGGCCCGGTTGAAGGATAACATGCTGGAGCTGGATTCGAAGCCGCAGGTGATTACCAATCTTCCCCCCAAAGGACTCATCGAAGGCCCTTTCGTGTTCGCGCGCAACGGCATTTATTATTTGACCTATCCGCACGTCCAGAACACCACCGAGCGGATCGAATATTCAACCAGCACCAATCCGATGGGGCCTTACCGGCAAACGGGCGTGATTATGGATGAGCTGCCCGATGGCTGCTGGACCGTGCAGCATTCCATCGTGGAATACCAAGGACAATGGTATTTGTTTTATCATGACAAGGATTTGTCGCCGGACTTCGACAAGAACCGGTCGGTCAGGGCGGATTATTTGTATTTCAATACAGACGGGACCATCCGGAAAGTCATCCCCACCCTGCGCGGGGTCGGGATGGCGGAGGCGACGAGCATAATCCCGATCGCCCGGTACAGCGCCAGCAGCGGTGACGGCGTATCGGTTTCATTCTTCGACGAAACCAACCGGAGCGAGGGATGGAAAATTTCACTGAAAGGAGCGAATACCTGGGCCCGATTCAATCAGGTTGATTTTGGAAAGAACGAATTAAAATCCGTGGCGGCCTGCGCGGTTGCACCGATGGGCGGGACGTTCGAAATTCGCCTGGACAGATTGGACGGCCCGCTGCTGGCAAAAATCAAGGTCAAAAAGGGTGCGAAATGGAAAACGGTAAGTTCCCCGGTGACCAATGTTCCAACCAGCGTCCACGATCTGGTGGTTTCGCACTACGGAGGCAACGCGGTTGAATTGGCGTGGGTCAGGTTCGAATAAGTGCGGCAGCAAGGCTTTCGGCCGGCCAAAACCCGGCTCGTGAGGAACAGTCTTAAAATGGGCAGTGTCCGAATTTGGTGTAGCGTTGAGCCTCCGGCTCAATAATCGACTCAGAACCGAATTGTGTTCACTCGGTTAATTCTGTCTGAATAGAAAACCGGTCCATCTGCGTAATCCGCGGATTCAGCTTAGGCGGGGAGTTTGGCTGCAAGGACGTCGGCCTTTTCGATGGCCGGCGGTTGGGCGAGCAGCTCCGGCGCTTTGGCCATCAAGGCGGCGGCGACTTTTCCCGAGAGATGCGCCTGCCGGCCCGATTCATCCGGGAAGGCGTCGAAAATCCCGAACGTGGTCGGCCCCAGACGGATTCCGAACCAGGCCAGCGTGGCCGGTTCCTGTTCCACCTGCGGCAGGCCTCCGCGTAGAAATTTCTCCACCTCCGCTGCTTTTCCGGGTTTGGCCTCCAGCCGTACGAATAATGCGACTTTGATCATAATCCACTCCTTTCAATTCCTGCGCTGGCACCATAACGCAGGAGTCCGCCAACCGCAACCGGCCCAATCCAACTATCGAGGCCAAGTCATCGTGCTTTCCCTCTCATGGCGTCCCTGGCGCTCAAAACCCGCCCGTGTTCATCCGCGTTTATCCGTGGTCAAGCCTCCGCATCCTCCGCGCTCTCACGACGCAACCGCGCTTCCGCCAGATCAATGTCCCGCTGGATATGGCGCAGGACTTCATCGCTGATGACGCCGCGGTTGCGAAGCTGGAGGATGGTCTGCCGTTCGGCGATCAACGTTTCCTGCGACAAATGCTCGTACTCGGAGGAAAACAAATGGCGCGGGGTGTTGGCCGCGGCCGGGTCGGTGTCTTCCAACTGGCGGATGCGGTCTTCGTATTCGATGATTAACCGTCGTTTGGCGTCCGCTTTCGCGGTGCTGCGTTCGGGAATTTCTTTAAGCCGGGCGAGGGCCGCCTGATTGGCCTTGAGCCGGGCTTCGCGTTCCTCACGGGCGGCAGAGCCGTCGTCTTTGATGCCCAGCGAGCGAATCAGGAAAGGCAGGCTCAATCCCTGCACGACGAGCGTTGCGAGAATGACGATGAACGTCAGGAACAGGATCAGGTCGCGATTGGGGAAAGGATTGCCGCCCCGGCCCGTCAGCGGCAACGCCAGGGCCGCCGCCAGCGAAACCACCCCGCGCATACCGGTCCAGGCCACCACCGTGACGTGGCGCCAGGACGGATACGGATCCTTCTTCCGGATGCTCTCGAACAACAAACGCGGCAGGTAGGTGGCGGGGAATACCCAGAGAATGCGGATGAGAATGACCGCCAGGCTGATGACCAGCGCGTACCAGACGAGTTCGCCGATGGAATATTGGGGATGGCCGGACAACGCGCGCAGCACTTCGGGCAGTTGCAATCCAATCAGGATGAAGACAAAGCCGTTCAGCAGGAATCCTAACATCTCCCAGACCGGTACGGCCTGAAGCCGGGTCCGGGAACTGATGATTTCCGGCCCGCGCCGGCCGATGTACAGGCCCGCGGTCACGACGGCGAGTACGCCGGACACGCCCAGCCGCTCGGCCAGCAGATACGCCGCGAAGGGAATGAGCAATGAAAAGGTGATTTCAATCGGCGGATTACCCAGGCGCGGGCGGAAATGCGTCGCCAGCCAGCCCAGCGACAGGCCGACCAGAATGCCGCCGGCGCCGACGACCAGAAATTCGCCGCCGGCCCGGGCAAGTGAAAACGACCCGGTCGCCACCGCTGCCACCGCGAAACGATAAGCGACCAGCGCGGTGGCATCGTTGACCAGGCTTTCGCCTTCCAGAACAGTCACGATGCGGCGCGGCACGCTCAACCGTTCGGCGATGGCCGTGGCGGCGATGGCGTCGGGCGGAGAGATGATGGCGCCCAGCACAAATCCGACGGCGAGCGGCAGATGAAAGAAAGAGAACGCCAGCCACGCGACGATGGTCGTGGTAAAGAGGACGAGTCCGATGGCGAGCAAGGCAATCGGGCGGAGGTTGGCGCGGAAATCGCGCCACGAGGTGAACAAGGCCGCCGGAAAAAGGAGCGGTGGCAGGAAGAAAAGAAAAACCAGTTCCGGATCGAGCCGGACCCGCGGCAGCCCGGGAATCAAACCAATCAGCAATCCGCCCATCACGAAAAAGATGGGATAGGGGACATGGAACCGGCGGGCCAGCAACGCCAGGACCGCCACGGCCAGCAACAACCACACAAAAATATCAACAATGTACCCGGTCATGCCGGGCAGAAGCTACCTGCCATCGCCTCGTTTGGAAAGCGGCCCGGTAAGAAAAACTGAAAGTTCAAATCAAACCGGCTGGTGCAACGGATTCAGCAGGCGTTGCGGAGACACGAAGCTCACGGATTTACACCGATTGACCCCACGCCCATCTGCGGTTTGATTCTCCGCGTTCTTTGCGCCTCAGCATTAAAATGTTCCATTTCGTTTTGCCCTGACTTCCGGGACAGCAGGCACAGAATTCTCGGAATGGAATTTTGTTCATTCGGTTAATTCTGTCTAAAAAAACCGATTCCTCTGCGGTTGTGCCCGGTTGAGAGGACAAGGCTGAGGGCTGATCCGTCTTCGTCAAGGCTATGACGAGACAGGGAAGAATGTTTTGTGTTCTGTGTGATCCAATTTTCCGCCTGACAATTATGCCCGAGCCGGTTAAATTATCCCCATGAGCGCGCAGGAAATCATCAGGGCATTACCCAAGCTCACCGAAGCCGACCGGCGGGCTGTCCGGGATGTGCTTCTGGCCATCGCCAACGAAAATCCAGATGTGGCGCTCTGCAACCAAACCGCGCGAGAAGGCGCCATGATGTTCGACCGCATGGAGGATGAAGATGCCCGCCGTCAATCCCGGTGAGGTCTGGCTGGTGGATTTCGGCATGGCGGCAAAAGTCCGGCCCGCGCTGCTCCTGACCGGCAATCCTGCGGATGATGAACTCGATCTGGTGACCGTTCTGCTTCACACAACGGCTCTGCGGGGTAATCGTTGGGAATTGAACATCCCGAAATCGTTCCTGAAGCCGGGTGTGTTTCATTTGCAACAGGTTCAGACCATTTCCACCGTTAAGTTGGAACGCAGACTGGGCGCTCTCACCGCCGAGGAAGTGAGACAAGTCCGGGATGCCCTGAGCACACGGTTTTGTCTCTAAATCTCCACCTTTGTGTCTTCTGCGCTTTTTTGTGGCCAAAAAACCCATATTTATCCGTGTTCATCTGCGGTTTGATTCTCCGCGTTCTTTGCGCCTCAGCATTAAAATGTTCCATTTCGTTTTGCCCTGACTTCCAGGACAGCAGGCACAGAATTCTCGGAATGGAATTTTGTTCATTCGGTTAATTCTGTCTAGAAAATCCGGTTCCTCTGCGCAATCCCTGGCGAAAATTCCCTGTCGCCAAACGGCGGCGGCCTTGTTAAACACTGCGCACCGCCAATCCTATGGAACAACGACGCTGGTTGCGCATCATTCCCGTCGCGCTGCTCATGTACACCATTTCGTACATTGACCGCACCAACGTCTCCCTCGCCCTCGACCCGAATATCTCGCAGATGATGAAGGACCTGTTGATGGACGACCGCATGAAGGGCGAAGCGGCGGGCATTTTCTTTTTCGGCTATCTGCTGCTGCAAATTCCGGGCGGCTGGCTGGCGTCGCATTGGAGCGCGCGCAAAACCATCAGCCTGTGCCTGATTGCCTGGGGCGTGTGCGCCGTGGGTTGCGGACTGGCCCGGACGTTCCGGCAGTTTGAGGTGATGCGGTTCTTTCTCGGCGTGGCGGAAAGCGGCGTGTTTCCGGCAACGCTGGTATTGCTGGCCAACTGGTTCCCGCGCGCCGAACGCGCCCGCGCCAATGCCTACTGGCAGCTTTGCCAGCCGCTGGCCGTGGCCGGCTCCGCCCCCTTCACCGGCTGGCTGCTCGGCGCGTACGGCTGGCAGACGATGCTCATTCTGGAAGGATTGCTGCCGCTAGTCTGGCTGCCCATCTGGTGGTTCTGCATCCGCGACCATCCGCGTGAAGCCAAATGGATTTCCACCGGGGAACGGCATTTCCTCGAAACCACCCTGGAACAGGAATCAGCCGAACTGGAGCCGGACCGGAAAATTTCCTGGTTCGAGCGGCTCCGGCATCCGTCCATTCCGGTCATGATTGCGCTTTATTTTCTGCACAATTGCGCGGCGTACGGTTGCATGACTTTTTTTACCACCGTGTTGAAAGGCAAAGGCTTCAACGCGCTGGAATATGGATTCCTGTTCGCGGCGCCTTACGCGGTGACGGCGGTGGTGATGGTTCTGAACTCGTGGCATTCGGACCGGACACATGAACGGCGCGGGCACGTGGCGGCAGTTTATTTCATGAGCGGCACGAGCCTGATTTTGAGCGTGCTGTTGAGCGGCCATTTCTGGCTGTCGTATGCGTTCATGTGTCTGGCCATCCCAGGACCGTTTGCCGGCATGGCGCCGTTCTGGGCCATCCCCAGCGAGACTTTGCCGCGCAACGTCATCGGCGTCGTCTTTGGAACGGTCAATGCCTTCGGCAACCTGGGCGGTTTCTTCGGGCCGTACGTCGTGGGCTGGTTGACGCAGGAATATCACAGCACGGCCATTCCCTTCAACGTACTCGGCGCCGGGATGCTGGGCTGCGCCGCGCTGGCTTTTCTGTTGCCGAAGGCCAAACAACAAGCTACCACGAGCGAGACACCGGCAGGGCGGAGTTGCCGCGCCGCCTAGCCGAGCAGCGGCTCGGCCCTGCCGGATTTATGGTGAAAAGATAGAAACAGCCGGGACGCCGGTTCTACGATGATGGCACGAATGAAACTCTGCCGGTTTAGCACCAAACCGGACCAAATCCGCGTGGGTTTGATTACGGACGATTCAAGCGTGCTGGATCTGACGCCTGCGGGCATCAGGCAATTGTCATCGTTGCTGGAGAGCGACAATCCGGTAGCGCAACTCAACCAGCTCGCAAAAAAAAATCTGCCCCGCCTTCCGTTATCTGAAGCCCGACTATGTGCGCCGGTGGAGCGGCAGGAAATCTGGGCAGCGGGCGTGACTTATCTGCGCAGCAAAACCGCGCGCATGGAAGAATCGGATTTCAGCGCCACGGCCTACGACAAAGTCTATGCCGCGGAACGGCCCGAGCTTTTCTTTAAATCACTGGCGGAGAAAGTGGTCGCGCCCGGCGAACCGGTCGGCATCCGCCGCGACGCGCGCTGGAACGTGCCGGAACCGGAACTGGCGCTGGTGCTGAATTCCCGGGGCAAAATCGTCGGCTACACGATCGGCAACGACATGAGTTCGCGCGACATTGAAGGCGAAAATCTTTTGTATCTGCCGCAGGCGAAAATTTACACCGGTTCCTGCGCGCTCGGGCCGTGGATTCAACTCGGAGCCGACGAGGCCAAGGCGCGCGAATGGAAAATCCGGCTGAAAATCCAGCGCGCGGGAAAACCGGTTTTCAGCGGTGAAACTTCGGCCGGGCAGATTAAACGCCGGTTCGAGGAATTGGCCGGTTATCTTTTCCGCAGCCAGGTTTTTCCGCATGGCGCGGTGCTGTTGACCGGCACGGGTATTGTTCCGCCGGAGACGTTTACATTGCAAGAGCGGGACGTGGTGGAGATTGAAATCACCGGAATCGGTTTGCTCCGCAACCCGGTGATGGTAGTTTGACGACTGCCATGAACTTGCACGGTCAGAATTTTGTCGGCGACCAACTCAGCCACGGCGCGGGGAAGACGTTTCGCGCGACCAGTCCGCTGGACAGCAAACCGTTTCCGCCCACATTCCATTTTGCCGGGAAAAAGGACGTGGACGCCGCCATGGAACTGGCCGAAGCGGCGTTCAAGTCCTGTCGCGAAACCACCGGTGAACAGCGCGCCGCCTTTCTCGAACGCATCGCCGGCGAAATCATGGCGCTGGGCGATGCTCTCATCCAACGCGCGCACCAGGAAACCGGATTGCCCGAGGCGCGGCTGACCGGCGAACGCGCACGCACCACCGGGCAACTGAAATTGTTTGCCCAGGTTGTCCGCGAAGGTTCGTGGGTGGACGCGCGGATTGACACGGCGATCCCCGACCGGCAGCCGGCGCCCAAACCGGACTTGCGCCGGATGCTGATTCCGATCGGCCCGGTGATTGTTTTCGGGTCGAGCAATTTCCCGCTGGCCTTTTCCGTGGCCGGGGGCGACACCGCATCGGCGTTGGCCACGGGCAACCCGGTCATCGTCAAGGCCCACAGCGGCCATCCGGGCACTTCGGAACTGGTGGCCACCGCGGTTCGCAAAGCCGTGGCTGCGTGCGACCTGCCATCCGGCGTGTTTTCGATGTTGCACGGTGCCGGCAAGGTGATTGGCGTTGCGCTGGTGCGGCATCCGCTGGCGCGCGCGGTCGGCTTTACCGGGTCGCGCGCCGCCGGACGCGCCCTGTTCGATGCCGCCGCCGCGCGACCGGAACCGATTCCCGTCTTCGCCGAGATGAGCAGTTTGAATCCGGTTTTCATCCTGCCGGAAGCCATGCGCGGACAGAAGGCCAAAGTTGCCGAAGGCCTGCGGGCGTCGGTGACCCTGGGCGTCGGCCAATTCTGCACCAAGCCCGGTCTGGTTTTCGGACTGCAAAGCGGCGGGTTCGAGCAATTCGAGAAAGCGCTCGGCCAATTATTTGAAACGGCCGCGCCCGCGACCATGCTGCATTCCGGGATTTGCGAGTCCTACCACCACGGCCTTGCCCGCGCCTCGAAATTGAGCGGGGTGAAGACGCTCGCGCTCGCAAAGGAAAATCCGGACGCCCAAAAAACGCACGGCGAACCGGTGGTGGTCGCCACCGATGCAAAACATTTTCAGAAGCATCCCGAACTGGCGGAGGAGGTTTTTGGGCCATTTGCGGTCCTGGTTTCGGCGCAGACGATGGCGGAACTGGAAGACATCGCCGAAAATCTGGAAGGCCAGCTCACCGCCACGGTGCATGGCACGCCCGATGATCTCCAGCAGGCGAAGCGGTTGTTGCGGATCTTAGAGCGCAAGGCGGGCCGGTTGCTGGTCAACGGTTTTCCGACCGGCGTCGAGGTTTGCCCCTCCATGAACCATGGCGGGCCGTATCCAGCCACGACCGACGTGCGGTTTACGTCCGTGGGCACGGCGGCGTTGTATCGTTTTGTGCGTCCGATCTGTTATCAGAATTTTCCCGCGCCGCTGTTGCCGGCCGCGCTCAGAAACGAAAACCCGGCGGGCATCTGGCGATTGGTCAACGGCAAGTTGACCAAAGACGCCGTCAGCGGGTAATCCAGGAATTACGCCGCGAGGAAAATCCGGTGTCTGCGATTTTTGCGGTCAGCGCGGCTGGGTGCTTTCCGGCCAATCATCGGTGCGGAACGGCACTGCGGGCAGGCCGGCCCCGTTGTAGAGCGTGGCCAGCGGATTGGCCTGCCAGGCGTAGCGGGCCGCCACCGGCTCAGGAACCTCGGGCGACGAAACGACGACCGCATCGCCTTCAATTTTAGCGTTTGCCCAATGCCATTTCCGGTCCTGGCCGGCGACGGAGAATTCGCCGAGCTTGTCGCCTTTGACCACCAACCCGCCGTCAGCGTGGGCAAAATCAAGTTTCAGCGCCCCGGGCAGATGCTTCATTGTGACATAGGTTGGACCTTGATAGGGAATCTTTTCGCCATAGGTTTTGGCCAGGGCGCAGCAGGCCAGGCGATCTCCGACAATCGCCTTGTCTTTGGGATGAATGTTGTCGGCGTCGCCCGTGTCCACCGTGACGGCCAGGCCGCAATTCGGGACATTCCGGGCAGTCAAGGCCTGCGCCTCGCGCAACTCAGCCCAGCCGTCGGTGCCCGGTTCCCCGCGACGTTGCATAAAGGCGGGCAGGCTGACGATGTAAAACGGGAAATCGCCCTGGTCGAACAGACTTCGCCAGTCGCCAATCATGGCCGGCAGCAAGGTGCGGTATCGGTAGGACTGCGTGAAGTTCGCTTCGCCCTGATACCAGATGGCGCCTTTGATGGCGAGCGGCGCCACCGGATCAATCATGCCCAGATAGAGCACGGCGGGCATGGTCGGGTAATTCTCAAAATCCAGCGGCATCGGGTGCGGCGGCGCGGCTTTGAAACTCAGTTTGCCTTTCCATGCGCCTGCGAGCAGAATGGCAGTATTGTCGCCCAGCACCAGACGCATCGTGTCCGGCTGAGACAGAAACCCATCCTTTGACTTCCACTTGAACACCCGGATGACGACAAGGTTCGCGCCCGGTTTCAGAATTCCATTGGCGACATCATAGGCGCGTGGATTTTCGACCCAGGAACTGATTCCGACCTGATGACCGTTGATGTAGGTCGTATCCATTTTTTCGATGGAACCGAGATAGATGGTGGCTTTGCCGGCGGGCAACGGGTCGGGCAGGGTGATTTCCTTGCGGAACCAGCAGACACAGGGCACATCGGCCAGACCCATTTCGCTGAAAGCGCCGGGAATGCTGACGGTTTGCCAGTTTGCATCATCGAAACCTGGCGCCGCCCATTTGTTGCTGAGGCCCACATCGTATTCGTCCAGCCAGTGCATCAGGAAACTGCCGTATTGCGGCCCGCCCCGGGCGTTGAGTTTGTTCATCCCGGCCAATTGCAGATCATAGCCGCCGACCCGATGCAGGCTTTGGAGACTCATCCAGCATTCCACCGGCGTGCCGCCGACGCAATCCTCGATCAAGCCGACCGGCACATGAATGTCCTGCTGGAGTCTGCGTCCGAAGAAGTAGGCGACGGCCGAAAATCCGCCCCAGCCGTCCTCGCCAACGGTTTGCGGCGAGCAAATCTTCCACGTGCCTTGGGGAACCGGCGCGGGGGCGTAGGCCACACGCTGGTGCACCAGGTAAAGCCGGATTTCGGGATGGTCCGCTGCCTTGATTTCTTCCGCGCCGTTTCGCGCCTGCCCCAACCCAAATTCCATATTGGACTGGCCGCCGCACAACCAAACGTCGCCCACCAGGACTTCATGCAACTCAACGGTCTGGTCCGCGCCGATGATTTTGATGGTGTAAGGCCCGCCGGGCGCCGGCGGTTGAATCTCCGCCTGCCAACGGCCGTCGGTCCCGGTCACGGCCTTTGCGGTGCGCCCGGCGATTTCCACTTTGATAACGTCCCCGGGTTTCGACCAGCCCCAGATCGGATTGGGCTTTCCGCGCTGCAGAACCATGTTGTCGCTGAACATCGGGCTGACAAACGGCAACAGGCTGGTGTCCGCCGCGCTCGCGGTCATGAACGCGATGACGGCCAAAAGGAACAAACAAAAGAATTTACGGAGCATAATTCAAATGATGATGGTGCGTCGAAACTAAGGAAGATTGGCCTCTACGTCAACGGAGACCCTCCGTTGGCATTGTCCTGAGCCGGCGGTGGTAGAGTCGAGCCTCTGGCTCGATGATTGAGCCGGAGGCTCAAAGCCACACCCAATTCGGACGCTACCTGTCCGTTCCGCCTTCGCGGATTTGCGGTAAAATCCGATTGAAGCCTAATGCTTCACCGGTGGCGGTTGACCTTGCCGCAACGCGGGCAGCCAGGCGCTGTAGCGGCGTTGATCGTACGCGTGCTGCGTGCCGTGCTCGTCCTGATGGCCGGATTTGGGGAGAATGATGACCTCTTTGGGCGCAGTGATGACATTCGCGATCGCGAACTCGTTGGATGGCGGACAAACTTCATCACGCAGTCCGAGTCCGATGAGCACAGGACATTTGATGTGCCGCGCAAAGTTCACGGTGTCGTAATACCGGCTCGCCGTGCGCACCTTTTGCGGGTCCTTGCCGCCTTCGGTGTTGAAATACCAGTGCGGGAAGGCCGGCGCGCGACCGGCCTCGGGGGCGAGCATATCGCCGCCCGACGGCACGAGCGCCAGCGCGGCGGTGATGTTTTCAGGGTGCAACCCGGCGATCATCAAAGTCTGCTGGCCACCCTGGCTGTCACCCATCACCACCAGCGTCTTGCCGTTCCAGTCCGGGCGCGTTTTCAGATATTCAACCGCCCGGTAACAGGACAGGTACATCCGCAAAAAATAACTGGTATCGCGATTATCATTGCCGATGGACCAATAATCCTTGAGCGGTCCGGCAAATTGTTCCTTATAAAACGCCTCCGGCTGGTCAATGGGCAGGTCATGAGGTTCGATGTCCAGCGCCAGCCAGCCTTCCGCCGCACGGTCCGTCACCCAGCTTTTTTGCAGGCCATAAACTCCCGCCCATTGCAGGATAAGCAACGCGGGGAATTTCCCGCCCTTTTCAGGCCGGGCAATCTGGCCTTCGATGTGCGTCCCGCGGATGTTGTCCAAAGTGATTTTCCAATAAGCCACGCCCGGTTTTTGGACGTCCACGCGTTCGAGTTGCGGATGCATCGGAACCTTTTTCCATTCCTTTAATTTGGCTCTCCAGAACGCATCGAAATCGGGCGGTGGCGCCGCCGCCGGCAGGATTTTATCCGGGTCGGCAACCGCGCCGCCGACGACGCGGTTGGTGGCGTTGTCCGGTTGCCATCGGACCTCGACCAGCATCGTGTTGGGTTTGTCAAAGGTTGATTCCAGAGTGGCAGTACCGTTGCTGAAGGCCAGGTCGCCTTGCCCCACGTCCGTCAGGCCGCCGCTCTTGAGAGTGTAACGCGCGGCGGGCGCGTTGGAGCCGCCCTGCCATTGAACGGTCCAGTGCACGGTGTCGCCGACCTGATACACGCCGTCGGTTCTGTCCGGCGTGACCACCATTGGTTGGGCGCAACAGACGCCCGCAACCAGCAGGGAAAACGATGCAATAACGAAACGGAAAGTGTGTCGGGACCGCATAGGACGCAAGCGCGGGTTACGGAGTGACGAAAATTTCGCTGTCCGTGATTTTCAATTCGACGCCCGCGGCCTTCGCGGCTTCCTGCAGCGCAGCCTGCAGCATCACCTCCGGGTCTCTGCTGACATCGAGGCGGCGCATCAGGCCGTCACCTTTTTTGGTGCCGATGGTGAGCGTCAATTTCAATCCTTTACGTTTGCAACCGACGCGCGTGCCGTCAGACAGTTTGGTGTTCATGGGTTTGATGAACGCATCCGTGTAATGCACGCCGATGCCGGATTTATCGGCAAAGGTGGGCGGAAGCTTTTCCCGGGCCGCCGCGTTGATGTCGCAGAGTTTGGTCATAGAAAGTCCCGCATCATTTCAAAAATCACGCCGGTTGTCCAATGCTACCGGGCTCCCTTTCACGCCGGGCCAGCGCGTAATGAATGACTTCAAAGACGAGGCCCCACTTGTGTTCGCGCCGGGCCGAGTCGCAATAACAGCCGGACGGATCATAGGGGCGTTCCCAGGTCAGCACGGCGTTCAGGGGTTTGCCAAGCAGGGGTTTCTCCGTCGCAATGCGGTTCATGAGCGATTCGGCATCGTTGAGATACTCGCACTGATATTGGTAACCGGTGTCGCCGGAAACCGGGACGCAGGCGCTCGCCAGAACCCGGTAGCCGTCCTCGGGCGGGCTGAGTTTGACTTCGTAGTCAAAGGCCAGGGGCCGCCCCAGGTTGGAACAGGTGGTTCCTTCGTAACGAAACCGGGCGGCGACCGAACCGTCCCCCGAAAACTCCAATTGCAGCCGTTCGTGCGACCATTTTTGCAGCGCGCGGAGGTTGATGCTGTATCGGGCATGGCGGTTCAGGGTTGAAATGGCAGGAACCGGTGCGTCCGGATTTTCAACTGCGCCGCCCTGGAGCCGGCGCACGTCTTCAATCTGCGGCGGTGAATGCCGATACGGCGCGCGGCGATATTGGCAACCCGGCAGCGAGCAATTTTCGCACGGAATCAATGACGCCAGGTTCCGCACCTTGTCCAGATGCCGCGTGAGACCGAACACCGCCAGGAGCGATTTCTTCGGCCGCAACATCCCGGTGTCCAGCACGTGCAGGTCGCCGGGAATCCCGCGACCGGTTTTGGGCCGGATCAATTTCCACAATTCGATTTGATCGGCGATGTCCCAACCGGAATAACCCGGGCTGTAATGCGGCAGGGCGGCCATGCCGCGTTGATCGGCCCAGCCGCAAAGGTGGCCGCTGGCGACCGTGATCAGGTGTTCGACCACCGCGGAGCCATACATCTCCATGAAAAAATATTCGTCCGGCTTGCCCTCCCGCCAGAGCTGCTGCGCCCGCTCCTCGCATTCCCGTCCGGCGCTCACCGCGACGAGCACCGCCGTGTGAGCGCGGGCGGTGACGAATTGATCGTGCAGTTGCTTTGAGGTGAATTCCACGCCGTGGACCTGCAACCGTTGGCTTTTCAATTCCAAGCCGACGGCTTGTCGCGCATAAATCCACGGTCTCCCGTTTTCGGCATACCAGGCCCGCGCCCCATCGGCGAGTTCCCGCGCCCGCCCGTCCGGCACATGTTGTTTCGGGTAGCCGAGCAACCGGCGGTATTCGGCCTCCTGCACGTTAACGGCGGGATGAGGGTCAATCAATTCGAACATGTCGGGCATTCGGAAAATTATCGCGCGACTGCCGTACCGGGGGACACCACCGGATTGAACTGGCAGCCTTCAACGAAGTAATCGAAGAAATGCGGATGGGACTCCAGGCGGCAATGGGTCACGCGTTTGACCATGTCTTCGAGTTCCTGGCGTTTCGTCCGCGACAATAAGGCAATGCAGGCGCCTTCAATCGAGGCGTTGCCGACCTGCAAAATCTTCGCATCATCGAGATTCGGAATCAGACCGATGCGCCGGGAAGAGTCCACGTTCAAATGCCGGCCAAAACCGCCAGCGAGATAAAAAACGCTCACATCATCAAAGCGGATGCCATAACGCTCGAACACAATGTGCAGTCCGGCGACGTTGGCGCCCTTGGCCTGCGCCAGTTCGTTGATGTCGCTTTCCGTGAAATAAATCGGCGCGTCACCGTTCCCAGGCAAAACAA
>Ga0335078_10008425_pt1 | contig 15333 bp, 11 predicted proteins | sample Lox_Sample_32_FD_206711 | JGI IMG/M metagenome (GOLD analysis project Ga0335078, IMG submission 206711) | Soil microbial communities from Loxahatchee National Wildlife Refuge, Florida, United States - Lox_Sample_3.2 | ecosystem: Environmental > Terrestrial > Soil > Wetlands | place: USA... | reverse complement strand
ATCGTCAGCCCGCCGCCGGGGGTGTCCGCGGCGGCGACCGAGCCGCCCATGGTGTCCAGGAACCCCTTGACCACGGCCAGCCCGAGGCCGACGCCGTTGGCGGCGGCGCGGGCCTCGCGCCGGCCGGCGTCCAGCCGCTCGAACGGCTCGAACATCCGCTCCTTGAGCGCGTCCGGCACCCCGGGCCCGTGATCGGCGATCTCCAGGATCACGCTGTCGCCGGCCGGCCGGGCGTGCAGCGCCGGCGGGCGGCCGGGCGGCGAGTAGGCCAGCGCGTTGGCGAACAGGTTCGCCAGCACCCGCTCCAGCAGGCCGGGATCGGTGCGGACCAGCGGCAGCCGGTCGCCGACGAAAAGCCGCACGGTCCCGCCGGCGTCCAGCCCGCGCAGCGCGACCGGCGCCACCTCGTCGATGGCGGTCGGGCGGAGGAAGGGCTGCAGCGAGCCGGCCGACAGCCGGCTCATGTCCAGCAGGTTGCCGATGAGGGCGTCCAGCCGGTCGGCCCCCTGCTCGATCGTGGCCAGCAGCGCGGCCTCGTCGGCCGGCGTCCACTGCACATCGGTCTGGCGCAGCGTGCTGACGCTGGCCTTGATCGACGCGAGCGGGGTGCGCAGGTCATGGCTGACCGCGGCGAGCAGCGCGGTGCGCATCCGGTTGCCCTCCGCCAGCGCCTCGGCCTGGGCCGCCTGGGTTCGCAGCCGGTCCCGGTCCAGCGCGGCGGCGGCCTGCGCCGCGAAGCCGTCCAGCAGCCGCGCGGTGGCCGGCCGGGACGGCGCGCTGACCACCAGCGCGAGGCCGGGCCGGGCCCGGACCCGGACGCTGACCGCCCCGGGCGGCGCGGTCCCGCTGCCGGCGACCCGCACCCACTGGCCGCCGGCCTGCTCGAGCAGCTCGGCCCGGCCGCCCAGGGTGGCGGTCAGGTGGCCGAGGACGGCGGCCGGGGTGTCGGCGCCGCCCAGGACGGTCTGCGCCAGCGCGAGCAGCTCGGCCGCCTCCTGGTTGCTGCGGCGGGCCTGCAGCGCCCGGTGCGCGGCCAGGTGGACGACGCTGCTGACCGTGACGGCGACCGTGACGAACAGCAGCAGCGCCAGCAGGTTCTGCGGGTCCGCGATCGTCAGCGTGTGCACCGGCCGGGTGAAATACCAGTTCAGCAGCAGGCTGGAGGTCACCGCGGCCAGGACCGCCGGCCAGAATCCGCCCACCACCGCGACCGCGACCACCGCCACCAGGTAGATCAGCAGGTCGTCGGCCAGGCTCAGCCGCTGCTGCCCGGCGACCAGCGCGGCGGTCAGCAGCGGCAGCCCGGCGGCCAGGATCATGATCCCGGCCAGCAGCCGCCGGCCGCCGATGCCGCCGGACACGCCGGACAGGGCCCGGGCCCACCGCCGCCGCGGCCGGGCGGCCGGCGGGCCGCCGGCCGGCTCGGGCGGCAGGTCAGCCGGGCCGCCGGCCGGGTCCTCCGGCCACGGGCCCGCGTCGGGCACGTCCACAACCCATAGTGTGAACGATGAAGCGGCCCGCCGCACGCCAGCACCCGCCGCGGCCCCGGCCAGGCAGCACGCGGCCATCGTGACGGCCGCGCGCGCGGCCACCGGCCCGGTCATGTGCAACTGCGCGTAGGGCGGCCGGGAGAAGCCGGCCACCGTCAGCCAGCCCACCACCCCGAGCAGGGGCGCCACGGCGGGCTCGGCCACGAGCGAGCCGGCGGTCACGATCACGGCGGCGAGGATCAGCACGCCGGTGGCGCCGACCCGGCCGCCGGTGCCCGCGGCCAGCGCGCCGACCACCAGCAGGCCGGCACAGCCAGCGGGCAGCGCCAGCGGCGCCGCCAGGCCGCGCCGCCGCCGGGCGGGCGGGCGCCGGGAGGGCGGGCGCCGGGAGGGCGGGCGCCGGGAGGGCGGGCGGGGAGAGTCAGTCATCTCCGGTCCAGTTGACCGCCGTCCCGGACGGTTCCCGGTGATCTTCACGCGATCTTAACGCCGCCCGGGCGGGTCTTGACGCGCCCTTAGCGTCGCCACGCTTCGCTCACCAGCGAAACATCCTGCCGCTAGGCTCGCGCGCATGGAAACCATCGCCGGCCTGCGCCCCGCGCTGCCGCGGGTCGTCACCGACCCGTCCCTGGTCCGGGCCATCCTGGCCGACCGGGGCTATACGGTGCCCGATCCGGGGCGTAACGCCCCGCCGGGCAGCATGGCGTGGCTGCGCCAGAACGTGGCCAGGCACAGCAACGGCGCCGACCACGCGCGCCGCCGGGGCCTGACCGAGGACCTGCTGCGCGGCCTGGACCCCGGCTCGCTGCGCGCCCGGGCCCGGGAAGCGGCCGGCGCGGCCATCGACCAGGCGGCCGGCCGTCCCTTCGACGCGATGGCGCTGGTGGCCAGGCGGGTGCCGGGCCGGGTGCTGGCCGCGGCGCTCGGCGCCGCCGACCCGGACCTGGCCACCGATCAGCTGCCCGTGGCGGCCGCCGCCTACCTGCCGGGTGCGCCGGACCGGGGCCAGGCCGACGCCAGCGTCGCCCGGCTGGCCGGATTGCTCCCGGCCGGCCCCGACGAGCAAGTCGCCGCCCGGATCGGGCTGCTGGTCCAGGCCTACGCGGCCACCGCCGGGCTGATCGGCAGCGCGGTGGCGGCCGGGCTCGCGGCGGCTTCCGGGCCCGCGCCGTCGCCCGGGCCCGCCGCGGCCCTGGTGGCGCAGGCGCTGCGCGGCGCGCCGCCGGTCCGGCAGACCCGGCGGGTCGCCCCGTCCGGGGAGACGATCGCGCTGGACCTCACCGCCGGCGGTGACGACCCGGCCGGGCCGGCGGCGTTCGGCTTCGGCCCGCACGCCTGCCCGGGCGCCGGGCACGCGACCGCCCTGGCCGAGGGCGCGGCCGGGCCGCTGCTCGCCCGCTGCCGGCCGGCCGGCGCGCCGGCCCGGTGCCCCGGGGCGCCCGCGGTGCGCGCGCCCGAGCGCCTGATGCTGGTCGAGCGAGCCTAGTCCGAGTCCAGCTCGTCGCTCTTCTCGAACCGGCTGACCAGGATCAGGCTCAGCACGAACACCGCCACCATCGCGAGCAGCAGCGCCAGCACGGACGTGCTGACCAGCTGCTCGCCGCTGAGCACGAAGAGGATCTTCCGGATCACGGCGACCAGCCCGACGACGATGAACGGCTGGGCCACCAGCCGGTGCGAGCGCAGCGAGAGCACCACCGTGTGCACGATCTCCACCAGGATCAGCACCAGCAGCACGTCGTCGAGCAGGATGGTGGCGGCGCTGATGACGGACCCGGCCGACAGGATTCCGGTCCGCGACAGCGAGTGGGCGAAGTCCGCGATGCCGGAGACCAGCAGGATCGCGGCCAGCACGACCAGGGCGGCGCCGACGACCACGGTGACGACGTCCTGGGCATGCTCGAGCCAGAGCATGGACCGGGTCACGCCCCAGGTCCCCGGGCGCGGGGGCCGCCCGGCGCGGCCGGCGCCGCCCGGCGGCCCCGGGCGGTCACCCCCTGGCTCGGCCACGGGCCGGCCTCACCCGGTCAGGGCGCGGCGCCGGGCACCGTGCAGACCGCCCCGCGGTCCGCGCCGGACACCAGCGCCGCGTACTTGGCCATCGCCCCGCTGGTGTAGTTCGGCGCCCGGCGCTGCCACTGCGCGCGCCGCCGGGCCAGCTCGGTGTCGTCGACGGCCAGCTCCAGCCGCCGCTGCGGGACGTCCAGGACGATGCCGTCGCCGTCGCGGACCAGCGCGATCGGGCCGCCGTCCCACGCTTCCGGCGCGGCGTGCGCCACGCAGGCCCCGAACGTGGCGCCGGAGAACCGCCCGTCGGTCACCAGGACCACCTCGCGGCCGAGCCCGGCGCCCTTGATGGCGGCGGTCACCGCGAGCATCTCGCGCATGCCCGGGCCGCCCCGGGGGCCCTCGTTCCTGATCACCAGGACGTCGCCCTGGCCGACCTGCCGCGCGGTGACCGCGGCGAAGCAGTCTTCCTCGCACTCGAAGACCCGCGCGCTTCCGGCGAACCTGAGCGTCTCGATCCCCGGCGTCTTGACCACGGCGCCGTTCGGCACCAGGTTCCCCCGCAGCACCGCCAGCCCGCCGTCGGGCTGGAACGGCTCCTTGGCGGGCCGCACGACCTGGCCGTCAGGCTCGAACGCGTCGGCCACGTTCTGGCCGAGCGTCCGGCCGTTCACCGTCATCGCGTCGCCGTCGACCAGGCCCGCCGACAGCAGCTCGCGCAGGATCACCGGGACGCCGCCGACCTGGTCGAGCTCGCTCATGACGTAGAGCCCGGACGGCCGCACCGAGGCGATCACCGGGGTGCGGCGGCTCACCGCGTCGAAGTCGTCCAGGGTCAGCTCGACCCCGGCCTCGTGGGCGATGGCCAGCAGGTGCAGTACCGCGTTGGTCGACCCGGCCGTGGCCATCACCACGGTGGCCGCGTTCAGGAACGCCGCCCTGGTCATGATCTGGCGCGGCCGCAGGCCCGCGGCCAGCGCCGCGACCACGGCGGCCCCGGTCCGCCGGGCCAGGTCGGTCCGCTCGGCCGAGACCGCGGGCGGCGACGCCTCGCCCGGCAGCGTCATGCCCAGCGCCTCGGCGCACATCGACATCGTGTTGGCCGTGTACATGCCCGCGCAGGAGCCGGCGCCCGGGCAGGCGGCCCGCTCGATTGCCAGCAGGTCGGCGTCGGTGACCTCGCCGGCCGCGTGCCCGCCGACCGCCTCGAACACGTCCTGGATGGTCAGCGACCGGCCGAGCGCGTGCCCGGGCAGGATCGTGCCGCCGTACAGGAAGGCGGCGGGCAGGTCCAGCCGCGCGCACGCCATCAGCATGCCCGGCAGCGACTTGTCGCAGCCGGCGATCGTGACCATCGCGTCGAACTGCTCGGCCTGCATCATCAGCTCGACCGAGTCGGCGATGATCTCGCGGCTGACCAGGGACGCCTTCATGCCCTCGGTGCCCATCGAGATCCCGTCCGAGACCGCGATCGTGCCGAATTCCAGCGGCACCGCGCCGGCCTGCCTGACCCCCTCCTTGGCGGCGGTGGCCAGCCCGTCCAGGTGCACGTTGCACGGGGTGACCTCGTTCCACGACGAGGCCACGGCCACCTGCGGGAGCTGCAGGTCCTGCTCGGACAGGCCGACGGCGCGCAGCATGGCGCGCGCCGGGGCCCGGGAGGGACCGGTGGTGAGCGGGCCGGACCGCGGCCTCGGCAGCTGGGAAGTCATGCGTTCTCCGGGATCGTCTCGAGCTCGAGGGAAGGGTCCTGCGGGGTGCCGGGTGCCTCGGCGCCCGCGCGCAGCAGGCCGTAGGCGACACCGTCGGCAAGAGCCTCCCACGAGGCGGTGACGATGTCGTCGGAAACGCCGACCGTGGTCCATTCCCCCACGGTGTCGGCTGAGGTGAGCATCACCCGGGTGACCGCGCTGGTCGCCGCCCGGCCGTCCAGGATCCGCACCTTGTAGTCGACCAGGCGGATGCCGGACAGGGCCGGGTAGAAGCCGCTCAGCGCGCGGCGCAGCGCCTGGTCCAGCGCGTGCACCGGGCCCACGCCCTCGCCGACCGCCACCACCCGCTCGCCCGCGTGCCGCAGCCGCACGATCGCCTCGCTGCGGTCCTCGGCCGCGGACCGCTCGATCATCACCCGGTAGCTGTCCAGCGTGAACCACGCGGGCAGCGCCCCGACGATCCGGCGCACCAGCAGCTCGAACGAGGCGTCGGCCGCCTCGTACGCGTAGCCGCGGTGCTCGGCCGCCTTGACCTGGTCCAGCACCTCGGTGGCCTGGCCGGCCGTGAGGTCCAGGCCGAGCTCGGCGGCCTTGGCCAGCACGTTGCTGCGCCCGGCCAGCTCGCTGACCAGGACCCGCTGCTGGTTGCCGACCGCGCCCGGGTCGATGTGCGCGTACGCGTCCGGCCGCCGCGCGATGGCCGAGGCGTGCAGGCCCGCCTTGGTCGCGAACGCCGAGGAGCCGACGTAGGGCTGGCGCGAGGCCAGCGGCAGGTTGGCGAACTCGGCGATGGTCCGGGCCGTGGCGGCCAGCTCGGCCAGGCGCCCGGGCGGCAGCAGCTCGTGCCCGCGCTTCAGCTCCAGCCCCGCGATGATCGCGAACAGGTCGGCGTTGCCGCAGCGCTCGCCGTAGCCGTTCGCCGCGCCCTGCACGTGCCGGGCCCCGCCGGACACGGCCACCACCGAGTTGGCCACCGCGCAGGCCGAGTCGTCGTGGAAGTGCACGCCGACCCGGGCGCCGCTGACCGAGGCGCTGACCTCGGCGACCACGCGAGCGGCGTCGTCGGGCAGCGTGCCGCCGTTGGTGTCGCACAGCGCGAGCGTGTCGGCGCCCGCCGCGACCGCGGCCTCCAGCACGGCCAGGGCATAGCCGCGGTCGGCCCGGTAGCCGTCGAAGAAGTGCTCGGCGTCGAACACCACCCGCCGCCCGGCGGCCGTCATGAACGCCACCGAGTCGGCCACCATGGCCAGGTTCTCCTCGCGGGTGGTGCGCAGCGCCTCGTCGACGTGCAGCGTCCACGCCTTCCCGACCAGGGTCACGATCGGCGTGCGCGCGGCCAGCAGCGCCCGCAGGTTCGCGTCGTCGTCGACGCCGCGGCGCGGCAGCCGGGTGGCACCGAACGCGGCCAGCTTCGCGTGCTTCCAGTCCAGCTCGCTGGCCCGGGCGAAGAACTCCGCGTCCTTGGGGTTGGACCCGGGCCACCCGCCTTCCACCACGTCCACGCCCAGCGCGTCGAGCGCCGCGGCGACCCGGAGCTTGTCGGCCACGGTCAGGTCGAGGCCGACCTGCTGCGAGCCGTCGCGCAGGGTGGTGTCGTAGATCTCGACCTTGGGCTGCTCCGGCCCGGCGAGGCCGCCGTCCGCGGTCACCGGGCGGCCGCCGTCGCGGTCAGCGCGCCGGCCAGCGCGTCCTCCCACCCGGCGGTGGTCGCCGGGGCACCGGAGCCGAGCACCGCGGACACCGCGGCGTCGAGGTCGGCCGCGGCCTGCGCCTCGCCGAGGTGGTCCAGCATCAGCGCCGCCGACAGCACCGCGCCCGCCGGGTTCGCCCGGCCGGTGCCCGCGATGTCCGGGGCCGACCCGTGTACCGGCTCGAACACCGACGGGCCGGTGCGGTCCGGGTTGAGGTTCCCGCTCGGCGCGACGCCGAGGCCGCCGGTCAGCGCGGCGCCCAGGTCGGACAGGATGTCGCCGAACAGGTTGTCGGTGACGATCACGTCGAACCGCCCCGGGTCGTCGACCAGGTACAGGCAGGCCGCGTCGACGTGGGCGTAATCGAGCGGGATCCCCGCCTCGGCCGCCACCTCGCCGGCCACCCGCCGCCACAGGTCGCCGGCGTGGGTCAGCACGTTGGTCTTGTGCACCAGGGTCAGCCGCCCGCGCCGCCGCGCCGCCAGGGCGGCGGCGTACCGCACGCAGCGCTCCACCCCGGCCCGGGTGTTCAGCGACTCCTCGGTCGCGCTCTCGAACGCGGTGCCGCGGTGCACGGTCCCGCCCGCCCCGGCGTACAGGCCCTCGGTGTTCTCGCGCACGATCACGAAGTCGAGGGCCTCGTGCTTATGCCGGGCCACCGCGCCGGCCACGCCGGGGCGCAGCTTGGACGGGCGCAGGTTCACGTAGAGGTCGAGCTCGGCGCGCAGCCGCAGCAGCAGCCCGCGCTCCAGCACGCCGGGCGGCACGTCCGGGCTGCCGACCGCGCCGAGCAGGATCGCGTCGGTCTTGCGCAGGTCATCGAGCACCGGACCGGGCAGCACCTCGCCGGTGGCCAGGAAGTGCTGGGCCCCGAGCGGGCAGGCCCGCCAGTCGACCGCGAACCCGCGCCGCTCGGCGACCGCGTCGACACAGTCCCGCGCCACCGCGGTGACCTCGGGGCCGATCCCGTCCCCGGGCAGGTGCGCGACCGTGTAGGCCCGGCCTGGGGCCGTCATACGTCCGCTCCGTTTTCGTCCCGGTCGGTGGGCGCGTCGAGCCAGCTCATCATCTGGCGCAGCGGGCGGCCGACGGTCTCGACCTGGCTGCTGGCCGCGGCGGCGCGCAGCCGCTCGAAGTTGGGCCGCCCGGCGTCGTCCTCGGCGATCCACTCCCGGGCGAAGTCGCCCGACCTGATGTCGGCGAGGATCTTGGCCATGGCCTCCCGGGCGGGCGCCCCGATCACCCGCTCGCCGCGGGTGAGGTCGCCGTACTCGGCGGTGTCGCTGACCGAGTAGCGCATCCACCGCATGCCGCCCTCGTACATCAGGTCGACGATCAGCTTCAGCTCGTGCAGGCACTCGAAGTAGGCGACCTCGGGCTGGTAGCCGGCCGAGACCAGGGTCTCGAACCCCGCGTTCACCAGGGCGGTCACTCCCCCGCAGAGCACCGCCTGCTCGCCGAACAGGTCGCTCTCGGTCTCCTCCTGGAACGTGGTGACCAGGGCCCCGGCCCTCGTCCCGCCGATCCCGCAGGCGTAGGACAGGGCCAGGTCCCAGGCCTTGCCGGTCGCGTCCTGGGCCACGGCGACCAGCACCGGGGTGCCCTGCCCGGCCTCGAACTGGCGCCGGACCAGGTGCCCGGGGGCCTTGGGCGCCACCATCGCGACGTCCACGTCGGGCGGCGGGGTGATGTAGCCGAAGTGGATGTTGAAACCGTGCGCGAACAGCAGCGCGTCACCCGGCCGCAGGTTCGGCGCGATCGCCTCGGCGTAGAGCTTGCGCTGCCCGGTGTCCGGCGTGAGCACCATGATCACGTCCGCCCAGGCGCAGGCGTCGGCGGGCGCGGTGACCGTGAGGCCCTCGGCCTCGGCCCGCGGCCGGGATTTCGAGCCCTCGGGCAGGCCGACCCGGACCTCGCAGCCCGAGTCGCGCAGGTTCAGGGCGTGGGCGTGGCCCTGCGAGCCGTAACCGAGCACGGCGATCTTGCGGCCCTGGATCACGCCGAGGTCGGCGTCGGTGTCGTAGTAGACGGTGGCCATGGGTTAGCTTCCTCTCAGGCTGGTTCAGTCAGGTCGGTCAGGTCTTGGCTCACAGGCCCTGGCTCACACGGCCTCGGCCACGGCCGGGGCGGCGACGGCCAGGCCGCGGTCGGTGATCGTGCCGCTGCCGCGGGACATGGCGATCCGCCCGGTGCGCACGAGCTCGCACGTGCCGTAGCGCTCCAGGTTCTGCAGCAGCGAATCGAGCTTGCCCGGGCTGCTGGTGGCCTCGAGGATCACCGTCTCCGGGCTCATGTCCACGACCTTGGCGTGGAACACGGTAGCCACCTCGAGCAGCTCGCCGCGCAGCGCCGGGTCGATCCTGACCTTGATCAGCGCCAGCTCGCGCTCCACCGCGGCGTGGTGGTCAAGCTCGACCACCTTCAGCACCCGGACCAGCTTGTCCAGCTGCTTGGCCACCTGCTCGACCGGCGTGGACGCGCCGTCCACGACGATCGTCATCCGGCTCACCCGCTCGTCCTCGGTCGGCCCGACGGCCAGCGAGGAGATGTTGAACGCGCGCCGGGAGAACAGGCCGGCCACGTGGGCCAGCACCCCGGGCTTGTTCTCGACCAGCACCGACAGGGTGTGGGTACTCATCGGGCCAGCACCTCCTGGGTCTTGGCCGACCGGGCCTGCTCGCCGCGCAGCTCGCGCCGGGTCGCCTCGCGCTGCTCCGCGGCGCTGAACTCGGGCCCGAGCGTGATCTCGTCGTTGGGCCGGCCCGCCGGGACCATGGGGAACACGCCCTCGCGGTCATGCACCCGGAAGTCCACCACCGTGGGCACGTCGCTCGTGGCCAGGGCCTTGTCGAGCACCGCGTCCACGTCGTCGGCCCGGTCGCAGCGCAGCCCCTGGCAGCCGTAGGCCTCCGCCAGCTTGACGTAGTCCGGGATCGCCGTGCCCAGCTCGACCTCGGAGTAGCGCTCCTCGTAGAACAGCTCCTGCCACTGCCGGACCATGCCGAGGAACCCGTTGTTGAAGATCAGCACCTTGATCGGCAGGTGCTCGATCGCGCAGGTGGCCAGCTCCTGGGCGGTCATCTGGAAGCAGCCGTCGCCGTCGATCGCGACCACCAGCTCACCGGGCCTGCCCACCTGCGCGCCCATCGCGGCCGGGACCGCGAAGCCCATCGTGCCGAGGCCGCCGGAGTTGATCCAGGACCGCGGCCGGGTGAACGAGAAGTGCTGGGCGGCGTGCATCTGGTGCTGGCCGACGCCGGCCACCACGACCGCCTCGCCGCCGGTGAGCGCGGACAGCCGCTCCACCACGTGCTGCGGCTTCAGCGGGCCGTCCGCCTCCTGGGTGTAGCGCAGCGGGAACCGCCGCTTCCAGTCGCCGATGCCGCGCAGCCAGGCGCCGGTGTCGCCCGGGCCGTGCTCGGCCATCAGCGCGGCGAGGCTGTCCACCAGGCCGGCCAGGGTCGCCCGCACGTCACCGGTGATCGGCACGTCGGGCACCCGGTTCTTGCCGATCTCGGCCGGGTCGATGTCGGCGTGCACCACCTTCGCGCGGGGCGCGAAGTCGGCCAGCCGCCCGGTCACCCGGTCGTCGAACCGCGCCCCGAGCGCGACCAGCAGGTCGGCCTCCTGCAGCGCGGCCACGGCCGTGTAGCAGCCGTGCATGCCCGGCATGCCGAGCGCGAGCGGATGCGTGTCGGGGAACGCGCCGCGGGCCATCAGCGTGGTGGTGACCGGCGCCTGGGCCAGCTCCGCCAGCGCGAGCACCTCGGCGTGCGCCCCGGCCTTGATCACGCCGCCGCCGACGTACAGGACCGGGCGCCTGGCCTGGCGCAGCAGCTCGGCGGCGGCCCGGATCAGGTCCGGGTCCGGGGCGCCGGGCAGCCGGTAGCCGGGCAGCGCCAGGGCGGGCGGCCAGGTCTCGCTGCCCCAGGTCATCGTCGACTGCAGGATGTCCTTGGGCACGTCGACCAGCACCGGGCCGGGACGCCCGGTCGAGGCGATGTGGAAGGCCTCGGCGATCGCCGCCGGGATCCGCTCGGCCCGGGTGACCAGCTCGTTGTGCTTGGTGACCGGCAGCGTGATCCCGGTGATGTCGGCTTCCTGGAACGCGTCGCTGCCGATCATCGCGCTGGGCACCTGGCCGGTGATGGCGACGAGCGGCACCGAGTCCATGTAGGCGTCGGCCAGCGCGGTGACCAGGTTGGTCGCGCCCGGGCCGCTGGTGGCGATGCAGACGCCGGGCCGGCCGGTGGCCCAGGCGTAGCCCTCGGCCGCGTGGCCGGCGCCCTGCTCGTGCCGGACCAGCACGTGCCGGAGCGTCGAGGACCGCAGCGGGTCGTAGGCCGGGAGGATCGCGCCGCCGGGAAGTCCGAAGACCACGTCGACGCCCTGCTGCTCGAGACTGCGCACCAGCGCCTGGGCTCCGGTCAGTTCCACTTATTTGCTCCTTCGGTTTCAGCCGCGAGTTCCAACAAAAAACCTCCTCGCCGTCGCGGCGTAGGAGGTGAGCGCGAGCCTGGCGTGCGGGCTCGCGCTACGTGATAAGGAGTACCAGGAATTGATCGATGCGCATGGCTGCCTTCTCGATCGGGCTATGTTGCACGCCAGGATAACACTATCGGCGGGTTGCCCGGCCCCGGCGTCGTTCGGGTGAACTCACCGCGTCTTTCTCTGGCCGGCCGGGCCGGCCAGAGAAAGACCGCGGGCCGGCCGCTATCCGCGGGCCGGCGCCGCGGGCCGGCCGCCCCGGAACAGCAGGGCGGCGAGCACGGCCCCGGCGGCGAACAGGCCCGCCGCCCACCAGAACGCCGTCGTGTAGCTGTGCACCTGGGCCAGTTCGGCCAGCGCGGGTGCCGGGCGGCCGCCGATCATCAGCCGGGGGCTGAGGTGGCTGGCCAGGTAGCCGGCGGCGGCGCTGGCCGCCATCGTGTTGAGGAGCGACGTGCCGATCGAGCCGCCGACCTGCTGGCCGGTGTTGACCATGGCCGATGCGGCGCCCGCGTCCGACGGCGCCACCCCGGCGGTCCCGGTGTTCATCGACGGTGACATGACGAAGCCGAGGCCGGCGGCGGCGAGCAGCAGTGGCGGCAGGACGTCCGCCGCGTAGCTGGAGTGGACGCCGATGCGGGTCAGCCAGGCCAGGCCGGCCGCGGCGGCGAGCATGCCGGAAGCGACGAGGTACCGGGGGCCGATGCGGGGCAGCAGCACGATGTTGGCCAGGTTGGCGCTGACGATGATCGCGCCGACCATCGGCAGGAAGGCGAGGCCGGCCGTGACGGGGCTGAAACGCAGGGTTTCCTGCAGGTAGTAGGTCAGGAACAGGAAGATGCCGAACATGCCGGCGCCGGCGATGAGGATCGACAGGTCGGCGGCCGCCCGGTTGCGGTCGGCGACGACGCGCAGCGGCAGCAGCGGCTGGCGGGCTCGCGTCTCGAGGTAGCCGAACGCCGCCAGCAGCAGCGTGCCCGCGGCCAGGAAGCCCCAGGTCGCCGGGGCGTGCCAGCCGTCGCTGGCCGCGTTCGAGAATCCGTAGACGATGCCGAACATGCCGGCCGCCTCGGTCACGAGCCCGGGCAGGTCGAACCGCGGCCGCGGCCCGGCCGCCGGCTGGCGCCGCAGCAGCACGATGGCGCCGGCGCCGGCGATGGCGGCGAAGGCCAGGTTCACGTACAGGCACCAGCGCCAGTCCAGGTACTCGGTCAGCAGCCCGCCGAGCAGCAGCCCGACCGCCCCGCCGGCGCCCGCGATCGCGCCGAAGACGCCGAATGCCTTGCCCCGGTCCCTGCTGCCCTCGAACGTCGTGGTGAGCAGCGACAGCGCGGCCGGGGCCAGGAGCGCGCCGAACGCGCCCTGGCAGGCGCGCGCCGTGACCAGCATGCCGAAGCTGCCCGCGGCCCCGCCGGCCGCGGACGCGCCCGCGAAGCCGGCCAGGCCCGCGATGAACGTGGTCTTCCGGCCGATCATGTCGGTGAGCCGGCCGCCGAGCAGCAGCAGGCTGCCGAACGCGAGGGCGTACGCGGTGACCACCCACTGCCGCTGGATGTCGGAGAAGTGCAGGGCGTGCTGCGCCGACGGCAGCGCGATGTTCACGATCGTCGCGTCGAGCACGACCATCAGCTGGGCCAGCGCGACCACGGCCAGGATGAGCCAGCGCCGGGGGTCGGCGCCCGCCGTCCCGGCGGGCTGATGCGGCCGGCGCGCCGGCCCGGAGGTGAGCGTGGCTGGCCTGGTCCGGACCGGCCCGGCCAGCTGTGCTGCGGCGTTGCTCATCGCGGGTGTCCCTTCGGTTCCGTCCGGTCGGTTTTCTCGCACTCTAACGCAACTTTGCAGTCTTGTGCAATATTGCTGCCGGATGTATATTGTCCTCATGACTGAGACCGGACTGCGCGAGCGCAGCAAGGCCCGCCGCCGGGCGGCGATCATCCGCGCCGCTTATGAGCTGTTCGCCGAGCGTGGCTACGACGCGACCACGGTGGCCGACATCGCCGCCGCGGCCGAGGTCGCGCCGCGGACCGTCGCGATGTACTTCCCGGCCAAGCAGGACATCGCGCTGTCGCGGTTCAGCGAAGGCATGACCAGCCTGGGTGAGGCGATCCGGGGCCGCGCGCCCGGCGAGACGCTCACCGATGTCCTCGGCGGCTGGCTGCGCGGGGCCGAGGTCGAGGCGGCCGACCCCGAGCTGGTGGCCCTCGGGCGCCGCATGTTCGCCGCGAACCCGGGGCTGGGAGCGCTGCGCGCGGCCCGGATGACCGCGGCCATCCGGGCCGGGGCGGCCGTCATCGCGGCCGACCGCGGCCTGCCTCCCGACGCCGCCGGCCCGCGGCTGGCGGCGGCGGCCATCGCGGCCATCGTGATGGAGATCCTGGACACCGAGCCGGGCCCCGGGCGCGAGGCGGCTGTCGCCGCGGCGCTCCGGTTCCTGAAGGCCGGGATCGCCGCGCTCTGATCCGGCCGCCACCCCAGGGAGCACCCATGACACCCAGCAACATGACCGCCGGCCGGGCCGTGCCGGATACCGCCGGCTTCGAACCCGCCGAGCACCTCGGCCGGCTGCTCGCCGGCACCGGCCTGTCCGCGGCGAGCGCCGGGGGCGAGGTGACCTTCACCGGCTCCGACCCCATCGTCGCCAGCCGCCTGCGGCTCGGCGCCTGCATCGGAATCCCGGTCATGGGCAGCGCGGTCGCCGCCGCCGCCCTCGGCCGGCTCCGCGCCGGCCAGGGCCAGGACCTGGCCCTCGACCTGCGCCAGGCCATCCACGGCATCACCCCGAACGCGTTCTGGCACCCGACCCTCAACGGGGAACCGCCGCCCGCCCCCCTGGTCGCCGACAACCCGTTCCTGCTCGACAGCTACCGGACCAGGGACGGCCGGGCGGTCATGGCCTCGGGCGTGTACCCGCACCAGGTCGCCCGGTGGTGCCGGTTCCTCGACGTCCCGCCGGACCGCGGCCGCGTGGCGCAGGCCATCGCCCGGTGGGACGCGGCCCGCCTCGAGGACGCCGCGAACGGCGCCGGCCTGCCGGCCTGCATCATCCGCACCCCCGCGGAATGGGCCGCCCACCCGCAGGGCCGGTGGCTGGCCGCGCAGCCCGTGATCGCCATCGAGCGGACCGGCGACGCGGCCCCCCGCCCGCTCCCGCCGGCCTCCCGGCCCCTGGACGGGATCCGGGTGCTGTCCTTCACCCACGCCGTCGCCGGGCCCGTCGTCGGCCGGACCCTGGCCGAGCAGGGCGCCCAGGTGCTGTGCGCCACCCGGCCCGACGACTACGAGCACGACTTCATCTACAGCGAGGCCAACGTCGGCTCCCGCAGCGCCTACATCGACCTGGCCACCGACCGCGGCCGCGCCCGGGCCGGCGAGCTACTGGCCACCGCCAGCGTCGTCGTCAACAACCACCGGCGGGGCAAGCTCGAGGCGCTCGGGCTCGACCCGGATGACCTCGCCCGCCGGCACCCGGGCATCATCACCGTCTCGGTCACCTGCTACGGGCCCGGCGGCCCGTGGGCGGCCCGGGGCGGGTTCGACATGAACGGGTCGGCCGCCGGCGGGCTGATGACCCTGGAGGGAACCCCGGACCAGCCGCGGCTGCCCGTCACCGGGCTCATCAACGACTTCATCACCGGCTACATGGGCGCCATCGGGGCCACGGCTGCCATCGTCAGGCAGGCCACCGAGGGCGGCAGCTGGCGGGTCAACGTCAGCCTCACCCGCACCGCGATGTGGTATCTCACCCTCGGCCTGGTCGACCCGGCCGGGGCGGGCGGCACCGCGGAGCACTCCCTGGCCGACCCCGACCCCTACGATGCGCCGAGCCCGCTCGGCCCGGTGCACATGCTCGCCCCGCCGGTGAGGTTCTCCCGCACCGCGCCGCGCTGGCCGGATCCGCCGCTAGTGCCGCGCGGCTCGAGCGCGGCGGCCTGGGACGCTTAGCCG
>Ga0335078_10008424_pt1 | contig 15333 bp, 13 predicted proteins | sample Lox_Sample_32_FD_206711 | JGI IMG/M metagenome (GOLD analysis project Ga0335078, IMG submission 206711) | Soil microbial communities from Loxahatchee National Wildlife Refuge, Florida, United States - Lox_Sample_3.2 | ecosystem: Environmental > Terrestrial > Soil > Wetlands | place: USA... | reverse complement strand
GGGGACATCTTTGACCAGACATACCGCCTCCGCTTTTCGCGTTGAAAACCTTGGACCGTGACCGGCATAGAATTCATAAGCATCCGGTTCTTCGATCTGCGCCGGGCGCACCCGGGCCAGGACCACACCTGATTTCCCGTGGAAAGTCTGAATGCTGAATAGATACAGCCAGCCATCGGCTTCAAGCACCTGGCATGGCTCCACAGGAAAACGCCAGTTGCCTTGCGGCTGTAAACGTTCGTAAACACCAAGCGCATTGGTGATCGCCCGGCTCAGGCCAAAGCCTACGCCGCGGAAATCCCACGAGCCGGTTCCAAAAATTTCGATCAACGAATAATAAAGATAAGAGTGTCCATTTACATAAATCCCGCCCAACGGCCAAATCCGGTAGCGGTCAACAGGCCTTTCGTCTGGCAGAAATTCGAACGGCGAAACCACGCCGTTGCTGGCGCAAAGATAATCGAAGGCCGGTGGATACGCTCGCGCTTCACGGCCCAGGAAAGCGATGGCACAGGAAACCGCGCCGTCCGCATAATGAGGCGCGCCATCAGCGGAACGACAACCTTTGAACGTGTCGCCAAAGGCCCAGAGCGAGCCACCCGGTACCACAAACGATTGCCCGCCATCTTGCGAAATAATCGAAGCCCGAGCGTCCGCCTCGTTCCACAGCGAGCCAAGAAAATTCGTTCGGGTGATCACAAAAGTCTTGCCCGTCTCCTTTTTCTCCGAAGAGAAGGTCGAACCCCCCGAAACAATGGCCGTCAGGCCGAGCACAACCAAAAGCCATTTCATATTTCTTTTTCGAACCAGGCGCGTTGCGAACCCACGAACGATCCGCGGCGGTTTCTTTCCGAACACAGACTTGTCTCCGACTAGAATCTAAGCTTTCAAATCTTATCGCTCAATCCAAATCTCAAGGGCGGTCGGCGTTGTCCTCGTCACGGGGTTGGCAGCATCCACATACATATGGTGCACCCTTCTCTTTTGGATCATTTCAGTCGGCTCTCCAATGCTGCGACCTGGCTCAATCGGCGCACATGCCGCGGAGCCTGGCTGAATTTGGCCGCTAGAAATGTCTGCATCAAATCCCACGCAAGTTCCGGGCCTTCAATGCGTCCGCCCAGGCAGATCAAGTTAAGATTGTCGTCTTCAACCCCTTGTCTTGCGGAAAAGTTATCCTCAATCAGACAGGCGCGGGCGCCTTTGATTTTATTTGCGCAGACCGCAGCGCCGACACCGCTGCCGCAAACCGCCACTCCACGGTCCACCTTCCCGGCGGCCACCGCCTGGCCAAGGGGAATAACGAAATCGGGATAATCGTCATCGGGCGTCAATTGATGCGCGCCAAAATCCACGACCTCATGGCCCGCCGCGCGAAGTCTGGCAGCCAGTATTTCTTTTAATTCAAAACCACCGTGATCGGTTGCGATTCCTATGCGCATGAGACGCCTCTCAGATTGTTGGGTATTCATTTTGCCGCGCTTCCTTTTTTCTCCAGGTGTCCGCCGAAGCCAAAGCGCATCGCCGACAGCAATTTGTCCTGGTAATCCGCTTCGCCGCGCGAGGCGAACCGCTCATAAAGCGCTGTCGTGAGCACCGGCACCGGCACACCTTCGTCAATCGCCGCCTTGATGGTCCAGCGGCCTTCGCCAGAATCGGAAACGCGGCCGGCAAACTTCGGCAGGTTCTGGTCCTCAGCCAATGCGGTCGCTGTTAAATCCAGCAGCCACGACGCAATCACACTGCCGCGCCGCCAGACCTCGGCCACGTCGGCCAAATTAAGATCGAATTGATAGTTCTCCGGACGGCGCAACGGCGTTGTCTCGGCATCGTCTTCGTTTTTTTGCTTCCCCACATTCGCGGATTTCAAAACGCCCAACCCCTCGGCATAAGCGGCCATGATGCCGTATTCGATGCCGTTGTGGACCATCTTGACGAAGTGGCCGGCGCCGTTCGGACCACAATGCAAGTAACCTCGTTCGGCGGTGCCGCCGAGTTTTTCACGACCCGGCGTGCGTGAAATATTTCCCATGCCGGGCGCCAGCGTGGCAAAAATCGGGTCAAGACGTTGAACCACTTCTTTTTCGCCACCGATCATCATGCAGTAACCGCGCTCCAGGCCCCAGACCCCGCCGCTGGTGCCCACATCAACGTAATGAATCCTTTTTGCCGCCAACTCCTTTGCCCGCCGGATGTCGTCCACGTAGTATGAATTGCCGCCGTCAATGAGAATGTCGCCTGTCTCGAGCAGTGGCGCGAACCCTGCGATGGTCTTATCCACAGCCGCCGCCGGCACCATCAGCCAGACGGCCCGCGGCTTGGCGAGTTTTTTCATGAAATCGGCGGGCGAATCCGCGCCCACCGCCTTCTCGTTGACCAAATCCTTCACCGCTTGCGGCGCGCGGTCATAAACCACGCATTGATGGCCACCCTTGATCAACCGCCGGACCATGTTGGCGCCCATCCGCCCAAGCCCCACCATGCCCAGTTGCATGGAAGTTTGGTTGTTCATTGAACTCCTTTCATTCTTCGATAGCGACGAATCAGGTTGTTCGTCGAGCTGTCATGGTTGAGCCCGGGTTCCGTCTCGCTTTCCAATTCGGGAATGATGCGCTGGGCCAGTGCTTTGCCCAGTTCCACGCCCCATTGGTCGAACGAGTTGATGTTCCAAATAGCTCCCTGGGTGAAGACGCTGTGCTCATAAAGTGCCACCAGCGCGCCGAGCACTTCCGGCGTGAGCCGCTCGGCAAGAATGGTGTTCGACGGGCGGTTACCCTCAAACACGCGGTGGGGAATCAGCCAATCCTGTGTCCCTTCAGCTTTTACTTGTTCAGGCGTCTTGCCAAAGGCCAGGGCCTCACTTTGTGCGAAAACATTGGCCAACAGCCTGTCATGATGCCGACCCAACGGCATCAGCGCCTGGCCGAAGGCGATGAAGTCGCAGGGAATGAGTCGGGTCCCCTGATGTATCAACTGGTAAAACGAATGCTGGCCGTTGGTGCCCGGCTCACCCCAATAAATCGGCCCGGTCTGGTAATTGACTTTTTTGCCGTCGAGTGTGACGGACTTGCCATTGCTTTCCATCGTCAACTGTTGCAGGTACGCCGGGAAACGCTTCAGATATTGCTCATAGGGCAGCACCGCGATGGTCTGTGCGTCGAAAAACTCGGTGTACCACACGCCCAACAGGCCCATCAGCACCGGCAGGTTTTTCTCAAACGGCGCGGTGCGAAAATGTTCGTCCATTTGATGAAATCCCCGGAGCATCGCGCGGAAATTGTCCGGTCCGATGGCCAGCATGGTCGAAAGGCCAATCGCCGAATCCATCGAATAACGTCCGCCGACCCAGTCCCAGAATCCAAACATATTGGCCGTATCAATGCCAAAGGCGGAAACCTTCTCGGCGTTGGTGGAGACTGCCACAAAATGCCTGGCCACCGCTGCGGCATTTCCACCAAGACCTTGCAATAGCCAAGCTCGCGCACTTTCCGCATTGGTCATCGTCTCCAATGTCGTGAAGGTTTTTGAGGAAACGATGAACAACGTTTCTGCCGGATCCAGGTCGCGCGTTGCTTCCACAAAATCAATGCCGTCCACGTTTGAGACGAAGCGAAACGTCAGATGGCGTTCGCTGTAATAGCGCAGCGCTTCGTAGGCCATCCCCGGGCCGAGGTCGGAGCCGCCGATGCCAATATTGACGATATTCCGGATCGGCCTGCCGGTATGTCCCTTCCATTTGCCGCCGCGGACGCCGTTGGCGAAGTCCGCCATCTTGTCGAGCACAGCGTGGACTTCGGGCACCACGTTCTTGCCGTCCACCAGAATAGTGGCGTTTTGGGGAGCACGCAGGGCGGTGTGCAGGACGGCACGGTTTTCGGTGACGTTGATTTTCTCGCCGCGGAACATCGCGTCCATCCGCGCACGCAGATTGGATTCCTCGGCCAGTTGTCGCAGCAGCTTCAAGGTTTCTTCCGTGATGCGATTCTTTGAATAATCCAAATGGAGGCCGGCGGCGGCGACGGTCATTCGCTCGCCTCGTTCGGCGTCGTCCCCAAACAATTGCCGCAGGTGAAGTTTCTTTATCTGTCCGGCGTGCGCGGCAAGTGATTTCCACGCGGCGCGTTGAGTGGGTGGTTTAAGCAGTTTAAGATTTGATTTCATGCTGGTGATCCCTGTTCAACAGGTCTGTATCGGGAACGGGTAAAAGCTTTGGCCGGTGGCCACAAGCGAAATCCGCCTTTAAACGCATTGGCATTGTCGCCGGCACGACAACCGGGCGGCAACTTTTTTAATTTGTGGACATTCCCGCCGCCCAAAACCACTTCATCAGGTTCGAGTGCGGCGATCAGGCGTTTGACTATGTCGGCGACATCGCGCCGCCATTTCTTCCTGCCAAATTTTTCCAGTCCCCGAAGTCCGACATAGTCCTCGAACGTCGCCTTTTTGTAAGGCAAATGCGCCAGCTCCATCGGCTCAACGATGCCCTCAATAATCAGCGCAGAACCAAGCCCGGTGCCCAATCCCAGAAAAAGCATTTTACCACGATGATAACTCCCCAGTGCCTGCATCGCCGCGTCGTTGATGACCTTGACCGGACGCTTGAATGCCACTGCAAAGTCGAATCCCACCCAGCCTTTCCCCAGGTTCCATGGTTCCGACAACGGCCGATTATGGACGACAGGCCCCGGGTAGCCGATCGATATGACGTCGTATTTCCAATCGGCGACCAGCTGACGAACTCTTGAAACCATGCGCCTCGGTGTCATCGTCCGCCCGGAAACAAATTCACGGTGATTTTTCCGGCCGGTCATCAGAACCTTCACATGCGTTCCACCAATATCAATAACCAGTACGTTCATAAACAATCAGCCGATCGTCATTTTCGATTTACGGTTTGATTCATCATCCAAATGAGAGGTGTCGTTCCACAACCGGATGGCCGGCTGGGAATAATTATTTTCGTAGCCGAGCACGCTGAGGCTGGCCGTGTTTAAAACAAAAAATCGTGCGGCGGCGGGTTCAAGCCCAAGCCAGCGAGCGGTGAGCACGCGCAGAAAGTGCCCGCTCGAAAAAACAAGCATCGTATCGTTGAACGCTCGCAGGCGATTTAGAACCTTATCCGCTCGCGCGCCAATTTGTTCTGGTGATTCTCCGCCAGGACAACCATCACGGAACAATTGCCAATCGGGTCGGCTCGCGTGGATTTCCTCTGTGCGCATGCCCTCGTAATCACCGTAGTTCCACTCGACCAAATTCGGGTCTACTTCCGCAACCGCCCCAAATCCGGCCAGTGCGCAAGTTCGACGCGCACGTTGTAAAGGACTCGTGAGAACCTTTACAAAGGTAAGGCCGCTCAAATGCTCTCCGAGCCGCCGGGCGTTGCTTTCACCGCGTTCGGTCAGTGGCAAATCAGTCAGTCCTGTGTGCCGACCCGAAAGGCTCCACTCCGTCTCACCGTGGCGCGCCAGATATACTGACGGAAGCTTTGCGGTGCTCATGGGACGTTCACCCGCCAATTCGTGCCTTCCCAGCGCTGGCCGGAGTCCCAAAAGAATGTGAACTCAATCCCGGAATGGGCGGGCCAATCGGCTGTCGGAAAATCCGCAAACCACAAATTCAATCCGCTTTCATGGATAGTTCCAGTCTGGTGGGTACGTGCCCAGCTATCGGTTGACCACACTATGGTCGCTTCTGCGGCAAGGATGATGCGCAAGGTCTTTCCCCGCGGCATCTGCCGCAACTGATGGCGCAGGGTCCAAATCTCGTGTCGGCTCGGCAAGGGATTGGTCACGTAACGTTGGAATGCCGGTTCGACGCGGTCAAAGCAAACGCCGTCGTGCCGGCTGCGCACGAGCGAAATATACTCGGCGTGGGACCAGCAAAGCGGCATGGCCGCGCCGGTTGGCAGGCCGCGCTTCAAACAACTGTTCGGCAAATCGTCTGCGTCCCAAAGCTGCTCGGTGAGCATTCCGCCTTCGTTGGCAAATTCTTCCAGGGCCGTGATAAACGGTTTCGGATCACGCCCCGCCGCCAGTTCGTAATGACCGCGTTCGCCGGTCAGAATCGGCCAGCATCGGCCCACGCCCGTTCCGTCAAAAGCACCGCCGTCGTCCTTCTGCCCGTACCCATCGTGGTTGTAACGGAGCCAGCCCGGACCCTGCGGCAGGTCGCGTTTAATCACACGGTCAATCACTTCGATCGAATCCCGAATGATGGGATCGCTCGGACTCCGGATGCCGAGCCGGACCAGATGGAGGAAGTCGCCGCCCACTACATTCCGCGCCGGACGAAGGCCGCCGCCATTGGCAAGTTGAATCATTGTGCTGTTGGGATCGGCATGAGGATCGGGCGAAAGAGAATCGGTGGGATTGATGCGGATATAATGCCGGGGCAAGCCTGCGATGAGTTCACCCTTCCTGGTTACCATCCAGTCCTCGAGATGCGCGTTCAGCCAGTCGCCATACGCTAAAATGAATTCTGCCGTTTTTTGCTGGTGATGTTCCCGGGCCAGCTCCGCGGCGCAAACCAGCGCGGCAACGACCGTCGCCAACGTCGAAGGCGAGTAGCCGGCGTTTTCCTCCCACCTTTCCTGACAGGTGACCGGCCCCTGCAGGACAAGATAGGCCGCCGCCCGGACCATCATGACGCGAGGATTAAAAAGCTCCAATGAAACCTTATGCTGATAAAGGCGCCACGCCAGCAACAACGGCGCGGCGATCTCATCGAGTTGCACGCCCGACCAATAAGCGGTCCCGTCAATCCAGCTGTTTTGCGGGAAACTGCCATCCTTATGCTGAATAGCCGCCAGCCAGATCAAGGCGCGCAAGGGCGTGTTGGTCTGGCCGGTTGCCAGGAGCGCGGTGGCGCTTTGCACCAAATCACGGGTCCAAACCAGGTGATACCCGCCCCGGTCGTTGTCTGACTTGGTTTCGCCCCACGGAATGCTCAAGGAGGCGACCATTGCGCCCTGGAAAACCTTGTCCTCGTGGGCCAGCAAAACGCAACGGCTCAACCGATACATGTGACCGCCATCGCTGGTGTGCTCGGTGAAGTCAAATTTTGGATTCACCACCGCGCGCTGCCATTGGCGGACGTATCCTTCGCGATGCGCTTCAAACGGGTCCGCCAGCGATTGCAGCAACTTGGCGACCGTGCTCTGGTAGCTGCCGCCGCAGGCAACCGCGATGGTGAATTCCCCGTTGGGAGGCAGCTCAATTTCTCCAGTCATCGCCACGTTGCCATTCTCGGCAGAGTGAAACTCCCAGTCCATTTTGAAGTCGCCCATCAAATCCTGCCAGCCGTCGCTCGCGCCAACGTAGCCGACTGACCGGCGCGCAAATCCGCAACTGCTGCCCATGACCAGATGAACGCCGCCGCGCCGCGCGTGGAGCAACGCGTTGGCCCCGATCTCGGAGCACCACGCGGAATTGCCCGCTCCCTGCGGCGCCAGCAGAGCGTAGAGACGCAATTTCCCCCGCAGGGCCTCGTCCAGAACCTCAATCCTGCTGTGCACCAGCAGAACCGACCGGTGCGGATCGGTCAGCACATGCTTGACAAGCCGGTAACGTCCTTCGGGGTCGGAGTTCGTCAGGCGATAAAGAAGACAATCGTGTTCCGGATAATCCACCTGATGCTCCAGGTCGCGCTTTTCCTCATGGCAAAAGGTTTCGCCGTCGGAAATCAGGAACTGAAAATCGCGCGTGTTCGGCCGGTCCACCTGCGGGTAATAGATTTCGTTGACGATGCCGTGGCTGATGGTGAACCAGAGCCGGCAACTCGTATGGTACGCCGTGCCGACGCCCTCCTTGGCGCTCGAAGTCCAGCGCGGCTCAATGCCCGGCGCGCCAAATGCCACTGAATTGTCAGACGGATTCATCACAGAATATTTCTAACCGGATGTGGTTGTGGCCGGTTCAGCCATCCATGAATCGCCCGGAACCTGCGCCACGCCGGGATAGGCGATGTAGCCCGTCAGATTGGCGAGGTTGACCACACTGACTCCACCGCTGCCAAGCCGCATGTGAAATCCCGTCTTGGACAGCAGAAACCGCATGAACGATTGGCTCTCTGCAGGAAGTTTGACCGAGAATTCCGTCATCAAATCAATCGCCGGGTTCCTCTTGAACTGCAATTTCAGGAACGACACCAGCAAATCCCCGACCGGCGCAGGCTGCTCGCGTTTGGGCATCAGCTTCGGCTCGTCCAGATGGGCATGTTTCCGGAAGTCCGTCTCAGACAACTCGATGACGACGGCATAACCTTCGGGAAACTCCCAACAAGCGCAGTTTTCCCGGAGGAAATCAATCCGCACGATCTCCGGGCAGACGAAGACCGACTTGGAATGCGTTCCCGCAATGACCAGCCGTGGCGGCGCAAACAAGCGCGCCGGGTCAACGCTTTGCCAGATCTTTTGAGCCTTCACTGCGTCGGGCTGGACGAAGGACACAACCGACCCGTCGGTGAGATGAACGCGCACCAGCAAGCCGGGCGTTGCGGAGGTTGACGGCGCATTCATATTTGTCTGATTTTCCTGTTTCCGTGAGCTTCGCAGGCTTCAGGCTCTGGCCGGGGGCTGCCTCCTGCGCGCCTGGCGTTGCTCCTCCCGCACTTCGCTTTCGGCCTGAAGCCAATGAGTGATGTCTTCGCCGTGGCGACCGCCGCCGACCATCCAGATTTCGTAGGCCCGTTTCTCAATCTGCTCGCGCAAATTCGATTCGGGCGATGACTTCGCCGTTCCGGTGCCGATCCTGTGGGGTTTCGTTTTCATGTTGTCTCTCCTTCACTGTGCTGAGTGGTTGGGTCTTTGTTGTCAGCGAAAACTGGCTCCGGGGTTGCGGTCTTTCTTGTGGACTCCCGAGGGACCAGAACGTTGCTGGTGGTGGCCGTTATTGTCGCAGTCCACGTTCCCATCGGGTAATTGCTCTTGCGCCATGCCTCGATCCCGCCCTTCAAGGGCCGGACGCGAGTAAAGCCCTTCCGATGGAGCAGCAAAGCCACCCGCGCGCTGGTCACCTCGTTCGGACATGAGCAATAGAGAATGATGTCCCGGTCGTACGGAAATTCATGATGGCGGTTGGCGACTTCGTCCAATTCAACATGGATTGCCCCGCTGATAATAGAGGGATCCAGTTGCAATTCCGCTCTGGAGCGCAAGTCCAGGATGACCGGTTTGTCGGCCGCGTCCAATTTCTGGCGCAGTTCGTCCACGGTGATCCGGGACATGCGCAGTTCGCGCAGCAGTCGCTGCCGCTGCCAGAATTTGTAGGCGATATAGAGCAGCGAAACCCCAGCGAGCAGGCTCAGGGCATCGCCGCCGATGCGAGCCACCGCCGCACCAATCTGCGTTATCTGGCTGCTGAAGAAGTAGCCCAGCAAAATGAAACCGCCGCAGTAGAGCAGCGACCCCCATCCGTCAAACAGCAGAAATCGTCCCGCGGCAATTCCGGACATCCCGGCCAGCGGCGGGGTAATGGTGCTCATTCCGGGCAGGAATTTGGCGACCACCACACCGCGCCAGCCGTATCGAGTGAACACATTCAGAGTCCGGCGCACGCACGAATCCGGCTCCAGAGAGATGCGACAAAGCAGTCCCAACACTTGATTGCCGCGATGCCGTCCCAGGTAGAACCAGAACGCGTCCGCGAGGAGGCAGGCAAACATCGCGGCTGCAATTCCCAGGACCAAATGGAACCGTCCGGTGGCGGCCAGGGCGCCGGCGCCCAGCAGCCACGGAAACGCCGGTAGCGGCAGCCCGATTTGCTCCACAAAAATCGCCGCAAACACGATGGGCAAGCCGTGCTGTATCAGAAATTGGGTGGAATCACTCATTCAAAGACAGGCGATCATTCGTTAATCCCCCAATGCCGGCAGGAGTCGTGAGGTATTCGATTGGGAATAACCGGGGGCTGAAGCGCCACCGATGGCGCTTCCCGTACGGGAATGCTGCGGACGGGAAACGCCGCCTGGCCTTCGTTCGGCAGATGGTCGTCGGCAATGAAACCCAAGCCATGTTCATGGGCAAAGCGGAGCAATTCCGGTGACGCAGGCATGGTGAGCGAGTCGCCGCGGATGCCGCCCACTACGGTCAGAGCAGCATCCGGGAACTGCCGCCTTGCGACCCATCGTTCCAGCCAATCCTCCAACCAGGAAGGAAGTGACTGAGCGTGCGGACCGGCAAACACGATCAGGTGCACGTCGGCCGCATCTACCAGCGCCTCGTCTGCTCCCGGTGGCAGTCTTAACACATCAACTCTCCAGGGCCTGATGTTCCAGTGCGTGATCGTGTCCACTTGATAGGCGGCGCGATGCAATATTGCGTTGGCCTTTGCCGCGAACGCAAAGTTGTCGTAAACAATCAACGCTTTCAGAATCGAATTGCGCGCGGTGTGAAGCTGGTGAGGTTTTGACATGGATGTCTCCTCTCGTTGGGTTTACCCCGCATACCGTCCGCCGGCTCAATCTCATGGACAACCTCTTCGGCTTTCGCGGATGATGCGCTGCAGGTAATGGCGACCCGGGCGCCGTCCGGCGCGAGGCGCCCGGCGATTGCGGCGCCCAAACCGCGCGAATCGCCGGTAACCCAGGCAACTTTCCCTGCCCATGATCGGGTGGTGTTGGTGCTCATCCTCTTGTTTTAATCCGTTGGATCCAATTGCTAGAGCCGTGCCAAGCGGTCTTGATTCTCCAATGTTGAGTTTGGGAGATGGAATTGCCCGCGAAGCCAGCGGAAACCAAAGCGAGTCAAAACTTCCGACCCGGCTTTCAAGAATACGCGCTTCGCGAAATCGTGAACAATCGTGAATTGAAACTTACGGCGAAGCCCTGAATTGATGCTTGTTGATTTTCAGGGCGCGGATTTTGGATTCCAACGTGGAGGCGGGCATGCCCAGTTTGGTGGCCGCCCCGGCAGGTCCGGAGATGCGCCCGCGGGTGGCGGCAAGCGCGATTTCAATCATCGCTTTTTCATCGGTCGCCAACTTCTTCGGCAGCGGCTGAGTCAGGCTTCCGGCTCCAACCGGTTCCCGAGCGAGCCAGCTTTCATCCACGGAAAAAGTGTCGGTTTCACAAAGGATCAGGGAGCGTTCGATCACATTCTGCAATTCCCGGATATTGCCGGGCCACGGATAGGACTGAAACAGTGCCAGCGTCTTTCGGCGGATGCGGGAAATCTTCTTGCCCATCTGGCCGGCATAGCGGTGAATGAAATACTCCGTCAACATGGGAATGTCTTCCTTGCGCGCATGGAGCGAGGGCATCTCGATGGGAAACACGTTGAGCCGGTAATACAAGTCGCTGCGGAATTTGCCGGCAATGATGGCCGCTTTCAAATCCCGGTTCGTGGCCGCAATCACGCGCACGTCCGCGCGGATGGGCTGGGCTCCGCCGACGCGCTCGAATTCGCGCTCCTGCAACACGCGCAAGAGCGCGACCTGGATTTCGGCGGGCAGTTCGCCGACTTCATCAAGGAAGAGTGTGCCTCCCTGCGCCAGTTCAAAGCGGCCCGGGCGCCTTTGCAGCGCCCCGGTGAACGCACCTTTTTCGTGCCCGAACAACTCGGAAGCGATCAATGACGGCGGGATGGCGGCGCAATTGACGCTCACAAAAGCGTGGCCGGACCTCGCGGACCGTTTGTGGATGGCGCGGGCAATGAGTTCCTTGCCCGTGCCGGTTTCGCCCATGATGAGAACGGTGGATTCAGTGTGGGCCACCTTGGCCACGCGAGCCAACATCTCCTGCAGCGCCGGGGAATTTCCAACGATTTCTTCGAACATGGAGGCGGCGTCCACTTGCTCACGGAGCACAATATTTTCCCGGTGAAGTTGGTCCTTCAACTCCTGAATTTGCCGGAACGCCTGTTTCGCCGGAGTAACATCCATCACGGCTCCGACGAATTCGAGCTTCCCCGAAGGGTCTGCGACCGGGCGGGCTACTACGTGAACATATTTCACGGAACCATCCGGCAGCAGCAGCCGATGTTCGAAGTCCAGATTTGAGCCGTCCCGGACTGCCAGATCGAGTGTCTGTTGCACGAGCCTGATGTCCTCGGGATGAACCCGTTTGAACACGAGATCGAGTGTGGGTTTGACTGCCGGGTCGAATCCAACAATGCAAAAAGTTTCCTCCGACCAGAAAAGTTCTCCGCTGGCAATATTCCACCCGAAGCTGCCGGTTCGACTCAGTTTCTGCGCCTGAGCCAGATACGCCTTGCTTCGCCGCAACGCCTCCTGAGCTCGCGTGCGCTCGATGGCAATGTTGGCCAGATGGGCCAGATGCTCGATAACGTCTTGTTGCTGTTGCGTCGGAGCGCCCGGCTGGCGAAAATAAGTGGCGAACGTTCCCAGCACTCTTCGTTCGGTGGAGAATAACGGCATTGACCAGCACGCGCGAAGTCCGTGGGCCAGAGCGATATCGCGGTAGTCACGCCAGAGCGGATCCACCGCAATGTCCGATACGATGACCGGCTCTCCACGATAAGCGGCGGTTCCGCAAGAACCCGCCGAGGGACCAATGACACCACCGTTGATCGCCTCGGTGTATTCGGCTGGAAGACTGGGAGCAGCACCATGCCAAAGCTGGCGGGTGGTTGCATCCAATAACAGGACTGAAGTCAGGGAACCGCTGCACAACTCTTCGAACAATCGGCATAACGCGGTGAGAATGGACGACAATGAATCTCCTTGTGCCACCATTTCAAGCAAACGGTTTTCCCCGGCCAATAGAGCTTCTGTTTGCTTGCGCTTCGTGATGTCTTTGACGATGGCTATAATACAGCGCGGTGACCCGGCATCGCCGGGGATCAACGAAACGTTGTTGCTCACCCAGATGATCCTTCCGTCCTTGCGCCGATAACGCTTGTCAATTTGAAACTGCGCCGTTTTATCCGCCAGCAACTCTTCGATGAGCTCCCGGTTTTTTTTGCGATCCCCCTCGTGGGTCAGTTCCAGGAAGGTCAGCGCCCGCAACTCCTCCTCCGGGTAACCGACCAGCTCTTGATAAGCTGCATTCGCCGAAAGGAAACGCCCGTCCATATCGGTTACCGCGATGCCGATGGCCGAGTTCTCGAACACGCGATGCCCAATGCCCTCAAATCGGGTCAATTTCCCGGACGTCTCGCCCATTGCCGACGACAATACCCGCCCGGCGCTCGTTTTGGCGCCTGGTCCTTCCCACGGTTGGACATTGGCTGTGTTCGGCTGCGGCATGTGTGGCTGATTTCCGCCTTATCCTTGTAACTAATGTATACTAAAGCGGATGCTATGATCCTGCAAAGGCTATTTTGGGAGAAAAATGGTCCAGCCGATTCGGCCCAAAACGGTCACTCCCCGCTCTGCTCCTGCGTAATCCACTCGCGGATGTAAGCCGGACAGTTTTTGAGCCTGGCACCTTTCGCCTCATATCGCACCAGCAGTTTGATGGCTTCCCTCCCCGCCAGGGTTACCTCCTGTAAGTCCAGGACAACGGTCTGTTGCTCCGCGCTAAAGGCAGTTTCCAGTTGATTCAGGCTTTCGTCCTCGATCCGGCCGCTGATCGCAAGTACTACAATTTCTCCGTCAACGAATCTCTTGATTCTCAGCATCGAGGCCGTCTCTGCTAGACCCATGCCAATTCGAGAAGGCTGACGAATTCCGAAACACAAACCGACAGCGCCGGCGCGTTACCTTTGCGGCCGGTGTCTTTTCACGAAACTTCGCGAATTCTCGAAGAGATGCGGATCGAAATTTTGCCGAAGTTCCTCGCGAAAAGAGTTCTCCTTGAGAATCTTTCGATTTTGCTCCGCTGCACGCGTTGGCACGTCTCTAGCATCGCGCCCTGCGAGGTTGCGAAAGCTTTCGACAACCGAAAAGCAAAATGAACGCGGTGTACCTGAGTCAAAGCGGCGGAGTCGCATCCCCGTTTTCCAGCAACCTGCCGCAACCGCGTGTCGGGGCGGGCGAGGTGTGGGTAAAAGTTCACGCCACCGCCGTCACGCCGACCGAATTGCAGTGGTTTCCCACATTCGGCACGAAGAGAGGAAAAATTTATGGCTACAATGCGTGTGGCGCAGGTTTCAGGACCGAAAGGCAAATTTGAAATTGTTGAACGGCCAATACCCGAGCCGCCACCGGGGACGGTTCGGATCAAAGTGGCGGCCTGCGGCGTCTGCCACAGCGATTCACTGGTGAAAGAGGGACTTTGGCCCGGGCTGCAATACCCGCGCGTTCCCGGACATGAGATTACCGGGACCATTGATGCCGTCGGCGATGGCGTGACAGGATGGAAGCCCGGCCAACTCGTCGGCGTCGGCTGGCACGGCGGATACTGCGGCAAGTGCGAGCAATGCCGGCGCGGGAATTTGTTTGCGTGTACAACCCAGCAGGTCACCGGCATCAGTTTCGACGGCGGTTACGGCGAATATATGATCGCGCCGGTCAGCGCCGTGGCGCGATTTCCCGACGGACTGTCGCCGGTCGATGCCGCGCCATTGCTGTGCGCGGGAATCACCACCTTCAACGCCCTGCGCAACTCCGGCGTGCGCCCGGGAGACACGGTCGCCGTTCTCGGTCTCGGCGGGCTTGGGCATTTGGGAGTGCAATATGCCGCCCGGTCGGGATTCAAAACCGTCGCCATCGCGCGCGGCAAGGACAAGGAACCGCTCGCCCGGCAATTGGGCGCGGCGCACTATATTAATAGCCAGGCGCAGGACCCCGCCGCCGAGTTGCAGAACCTCGGCGGCGCGAGCGTCATTCTGGCGACCGTCACCGCCGGGGACGCGATGAGCGCGACTTTGGGCGGACTGGCCGTCAACGGAACGTTGCTGGTGATCGGCGCGGCCCAATCAATGAATGTCCCGCCGCTGGTTTTGATTCTGGGGCAGCGGGCCGTGAAAGGTTGGTACTCCGGCACCGCGATTGACTCGGAAGACACCCTTGCCTTCAGTGCCCGCACCGGCGTGCGTTCCATGAACGAGACTTTTCCGCTCGAACGGGTCAACGAAGCCTACGACCGCATGATGAGCGGCAAGGCGCGATTTCGAGTGGTTCTCACCATGAAGTGAAAGAAAGGAGAAGCAACATGAGTGCAAAATCAAACAAACTCGCAGCCAAAGTCGCCGTCGTTACCGGCGCATCCAAAGGCATTGGCGCCGCCGTTGCCAAACATCTGGCGGCCGAAGGTGCCGCCGTCGTCGTCAATTACTCCACCAGCAAGGCGGGCGCGGACAAAGTCGTAGCGGAAATCAAGGCGGGCGGCGGCAAGGCCGTGGCGGTGCAGGGCGACGTTGCGAAAAAGGCAGATATTGAAAAGTTGGTTGCCGAAACGAAGAAAGCTTTCGGTCCAATCGACATTCTCGTCAAC
>Ga0335078_10008423_pt1 | contig 15334 bp, 13 predicted proteins | sample Lox_Sample_32_FD_206711 | JGI IMG/M metagenome (GOLD analysis project Ga0335078, IMG submission 206711) | Soil microbial communities from Loxahatchee National Wildlife Refuge, Florida, United States - Lox_Sample_3.2 | ecosystem: Environmental > Terrestrial > Soil > Wetlands | place: USA... | reverse complement strand
CCGGCCAACCCGATCAATTCCGGGCCGCGCTCGGCGAGGGCAACGATCTCCGCCGCCGGATGCAGCTCAAGACCCTGCTGTTCGGAATGGGAGAGACGTTCCGCGTGTTGATACAAACCCGCTGAGAACCGGTCGAATGACGTTGCGGGGGAGGAGGGATCTCGGAGGGAAATGCCTGAAACAATGAAAAAGGCCCCGAAAATCGGGGCCTTGGAGTGGAACTTTGTTTGGCCCTTCTTCAGGGCGCGCCCGGGCTACTTCTTCTTTTTCTTCGGAGCAGCCTTCTTCGCTGGGGCTTTCTTGGTTGCGCTCTTCATCGAATTTTTCTCCCTAACATCAGATTTTGCGATTCAAAAAAATCGCAATGTGATTCATATATAAGGTTGTTCGCGACGAAAGTCAAGAAAAAAATGCATCTCACGCCGCGATTCGTCATTCATCGAGTGCCAAACGGCGTCCGGGCGCGGAAAATTTCCTGCGCCGCACGCAATCTTGCGCCGCCTTCGCGCTCGTATATACAATAGGACGCGCTCACACCGGCCCTCACGTGCGGATCGCGCGACGGAAAGTTCCGAATGTTTCTGCTGCCCATCCTGCTGGCATTTCGATCCACGGAAGCCGACGCCGCGCTCATCGTTCGCTTGCAACGGCGCGAGCCGCAGGCGCTTGCCGAACTGTACGACCGCTACGGCCGCGTCGCGTACTCCCTCATTCTGCGCGTGGTGCGCGACGCCGGCATCGCGGAAGACCTGGTGCAGGAGACGTTCCTGCGAGTGTGGAACCGCGTACAGGCCTTCGATGCGCAAAAAGGAGCGGTGGGACCCTGGCTGCTCGCGGTGGCCCGCAACCGCGCCATCGATTACATCCGGTCCACCGGCGGGCGAGAACGCAACACCGTGGAATTCGAGGAGACCGACCATCCTTCGCTGTATACCGAGATGGAGCCGGGCATTCTCGCCACCGACAAAGCGCGCGTGGTGAAGGCAGCCCTCGAAAAGCTCTCTCCCAATCAGCGCCAGGTGATTGAATTGGCCTATTTCGAGGGTCTTTCGCAGACGGAGATGGCTGCGCGCATGGGGCAACCGCTCGGCACCGTCAAGACCTGGGTCCGCGCGGCCCTGAAAGTTTTACGCGACGAGCTGGGCGCTCAGGCGGTGTCGGCATGAACTGCTCCGAATTGCACGGCCACTACGAGTTGTACGCGCTCGGCCTGGCCGAAGAGGCCGAGCGGGACGAGATCCGTGCGCATCTGAACCGCGGTTGCGAGGTTTGTATGTCCGAAATGAGACGCGCGCGCGATTTGGTCGCGCTCCTGGGAGGCTCGGCCGCTCCCGCGGCGCCGTCACCGAAGCTGCGGCGCCGCATTTTGGCATCGGTGGGTTTGGAACAACGCGGATTCGGGTGGACGCCGTTGTTCGCCGGGTCGACCGCCCTGTTCCTGGCGGCCGCAGTCTACTTTGGCGGACGTGAGGCGGATTTCTCGCGCCGCGTGGAGAGGCTTACGGAACAATCGCGCGCCCAGATCATCGAACTCACCCGTCTGAACGAGGCGTTTGCCCTGATGAACGGCGCCGATACCACCGTCACCTCGTTCGGCGAGAAAAAACCCGTGCCCAAAGGTAAACTCTTCTACAATCCCTCGCAGGGCGCGCTCCTCATCGCCTCCAATCTCCCGCCGGCGCCTGCCGGAAAGGCATACGAACTCTGGCTGGTGCCCAAAGCCAAGGGCGCGAGCCCCATCCGCGACGGAATGTTCCAATCGGCGAGCGACGGCACGGTGATGCGCCTGATGCCTGGCCCGATCGATGCCAATACCACGGCCGCGGTCGCCGTGACCATGGAAGTGGAGGCCGGGGTCGATGCACCCACCAGCACGATTCTGATCTTCGCCCCGCTCGCCCCGGCGCTACAATAGCGGGGCGTGACCAAATACATCCGGTATCGCTCCGGCCCGGCAACGGGCTATGCCATTCTGGACGGCGACACCGTCCGGCCGTTCGCCGGCGATCTTTTCGGCAGCCGCGCGGCTTCGGGTGAGACATGGAAACTCTCGGACGTGACGCTGCTTGCGCCTTGCCAGCCGGGAAAAATTCTGGCTGTGGGCCGCAATTACAAGAGTCACCTCGCCGGCCGCGCGCAGCCGGAGTGTCCCGAAATCTTTTATAAACCGGTCAGCGCTCTTCAGGATCCCGGCGGCCCTATCGTGACTCCGCGCGATGCCACCGACATGCACTACGAAGGCGAGCTGGTGGTGGTAATCGGAAAAGCCGTGCGGAACGCCACGGTGGATCAGGCCCGCGATGCCATCTTCGGCGTGACCTGCGGCAACGACGTCAGCGAGCGCAACTGGCAGCATGGTGCGGGCAAGGATTTGCAGTGGTGGCGGGCCAAGGGAAGCGATACCTTCGCGCCGCTCGGCCCCGCCATCGTGACCGGCATCGAGTACGGCAACCTGCTGCTCGAAACCCGCCTCAACGGCGAATCGGTGCAGAAGCAGTACACGTCCGACCTGATCTTCGATTGTCCGGCCATCGTCAGTTGGATCAGTGGCTGGGTCACTCTGCTCGCGGGCGACATTATTTATACGGGCACGCCCGGCAGCACGCGCAAAATGTCCCCGGGCGATACCGTGGAAGTGGAGATTGAGGGAATCGGCGTGTTGCGCAATCCGGTGAAGTAAAGCCGTCAGCGATCAGCGTTCAGCAACCAGCTTTGTCTTGCGCGGTGACCGCGCCCTCCGCGGGTTTAAAAAAGCTGACCGCGGAGAGCTTCCGGCATCAACTCATCAACAAGCTGTACGTGAGTATGGCCAGCACCAGCAACGTGAAACCCACGTACATCCGGTCGCGCTCCGCCGCGAACGCCGCAATGCAAAACACCACGCGCGCCACCGGCGTGGCCACCAGCAGCAGCAGCCCGATCTGAATCGTAGCCAGCGGCGCCGGCAGGCCCTGCGTCCAGGGCATCTTGCCGTGAGCACCATGGAAGTGGCGATAATCGGGAGCCGTTCCGCCATGCGCCGCCAGGTACCAGACCCCGCCGGCGAGCACCACCGCTGCCGCCAGCATCACACCAGCCCGCAACAGATTCCCCACGATTTGTTCCAGCCGGGTGTCCGTCATCGCATCCCTCCCGTCACGCCGCTGTAGACCATCTCGATAGCCATCACCGCGATCACCACCGCGAACAGGCGGCGCAGCACGCGCACATTTGCGCCGCTCAAATGCCGCGCGCCCAGGAGCGATCCGCCCAACACGCCCAGCATCACCGGCATCGCCAGTCCCGGACTGATGTAGCCGTGGCGCAAATAGATTCCCGCGCTCGCCGCGGCCGTCACTCCGATCATGAAGTTGCTGGTGGTGGTCGATACCTTGAATGGAATCTTCATCACCTGGTCCATGGCCACGACTTTCATGGCGCCGGATCCGATTCCCAGCAGCCCCGAAAGCAACCCCGCCACCGCCATCAGGCCGAATCCCGACTTGATGCGGGTCACCGTGTATGTCTCCGGTCCCGTAGGTCCCGGATACGACCCGTTCAGGCGCAGGCGGGCGGCCAGCGGATCGGCCGGGTGTCCGTCGCGGGACGAGTGTTCCGTCAAGGAGTGCCATGCCGAATAGAGCAGCACGGCGGCAAATACGATTGCCAGCGCCGGAACCGGGACCACCGATACCAGGTGGGCGCCGGCGACCGCGCCGGCTGTGGTCGCGATTTCCAGCAGCATGCCCGCGCGCACATTGGAGAATCCTTCTTTCACGTACGCCGCCGCCGCGCCCGAGGAGGTGGCGATCACCGAAACCAGCGATGCGCCCATGGCGTAATGAATGTTCACCCCCAGCATCAGGGTTAAAACCGGCGTGACCACCACGCCTCCACCGAGCCCGGTAAGGGCGCCCAGGAATCCTGCCAAAGCCGATATCAGGAACACTACTGCGGAGAAAACCGAGACATTCATCGCTCTCTTAGTGTAGAGTCTTCGCGGCCGCGGGTCGGGGCAGGTTGATACAAAAAAAGGGCAGGACGGGACCTGCCCTTCAGTAGTTGCCGGGAGGCAACCCTGGTACTCGCGTCAGGACCGCCCCTGCGCCATGCGAGGCGGTGCTAACCATGAATAATCCAATTCTAGGGCCCGCTGTCCGCCGACACCATACAGTCAATGCTGTATTTTCACCGACCCCGCGCTAGGCCCACAATCGAGCTTGCGGCGATACAATATAAACAGAGTGCCGGTGGGCCTGAGTCAGCATGCTGTTCTGCGAACCGGCTATATTGCCGTAATCGCGGTCCTCGTCGTTTCCGCCTTCGAAGCCTGGCGTATTCAGAATAGCCTGTCCGCGCAGAATCTGATTATTTATCGTCATTACGCCGAACAGGACCGCGCGCTCCGCGTCCTCCGCCTCAATCTCTGGCAAGCCGGTAACTATGTTCGCGATTTCCTCATCGTGTCCACCCGGGCTCAGGCCGCCATCCTCAACACCCAGCTCGACAATTTGAAGGCGGAAGACGACCGCGCTCTGCAGTTGCTCGACCAGGACTCCGGCCGCAGCGCGGCCATCCCCAAGCTGCGCCGCAGCCTGGGGGAATTCTGGAACGTCGCCAAAGCGGTGCCGGGGTCCATGGTAAACGTCTCCGACCAGGCCAAATTGGAGTTCCTGCAGCGGGAAATCGTCCCCCGGCGCGGCGAGTTGTACAATGCCATGCTCGATCTCGCCGCCGCCGATCAGCAGAAGCTCGAGGAAGGCGAGCGCGACTTCGCCGACGCGCGCCGGCGTGGCGGTTGGCGGCTGATCACCATGCTGGCGGTAGGCGTACTGCTGAGCGTGATCGTGGCGCGCGCCAGCCTGAAACACGCCCAAACCCTGGAATCCCGCGCGGAACGCCACTATCATGAATTGCAAAAGCTCTCCGCGCGCCTCCTGCACGTGGAAGAAGAGGGCCGCCGGAAGCTTTCCCGCGAGTTGCACGACGAAATCGGCCAGGCGCTCGCGCTCCTGCAAATCGAGATCTCGAACGCGCTCGCCGCTCCGCAGCCGCCGGGCGCGCGCCGTCCCCTGGAACGCGCGCGCGAGCTCGCGGAGCAGACCGTGCAGACCATCCGCAACATGGCGCTGCTGCTGCGCCCCACCTTGCTCGACGATCTCGGCCTGGTTCCCGCGCTCCAGTTTCAATTGGAGGATTTCCTGCGCCGCAATCCCATCGCCTGCGATTTCGTGGAGGAGGGAGTGGCCGATGAGCTTCCCGACCCGGCGCGCACCTGCGCCTATCGCGTCATTCAGGAAGCGCTGCACAATTGCGAAAAGCATTCGGGCGCCACGAAAGTGCGCGTGGTGGTGCGCCAGCTCCCCGACGCCCTTCTGGCGGAAGTGGAAGATAATGGGCGCGGGTTCTCCTGCGACCCGCAAGGCATGCCCGCGCGCAACAACGGGCTCGGGCTTCTGGGAATCCGCGAGCGCGCCGCCATCGCGGGCGGCACGCTGGTTGTGGATTCGGCGCCCGGCCGCGGCACGCGGATCGCTCTGCGCATCCCGTTAACGGAGGTCCCAGTCTGATGTCCATCCGGATCCTGCTCGCCGACGATCACACGCTGATGCGCCAGGGCCTGCGCCATATTCTCGAGAGCCACGCCGATTTTGAAGTCGTGGCCGAAGCCAGTTCCGGCATCGAAGCGGTCCAGGCGGCAAGCGAGCACCACCCCGACGTCGCGATTGTCGACGTGGCCATGAAAGAACTCAACGGTATCGAAGCCACGGCGCAGATCCTCAAACATTCGCCGCACACCGCCGTGCTGATCCTCAGCATGTACAGCGACGAGCGCTACGTGCTGCGCTCGGTGAAGGCCGGGGCGCGCGGGTATGTGCTGAAGAACTCCGCCGGCGATGAACTGGTGCAGGCGATCCTGACGGTGCAGAAGGGCACGGCATTCTTCTCGCCCGCCGTGGCGCGCATCTTTCAGAACGGGTTCGCGCGCCTGAAGGACGCGCGCGAGACCAACGACCGCTACGATCTCCTCACCGACCGCGAGCGCCAGATCTACCAGTTACTCGCCGAAGGCAATAGTAATAAGGACATCGCCAACCGCCTGAGTCTGAGCTTGCATACCGTGGAGACGCACCGCTGGCGCCTCATGGAGAAAATGGATCTGCATAGCACCGCTGAGTTGGTGTTGAGCGCGGTCCGCCGCGGAATGGTGACGTAGGCTCGCCACTGCCGAACTTGCCGAACTGGGAAGGGCTGTTGCCTGCTGCCGGATAAAATGCGGAGTTCAGGCGGCTCGAACCGCCGCTACTCGCCGTCCGCAGTCACTGCCGCCACCTGCCAGCGCCAACGAAAAAAACGCTCGTCGCAATTGCCGCAGCGGCAGGGCAGCGCAATGAGGGAAAAGGCGTGCTCCCAGAGCCTCCGCCGTGAGCGGTGGATGTGCGCCGCCGATTGGCAGTAAGGACAACGTACGCGCAGGCGAATTCTGATCACCACTCCCTATATTGGTGTGGCGTCCGCCATTAAATCTCGGGAGAAAGTTCGAAAGGCGGCCTTTTTCGGACTGAACAGCCCCTTCTATCTGCCCCCATCCGCCTTCGGCAGCGCGATCAGGTTGGCCAGAAGTTGGTATGCGCCCACCGTGCCGGCAGGCAATTGCCGCCATAGCCCGAGCCCCAGATAGATCCAGCGCCCCTTTCCATATCTGCACTCCACCAGCGAGCCGAGCTTTTCTCCCGGATTGTCCTGGAACGGATCGGTCATGGCAATCAAATCCACATATTTCGGGTCTTTTTCGCCCAGAAAATACAATCCGCGCTCCTGCACCCAGCCCGCCCATGCCGGCGCACCTATCTCATTGGGAAAATGGAATATAGGATCGCCGGGTACAAGCACCTTCACGGGCGCCGTTTCATCGGTGATGCGATTGGAGCTCACGCGCGCGGGATACGGGCCGTACTGTTCGCGGTTGAATTCCGTCTTATTGTACTGGACGATCACCGTGCCGCCGCGCTCGACATAATCCAGCAGGCGGCGATTGTACGCGCGCAGATCGGCGCGGCGCTCGTAGGCGCGGACCCCGGTGATAATCACGTCGTGCCGGGAAAGATCGCCCCAAGCCAGTTCGTCCTGGCCGATGTAGCTCAACTTCGCGCCCAACTGTTCGATGGCGGCCGGCACCGAATCGCCCACGCCGACGATATACCCAACGTCGATGCCGGGAGCGGTTTTCACGTCGATCACCTTCATGGCGATTTCGGCCGGCTCGATCACCTGGCGGCGCTGGATGTGCGGGTATTCGATTTCGAGGTAGCCGTCGGTAAACTTGCGGCCGGTGGCGTCGGCCGAAGTGACCACGGCGCGCAGGGTATAATCGCCGGTCTTCGTCCGCGGCGGCACCGTCACTTCGAACCGCGCCGGCAGCGATTCATCCTCGTGCGCGAAGGCGATCTGCGCCTCTGCCGGAGAGACTTGCCAGCCGGCGGGAGGATTCAAGGTCACCGTCGCGTTGGCCGCGCCCTTGGCGCCGTTGGTTACGGTTACCACCACTTCGCGCGCGACCGGTTGAGTGGCCGATGGAATCACCGCCAAAGCGGGCGAGAGGCGCACGGAAAAGGCCGGGACTACGTTCAGCTCCATGCGCTTGTCGCCGAAATAAATGTCCTTGACATAGCGATACTCTACCGGCAGTTCCTTGGTGACCTCGACCTCTCCGGCTTTCATGTGGAAGATAACCCGAAATGGGTCGGGCGCGAACGGAACGCCGAATGGCACGCCCGGGCCGAAGATCTGGATGGCCTGGTTCGCGGGATGTTTCCAGTAATTGTCGTCGAAATACGGCGTGGTCGGCTTGGCGTCCTTTGGAATATGGACTTCCGTGGAGCAGGTATAGGCGGCGTCCTTGCCGGCCGTGCCCGCGGCGCAATTCCCCGGGCCATCGAAACCGGCAATTTCGATGCGTATCACCGATAGATCCGTGGCGCCGCGATTGGCCGCCTGCAAACGCAACTGTACGGGCTGCCCGGCGATGACCAGCCCGTCATCGGCTAAAGCATCGAACGTAACGTCATGCGCGGCGAGCACGGCGTCTTCATAGTCGCGCTCCTTGAGACGCAGGCGAAAGTCGATCTCGTAGCGGGCCGCCTCATCCAGGCGCAGGCTGCCCAACTGCGCCCGCAACGCGCGGATGCCCGCCAATCCGGCTTCCACCGGCGCCGCGGTCCCCGCGTCGTTGCCTTCCGCAAAGGCTGTTTGCGCCGCCTGGGCGTGAGAAAGGATGGCCGCCAGCTCATCGGTGAGCGCGCGCGGCGGATTGGCGCCGGCGTACTGTGCGAGGCCGGTCAGGCTGATATCGATGCCATCCAGCACCGACTTCTCCTGCTTCTCGATTTCGCCGGCGATCGTGGTATCGACGAGCGTGTAGCCGCCGCGTCCGCCGAACTGCGGTGGGCCTCCACGTCCGGCGGCGGGTGCCGGAACCGCACCGCCCCGTCCGCCGGGGAATCCCGCCCCGATCGCTCCCAGCCCCTGGCACTTGTGGTAACTGCGCGCATCGTTTCCGATTTCGGCATAGGTGCGGCCGAGCAATGGATCGTACGCCCCGGTATTTACGGGCGTGAGCCGCGGCGTTTCACCCGCCGCCGGGCCCCGGCCGCCGCGGCCGCCGCCGGGAGCGCCGCCCGCGAAATACAGCTTCTTCGGCTGCCACGGCCGCAATCCCGCGGCGATCTGTTCGGGGTACATGGCGGGATCGCCCGCGGCGCGGAAAGATTCGCGCACCAGCACGGTAGTCGCCTCGTGAGCGCGATCACCGCCGCGTCCCTGAATGTTCATGGTGATAATGACGTCCGGGCGCAGCATCCGCCAGAGCCGCACATAATCGCCGACGATGTCCTTCCGGCCCCACTTGGCGATCACTTCCTCCGGGTCGAAGGAATAGCCGTAATCGATGGCACGCGTGAAGTATTGCTCGGCGCCGTCCACGCGGTGCGCCGCGAGCAACTCCGCGGTCCGCAGCACCGCCATATTGCGGAACAACTCGGGTCCGATCTCGTTCTGCCCGCCATCGCCGCGATTATTCTGCACGTCGATGACGCGCAGGCCCATGCCGTACCCGAACAGCGCGAACAGGGAGTTGGTCTCGTCATCAGGGTGCGCGGGCGCCTGCAAGAACGTTCCGGAGACAGTCAACTTGCGCAAAGCCAGTCCCAGAGCCGTGTGCCCGCTCGTCGAGGACATGGGCGAAAAGCTCAGGCGGTTCTGCGCCTGCACGGTGAGGATCGCCAGGCACGCTCCCACCAGGCCGATCGTCGGCTTCCGGAAAGATCGCTTCATCTTGTTCCCTCGGTTTCCCCAAAGGATAGCGCAGTCTATTGCGCGGCGCGCAGGATTTCGGGGACCATCGCCGGGCTCAGCGAGTCCAGCCGGCTTTCCTCGATGCCGCCGATGCGGCCGAGAATCCTGATCGCAAACCAGGCATGGCCGAAATCCTTCCATTGCGCCATCTCGCGCAGCGGCTCGAGCGCCTGATCGTGAAGCAATTTCAGGATGGCCGGATCGCGCCCGACGGTCATGCGATCGAACAACATGGCGCCCTTGTTGCGATCCGTCCAATCGATCGAATGCAGTAACGGAACGAATCGAGCGGCGGGAATCTGGCTGGCGACCTCCTTGCCGGGCGCACACAATGCCTGGAGCGCCCGCATGCCATTATTGCGAACGTCGTCGTCCGAATCGAAAGCGGCCGTCACCAGCGCGGCAATCTGCTCCGGCGATCGCTCGGCATAACCAAGCGCCTGCGCCGCATACGCACGCTGTCGGGCGTCGCGCGATTCCTGCAGCACTTTGAGGACGATGGGCAGGTGCCCGCGGGTCCATGCCAGCAGCTTCAACTGGTCGGCGTGGGTGGCGGGGTCCTCGAACAAAGCATAGCCTTGCGAATCGTCTTCGCCGGCCGCGCCTCGTTTGACCGCCTTGGAAAAATCGTCTTCAAATCCCCGCAAGATGCCCATCGCGCTCGCGGGCAGCCTGGCATCGCCCTGGGGCTGCGGATTGAAGGCGAGCGGCGGAGCGTCGATCTCGGGCAGGCCGATATAGATCGAACTCCGGCCGTCCTCCAGGCAGCAGACTCCGGAGAACAGGGCTTTTCGCCCCGCGATACGGTTCACGGCCTGCAAGTCGCGGTCGCGCGCACCGCCGGCCGGGACTTTGTCGCCCTCCTTGAAGGGCAAGGCAGCGCGCAGGGCCGCAAGATCGAGGTGGCCATAGCCATAGAAATCGATGGTGCCGATTCTGTCGGACGGCGATTGGGCAAACACGGGGAGAAGAGCGAGGAAGATCAGAATGCGCCGCATGGCATCCATTGTCTCGAAGTGTGCCTCGCACTACAATTGGCGGCAGGAGGCTTACGGTGCGCACGCTCTTGCAGGATCTCCACTTTTCCGCTCGCCAGATGCGGAAGAGCCCGCGGTTCGCTCTGATCGTGGTTCTCACCATCGCGCTCGGCATCGGCGCCAATACCGCGATCTTCAGTTCGCAGAACGGCTTTCTTCGGCCGCTGCCGGTACGATCCGCGGAGCAACTCGTGGTGCTGGCGGCGCAGTTCAAAAGCGATGAGACCGGCCTTCGCTTCCGTTTTTCCTACCCCGCTCTCCAGGACCTCCGCCGCCAGGCGGACCGGTTCAGCGATATCTTTGGCTTCAATGCCATGATCGGCGGCGTCGAGGTCCACCATCGGGTGATGTCATTCCTCTATAGCGCCGTCACCGGCAATTATTTCCCGGCCCTCGGAGTAAAGCCCGCGGCCGGCCGCCTGTTTCTGCCGGGCGAAGGCGAAGGCCGGGGCATGGAGACGCCGGTCGTGCTGGGCTATTCGTTCTGGCAGCGGATGTTCGGCGGCGATCCGGCAGCCGTCGGCAAGCAGGTGCGCTTGGATGGTATGAGCGTCCGCGTGATCGGCGTGGTGCCCAAGGAGTTTCTGGGAACCTGGGCCGGCGCCGAAATGGACGGCTATCTACCCATCAACGCCCTCAGCCGATATGACGACGCGACTTCGGATTTCTTCACCGACCGCACGCGCCCCATGATCACCGTGATGGGCAGGCTGAAACCGGGCGTCGGCCTGCGTGAGGCGCAAGACTCGCTCAACGTCATCGCGCGCCGCTTGGAACGCCAGTATCCGGACACCGACAAGCATATCGGCATCCGCGTCGTACCCGAGCAATTGGCGCGCCCGGTGCCGGTGCGTTTTATGGCCGAATCGCTACCGCTCATCCGCCTCTTTCTGCTCGCGCTTGCCGCCATGGTGCTGCTGCTCGCATGCATGAACGTGGCCAACCTGACGATGGTCCGGGCGAGCGCGCGCCAGCGCGAGATGGCGATCCGTGCCGCGCTCGGCTCCGGACGCGGACGCCTGATGCGCCAGATGCTCACCGAAAGCTGCCTGTTGGCGCTCGCCGGAACGGCCGCCGGACTGCCATTCGGCAAGTGGGGCACGAGCGCATTTGTGGGATCGATCAGCAGCGGCACGAGCCTGCCGGTGAACGTGAACTACAGTTTCGATTGGCGCGTGTTCGCCTACGCCTTGGCCGCGGCGATCTTCACCGCGGTGGTGATCGGCCTGTGGCCGGCCATGCGGGCGGCTCGCACCGCCGCGCATGCCGCGCTGCGCGATGGGGGTTGGGGCGGCTCGGCGGGCCGGGCGAGCCTGCGCCTGCGCAGCACGCTGGTGGTGGCGCAGGTGGCGGCGTCGTTGACGCTGCTGCTGGTAGCCGCCCTGCTGGTGCGGGGTCTGAAGCACACGCAGCGCCTCGACCTCGGTTTCCAGCCCGACCACGTCCTCAACGTCCGCCTCAACCCGCAAGATCTCGGCTACAGCAGCCAGCGTACGCGAGATTTCTATCGCGAGCTGAAACGGCGCATGGGCGCTGTGCCCGGCGTGCAATCGGTCAGCCTGGCTTTCAGCGTGCCGCTGGGTTACATCATGGACGGACGGGACGTGTACATCGAGGGCAGCCCCGTGGAACCGGGCGATCGCGCCCCGCACGTAATGACCAACTCGATCGATGGCGACTACTTCGGCACCATGCGCATTCCGCTCCTTCGCGGGCGCGCCTTCACCGAGAGCGACGACGAAAAAGCGCCGCGTGTGGCCATCGTCAATCAGACCATGGCGGCGCGCTTCTGGCCCAGGCAGGACGTCATCGGCAAACGCTTCGCCTTCAAGCCGGGCGGTCCGCTCTGGCAGGTGGTGGGAGTGGCGCGCGACAGCAAGTATCTGGTGATCTTCGAAAGTCCCATGCCGTACTTTTACGTTCCGCTGGCGCAAAATTATTATTCGATGCGGGTGTTGCAGATTCGCGCGGCAGCGTCTCCGGAGGCACTGCGCACGCGCGTCGAGCGGGAGATTCAGTCGCTCGATCCCGACCTTCCCCTGGCCGATTTTCAAACCATGACGGAATCGCTCAACGGATTCATGGGATTTCGCATGTTTCAAATGGGCGCGCAGCAGGCCGGCGCCATGGGACTGCTCGGTTTGATCCTGGCCGTGATCGGCGTTTACGGCGTGGTCTCTTACGGCGCGGCGCAGCGCACCCATGAAATCGGCATTCGCATGGCGTTGGGCGCCAAACCCGGCGCGGTTCTCGGCATGATCCTGCGGCAGGGAATCCGGCTGATCGCGGCCGGCATCATCGCCGGCCTGCTCGCCGCCAGCGTGTTCACGCGCCTCACCGCCCGTGTGCTCCCGCTGATCGACAGGACCGATCCCGTCGCCTTCGGCGTGGTCACCCTGCTGCTTTCGGCAATCACGCTGTGGGCGTGCTATATTCCGGCGCGCCGCGCCATGCGGGTGGACCCGGTAGTGGCGCTGCGGCACGAATAGAGCCTACATTTTTGCGCGCGGCGGGTAGACCGCATGCCCCGCCTCGAGCTCTTTCAGGTTCGAGTTGGCGGCGAAATCTCCGGGGTCGAAGCGCAATGCCTGCTCGTAGCTGGCAATGGCCTCCTCGCGCCGGCCCAGGCGCGCGAGCGCGTTGCCGCGATTGCGGTAAGCCTCCGCATACGCCGGAAAGATCGCGATGGCGCGATCGTACGCCGCAATGGCGCGGTTGTCGTCGCCATCCACCGCGTACTCGACGCCGATCGAATAATGCGCCTTGGCGCTCTCGGGCGAAGTTTCCACCAGCTTGTCGTAGAATCGGTGGGCGTTGAGCCAATCCAGATTGCGGACCGCCGTGCGCGCTCCAAAAGTCAGCGCCACCGCGATCAGCAGCGGCTTCCAGTAACGGCTGCGTGCCAGCAGGATCGCCGCCAGCAGCGCCAGCCCCAGGCTGGGAGCATACATCAGGCGTTCGCCCATGATGGTCCCAATCGGAAATACGAGGTTCGCGGTCGGCGAAAACAGGATGGCATAGGCCAACACCGGCGCGCGGAATTGCGGTTGGCGCCACGCCAGACAGACCGCCGCGGCGGCGAGCGCCAGCCCCGTCCAGGCGCGCCAGTCCTCCAGCCCCATCACCAGGCGAATCTGCTTGTAGGAATAGTCGGCTGACAGGGTGATCGGAACCAGCGTCTTATATAAATAGAGACACTGCACCCACAGCGCGGTAATCCATCGTTTGCCCGCGTCCACCAGAGATGCCGGATTGTCGATGGCTGGAATCTGCGAGCTTCGCGAAAGGATGTTGTGGGCGATGAGGGCGATGGCGATTACGGCCGCCGCGCCGGTGGCCGGCAGCCACGATTCGCGCAGGCGCGGACGCTTCCGCGGAAATGCCATCGGAAGCGCGGCAAAGGCGGCGGCGCTTTCTTTCGAAAAAACCGCCAGCGCAAAAAGAGCCAGCGCCCAAACGGGGCGGCCGCGATAGTACAAAATCACCGCTGCCAATCCGGCAGCCGCCGCCATGAGTTCCGCCGACCCGACCACGGAGGTTGTGGCGTCGGTATGGATCGGAAAGAGCGCAAACAGAGCTGCCGCCAGAAACGCGATGTGTGGCGGCATTTCCACCGTCAGCAACAGCCGATAAAGCAACAGCACCGCCGCGAGTCCCAGAGCCAGGCCGAGGGCGTGAAAAATCGCGGGGTGCGAACCGCCTCCCGCCGCCCACAGTAGCGCCCACACGGTCTGCGCAACCGGCCGGTAGAGTTCCAGCCCGCGATTGTCCGGCCAATAACCGGATTTCCAGATATGCGCAAGCTGCCCCAGCGAGTGAACGTGGAGCGAATTGTTGTCCACCAGCACGATGCGGTCGTCGAAGACGAATCCGCAGGCCAGAGCGCCGAGATTGGGGAGCAGGAACGCGGCCGAGAGCCACAATCGGGCGTGCGCAACGGGCGCTGACGTGGGGGCGGGAGTCTTGGCTTTTGAGCCTTCCGGCGCGGCAGGCTGTAAGTTCTGCCGGCGGAGACGGCGGGCGCGGCTCACGCCCGCAATATAGCACAGCGGATTCTGTCCGAAGATAGGAGCGGAATAGCTGATTATCTGCTACAATTCTGGGAACCTAATGAAGGCAACTCGTTACAGAATACGTGCAGCTCTCGATCGAACCCGTCATCATGCGTACGTCCTGATGAGGGTAGTGGCGCCGCTGATCGTGGCCGGTGCCGCTCACGCAACCACCCTCGCACTGCCGGCCGGCAATTACAGTTGCTCCTACACGGCGGTTTCCCTTTCGATTGCCGGAAGCCCTTGTAATGGCGGGTCCACCGCCCTGACGAATGCGGGGAATCCGGCTGGCGTCGGCTTCTGGCTGGCGCAGGGAGGACTCGATCTGGGGTACATGGCCGGCTCCATCATCATGGACGCGTACGGCCATGAGCCGGCGCTGAGCGCTGGAACGGTGATACCCGTTTCCTGGGTTTTCGATTTTGCCCTTGCCGATGGCGGTGGCCCCGGAGATCCGCCATGGCAGCTTACTTATACGATTGACGATGTGACCACCGACACCATCCTGGCTCAGCAGTCCTTCTCCGGTGTCGATTTCGGCCTTGTCACCGGAAACGGATTGCTCACCACTACGGCTTCGTCGAACCCAGGCAACCTTCTCGACGTAAGAGTGAAACTGGTGGAGTTGGGCGACCCGGAAGCGGGCTACGACCTTCAGGTGCGGATTCCGGAGTACCATACGATCGATGTGGGCGCAGTCCCGGAGCCTGCCACCTTTGGTCTGGCCGCCGCGGGCCTCGCGTGGCTGGGATGGCGAGCCCGCAGGCGGCGCCGTCCGTAAGCCAACATGCAGCGACGGGCATTTCTGAAATCGGCGGTATTTGCCGCCGCCGCGCCGAACATGCGGCCTCAGTCCCTGCCTGCTCCGTCGTGGGGAGGGCCGGTGGTCGACACGCACTTGCATCTTCGCCG
>Ga0335078_10008422_pt1 | contig 15335 bp, 16 predicted proteins | sample Lox_Sample_32_FD_206711 | JGI IMG/M metagenome (GOLD analysis project Ga0335078, IMG submission 206711) | Soil microbial communities from Loxahatchee National Wildlife Refuge, Florida, United States - Lox_Sample_3.2 | ecosystem: Environmental > Terrestrial > Soil > Wetlands | place: USA... | reverse complement strand
AGCTGCGAAACGCTCGGCGAAGGCGCGGATTTCGGCATGCCCCTGGATGTCGATCACCGGGCTTTTGAGCGCCGCGTCGGCGGTGAAGCAGCCGACGACGGTCTCCACCTCGCCATCGTCGAGCGCACAGCAATACCGGGTGAAAAGGTCGTGGATCGCGTAGCGGTCCTCGAACACGGTCATTCGATCGGGATGAAGATCGAATGGCGGATCTTGTTCTCGATGTGGTCGGAGAGGTGGCCCTTGCCGTGGGTGTCCTCGACCAGGAGGATCTCGCCGGCCTTGATGAAGCGGCTCTCGCCGTCGCTCGCGGTGATCTTCACGCCGGCGTCGAGGTTGACGATGTATTGCCGGCGCGGCGCCGGATGCCAGTCGACATTATGCTCGGCCTGGGTCTCGCGAAAGATCACGCCGGTCGCCGGCAGCTTCTTCGACATCTTGCTGCCGCGCCGCTCCTCGACCCAGTCGATCTCGATGTCGCGGAAATGCGATTCGCCATTAGGGTCGGTGTAGAGGTTGTGGATCTTCATTCGGCCTTCTCCCTCGGTCATTCGGCCGCCCTGGCCGGGATTTGCTCGGCGAAAAGCGGCATCACCTCGCGCGCGAAGCGGCGCATGCTGGCGCGGCCGCGCTCGCCGCCGCCCGAGCCGCCGCCATTGACCAGCACATAACCGACCCCGGCGTCGCGCAACTCGTCGAGCTTTTGCGCGATCCGATCTGGCGTGCCGTACATCGCGCTGCCGCGGTTGATCGTGTCGGGGTCGCCGGTGGCGCGGTCGGGACCGCCATGCACCGTGCCGTCGGGCCGGGTCGCGAGCTTCAGTTGCCGCACCCGGTTGGCGAGCCGGCGCTGAAGCGCCGCCTCCCGGTCGGCTTCGCTGTCGCAGACGAAGAAGGCGCGGGTGACGCCGACCGACATCGGGTCGAAGCGGCGGCCCTGCGCCTCGACCCCGGCGCGATAGGCGGCGATGGATTTGGCGACATCGGCCGGCTGGGCGTATTGGCCCAAGAGCAGGTTGTAGCCGCGCTCGGCGACGCGGCGCACCGAGGATTCGCCGCCCGCGCCCATCCAGATCGGCGGGTGCGGGCGCTGCGCGGTCGGCGGCTCGACGACGACGTTGTCGAATGCCCAATAGCGGCCGCGATGCGAGAACGGCTCGTTCGAGGTCCACGCCTTGACCAGCACGCCGAGGCATTCGTCGAAGCGCGCGCCGGCCTCGTCCATGTCGACGCAGAACCCCTTGAACTCGTTGTAGCGATAGCCGCTGCCGATGCCGAAATCGAGGCGCCCGCCGCTGAGCAGGTCGAGCGTCGCCGCCTGCTCGGCGAGCAGCACCGGGTTGTGCCACGGCAGCACGATGACCGCGGTGCCGAGGCGCAACGTCGTCGTGCGGGCGCCGAGCCAGGTCAAGAGGTTGAGCGTCGCCGACACCTGGCCGTAGCCGGTGAAATGGTGCTCGACGACAAAGGTGCCGTGAAAGCCGAGCGCCTCGGCCTCGACATTGTACTCGATGAAATCGCGGAACCCCTCGGCGCTGTCGAACTCCGCCGCCTCGGCGCTCGTGGGGCGGCGCGCCGCCGCGCTGCCGAACAACCCGAACCGCATGTCGCGCTCCTCGCCTTGGTCGCGCCCAGATTACGGCGCGCGGCCGCGATGTTCAAAATGCCGGTTTTCTATCGTCGTCATAGCTCACCAGCATGGGTGACCCGCAATCGCGCCGGGGATACCCTGCGCCTTCGGTGCGTTTAACGCGCAAGGCGGCACGGTGAGGAACGCGATGAGCATGTCGAAATCTGCCGGTGTCTCGCTCGCTTTGCTTTCCCTGCTGGGGGTCGCGGCGATCTCGGCCTGCGCGCCGCCGCCGGGCTACCAGCCCAACCCGGCGAACATCCCCGGCGCCGCGCCGCCGACGCTCGGCGGGCCGCAAGGCTGGCAATACAACCCGTATGCGTCGAACTATGCGCCGAACGGCTCGACCGGCTATGCCCCGTATTCGCAGGATCAGATGAACGACGTGATTCACGACGGGGCGGCCGGCGGCGGCGGAGGCGGCGGCCGCAACTAGCGGGGCGCGCTCAGCCGACCGCTACCCGGCGGCGCGGTGCCGCCCGTTTCGCGGCCAGCGACAGCCGCCCCTCGCTCTCCATCTCGCCGACCAGGGCGCGGATCGTGCGGCCCACCGCCTCGCGCGCCAGCGAGGCGTTGCGGCTGGCGCGCACGCCGAGCGCCAGGGTGCGGCGGACGCCGGTCTCGGTGATGCGATGCGCGGCGACGAGGCCGCGCGCGCACTCGCGCGACACCGACGACAGCGGCAACACCGCGGCGCCGGCACCCTGCTGCACCATCAGCCGGATCGTCTCGTGGTCGTTCAATTCGGTGGCGACGTTGAGCTCGATGCCGAGCCCGGCGAGGAGCGCGTCCATCGCGGCGCGCAGCCCGTCGCCGAGGATCAGCGGCGTCGCGCGCAGCTCGGCGGCGCCGACATGGCCGGGCGGCCGCGCACCCGGCCGCGTCACCAGCACCATCTCCTCCTCGGCGAGCCGGGTCGAGACGATGAGGCGGCTGCGCGACAGCTCGGACAAGAGCGCGATGTCGACCCGTCCGTCGATGACGAACTCCTCGAGCCGCACCATCCCGGCATGCATGACCTTCAACTCGATCATCGGGTAGTCGCGGCGCATGCGTGCGAAGAGCTCGGGCGCCAGCACCGGGCACAGCGTAGGGGTGACGCCGAGGATGATCTTGCCGCTGGGATGCGCGTCCTGGGCGCGGATCTCGTCGCCGGTGCGCTCGATGTCGCGCAGGATGCGGCTCGCCCCGTCGAGCAGCTTCTGCCCGGCCTCGGTCAGCCGCACCCCGCGGTTGGCGCGCGTGAACAGCGCGACGTTGAGTTCGTCCTCGAGGCGCTGGACATGGCGCGTCAGCGCCGGCTGGGCGACATGGAGATGCGCGGCGGCACGGGTGATGCTGCCCAGTTCGGCGATGCGGACGAAGTAATGCAGGCTGCGCAATTCCATTGCGGCACCGTTCTTGAAACGCCTTCGCGCGCAGCATAGCCCTAGCCATGCCGTCTTGGTATGGGGCGGATCAAACAACAGTATTTGTTTGATGACGGGGCGCGGCCTAGGGTTGCGGCAGCCAACAGAGGACAAGGCCATGGAGTTCGGCTGGTATCACGAGTTTCACCGGCAGGTGGAAGGGCAATCGGACGCCGATGCCTTCGCGCAGGGCTTCGAGCAGGTCGAGGCCTCCGACGAATGGGGCCTCGACGTGTTCTGGCTCGCCGAAATCCATCAGCAGGCGCGTCGCTCGGTGTTGAGTGCGCCGATGAACGTCGCCGGCCAGATCGCCGCGCGCACCAAGCGGATCAAGATCGGCACCGCGGTGCATGTCTTGCCGCTGACCCATCCGCTGCGGCTTGCCGAAGAGACCGCGACGGTCGACCAGGTCAGCCGCGGCCGCTTCATCCTCGGCGCCGGGCGCAGCGGCAACCCGCGCGGCTACGCCGCCTATGGCGTGCCGTACGCGGAGAGCCGCGAGCGGTTCTACGAGACGCTCGAGATCCTGAAGAAGGCGTGGACCCAAACAAGCTTTTCGCACGAGGGCAAGTACCACAGCTTCGACGAGGCGCGCGCGGTGCCGCGCCCCTACCAGCAGCCGCACCCGCCGATCCGCATCGCCGGCGCGAGCGAAGACACTTTCCCGACATTGGGCCGGCTCGGCTATCCGCTGTTCGTCTCGGTGCGCAGCGGCTCGCTTGTCGGGCTGAAACCCGATCTCAAGGCCTATCGCGACGCGTGGACCGAAGCCGGCAACCCGGGCAAGCCCGAGGTCTATCTGCGCCTGTCGATGCATTGCGGCGAGACCGACGAGGAGGCAAGGGAAGAGGGCGAGCCGAGCATCATGGCCGGCTACAAATCGCTCATCACGCGGCTCGAAGGGTCGCCCAACGCGCGGCGCCGGGCCGAGGTCGAGGAGGTGAAGCGGGCAACCTACGACGACGTGCTGCGCGACAAGGTGATCGTCGGCGAGCCGGACACCGTGATCGACCGGCTGCGGGAGCTCGAGGCCGAGCTCGGCATCGACGGCATCCTCTTCGAATTGAATTTCGGCGCGGCGATCCCGGCGGAGACGATGATGCGCTCGCTGAAACTGATCTGCCAGGAGGTGATGCCGAAATTCAACTAGGCGCGCCAACCCCGACGCGGCGGCCGACGCGGTTTTCCCGCGCTCGCTGCATTCGTGATTTGCCTGGTCTTGCGCTTGTGAGAGGATTCGCGGGCAAACCGACGCCGCCGGACAACGCGGCGGGCAACAGGGGGAACGCATGCGCGTCTATGCAAAGCTTCTGCTGGTGTGCACGATGATGGCCGCGGGCCTGACCCAGCCGGCGCAAGCGCAAGCGCCGGCCAGCCCGGGGATCGTCGCCGTGACCTATTTCTCGGTCGCGCCGAGCGCCGACCGCAAGACCGCCTCGCTGCTTCGCCAATTCGCCGCCGCGACGCGCAAGGAAGACGGCAATATCGAGCTGACCGCGCTGCACGAGCTGGCCCGGCCCGGCCGCTTCGCGATCCTCGAAGAATGGCGCGACAAGGCGGCGTTCGACGCGCACGGCGCGGCGATGAAGGCGCTCGGCGACAATCTGCAGCCGATCATCGCGAGTCCGTTCGAGTCCCGGCAATTCGTTCCGCTGTCGCTCGGCGCGCCGGCGACCGGCGACCTGAGCGACGCGCTCGTCGTGCTGACCCATGTCGACGTGTTCCCCGCCGGGAAGGACGAGGTCGCCGGGTACGTCAAGCAGTACGCCGAGGACAGCCGCAAGGATCCCGGCGTCCGGCGCTTCGACGCGGTGGTCTGGGACGGGCACCCGAACCATTTCCACCTGATCGAGGCGTGGAGCGACCGCAAGTCGCGCGACGCGCACGTCCTCGCCGACCACACCAAGGCGTTCCGCGTCAAGGTGACGCCGTTCGAGGGCGCGTTCTACGACGAGCGGCTCTACGAGGTGGTGCGCAAGACGGAGTAACCGGCCGGCGTCGGCGCGCCGAGGCGGCGTCCTAGTCGAGCGCCGCGACCATCTCGATCTCCACCATCGCGCCCGGCTGGGCGAGGCCGCTGATCTGGATCGTCGTGCTGGTCGGGACGGCGACCCCGAAATAGCGCATGCGGATGTCGCGGCACTCGGAAAAAGCTGCGTAATCGGTGACGAAGGTGTTGGTCTTGACGACATCGGCCCAGGTCGCGCCGGCCGCCGTCAGGCATTTCTCGAGGTTCTGGAAGGTCTGCTCGAGCTGGCCGCGCATGCCGCCGCCGACGATGTTGCCGTCCGCGTCGCGGCCGAGCTGACCGGCGATGTAGATCAGCTTGCCCGTCCCCGACACCGTGACGACGTGCGAGTAGGCGGCTTTGCCCTCCTGCATCCTGACATTCATGCCCGGCGGCTGGAAGCGTTCGATCTTCAGGGCCATCTCGATCCTCCCGACAGAGTTCATCCGCGATCCCGTTGCGGTTAGCATTGCCGCCGATAAATTCCAAGCGGAGTGACGCCGATGGCGATCGAGGGCGATGTCGCGCAGCATTACGGCAATGCCGGGATCGCCGAGCGGGTTCTCGCGGCGCTGCGGGCGGCAAACGGACCCGATGCGCCGGTGACGGTCGATGCGCTGTCGGTGCTCGACCATTTCCACGGCCGCGGCGTGGTCGCAACGCAGGAGCTGGTCGAGGTGCTGAAGCCGCAATCCGGCGAACGGATCCTCGATATCGGGTCGGGGATCGGCGGGCCGGCACGCTGGATCGCCGCCCGCTGCGGCGCGCTGGTGACCGGCGTCGACTTGACTCCGGAGTTCTGCGCCGCCGCCGAGGCGCTCAACCGGGCCACCGGGCTGGCCGACCGCGTCACGATCCGCGTCGGCAGCGCGCTCGCCCTGCCGGTGCCGGACGACAATTTCGACCGCGCCTATTCGCAGAACGTCATCATGAACATCGCCGACAAGCCGCAATTCTATCGCGAGGCGTTCCGCGCGCTGCGTCCGGGCGGCCTGCTCGCGCTGTCGAATCTGTGCCGCGGCCGCGCCGCCGGCGAGGTCGTTTATCCGGTGCCGTGGGCCACGACCGCGGCGACGAGCTTTCTCGCGACCCCGGAGGAGATGGAGCGCGACCTGCGCGCCGCGGGTTTCGCGATCCTGTCGTTCCGCGACACCAGCGCCGAGGTGCTGCCGTCCAACCGGCGCAACCGCGAGCGGCTGGAGCGCGACGGGCTGGCGCCGCTCGGGACGCACCTGATCCTCGGCCCGCGCCTGTTGCAGATGCAGATCAACTCGAGCCGCAACCTGGAGGCGGGCGTGGTCGCGACCATCGAAGCGCTGGCGCAAAAACCCCGGTAATCCCCGCTGGGCGGCTCACCGCCCGGGCCTCTCGCCTTTACGCTTTCTTCAGCAAACGCCCGCATCGTGGGCCCGCTCGGAGGGGTCGGCGGGGTCCCCGTTTTGATGCTATGGACTGAGGTTCGCAGACACTGGCCGGCCGCGCTCGCCGCGCTGCTGGGGATCACGGCCGCGCTCGCCGTGTTCGGGAAGACCGGCTGGTTCGAACTCTCCAGCGCCTTGCTGTTGACCACGACGCTGGTGCTCTACCTGGTGACGAGCCGCGTCCGCGCGGATCGGTTGCGCCACCTCGCCGAGACGCTGCAGCGCGAAATCGCGATGCGGCGCCGCACCGAGGAGCATCTCCAGCTGAGCCAAGCGGCGATGGACCGCTCGTCCGAGGCGATCTGCCTCGTCGATTCCTCCGGGCGCTACATGAACGTCAACGATGCGACCTGCCGTCAGCTTGGATACACGCGCGAAGAAATGCTCGAGATGAGCGTCTTCGACGTCGCGATCCACACCGACCGGAAGCGCTGGGACGAGCGCTGGAAGGCCTATCGGGAAATCGGCTCGCGCAACTTCGAGGGCGTGCGCAGAGCCAAGGATGGCCACAAGGTTCCGGTCGACATCACCGCCAGCTACATCCAGGCGGGCGGCAAGGAGTACCTGTTCACCGTGGCGCGCGATGCCGGCACAAGGCGCGCCATCGAACGCGAATTGCGCGATGCGCGCGACCGGGCCGAGAGCGCCAACCAGGCCAAGAGCCAGTTCCTCGCCAATATGAGCCACGAGCTGCGCACGCCGCTCAACGCGATCATCGGCTTTTCGGAAGTCATCGGGTCGGCCCTCTTCGGCCCGCTCGACGCGCGCTACCGCGACTACGCCCAGGACATTCACGGCTCCGGCCATCATCTGCTGCGCATCATCAACGACCTGCTCGACCTGTCCAAGGTGGAGGCCGGGCGGCTCGAGCTGCACGAGGACGTGGCGCCGATCGCGCGGCTGTTCGAGACCTGCCGCCGCATGATGGCCGACCGCGCGGCTACGGCCGGCGTCGAACTCGATATCGAGCCGACCGCCATCGAGGTGGAGGCCGACGAGCTGCGCCTCGAGCAGGTGCTGCTGAACCTCGTCTCGAACGCGGTCAAGTTCACGCCGGCGGGGGGCACGATCCGGGTGGCGGCGCACATTACCGAAAGCGGCCGCGTCGCGATTTCGGTCGCCGATAGCGGGATCGGCATGGCCCAAGACGAGATCCCGCGCGCGTTGCAGCCGTTCGGCCAGATCGACAACTCGCTGTCCCGGCCGCATGGCGGCACCGGGCTGGGACTGCCGCTCGCGGTCCGGCTCGTCGAACTGCACGGCGGCACGATGAGCATCGAGAGCGAACCGGGGAACGGCACGACCGTGACGTTCACGCTGCCGGCCGAACGCCGCTCGCACGCCGGGAGCGCGGCCGCCTCGGCGCGCGGCTAGCCGCTCGTCTAGCCGCCGGTCTAACCTTGCGGCCGCCGCACCGGCGGGCGGCGCAAGGCCCAGAACGCGACGACGCCGCACAGATAGGAGACGATCGACAGGATGAAGGCGAGCTCGTAGCTGCCCGAGAGATCGAAGATGATCCCCGCGCCCCACGAGCCGAGCGCCGACCCGACCCCGCTGCCGATCGTGATGACGCCAAGGATCGAGCCCAGCTGCCCTCCCGGGAAGAGGTCTGCGGTCTTGGCGGTGATCGCCGGGCCGCGCGCGCCCCAGGTGAGGCCGAACAGGCAGGCGTGCAGCCACAACAGCCAGCCCTGGCTCGGCCCGGTGATGAACAGGGCGCAAACGACGCCGACGATCGAGAAGCCGTAGGCGAGGATCGCCGAAACCTCGCGGCCGATATAATCCGACAGCGTCCCGGTGACGATCGTGCCGAAGATCGCGAGGAAGGCGCCCATGCCGAGCACCTCGGCGGCGTAGAGCTTGTCGAAACCGCGGTCGACCGCGAAAGCGAGCTGGTGCAGCGACACGAAAAAGCTGCCGAGCCCGGTGAACAGATAGACCGCGAACAAGAGCCAGAAATGCGGCGTGCGCATCGCTTCGGCGAGGGTCCAGCCGCCGCGCGGCGCGACCGTCGGCAGAGAGGCGGGCGCCGTCGCGGCGGCCGCGGCGTCGAGCTGCGCGGCGACCGGCCGCTCCGCGTGGCGAAACCAGGCGGCGAGCGGCAGCACCAGCGCCGCCATGAAGGCCGCCTCGGCGACATAGGTCATGCGCCAGCCGATCCCCGAGATCGCGAACTGGACGACAGGCGCCGACACCGCGCGTGCGAACCCGTTCGCCGACTGCACGATCGAGATCGCCATGCCGCGGCGGCGCACGAAGACCCGCGACAGGAGCGGCACAAAGACGACGAGACCGAGGCAGTTCGCGCCGAATGTCATCACCACCCCGTAGAGGATGACGATCTGCCACAGCCGCGAGATCAGCGCGCTGCCCGCCAGGCCGAGCACGAGAAGGCCGCCGCCCAGCAGCAGCAACCGGCGCGGTCCCAGCCGATCGACCAGCGTTCCGACCACCGGCGAGGTGCCGCCGGCGACGAGCTGCGACACCGAATAGGCGATCGACGTCTCGCCGCGGCTCCAGCCGAACGCCTCGATAAAGGCGATCAGAAACACCGCATAGGAATGCATCAGGCCGGCACCGATCGTGAACGCGGTGAACGCGCCGGCGAGGATCAGCCAGCTCTGGCGGGAAACGCGGGAGGCGACGCCCGCCGTGGACTGGCTCATCGAGCGATTGTAGAGGCGGACCGGCCCGCCGCGGCTGCGCGTTTTTGGCGGTTCAGGCACTCCGCGGCGGACCGATCATATCGACATGCGGCACGCCGTGATCGTCGTAGGGCGCCGAAACCGTCACGAAGTCGAGGCTCCGGTAAAACGGTTCGAGGTAGGTCTGGGCGCTGAGCGCGACCTCGCGGTGCGGATAGACCTCGCCGGCGCGCTGCAGCGCCGCCGCCATCATGGCGCGCGCGAAACCGTTGCCGCGCTCGGCCGGCGCGACCGCGACCCGGCCGATCCGGACCCGCGGATCGGGCGCGATCAGCCGCAGGCAGCCGATCAGCGCCCCGGCGCGCCGCAACGCCAGATGCTGCGCGTTTCGGTCGAGGCCATCGAGATCCGGGTAGGGCGAGGCCTGCTCGACGACGAAAATCGCCTGACGGAATTGCAATAGCTCGTAGAGCTGCGCCGCCGAGAGCTCGCCCCAGCCACGCCACTCGAAGACGATGTCCGCGGCAATCTGCATGCCCCGCGCCGCCGTTTCGATTTATAGTCCGCGACCGATCCTGCCGCGAAGGGGCTCGGAATGGAACCTGTCGCCCTCAACGGCCGCCTTTATCGCCGGCCGACCCGGCCGACGGTCGTGATCTGCGCCGACGGCTGCGACCCGGCCTACCTCGAGGCCGGGATCGCGGCGGGCGCGCTGCCGACGATCGCCGGCTTCCGCGAGGACGGGTTCTACGGCCTCGCCGACGCCGCAATGCCGACCTTCACCAACCCCAACAACGTCTCGATCGTCACCGGCGTGGCGCCCGCGGTGCACGGCATCTCGGGCAATTTCGCGCTCGACCGCGCGAGCGGCGCCGAGGTGATGATGACCGACCCGGCGATGGTGCGCGCCCCGACCCTGTTCGCGCCGATGTCGCAGGCCGGGGTCGCGACCGCGGCGGTGACCGCGAAGGACAAGCTGCGCCGAATGCTGGGCCACGGCATGGCCGGGATCTGCTTCTCATCCGAATGTGCCGACGCGTGCACCCAAGCCGAGCACGGCATCGAAGACGTCGAGGCGCTGGTCGGCCGGCCGAAGCCCGACATGTATTCGGCCGACCTGTCGCTGTTCGTGCTCGACGCCGGCATCCGGCTCGTCGAGCGGCGCCGCGCCGAGCTGCTGTACCTGTCGCTGTCCGATTACGTGCAGCACGGCCACGCGCCCGAGGAACCCGAGGCGCTGGCGTTTCACCGCGCGCTCGATGCGCGGATCGCCGCGCTGATCGGGCTCGGCTGCGTCGTCGGCGTCACCGCCGACCACGGGATGAACGACAAGGCGCTGGCCGACGGCAGCCCGCACGTCATCTTCCTCGAGGATGTGCTCAACGCCCGGTTCGGCGCCGGCGCGGTGCGCGTGATCTGCCCGATCACCGATCCGTTCGTGCGCCACCACGGCGCGCTCGGCTCGTTCGTCCGGGTCTACGCGAAAGCGAACGCGGCGCCCGCCGAACTGGCGCGCGCGGTGCGTGAACTGCCCGGCGTCGACCAGGTGCTGGACCGCGCGGCCGCTGCCGCCGAGTACGAATTGCCCTACGACCGCGAGGCCGACCTCGTCGTCACCGGGGATCGCAACACCGTGCTGGGGGCGCGCGCGGACGAGCACGATCTGTCGGCGCTTGCCGGGCACCGGCTGCGCTCGCATGGCGGGCGCAGCGAACAGCGCGTGCCGTTTCTGCTGTCGCATCCGCTCGCCGCGGAATACCGCGCGCGAGCCCGGGCGCGGCTGCGCAATTTCGACATCTACGATTTCGCGCTCAACGGGGTCGAAGCTCACGGAGTGGCGGCATGAGGGGCGACAAGCGGGCGGTCGTCGTGATCTGCGACAGCCTGCGCAACGATCTGATCAACCCGGCGAACACGCCGTTCCTGGTCGAACTGGCCGAGCGCGCGACCTCGTTCGCGGCGCATCGCAGCGTCTTTCCGTCGACGACGCGCGCGTCGAGCGCGTCGGTCGCGACCGGCTGCCTGCCTGCGCGGCACGGGCTGCTCGGCAACACGATGGCGCTCGACGAGGGCGACGGGCTGGTCTGCCGCAACGCCGGCCAGCCCGATTTCCGCGACCGGATGCGGCGCGCCACGGGGCGCACGCTGCATGTCCCGACCCTCGCCGAGCGGCTGCGCTGGCACGGCGAAACCTCGATCGTCTGCGGCAACGTCTCGCCCGGCGCGGCCTATTTCCAGGACCCCGACGGACACGGCTGGATGTACCACGCGGCGGGCAGCTTCGCGCCCGGCGCCAGGCCGATCGACGATCCGCCGAGCGCCGCGCTCAAGAAGGGCATCGCCGGCGACCGGGCGATGACCGAACGGTTCTGCGACGAGATCGTCGAGGAACGCGCGCCCGCGCTGGCGCTGATGTGGCTGTCCGAGCCGGACTATAGCGGTCATCACTCGCCGCTCGGCTCGGCCCAGCATCTGGCGGCGATCGCCCATGCCGACCGCTGCGTGCGCCAGGTGCACCAGAGCGTGCGGCGGCTCGACCCGTCCGGCGAGGACATCCTGTTTCTCGCCGGCTCCGACCACGGCATGGAGACGGTAACCGAGGCGATCGATCTGTGCGAGCTGCTGATCGCCGCCGGGATCAAGGCCGGCCCCGAGTCGCGCGACGTCGTGGTCGCGCCGCAGGGCACCGCGGCGACGATCTTCTTCGCCGACGACGCGCGCGGCCGCGTCGCCGCGACGGTCGATTTCCTCGCCCGCGAAAACTGGGTCGGACGGGTGGTCGCCGGCGGCGATCTGGCGCGGGTTGGCCTGCCGACCGGCACCGCACTGCAAGTCGCGGTGGCGATGGCGGCCGACGACCGGGTCAACCCGCACGGCATCGCCGGCAGCGCGCCGATCGTCAGCGATCCGGGCGACCCGGAAAGCAAGATCGGCTTCGGCCAGCACGGCGGGCTCGGCGTCAACGAGCAGAGCCCGTTCCTCATCGCCGAAGGCGGCGGGTTCGCGGCGCGGGTCGAGACGCGCCCGAGTTGCCTCATCGACATCGCGCCGACCGTGCTGCGCCACCTGCGGATGGACCACGACGACATGGACGGCCAGGCGCTGGCGCTGATGGGATGAGCGAAGCCGTCGCGGCCGCCGGAACCGGGCGCGGGTCCGCGCTCGACGTGTTCCGCATCTTCCTGCGGCTCGGCCTTACCTCGTTCGGCGGGCCGGTCGCGCATCTCGGCTATTTCCGAGCCGAGTTCGTCGCGCGCCGCAAATGGCTCGACGAGGGGGCCTTTGCCGACATCGTCGCGCTCTGCCAGTTCCTGCCCGGGCCGGCGAGCAGCCAGGTCGCGATCTCGACCGGCATGCTGCGTGCCGGGCTCGCCGGGGGCCTCGCGGCATGGCTCGGCTTTACCCTGCCCTCGGCGCTCGCGCTGATCGCGTTCGGCTACGGGGTCGCGCGGTTCGGCGACCTCTCGCATGCCGCCTGGCTGCACGGGCTGAAGATCGTTGCCGTCGCGGTGGTCGCCAACGCGCTCTGGGGCATGGCGCGCACGCTGTGCCCGGACAAGGAGCGCGCGACGATCGCGGTCGGCGCGGCGCTGCTGGCGAGCGCGCTGCCCTCGGCGCTCGGCCAGGTCGGCGCGATCGCCGCCGGCGGGCTCATCGGGTGGAGCTGGCTCACGGCGGCGCCGCGCGGCGCCGGCGCGCCGATCGCCGTCGCGGTGCCGCGCGCCCTGTCGCTTGCCGCGCTGGCGCTGTTCTTCGTGCTGCTCGGCGGGTTGCCGCTGCTGCGCGAAGCTTCAGGAAGCCAGGCGATCGCCGAGTTCGACTCGTTCTACCGCTCGGGCGCGCTGGTGTTCGGCGGCGGCCACGTGGTGCTGCCGCTGCTGCAGGCCGAAGTGGTGCCGCCGGGCTGGGTGTCGAACGACGCGTTCCTTGCCGGATACGGCGCCGCGCAGGCGGTGCCCGGCCCGCTGTTCACCTTCGCCGCCTATCTCGGCACGGCGATGGGCCCGACACCCCACGGATGGCTCGGCGGCCTGCTTTGTCTTGTCGCAATCTTCCTGCCCTCGCCGCTGCTGCTGATCGGCGCGCTGCCGCTGTGGGACACGCTGCGCCGGCAGGGTGCGGTGCAGGCGGGGCTCAACGGCATCAACGCCGCGGTCGTCGGGCTGCTGCTCGCCGCGCTCTACAACCCGGTATGGACCAGCGCGATCTTCGCGCCTCGCGACTTCGCGATCGGGCTCGTCGCCTTTATTCTCCTGGCGCTGTGGCGCGTCCCGCCGTGGCTGGTGGTGATCCTCGGCGCCGTCGCGACCGCGCTCGTCGCCACCGTCACCCAATAGGAGGCAGCGTCATGAGCCGTCTGCACCGCGCGATCCTCCTGGCCGCCGCCGCGACCGCCGCCGCGGCGCTTCCCGGCGCGGCCCAGCAGCAGCACATGCAGATGCCCGGGATGAACATGCCGATGCACAACATGCCGGGCATGGAGATGGAAGACGTGTTCTCCAAGCTCAGCTTTCAGCCCGGGCTCGGCGAACTGATGATGGCTTTCGTGCAGCCGCGCCACATCAAGCTGGGGCTCGCCGGCGCCGCGCAGAACTGGGATTACGCGGCCTATGCGCTCGACGAGCTGCGCGAGACGTTCGATGGGATCGGCAAGCTGATCCTGAAACACGGCAGACTGGAAATCACGCCGGCGATCGCGTCGACGGTCGGCCCGCCGCTCGACGCGCTCGGCGCGGCGATCAAGGCAAAGGACGCGGGGGCCTTCACCAAGGCCTATGCCGACCTCACCGCCGGCTGCAACGCCTGCCACCAGAGCGCCGACCACCCGATGATCGCGATACAGGTGCCGACGGTCAGCGGCACGGCTTTCCCCGACCAGGATTTCAATCCGAAGCCGCCGAAATAGGGCGGCGCCTACGATCGGTCGGGCAGCGCGTCGGCATAGCGGTCCCACGATTCGAGGATCGCGTCGACCACGACGCGGCCGACCGCGTAGGCGGCTTCGAGCGCGGCGAAATAGCCGGAATAGACACCCATCGTTTCCGCCGCGAGGCTCTCGGCGGCGGTCATCCCGGGCGGCTGCATCGTGTAGTTGCTGCCGGTGCGCAGGACGAGCACCCGGCGCCCGTCGACCCGGCCGGCGCGCGCGAGCCAGGTCAGCGCCTGCAAGGTGCCGGTATCCTCCATCGCGGTCGTCACGAAGCGGCCCAACCCGTCCGTCCAGTACGACATGCAGTCGCTCGCGCGCTTGTTGAGCAGCGCGCCGTGCCAGAACGTCGAGCCGGAGACCTCGTCGCCGACCACAACGGCAGGCGGGGCCTGCGCCGCGGGAAACCCGGCGTAGCGCGCCCGCGCCGCCTGCAGCGCGGGCGCGTCGGCGAGGGTCATCCCGGCGGTCAGCCGGTAGGCCCAGTCGACCAATCCCGGATCGAGGCGGTAGACCCAATGCCCGCCATGCGTGTCGACCGGCTCCTCGTAGGGCTGGGTCTTGCCGAGCGGGATGAAGCCGGTCGGCCAATCGGCGGGGATCTCGCGCGCGTCGATCTCGTAGGCCAGGTCGGAGTCGACGACCCACTCCGCCCAGGCGGCCGAGCCGATCGACGCCTCGTGCGGGTTGACCCCGGCGATCCCGGCGACCAGCCAATAGGCGCGCGTCAGGTCGAAGCGCGGGTCCATGCCGAGCGCCATGATCGAGGCCGCCGCGCGCGCGGTGCCGACGCCGCTGACGATGCCGAGCACGCCTTTGTCCGGGTTGTGGCGCAGCTCGCGCAGCCCATAGGGGAACGCGACCCGCGCCGGCAGCGGCAGCCGCTCGACCCACAGGCGGAACTCGCCGAAATGGTCGCCGGCCTCGGCCTCGACCTCGTACATCGTGACGACGACGATTTTTATCGGGATCGGTTTGTCGGTCATTCGGTTACGAGCCCTTTCAGCCGGTAGAGCACCTCAAGCGCCTCGCGCGGCGTCAACTCGTCCGGGTTGGTCGATTTGAGCAGCGCCTCGGCGGCGGATTCTTGCGCCGCGGCGGGCTCCGGGCGGCGCTCGCGCATCGCGCGGAACAGCGGCAGGTCGTCGGCCAGCCGCGCCAGCGCGCCGGCCTCGTCGCCGTTTTCGAGGATCTGCAGCACCTCGTCGGCGCGCGCGGTGACCTCGGGCGGCAGCCCGGCGAGCTTGGCGACATGGATGCCATAGGAGCGGTCCGCGGTGCCGGGGGCAACCTCG
>Ga0335078_10008421_pt1 | contig 15336 bp, 16 predicted proteins | sample Lox_Sample_32_FD_206711 | JGI IMG/M metagenome (GOLD analysis project Ga0335078, IMG submission 206711) | Soil microbial communities from Loxahatchee National Wildlife Refuge, Florida, United States - Lox_Sample_3.2 | ecosystem: Environmental > Terrestrial > Soil > Wetlands | place: USA... | reverse complement strand
CCTCTGCCTCGGGCTGGCGGCGCCCCTCATGTGCCTCATCCAGCTGATCGTCCCGAACACCATCATGGTGGTCCTTCCGGGCTGGTACCAGGCCTCGCGGTCGCGCGGGGGCGGGATCGAGCTCATGGGCCAGCGGCTGATCCTCGGGATCGGGCAGCTCCTCGTCGCGGTCCTGGCCGCGGCGCCCGCCGCGGGCGCGGCCGCGCTGATCGTCTTCTCGTCGGCGTGGCTCGTCGGAGCGGCCCCGGCCGTCGCCCTTGCCGCGCTCGCGGTCCTGGCGATCCTTGCGGGCGAGGCGGCTGTCGGGCTGTGGTGGCTCGGTGAGATGTTCGGCAGGCTCGACATATCGAGGGAGGGCCGGTGAAGGAGTCGCGCCTCATAACGATCGCCTCCGACGCGGTGGCCGCGACCCAGCGGGCGCTCCCGCCCGACATCCGGAAGGCGGCCCGGGCCGTGCCCGTGCGCTTCGAGCCCGTTCCCACGGCGGACGTGCTGGCCGACGGCACCGAGCCGGACATCCTGGGCCTCTTCGTGGGCAGCCCGCTCGGGAGCGAGATCTCGGGGGGGGACCCCTCCCCGGCGAGGATCCACCTCTACACGGCGAACATCTGGGACTACGCCGAAGAGGACGTCGAGGCCTACCGCGACGAGGTGCGCCTCACCTACCTGCACGAGCTCGGCCACTACCTCGGCTGGGACGAGGACGAGGTCGCCGCCCGGGGGCTCGACTGAGGGCGGCGGGCCCCGGCCGGGAACCATGTCCAATCCGCGCTTTCCAATTCATGGCCGGCCTGCTTTGCTCTTCACGCCGGACTCCGGTTTCCGGCCTCCTCCACCATTGTCGATCCCTGCCATGAAGAAACTGCTCACCCTTTCGCTGATCGCGATATTCGGCGCCGCCAGCGCGCGCGCGGACGATTCCCACACGCCGCGATCGGACCTCGTCGTTCGCGTCGAGACCTGCGAGGCGATCCTCCGGGAATTCATGGCGTCCCCGGACACCCAGATCCCGGCCTCCGTCTGGCAGAAGGCGCGCGCGGTGATGATCCTGAGCCAGTTCAAGGCCGGCTTCATCCTGGGCGTGAAGGGCGGCTACGGCGTCCTGATGGTCAAGAAGCCGAACGGCCGCTGGAGCCTGCCGGTCCTGATCGACGCGAGCGAGGCGAGCCTGGGGATCCAGGCGGGCGCGAAGGACGTCGAGACGGTCTGCATCATCACGGACGACGCGACGCCGCGCCTGCTGTTCACGAACCGCTTCAACATAGGGGTCGACGCCAAGGCGGTCGCCGGGCCGAAGTCGGCGGAGGCCGAGAGCGACGCCAAGAGGGTCTTCATCGCGCCCGTGCTCGTCTACTCGAAGTCGGTCGGCCTCTTCGCCGGCGCCACGGTCAAGGCCGGGCGCGTCCAGCGCAACGACATCGCCAACTTCACCCTCTACAACACGTCCTACACGATGCCCGAGCTGCTCTACAGCGACTGGGTGACGCCGGCGCCCGAGGTGCAGCCGCTCATGGCGTACGTGCAGCAGCTGGCGCCCTGAGCCAGGCGGCAAGCGCGTCCAGGGCCGCCGCGGCCACGCGCTCCTGGGCGTCGACCCGCGAAAGCCCCGGGCAGTCCACGCGGCCGCTCGCCACGTCGAAGTTCCCGCCGGGGCGCCTCCGGGCCAGGCCCCACCAGGCGAAGGGCGCGGCAACGTGCCACTGCGGCGAGGCCTCGGCGTAGCCCGTGGTGGCCACGCCCAGGTCGGCGCCGAAGAGGACGCAGGCGCCCCGCGCCATCTGCTCGGCGACCCGGGCCGAGACCCCGTTGGCCGCATCGGCCTCGGCCCGGTCCACCCCGAGGTGGCGGACCTTGGCGTCGAGCGCGTACGCGGTCATCCCGCCGAGGAAGAACTCCGAGGCCCCCGAGATGGCGCCTATCCGGGCCTGCAGCCGGCCGCTGGTGAGGCTCTCGGCGACGGCGAGCGTCAGCCGCGGCTCGCGCAGCATCAGGGCCTTGAGATCGCTCACGGCGACCCGGCCCCCGGGCCCCCGGCCGGGCGGACGAGGGCCGCCGCACGCTCCGCGCGGCGGCGCCCGGGAGGCGCGGGGTCGGCGGGGCGGCGGGCGGTTCCCAGGGGCATCCTCATGGCCGCGATGATGGGAAAAGTGCGCCGCAGGGCGAACGATAACTGATCGGCCTCAGGCGAGCTCGAGCCCGACCGGGCAGTGGTCGCTTCCCATGACCTCCGGGCTGATCCACGCGCGCCTGAGCGCCCCGCGCAGCCGCTCCGCGGCGACGACGTAGTCGACTCGCCACCCGATGTTGCGCGCCCGGCAGTCCGACCACTGGCTCCACCAGGTGTAGTGGCCCGGCCCCTTCTCGAACTCGCGGAACGTGTCCACGAACCCGGAGTCGAGCAGGCGGCCGAAGCTCTCCCTCTCCTCGTCCGTGAAGCCCGCGTTGCGCCGGTTCGTCTTGGGGTTCGCGAGGTCGATCTCCCTGTGCGCCACGTTCAGGTCGCCGCAGAAGACCGCGGGCTTGCCCTTCGACTGGAGCCTCCTCAGGTACGCCCGGAACGCGGGATCCCACTTGCCGACGCGGTAGTCGAGGCGCGTCAGCCCGCGCTGGGAGTTGGGCTGGTAGACGTTGACCAGCCAGTAGTCCGGGAATTCCAGGGCCAGGACGCGGCCCTCGGCGTCGTGGGCGGCCGCCCCGATGCCGTTGCGCACCTGGAGCGGCTTCACCCGGGTCAGGACGGCGGTCCCGCTGTAGCCCTTCTTCTCGGCGCTGTTCCAGAAGACCTCGTAGCCCCTCGGCCACGCGACGTGCTGGACGTCGCCCGGGTGCGCCTTGGTCTCCTGGAGGCAGATCGCGTCGGCGCCCGACTCGGCGACGAACCGGAGCAGCCCCTTGCCCAGGGCCGCGCGCACGCCGTTGACGTTCCAGGAGACGATGTTCACGGGTTCAGGGGCCCGCCGCCGGGCGTGCGCCGGTCAGACCTTCTCGGAGCGGGCGTCATCCCGGAAGAGGCGCTCGAAGCCGTCGTAGGGCCGCAGCGCGAGGACGTCGAACTCGATCAGGCCCTCCCGGCACAGGGGAAGCGAGCGCAGGGCCTCCCGGGCCTCGGCCTCGCCGCCGCACTCCAGCAGCAGCACGGCGCGGTGGTCGGCGACGGTGAAGCAGGCGTCGCGCAGCAGGTCCCGCTTGGCGAGCGCCCAGACCGCGGCGGCCTCCTCCTCCAGGTGCGGCTGCATCTGCCTCGGGTCCGCCCCGGGCACGTCCCGCTCGATTGCGAGGATTCTCATGGTGATTGGGGTTGATCGTTATTGAGGGCCCGGGCCCTTCCTGGCGAGCCTCCCGCCCGGCAGGAGGCGGGACGGGCACGGGATCCGGCGCCGGGCCGCCCCGCCGCTCATTTCCTCGGGGGCACGTGGGCGATGCACTCGAGCTCGACCCGGGCGCCCAGCGCCAGGCCGCTCGCGGCAAGCGCGCTTCGGGCGGGGAGCACCCGTGGAAAAAACTCCCGGTAGACGCCGTTGAAGGCCTTCCAGTCGGCGATGTCCGCCAGGAAGACCGTGCACTTGACCACGGATCCCAGCGAGCCGCCATGGCGCTCCACGATCGCCCTGATGTTCTCGAGGGCGCGGCGGGACTCGGGCACGATGCCTCCCGGGGCCAGGGTCAGGGTTCCGGGCAGATTGCCGATCTGTCCGGACACATAGAGCACATCGCCGAGCTGGACCGCCTCGGAGAACGGCAGGGGCTGCCCTCCCGCCGTCTGCGGCGGGAAATACCTGGGGCCGCCGGTCTTGCGGGGTTGGGCGGTGGGCATGATGGCAGTCCCGAGGCTAGTCGCCTTCTCCGGCGCTCCGCGCCCGCATGGTCAGGCTGAACCCCCGGCGGGCAGGAGGTCCCCGCGGACCGGGCAGAACACCTCGACGACGACGGAGTCCTCAACGGCGACAACCTCGTGCTCGACGCCGCCCTCGATGCACCAGCCGTCCCCGGGCCGGGCGTCGAACCTCGCGCCCGCGATGGTGAAACGCAGCGCCCCGCCCACCAGGTACCCGGTCTGCTCATGCGGGTGCGCATGGCGGGGCAGCGAGGCGCCCTTCCCGAGATGAAACTCGGCAAGCAGCGTCCGCGCGCCATGCGCGAGCGTCCTGAAGCGGACGCCCGGCCGGGCCTCGTCATATCCGGATCGGGAAGAGGGCGTGAACATGGTCGGCGTGACTGGGGTTGAACGGAGGCGGCCTATCTCTTGACGGCCCCACGATGGCCCGCGCAAGCCGGAAACGAAGCGCATTCGGGGCGCGCCGGATGACACGGTTGGCCCCAGCTTCCGGTTGCCATGCGCGGACCCCGGCCAAGACTGCCCCTCGCATGCCGGCATTCGTCCCCATTCCCCTAGGCGCCCCGATACCTGACAGCCCCCACGCGGTCTCGTGCAGCCTGCCGACCATGGCCGCGGTCCGCGGCTACGAGGAGAGGGACCCGGCCGTCATCGGGAGCCTGAGGACCGGCTACCCCCGGTTCCTCGTGCATCCGTTCTCGCGCCGCCTCGCCTCGGCGCTCGCCTCGAGGCATGGGCTGGCGGGCCGGACGCTCTGGCTCACCTGCTCGCGCCGGATGGCGGACGCGCTCGTCGCGCACCTGCGGTCGGCCGGGTCCGGGGAGGCCGCGCCCTTCGCGGGCGACGGGGCGCACGGGGTCACCCACCCGGATTCCCCGGAGCTCGCCCGGCGCGCGAAGCTCTACCTCCAGCACGTCGGCGGCTTCGTCTCGTCGCGCGAGGCCGAGGACCTCCTCGCCGCGATGGGAATCGGCCCGGCGCCGGCCGCCGAGGCGTATTTCCGGGGCGACGCGCTCGGGGAGGTCCGCGCGGTTCTGGGGCCGCGGTTTGCGGGGACGTCCGCCGGCGACCTCATGCTCGCGAACTCCGGGATGAACGCCGTGTTCTCGGCCTTCCGCGCCGTCTCGGACCTGCAGGAGCGCCGGGGGCGCACCGCATGGGTGCAGCTCGGCTGGCTCTACCTCGACTCCATCGCGATCCTGAGGAAGTTCACGCCGTCCCCGTCCGCCTACATCCACCTGCCGGACGTCCTGGACACGGGGGCGCTCGAGCGCCTGTTCGCCGGCCGGGGCCGGGAGATCGCGGGGGTCGTGGCCGAGGTGCCCAGCAATCCCCTCATGCAGACTCCCGACGTGGCGCGGCTCGCCTCGCTGTGCCGCGCGCACGGCGCGAGGCTCATCCTCGACCCGTCCATCGCGTCGGCGTTCAGCGTCGACTGCCTCGCCCACGCCGACCTCGTCGTCACCAGCCTGACGAAGTACACGGGGAGCGACGGGGACATCATCGCGGGCCTGGTGGCCGTGAACCCGGCCGGGCCCGACGCCGCGGCCCTGCGCCGGGCGGTCGCCACGGCCATCGAGGCCCCCTACCCGCGCGACCTGGCCCGCCTTGCGGCCCAGATACGCGGCACCGGGGGGGTCCTCGCGCGGATCGAGGCGAACGCGCCCAAGGTGGCGTCGTTTCTCGCCTCGCATCCCGCGGTCCGGTCCACCTGGTGGGCGCTCGAGGCCGCCACGCGGGAGAACTACCTGAAGGTGGCCCGGTCGCCCGGGGCGACCGGGGGGATGATCTCGTTCACGCTGCGCGGGCGGCTGGAGGCGTTCTACGACCGGCTCCGGCTGCCCAAGGGCCCGAGCTTCGGCATGCGCACGACGCTCATCTGCCCGTTCATGTACCTGGCGCACTACGACCTGGTGACCTCGGAGGCGGGGAGGGCCGAGCTGGCCGCGAACAACCTGGATCCCGACCTGCTCCGGCTCTGCGTCGGCACCGAGCCCGCCGACGAGATCATCGCGGCGCTTGACGAGGGCCTTCGGGGCTCATGAAGGCCGCGGCCCCGGCCGCCGAAGGCGCCCTCCGGCCGGTCAGGCGCAGGAACCTCGCCCCGAGCAGGAGCGCCGCCGCCGCCAGGCCGGCGGCGAGGCCGGTCCAGATCCCCGCGGGCCCCAGGCGGCCGCGCACGCCGAGGATGTAGCCCAGGGGAAGCGCGATCACCCAGTAGGCGACGAAGGTGATGAGGGCGGGCACCTTCACGTCGGTCAGCCCCCGGAGCGCGGCCGCGTTGATCACCTGCCCGCCGTCGAACAGCTGGAACACGGCCGCCACGACGAGGAGCAGCGCCGCCGTCTCGATGACGGCGGGGTCGCTGATGAAGCAGTGCGCGATCGCGCGCCCGAAGGCCAGGAAGGCGACGGCGCTGGCGGCCGCCAGCGCCGCGCCCATGCCGGCGCCGCCCGCCCAGATCGGGCGCAGCCTCGCGTGCTCACCCGAGCCCACGGCGGCGCTCATGCGTATCCCGACGGCCATGGACAGCCCGAGCGAGAACATGAAGGTGAAGGCCGCGCACGAGAGCGCGATCTGGTGGGCCGCGAGGGGCACCGCGCCGAGCCAGCCCATCATGATCGTCGCGGCGGCAAACGCCCCGCTCTCGAAGAGCAGGCTGCCGGAGACCGGCAGGCCGAGCCTGAGCATGCGCCGGAGCCGCTCCCGCGACAGGGGCGCCAGCCACCGCCGGGGCAGCGCGGCGCGCATCGCCGGGTCCAGCCGCAGCCAGGTGAAGATCACCGCGGTGCCCAGGATGCGCGCGATCAGCGTCGAGATCCCGGCCCCGGTGAGGCCCAGGCGCGGGGCGCCCAGGTGGCCGTAGATGAAGACCCAGTTGAGGAAGACGTTGAGCGCCACGCCGCAGAGGACCACGAGCATCGGCACCCAGGGCCGCCCCATCGACTCGGCGAACTGGCGCAGCGCGAGGTACGCGAGCACCGGGACGAGGGACAGGCCGAGGAGGACGAAGAACGGGTTCACCGCGGCCAGCACCTCGGGCGGCTGGCGGAACCACTCCAGGCGCGCGCTCACGAGGAGGATGAGGACGACCTCCACGGCCCCGGAGCCCAGCGCGAGCGCGAGCCCGTGCCTGAGGAATTCGCCCGCCTCGTCGTGGCGCCCGGCTCCCCTCGCCCGGGACGCGAACACGGCGACCGGCGTCAGCAGGCCGACGGCGACGATGAAGAAGAGGTTGAAGACGCCGACGCCGAACGAGGAGGCCGCCAGCGGCACCGCGCCCGTGCGCCCTATCATCACGCTGTCGGCGATCCCCATGAGCATCTGGCCCACCTGGCCGATGATGATCGGGACCGCCAGGAGCACCGTGGCGCGCAATTCGCGGATGGCCGCCGTCATGGCGGGATTCTTTCGGGGCCGCGGAGGTTGTCCACCGAAACGTTGGACGGGGCGGCGCCCCGCCGCCGCGGCAGGGGGCGCGCGACCGCGAGGGGCTCAGCGCACCGTGCGCACCCGGATCGCGTACATCCGCGCCGCGGCCTTCGGCGCCGTGAAGCGGACGACCTCGGTCGCGCCCCCGGCGAGCGCGAGCACCTGCCACGGAGTGCCGGGCCCGACCGGGGTCCCCTGGTCGTCCAGGAACACGCACTGGATCTGCACGCGGGTCGGCCCGCTCTCGCAGTTCTTCACGTTCGCGATCACCTCAAGCCTCCCGTCCCCGAGCGTGCGCTCCTGCAGCCCGGTGCAGTTGACCGCGGCCGCGCTCGCCGCGTCGAGCGCGGCGAAGCGGTCCGTGTTCTCCACCGAGAACTTCGCCGAATCCCGGGGCGCCTGCGTGGCGGGGGCCGCGGCGCATCCCCAAAGGAACGACGCGAGGCAGCCGAGCGCGGCCAGCAGGCATGGGGAGGGCCGGGAATTCATGGGACGGTGGGGATGGGTTGGGTATGCGCTGAGACTCTGCCCGCGCGGGTATGTTCAGTCGATTATTCCGGCCGGTTCGTCAATCGTTTGCAAATGTCCGCGCAGCCGCGGCGCTTGCGCAGGGGCGGCCGTTCGGCGACGATCGCCGAGGCCCCGCCCCATGACCCGCTGCGTCCTCGCCATCGACCAGGGCACGACCTCGTCCCGCGCGATCCTCTTTGACCGGAGCGGGCGGCCCATCGCCTCGGCGCAGCAGGAGTTCCGCCAGCACTTCCCGCACCCCGGCTGGGTGGAGCACGACCCCGGCGACCTCTGGGAAACGTCGCGCGGCGCCGCCCTCGCCGTGCTCGGGAAGGCCCGCGCCGGCCGCGGCGACGTGGCGGCCGTCGGCCTAGCGAACCAGCGCGAGACCACCCTGGTCTGGGAGCGCGCGACCGGGCGCCCGCTCCACCGGGCGATCGTCTGGCAGGACCGGCGCACCGCCGGCGCCTGCGTCGCGCTCGAGCGCCGCGGCCTCGGCCCCCTCTTCCGTGCGCGGACGGGCCTCCTGCTGGACCCCTACTTCTCGGGGACGAAGCTGGCCTGGATCCTGGACCATGTCCCGGGCGCGCGCCGGAGGGCGGCCCGGGGCGAGCTCGCCTTCGGGACGGTCGACACGTGGCTGCTCTGGAAGCTCACGGGCGGGCGCGTCCACGCCACGGACGCCTCCAACGCCTCGAGAACGCTCCTCGCCGCCCTGGCGACCGGCGCCTGGGACGACGAGCTCGCGCGGGCCCTGCGCGTGCCGGCGGAGGTCCTGCCGGAGGTCCGCCCGAGCAGCGGCCTGTTCGGCGAGATCGACGCGATCGGGGCCCTGCGCGGCGTTCCGGTCGCGGGGATCGCCGGGGACCAGCAGGCCGCGCTCTTCGGGCAGGGGTGCTTCCGGAGGGGGATGGCCAAGAACACCTACGGGACCGGGTGCTTCATGCTCATGAACACGGGCGCCCGCCCCGTCGTCTCGCGCCACCGGCTCCTCGCGACGATCGCCTGGCGGATCGGCGGGCGGATCGAGTACGCCCTCGAGGGCAGCGTTTTCGTGGGCGGGGCGGTCGTGCAGTGGCTTCGCGACGGCCTCGGGCTGATTTCCCGCTCCGCCGATGTCGAGGCCCTCGCGGCGCGCGTGCCGGACAACGGCGGCGTGGCGATCGTCCCGGCGTTCGCCGGCCTGGGCGCCCCGCACTGGGACCCGGCCGCCCGGGGCGCGATCGTCGGGGTCACGCGGGGCACGACCGCCGCGCACCTCGCCCGCGCGGCGCTCGAGAGCATCGCCTTCCAGACGGCCGACCTGATTGGCGCGATGGAGGCGGACTCGGGTCGCCGGATCCGGGAGCTGAGGGTCGACGGCGGCGCGTCCGTGAACAACCCGCTGATGCAGTTCCAGAGCGACCTTATCCGGGCCGCCGTCGTGCGCCCGCGGGTGACGGAGACGACGGCCCTCGGGGCCGCCGCCCTCGCGGGCCTTGCCGTCGGGTTCTGGAGGGACCGCGCCGAGGTCGCTGGGCTCGCCGGGACCGACCGAACCTTCCGCCCGCACCGGACGCGGGCCGAGCTCGCCGGCCTGCGCGCCGGCTGGAGCCGCGCCATCGGGGCCGCGCGCCACTGGGCCGCGCCGGCGCCCCCGCGGGCCGAGCGACATTTCAAATGAAAAAAACCATCATCGCCCTCCTGCTCGTGCTCCCCTCGCTCCGGCTCCTGGCCGGGGACTTTCCAGGCGTGGAGGACCTGGCCGCGCGGCGCGTGCCCTGGCTCGCGGGCCGCGCCTCATTCGAGAAGCTCGAGGGAGTGACCGGCGACGCGTTCGAGCTCAGGACCGTGAACGGCCGGCTGGTCGTCCTCGCGTCGAACGCCAACTCGGCGGCCGTGGGTCTCGGCTGGTACCTGAAGTACTCGTGCCACCGGTCCATGTCCCACATGGGTGACAACCTCTCGCCCATCCTCCCGCTGCCCAGCCTGGAGCACCCCGTCAGGAACGAGGCGAACGTGCGCTACCGCTACGCCCTCAACTACTGCACGTTCAACTACACGATGAGCTTCTACTCCTGGCAGGACTGGGAGCGCGAGCTCGACTGGATGGCGCTCAGCGGCGTGAACCTGATGCTGGTCGCCTGCGGCGAGGAGGCGGTCTGGCGCAACACGCTCCGCCGGCTCGGATTCTCGGACGCGGAGATAGCCGCCTTCATCCCGGGGCCCGGCTACACGGCCTGGTGGCTCATGGGCAACCTCGAGGGCGACGGGGGGCCCATGACGCCGGCCATGATCGACCGCCGCAGCGACCTGCAGCGCCGGATGATCGAGCGCATGCGCGCCCTCGGGATCGAACCCCTGATGCCCGGGTTCTACGGGTTTGTCCCCGCGGGCCTGAAGGCGAAGGTCAGCGCCCACATCGTCGACCAGGGCGTCTGGAACGGCCTGCACCGCCCCGACATCCTCGACCCCACCGACCCCGAATTCGCCCGGATTGCCGGCATCTACTACGAGGAGATGGCGAAGCTCTACGGCTCGGACCTGCGCTACTTCTCCGGCGACCCGTTCCACGAGGGGGGCGTGATGGCCGGCGTGGACCTCGGGCGGGCCGGCGTCGCCATCCAGGCGGCCATGCAGGCCCGCTTCCCCGGCGCCGTCTGGGTCCTCCAGGGCTGGTTGGAGAACCCGCGCAAGGAGCTCATCGCGGCCACGGACAAGTCCCACGTGCTGGTCCAGGAGCTCTTCGGCGAGCAGACCCACAACTGGGAGACGCGCCGCGGCTACGAGGGCACGCCGTTCGTCTGGTGCTGCATCGACGACTTCGGCGAAAGGCCGGGCCTGTTCGGGAAGCTGCAGCGGTACGCGGATGAGGTCTACCGGGCGCGCACGGGCGAATTCGCCAAGTACATGCAGGGCGTTGGGATCATGCCCGAGGGCATCGACAACAACCCGGTCGCCTACGACCTGGTGCTCGAGCTGGCCTGGCACCGCGACCACGTCGACGCGGCCAAGTGGATCGAGGGCTACGCGCAGTACCGCTACGGGCGGCCGGACCCGTGGGTAAGCCAGGCCTGGGGCCTTCTCCTGCAGACCGCCTACGATGACAAGAACGGCGGCATCCCGGAGAACGTCCTCTGCTCGCGGCCGCAGGTGCCGGTGCACGCCCCGAGCGCATGGGGCACCCTCGACACCGGCTATGACACGGCCGACTTTGCGCAGGCGGTGGACCTGTTCGAGCGGGCCGCGGGCCGGTTCCGCAACATCGAGACCTACCGCCTCGACCTCGTCGCCTTCAAGACGCAGGTCCTCTCCAACGAGGCCCGCGGCGTCGAGGCCGGCATGGAGACGGCGCTCGGCCAGAGGAACCGGCCGGCGTTCGACGCGGCCGCGGCCCGGCTCCTCGCCCTTGGCCGCGCCACCGACGAGCTCCTGGACACCGAGGCGCCGTTCCGGCTGGGCACCTACGAGGCCCAGGCGCTGCGCTACGGGCAGACCCCGGAGGAGAGGAAGAGCTGCCTGCGCAACGCGATGATGCTCATAACGTATTGGGGCGGGAATGACAAGAGCCTGGGGGACGTCAACGACTACGCCTACAAGGCATGGGCGGGGATGATGACCTCCTACTACCTCCGGAGGTGGGAGATGTTCCTAGACTACCAGCGGCGCCAGTGGGACGGGGACAAGGGCCCGGCGCCCGATTTCTACGCGTTCGAGCACAAATGGGTCGACGAGCGCTGCGCGGAGGCGATGGCCGGCGCCCCCTAGGAATTGTGGGTTGTGTCGAACTTGGAAGCCGCTTTCATAAGGGCAAGCCACTGAAAACCATGAACAGACCCCTCCGAGTCGGCCTCTTGCCGATAGCGCTCGCGCTCGCCGGCGCCCTCCGGGCCGACGACCAGGCCGCGCCCGCGCCGCATCCCGACGACGTAGCCACCCTGCGCGCGGACAACAAGCAGCTCTCGGACGAACTGGCTGCCGCGTGGAAGGAGGCCGACCGGCTCAAGGCCGACCTCGCGGCCGCCCAGGCGGCGTCCGCCAAGAGCTCGGACGAGGCGGCGGACCTTAGGAAGCAGCTCGACGCGGCCAAGGCGCAGGCCCCGAAGGCCGAGGCCGCGCCGGCGCCGGCCGACACGGACGCGGCGGGCAAGCTCGCCGACGCGCAGGACAAGCTCGCGATGTCGCTGCGCAGCTTCACGGTCGTCCAGGACGAGAACACGCAGCTCAAGGCCTCGCTGGACAAGGCCAACGCCGACGGCGCCTCGCTCAGCCAGCAGCTCGACGCCGCCCGCGCCTCGATCGCGGCCCTCCAGGCCCAGGGGACCGCCACGGCGCAGGTTGCCTCCCAGGTCGAGCCCCTCCGCTCGGAGCTCAGGCAGTCCCGGGATGAGGCGAGCCGGCTCGCGATCGAGAACGCCCAGTTCCGCACGCGCCTCGCGCTCCAGTCGCCCGGCCCGGGCGCCACCCGGCCCTCGCCCACCCGCCCCGGGCAGGCTTCCGCGGTCAGCGCGCCCACGGCGCCGCCTGAGGCCGAGGCCGCCCCGGCGCCGGCGCCGAGGACGCACGTGGTCGTCGAGGGCGACACGCTGACGAAGATTGCGCGCAAGTATTACGGCTCGGCCGCGCGCTGGGAGGACATCCTCAACGCGAACCGCGACGTCGTGAAGGACGAGAAGAGCCTCGTCGTCGGGAGCACCCTGAAGATTCCATGAGCGAGGGGCGCGGACCCCCGCGGCCCGCCCCGCGCCCGTGACGCGGGACCGCCGCCCGGCCGCGCGCCAGAATGATGGGGAACACCCGACCGATGCCCGAACTCGCGACCCAATTCAACGGCGTGTCCGTCGTGGCAAAGGCCAACGTCTATTTTGACGGGAGCGTCGTCAGCCACACGGTGCTGCTGCCGGACGGCCAGCGGAAGACCCTCGGCCTGATCCGGCCGGGTTCCTTTCATTTCAACACGGACGCGCCCGAGCGCATGGACATCATCGAAGGGACCTGCAGGGTCACCATCGACGGCTCGCGCGAGGCGAACGCCCATGCGCCGGGATCGCATTTCCTGGTGCCCGCGAAGAGCGGCTTCCTCATCGAGGTGGACGGCGGAATCTGCCAGTACATCTGCTCGTTCCTGGGTTGAGGCGCCCGGCATCGTCGGCCGCCCAAGGGCGGTGGCGGCCACCGCGCCATCCCTTCACGGACTGCGACGCAGAGATCCTGTGTGTTGGAATTGCGAAAACGGAGACCCCTTGGCGGCGTCCAGCCGACCCTGGGAAACCGCCCGCGGGCGCCTCAGTAATTACCGCAAGAGGGTCATTTGCGTCAGAATGGTGGGAAAGGACCCCCGCATGGCCCCAGGAGCCAAGGACTATTTTACCAAATATTTTACATATCGCCGCGGTTGGGCGCGTGCCCTCCGCCGTTTCCGCCCCGGCTTCGTTTCCTAATAAACTTGCTTTATCATAACCACTTGCAAGATTCGTCGAAGGGTTCCACCCCCCCCGCGAGGCGGTTCCAGCTCAAGTGACATCCTTCAACGGCTTCATGGGGAGGACAGGAAACGCCTTTTTTTACACTTTTTTCCCAGAACTTTTCGCCTCCGGTCGCTCCCGACGTGCCTTCGAACGCCAAAAGAGGCACATTCAATATGGCCAGAAAGCGCGGCCAAATTATAAATGCATTCTTCATACAAAGCCGCTTGTCAGGGATTCACGCTCGTCGAGATCATGATAGTCGTAGTCATCATCGGCCTTCTGGCCACGATGGCTATACCCGCTTTCCAGCGCGTCACCCAGGCGACGCAGGACAAGGCGGTGCTTAACAACGCCCGGCAGCTCTCGTCCGCGGCGGACCAGTATTTCATGGAGTCGGGCGTCTCGACGGTCAGCCTCTTCGACCTGATCGGACCCACGACCTACATCAAGGCCCTCAATTCCGTCGCGAGCGAGACCTACCCAGCCGGCTTCTCGCAGGGCGTCACGATCACGGTGAACTCGGTCGCGGGAACCCGGACGATCACCTACCTGAACTGACCCCTACCGGCCCATCCGGAACCTCGAGGGTCCGAGGCCCGCGTCGTCCTCTCCCCTGTTGAAGACACGGACAGCCGAGGCGACCAGGACGGAAATGGTCAGCGCCAGCGCCGCGAGCGAGAGGGCCACGGGAAAGAACGACTGCCCGAGGACCGCCCCGCGCATGAGGTCGACGGCGTAGGCGACCGGGTCGAAGTGCGCGGCGATCTGCATCCAGCCGGGCGCAAACCGGAGCGGGTAGAGCCCGCCCGACAGGAAGAACATGGGGAGCAGCACCGCGTTGCTGACGACCGGGAACACCGTGGTCGAGCTGAAGCGGCAGGCGATGGCGACGCCGATGGTCGAGAACGTGAGGGAGGCCAAGGCCATGGCGCCGATCATCTCGACGGCCTCCAGCGGGCTGAGGGTCACGCCCGCCAGGGGGGCGAAGGGCAGGAGAAACAGGCCCTGCACGAGCGCCTGCAGGGCGCCTGCGGCGATCTTCCCCAGGGCGATCGCCGGCCTCGGGATCGGGGCGACGAGCACCGCCTTGAAGAACCCGATCTGGCGGTCAAAGACGATGGATATGGCCGCGAACGTCGCCGTGAAGAGCAGGCACAGTCCCATGGTCCCGGGGAAGATGAAGCGCCGGTAGTCGCCGCCCCCCATCTTCACGCTGGCGCCGATGCCCGCGCCGAGCACGAAGAGGTAGAGGAGCGGCTGGACGAGGCCCGCGACGAGCCGCGCGCGGTCGACCCAGGCCCGCTTAAGGTCCAGGATGACGATGGCGATGATGCCGCGCGTCATGGCCGGTTCTCCCCGTCGAGCCCGCGGCCCGTCATCTTGAGGAAGACGTCGGCGAGGCTCGGGGCGTGGACCTCGGCGCGCTCGACCCTCACGGGCAGGCTGCGCAGGATCTCCGGCAGCACGGCGGAGGGATCGGCATGGGTCAGCACGATCCCCTTGAGCCCCGGCTCGGGCGCGAACCCGCGGTCCGCAAGCCAGGCCCGCGCCCGCGCGTCGTCCTCGGTCTCAAGGCTGACGATACCTCCCCCCAGGCGCGCCTTGAGCTCGCGCGGCGTCCCCAGAGCCACGATCAGGCCGTAGTCGATCAGCGCGATCCGGTCGGCCACGTCGGCCTCCTCCATGTAGTGGGTCGTGAAGAAGACCGTGCGCCCGGCGTCCGCCAGGGCGCGCACCTGGCCCCAGAAGATGCGGCGCGCGTCGACGTCCAGGCCGAGCGTGGCCTCGTCGAGGAAGAGGATCCGCGGATCCGTCACGAGCGCGCGGGCCAGCTCCAGCTTCCTGCGCTGCCCGCCGGAGATCTGCAGCGCGCGCCGGTCCGCGATGCCCGAGATCCCGAGCTGCGCGAGGACCTCGGTCGCCCGCTTGCGCGCGCTGCCGGCCGAGAGGCCGTAGAGCAGGCCCATCAGGACGAGGTTGTCGCGGACGGTCAGGCGCTGCTCGATCGCCGGCTCCTGGAAGACGATCCCCATCTCGCGCCGGATCGCGTCCCGCTCCAGGACCACGTCCCGCCCGAGCACCCGGGCATGGCCGGAGGTCGGCGCGCGCAGC
>Ga0335078_10008420_pt1 | contig 15336 bp, 18 predicted proteins | sample Lox_Sample_32_FD_206711 | JGI IMG/M metagenome (GOLD analysis project Ga0335078, IMG submission 206711) | Soil microbial communities from Loxahatchee National Wildlife Refuge, Florida, United States - Lox_Sample_3.2 | ecosystem: Environmental > Terrestrial > Soil > Wetlands | place: USA... | reverse complement strand
TGCCGCCGCGCCCGACTCGGCACAGGTCAGCGCGGCCGACCTGGAGGCCGCGCACCGCGCCGCATCGAGGAATGCCGACGCCCCGTCGGCCGACCTCCCGGTCAGCCTGCTGAACCTGCTGTTCAGGCTGGCGCCGACACTGGTCGGCCTGCTCGACATGGGTGCGCGCGACTACGGACTCGGCTTCGCCAGGGGCCGGGTGCTCTGGGCGCTGCGCGAGTCAGGCCCCGTGCTGATGCGGGCGCTCAGCGACGCGCTCGGCGTCTCGCCGCGGACGGTGACCGGGCTGGTCGACGCGCTGGAGGCCGACGGCTGGGTCACCCGCGCCCCGCACCCGGGCGACCGGCGCGCCACGATCATCTCGCTGACCCCGGCAGCCACATCGACGCTTGAGCGGCTCGACGAGTCGTACCGCACGCTCGCCTACGACCTGCTGCGCGACATCCCGGACGACGACCTGAGCCGCTGCCGCGGCGTGATCAGGCAGCTTGAGGACCGGCTTGAGGCGGCGGTGGCCACCAGGATCGAGGCGTTCGGCCAGCCGGGCGCGCACGGGCAGGCCCAGCACGGGCAGGCCCAGCACGGGCGGTTCCAGCCTGGCGGACGTCCACACGCATGAGCCCGGGGATCCTCGCGCGCGCCCCCCGACTCTCCGCGCGAGGTCCCCGGGCTATCAGCAGAGCCCCCGTTGCCGACGAGAGGGGCTCATCGCGTTTCTCGCGAATGCAGATTGCGTGGTGTGCGGACTACCTCGCCCGTATCCCTCGCATCCCTCCTGAGTCCCTCTCGTCACATCCATAACACCGCACCCAGCACTCCGGTCACTAGGGCCGAAGGTCCCTACCTGTGAGCTGCGGCCCGCGGCAAACCGGCAGCTACCCCCACTAGCCGGGCGGGCCGTCGGAGGTGACGCCGGGCGGGCCGTCGGAGGTGACGCCGGGCGGGCCGTCGGAGGTGACGCCGGGCGGGCCGTCGGAGGAGATGCCGGACGGGCCGTCGGAGGTGTCGCCGGACGGATCCGCCGGATGGTCGCCGGGCCGCTGGTCGCCGGGCCGGTGGCCGCCGGGCCGGTGCAGCGATGATCCGCCGGCCCGGCGCAGGCGGGCGCCGTCGGCCCGTTCCTGCTCGTCGATGGCCAGCGCGACCTGCGCCCGCGCCTGCTCGAGCGCGGGAATCAGGCGGTCCCTGATCGCACGCAGCCGGTACCTGGTCGCTGTGGTCTCGGCGGCCAGGATGCGGACCGCTTCTGCGGCGACGGCGTGCTTGACGGCCGCGTCCAGCGCCGCGCGGTGCGCCAGCCTGGCCTGCTCGGCCGGCAGTCCCGCCCACGGATCGGGTCCGGCCGGCGGCACGAGGCTGCCGCGCGCGGGGTGGCGCACGCCGATCGTCACCGCGTCGTCGATCTGCAGCTGCGCGAACTCGCTCCCGGTCGCGAGCCTGATCGCCCGCTGCCCGCCAAGCAGGGACGCGAGGAGCAGCGCCCGGTCGGCCTCGGCGCTGAGCCTGGCCCACTCACGCTCGGTGGCCGCCACGGTGTCGCGCCTGGCGGCCAGCTCGAGCTGGAGTATCCGCAGCTTGCGGTCGAGCAGGTCGACGCCGCGCCGGGCCGCGCCGAGCCTGCGGTCAAGCCAGAGCCGCCCGGCCCGGCCCGGCGGCACGGCCAGCCGCGGCCCGCTCATGCGGTGTTCCCCCGCTCGCCTCCGCCAAGCGACCGGCTCGCTGACATGTCCTCCCGCTCGCCTCCGCCAGGCGACCGGCTCGCTGACGTGTCCTCCCGGTGCGGGTAGTACCTGTCGAGCGCGCTGGCCGACAGCATGGTGAGATCCCGGCGCGGCAGGGTGCCAAGTACCTGCCAGGCAAGCGCGAGCGTCTGGTCCATGCTCCTGGACTGCGTCGCCCCTTGGCTCATCAGGTCCGCCTCGAACGCCCGCTCCAGCTGCTGATACCTCCGGTCCGACTCGCTCAGCGCGGCGGTGCCGATCAGCTCGGCGAGCTCGCGCGCCCGCCTGGCGGCTGCCAGCGCCGCCAGCGTCTGCGCGGCCACGTCCAGGTGGTCGTCCCTGGTCCGCCCGGGGCCGGCGCCGTGCCGCATCAGCCTGGACAGCGATGACAGCGCGTCGACCGGCGGGTAGATCCCTCGCGCGTGCAGGTCGGACGAGAGCACGATCTGGCCCTCGGTGATGTATCCGGTCAGGTCGGGCACTGGGTGCGTGATGTCCCCGGCCGGCATGGTCAGCACCGGCACCAGCGTGAGCGATCCTGGCATCCCCGTGATCCGGCCGCACCGCTCGTACAGCGAGGCCAGGTCGCTGTACAGGTAGCCGGGGTAGGCCCGGCGGGCGGGCAGCTCGCCCCTCGCCGCGCTGACCTCCCGCAGCGCCTCGCAGTAACTCGTCATGTCCGCCATCACGACCAGGACATGCCTTCCTAGTTCGAACGCAAGATGCTCGGCGACTGTCAGCGCCAGCCGCGGGGTGAGTATCCGCTCGATCACCGGCTCGTCGGCGAGGTTGAGCAGCAGCACGAGCTCGCCGGCCTCCGACCGCTCCTCGAGCGTGGCCCGGATCGCCGAGGCGTCCTCGTGGGTCAGCCCCATCGCGGCGAACACCACGCTGAAGGGCTCGCCGCCCGCCGAGGCCTGCGCGGCCACCTGTCCGGCCAGCTCCAGGTGCGGCAGCCCGGCCACCGAGAAGATGGGCAGCTTCTGGCCGCGCACCACGGTCATCAGCTCGTCGATCACCGAGACGCCGGTGATCACCGGCTCGGCGGGCGGCCGCCTGGCCGCCGGGTTGATCGGCAGCCCGGCGGCCGGCATCGTCACCTCGCCGGTCACGGGCGGCCCGCCGTCCCTGGGCTCGCCGCGGCCATTGCAGACCCGGCCGAGCCACTGCGTTCCCACCGGGATCCGCAGCGGGCTGCCGGAGAACTCCACCGACGTGCCCGCCGGGTCCATGCCCGTGGTGCCCTCGAGCACCTGGACCACCGCCATGTCGCCGTCGGCCTCGAGCACCAGGCCATGCCGCACCTGCCCGCCCGGACGGCCGACGCCCGCGGAGCCGTCCAGCCGGATGGTGGCGAACTCGTCCCAGCCGACTCCGGTCACCCCGCGCACGACCAGCAGCGGTCCGCGCAGCTCGGCGACCGAGGTGAACTCCCGCCTGGCCCACCCGGTCACGGCCGGGCTCCGGCATCCTGGCCGGCCGCGGCCAGCGCGCCGAGCCCGGCGATCACCTGCGCGCCGAGCGCGCGCACCTGATCGGGGGTGCTCGCGTCCTCCTTGGCGCGCAGCACCGGCGAGAAGTCCTGCTCCTCGATCAGGCCGGGGTCGACACCCTGGTCGGCCAGCTCATGGCAGCGGCCGGCGACGGCGAGCACGAGGTCGGCGAGCGCGGCGGCCCTGGCCTGGTCGCAGTAGGCGTCGGCGGCGCTGACCGCGCTCTGCTGCAGGACCCCCTCCCTGGCCAGCCTGCCCGCCAGGATCGTCATCCGCTGCCTGGGCGGCAGCGCCGTGACTCCCATCAGCTCGGCGAGCTCGCCCGCCCGGTCGGCCTCGCCCAGCAGGTCGCTGAGCCTGGCCCGCCGCGCCGTCCAGTCCGGGTCGCCGTGGCGGGCGTGCCAGTTGCCGATCACCGCGGCGTCCCTGGAGAACGAGCCGGCCCACGAGATCGCCGGGTAGTGCCTGGCGTAGGCGAGCTCGCGGTCCAGCGTCCACAGCGTACGGACGAACCGCTGCGTGTAGGCGGTCACCGGCTCGGTCATGTCTCCGCCGGCCGGCGAGACCGCGCCGATGATCGTGATCGACCCTTCGTACCCGCCGCTGGTGGTGACCCGGCCGGCCCGCTCGTAGAACGCGGCGAGCGCGGACGCCAGGCTGGCCGGGTAGCCCTCCTCGGCGGGCATCTCGCCGTTACGCGAGGAGAACTCGCGAAGCGCCTCCGCCCAGCGGGACGTGGAGTCGGCCACCACCACCACGTTCAGGCCCATGTCCCTGAAGAACTCGGCCACGGCCGCGGCGCTGTAGATGCTGGACTCCCTGGCCATCATCGGCATGTTGGACGTGTTCGCGATCACGACGGTGCGCTGGGCGAGCATGCCGCCGGTCCGCGGGTCGCTCAGCTCGCCGAGCTCGGTGAGCATGTCGGCGAGCTCATTGCCCCGCTCGCCGCAGCCCACGTAGACGATCACGTCGGCGTCGCACCACTTGGTGATCTGCTGGAGCAGCACGGTCTTGCCGGTGCCGAACCCGCCCGGCACCGCGCTCGTGCCGCCCCTGGTGATCGGGAACAGCACGTCGATGACCCGCTGCCCGGTCTGCAGCGGGCCGCTGCCGTCCAGCCGGTCGGCGTAGGGCCTGGGCAGCCTGACCGGCCACGAGCTGGTCAGCGGCACGGGCTCGCCGCCCACGGTGGCGATCACTTCGGCCGCGGTCACCCGGCCGGCCGGCGCCAGCCCGGCCACCGTGCCGCCGGCACCGGGCGGCACGAGCACCCGGTAGCCGATGCCGCCCGCGGTCGCGAGCGTGCCCAGGCATCCGCCGGCCGCCAGCTCGTCCCCGTCGCTGGCCTGCGGGGTGAAGCCGTACTCCGGCTCGTGGCCGACGCTCCCGGCCGCGGCGGGCTCGTCCAGGTCCCTGCTGGCCGGGTCCAGCCACGCGCCGGCCCCGGCGAGGGGCCTGAGCAGCCCGTCGAAGACACCGCCGAGCAGCTGCGGGCCGAGCCTGGCCGAGAGCGGCCTGCCGAGCCCGCGCGCATGGTCGCCGGGCGCCAGACCGCCGGTGTACTCGTAGGCCTGGACCACCGCGCGGCTGCCGCTGATCGCCACGACCTCGCCGGGCAGCCGGTGCTCCCCCACTTCCACGATGTCCGACATCGCGAGCCCGGCGAGCCCAGTGACCTCGACCAGCGGACCGCTCACCCGGCTGACCCGCCCGACGGCCAGGCCAGCACGGCCGGGCGGGTCAGCCGGGTCAGCCGCAGGCACGCCGGTGCTCACGGGCCGCACAGCCCGGCGATCCTGGCGCCGAGTTCCTCGACGGCGCGATCGGCCAGCCTTGGCAGCGAGCAGTCCACCACGACCCCGTCGGCGCGCGCGATCACGCCGCCCTCGGGATGCTCGGTGACCTGCGCACCAGTCCCGGCCTGCCGGCTGGCCATCGCGGCCAGCCGGTCCCGCAGCGCCGGGTAGCCCGGCTCGTCGCGCAGGCCGAGCACCGCCGACCTGATCTGGGCGGCAAGCTCGTCGTGCGTTCGCAGCTCGGCCCCGAGCACGGCCGACCTGGCGGCGCGCCGACTCCGGCCAAGCTCGGCCGCGGCCACCGGCTCGGCCTGCGCCGCGCCGTCCGCTCTGGCCCGCTCCACCTCGGCCTCGGCGTCGCGCCTTGCCCGCGCCAGCAGCGCATCCGCGTCGTCGCTGGCCTTGGCCAGGATGTCGCTGGCCTCCTGGGCGGCGCGCCGCAGCAGCTCCGCGCTGGCGGGCTCGAGGGCGGCCCGCTGGTCGGCCAGCAGCGTCATCGGCCCGCTCCCGGCGCCACCGATCCAGCCTCGGCATCCCCGGCCGCATCCGGCATCGGAGCCGACACCGGGGCCGCGGCCGCATCCGCCCCGGCCAGGGCGTCCTTTGCCGCGTCCGGCATGACCACGGGCAGCACGCCGGGCTGGCCGGCGAGCTCGCCGGCCAGCCAGCTGGTCGCGCTCGGGGTCAGCACTACGACCGCGACGTCGCCGGGCAGCTCGCGCCAGGCCCCGATCGCCTGCACCCGATCGGCCGCCGGGCAGACCAGCGCCCCGGCCAGCGCGTAGCCGCCGATCCGCAGCGGCTCTCCGATCACCGCGACCCTGAGCACATCAGGCCTTCCCGATCAGGATGATCGCCACGATCAGCCCGTAGATCGCGATGCCCTCGGCCAGTCCGACGAGCACCATGGCGCGGCCGAACAGTTCGGGCCGCTCGCTCATCACGGCGAGCGCCGCCGCGCCCACATAGGCCACGGCGATGCCTGCCCCAATCGTGGAGCCAGCCACCGCGATTCCGGCGCCGATCAGCGCCGCCGAGTTTCCCGCCGTCGTCGTTCCCGCGGCGGATGCCGTGGCCGCCGCGCCCGCCTTTACGACCCCCGCGCCGACCGCCGCCCCGGCCGGTCCGGCGACCACCACGAGCAGCACCACCGCCGCGGCGAGCACTACCACGCTGACCCCGGCCAGCAGGTAGCCCGCCCGTTTGCCGCGCCGCGCCGCCAGCCTGCCGAGCAGGGCCGCCACCACGATCACCGGCAGTCCGAGCAGCCAGACGGCCATCACGCCTCCCCCAGCCCGCGGGCAGCAGCCCTCGCCATCAACCGATCATCCTCTCCGCCACGGTCGCTCCCGCCGCCGGTGTCGACCCTCAGGTGCCAGGGCCGGAACGGGCGGCCCTGCGATACGAAGACGCGGGAGAACAACTCGTAGTATTCAAGCCGCAGCGCCTGAACGGCGGCCACAAGCCCCTCAAGCGAGAAGGCCAGCGCGCCTCCGGCGGTAAACACCACCACCGCCAGGGCGATCATGACGCCGCCGCGATGCCACAGCGCCTGGGTGCCCTGCCATACCAGCAGCCCGAGCGCCGCGTGCGCGAGCCCGAAGGCGGCCAGCCTGGCGAACGAGAGGACGTTGGAGCCGAGCCGCACCGCCAGGTCGAAGACCTCCACGCACGCCTGGGTGAGCCCGTAACCACCGCCGCCTGCCTCGGCGAGGAACCCGAGGAAGGCCACCGCGAGCGCGCCGACCGCGAGCGCGGCGCCGGTGATCAGGACCGCGGCGACGTGGAAGTACCAGCCGGCCGCAAGGATGCCGATGCCGCCGAACAGCGTGGCCCCGGCGATGCCCGACGGCGCGTACAGGGCCAGCGGCCAGCCGCCCTCTCGCAGTCTGTTCAGTACCCCGAGCGCGTACGCGCCGGCGAGCAGAACGGCTCCGATGCCGATCCCTGCCTGCAGCAGCGGGATGGGACTGGTGATCGGGTTGAGCCACAGCGTGGGCACCACGCCGGTCGGGCCGAAGAACTCGCCGTAGGCGAAGCCGAACGCGGTCGCGGCGACCCCGGCCCCGGCCACAAACGGCCACGCGGCGCGGTATCTGGCCGCCCAGGCCGGCCAGCCTGCCCAGAGCGCGATGGCCGAGCCGATGATCAGCAGCCCGTCGCCGACGTCGCCGAACATCATCCCGAACATCAGCACGTAGCTGGCCCAGGCCAGCCAGGCGGGGTTGAGGTCGGCGTAAGGGACCGTGCCGTAGGTCGAGACCAGCGGGGTCAGCGCCCGCTGGCCGGCCGACCCGCCCACCAGCGTAGGCGCCTGCGCGGTCAGCGGCCGCCGCATGGGCACGACGGCGCAGCCGGTCCCGGCCAGCGCCGCGCGCAGGCCGCCGACCTCGCTGGCCGGCGTCCAGCCGGCCAGTGCCGCGACCGAACCGTCCGTGACCGCGGCGTCCGCGTACAGCCGAAGCTGTGCCTCGCCAGCGATCAGGTCAGTCCGGCCAGCCATGGCGAGTGCCGCGAGGTCCGGCGGTACCGCCGACAGCAGCGCCGCACCGCTGCGCTGGTCCGGGGATCCCGCTTCGCTGCCGGGGGCCTGCCCGGCAGAAGGCGCGGCACCGGAGTCGACGTCGATCTCCACGACGCCGGCGGCGGCGACCCGCACCAGCATGCCGCGCAGCCCCGCGGCTGGTGCCACCAGCGCGATGCGGATCATCCTGACCGGGAACGCGGTCTCAAGCCACGGCATCGAACGCCCCCGCCGCGCCGCCCCCGCGGGCCGCTATCTCAAGCGCGGCCGCGACCCGCCTGGCGTCAGCGGCCAGCACCACGGCGGCGCCGATGACCGGCCGCCGGTCGAAACCAGGCCCGTCGAGCAGCCGCATGCCGTCTTGCTCCGTCCTCGCCCACCAGGCTGCCTCGGCGCGCCACAGGTCGCCGGGAGCGTGCACCCCGTCGAGCACCCAATGCAGTCGGCGCGGCAGCCGAGCAGCCAGGTCGCCCAGGCTCCCGGCGTCCGCGGCGGCCGGCCCGGCCAGGCCGGCCGCGACCGACCCCAGCACCGGATGCTCGGCCCGGCCCGCGCCGAACCTCTCGGCCGCCAGCAGCAGCACGAGGGCGCTTGCGGCCCAGGTGCGGGCGGGCTCGCCGAGGCCGGCCACCCGCTGGGCCCACCGGGCCCGCATGCCCACCTGAACCGCCTGCTCGCTGTCACCGCCGGGGTCCTGCCACGCCGAGGCGGACAGCGCGGCCCGCATCTGGCCCAGGCTCGCCGATCGGCGCAGCGCGGGCCAGGCGGTGGCCAGCGCTCCGAGCGTGAACGTCGCCCCGGTGTCGCGGCCGGACAGCTCGGCGATCCGCTCGTCCGCGTTCGCGATCTCGTACCAGCCGGCCAGGATCCGCATCAGCGTCGTGCCGCCCTGCGGCAGCCAGCCGGCCAGCACGCGCAGGTCCCAGAGCACGGAAGAGAGCACCGCGTGCTGGGCGGCGGCGAGGGCAGGCCCGCCGCTCCCTGCGGCCGCCTGCGCGCTCCTCGTCCGGTATGGCGTCGCCGCGAGCAGGTCGAGCGCCTCGCCGAGCGAGCCGCACCCGGCCAGCCGGCGCGCCTCATCCTTGCCGATCCTGCGCCTGGCGATGGCCCTTGCCCTGACGCTGCCCGCCACCCAGCCGGCGGTCACCGTACCGCCTCGCCGGGGATCGCCCTGACCAGGTCGACCGCCGTCCGTACCAGTGCTCGCACGTCGTCGTCGGCAGGACCGGGCCGGCCGGCCGCGCTGCGCGCGGCGGCCTGCCCTTGCGCCGCGGCCCGCGTCCTGGCCGATTCAAGCACCCGCGCCGTCGCGTCGCCTCGCGCCGCCTGCGCCCGGTTCCGGCCGTCGGCGGCGATCCGCTCGGCCTCCCGCCGCGCCCGCGCGATGATCCGGCCGGCCTCCTGCCGCGCCTGCGCGACGACCTGCACGCACTGCTCCTGGGTGCTGTCCAGCAGCTCGAGCACCGGCCTGAGCTCGGCGGCGAGCTCCGCCGCCCGGTCGGCTGGCACGCCGGCCCGGCCGGCCGCGCCGGGTGCGCCGACCGGCCGGAACCTGTTCAGGAAGTCACTGAGCTGCGGCAACCGAACCTCCGTCGTACACCGGGTTCCCTGCCGCGTGCGGTGGCACGCGCGGCAATCCGGACATCATCGCCAGGGCTTGAACACTGGTGTAATACCCGGCATCGCGGCCTGCCAGAGACCAAGGTCCTGCCGGGCCAGCCATTGCGGACCTTCGGCCCTGGCAGCCGACCTGCCGCGGAGACACGATGTCACTGCTAAGTGGGGTAGGACGATGACGAACCGGGAAGGGACGACCGGGAGGCGCAGGGCCTGGCGAACCCGACCGGGAAGGAGAGCCATGAAGGCAGCAATCGGAGACGAGCTGACGGTCAAGGGTCGTCACCAGGGCGACGAGGACCGTCATGGCGAAATCATCGAGGTCCGCGGCGCAGACGGCCAGCCCCCGTACCTGGTCCGCTGGAACGACGACCATGAGAGCGTGTTCTTCCCTTCCGCTGACACGGTCGTGCAGCACCATCCGCGCCGGCATCCCGCCAAGAAGTAGCCGCCAGGAAGCAGCCGGACCTCACAGTTTGTAGCCGATGTCGCGCAGCAGCCGGTGCCGCCGCGCGACATCGGCATCGGTCTCAACACCGACGGGGGGCGAGCCGTCAACCACGCCAACGATGCCCCGGCCCCGGCCACTGCTAGCTACGAGCACGTCGACTGGGTTAGCCGTGGCGCAAAAGATCGCGCATACCTCGGGCACGGCCTTGACCGGGTTGAGCACGTTGACCGGGAACCCGTTCCTCAGCATGATCACGAAGGAGTGGCCGGCTCCGATCGCCTCGGCCGCGGCCACTGCCAGGGCCGTGAGCTGATCGTCATTGCCGGAGCGCCGGATCAGCCGGTCGCCGGACGCCTCGCAGAAAGCGAGGCCGAACCTCAGGTGCGGGCTCACCCCGGTCAGTGCCTCGTAGAGGTCTTCGACCGTCTTGATGAAATGGGCCTGGCCGACGATCACGTTCACATCGTCGGGCTTGTCCAGGGCTACCGCCTCGACGCCGATCTCCGTCCCGGCCATACTCCGCGCTCCCCTCGGTCCGGACTGTCCGCCCGGTGCCGGGCCGACCCCGAGCAGTCGTCCAGCCACATTCTCTGCCGTACCGCACCCGGCTGGCCGGGTTACCGAGGAGGATCACCATGATCGCCAGGACTCAGGCCGACGAACTCCGCGCGCTGCGGGCCGCCGAGCCCGCGGTGCTCTCGGTCTACCTGAGCGTGCCGCTCGACCTGGCCGAGCACCGCGGCCTGCCGGTCAGGGCACGCGAGCTGATCAGGGCCGCGGCCGCCTGGCGGGGCGGCCACGGCGCGGACGCGGTCAGCGAGGCCGACGTCAGGGCCGTGTCGGAGGCGATTGACGAGCACAGCATGGACTGGCTCGGCCACACCGTCGCGATCTTCGCCTGCGCGGGCCTTGGCCTGCTGCAGACCATACCGCTGCCGGGCTGGGTGAGTGAGCAGGCCGTGGTCTCGGCCAGGCCATATACCAGGCCGCTGCTGGCCGCCCTGCAGCGCAGTCCGGCCTACCGGACCGCGCTGATCGACAACCGGCACGCCTGGATCCTCAGCATCCGCGGCGATGAGGTCGAGACCGTCGCCGAGCGGGCCGGTGCCGGCGTGCCGAGCACGGCCTTCGCCGGGTGGTACGGACTGCAGGCGCACCGGATGCAGCAGCGGATCATGACCCTGGCCCGCCGTCACTACCGCGAGGTGATCGAGATCCTGGAGCACCCGGCCGATGGCGAGCAGCGCCCGCTGGTGCTCGGCGGCCAGCGCAGTGAGGTCAGCAGCTTCATCGGCGCGCTGCCGCGCCAGGTCGCCGCCAGCGTCGCCGGGAGCTTCCACGCCGACCTCGCCGTGATGACCCCGGCCAGGGTCCGCGACCTCGCGGCTCCGGTCATCGCGAGGTTCACGGGCGCCGAAGAGGCAACCGCCGTCCGCGACGTGCTCGACGGGCTGCCGGGCACCGCGGCAGTCACCGACCTGCCCGGCTGCCTGGCGGCGAGCAGGTCGCGGGCGATCGCCGGGCTGATCCTGCCCGATGACGTGCTGATCCCCGGGTACGCGTGCGACACCTGCGGCACACTCGGCGTCGGCGACGGCGGCTGCGACTGCCCGGACCCCGCCGGGTCATGCCGGGCCGTGCCCGACGTCCTCGACGAGCTTGCCAGCCGGACGCTGGACGGCGGCGGCGAGGTCATCTCGGTGCGGGAGCCGCCGTTCCCGGCAGCCGCGCGACTGCGGTTCCCCATCCAGGCCGCCACGGGCGGCCGGCTCCCCTGAGCGGGCCGGCCGGGCACCCGGAGGCGAGCGGGCAAGCACTGAGCGGGCCGGTCAGCATCCGGCTCGTACCGGCTCGGCGGCGGGCTCGGCTACGACGGCCGGCGAGGCGTCAAGCCGGAATCCGGTCACCACGTCCGCGCTGATCGCGACCAGCTGGTCGGGCACGCTGACCTGCGGGAGCAGCCGCCGGTAGCGCCGGATCTTGGCCGGCTCGGTGACCGGCCTGGCCCGGCCGACCACCACGACCCCCCAGCCCGTGCACCCGGTGCTGTCGAGCTGGTCGGCCTCGTAAGCGACGATCGTCTCGCCGGTCGCTGACGTCGACGGCGATGAGGGGCCGAGCACGAGCTCGGGGCCGGCCGCGATGACGATCGTGCCGTCGACCACCACGTGCCTGACCGGCCGGACCGCGGGCAGCGCGCGGCTGGTGAAGACCACCCGCCCGAAGCGCACGTCGCCGAGAAGCCGCAGCGCCTCGGTGACCGGCAGATCCTGATCCTGCTGCGTCCCGCTCATGGCTCCCCCAAAGGCTGTCATGGCTCCACTGTGCAAGCTAGAGGAGGCGCCGAGCCAGGGCAGGCCGGCCTTGCTCCGCGGGACCTTCGTCCGCGCGGCCTAGTTACCAAGCGCATGTGCGCAGGTCAGCGCCGATGCAAAGAGGCATGGGCCGATGGTCCCCTTCCGGCGGCGGCGGGGCGGCGGACGCGGCCCGATGGCCGAAGGTCCCGATCTGGCGCGCCCTTCGCCCCTGGCAACGAAGTAACTCCGGTACTTCACTGAAGGTGGATAACGAAGTACGGGGTAGCGAAGGAGGTGCGCTCCATGAGCACGGTGGTTCGCAGGGAGAGCCGACCGTTCCTCGACTTGTTCGACTGGATGGAATCGCCGATGACGATGTTCCGTCCGCTGCTTGGCCAGGGGATGCGGATGGAGGACTTCGTCAAGGACGGGCACTACGTCGTCCGCGCCGAGCTGCCCGGGGTTGACCCCGAGCATGAGGTGGACGTGTCGGTCATCGACGGGATTCTGAGCATCAAGGCGGAACGGCGCGAGGAGGAGGTCGACAAGACCCACTCCGAGTTCCGGTACGGCAGCTTCAGCCGCCGGGTGGTGCTCCCGCCGGGCGCCGACGAAGAGCACATCGAGGCCACCTACGACAAGGGGATCCTCGAGGTCGTCGTCGACCTGAAGGAGAAGGAAGCCAAGAAGGCTGAGAAGCACGTCACGATCAAGCAGGCCAAGGCCGTCAAGGCCTGACGCCAGCGACTCTCGCCCGCTGGTGGCCTGCTAAGCCGGTCCCGGGACCGCCTTCCGCTCCAGTCCCGGGGCTGGCTGTTTTGCTGCCTGCTACTTCTGCACCGGATAGCTCAGCCTGTCCCGGACGTCGACGACGCCGGCCACGTCCCACAGGGCCGTGAGCAGCTTGAACGCGACCTCCTGCCGGTCCACCTTGCCGGCGATCGTCACCACGCCCGCCCGGACGTTGACCGCGAACTCGTTCGGGTCGAAGACGAAGTCGCCGCCGATCACCCGCTCGGTGACCTCGGCGAGGATCTGGGCATCCGGCCGGTCGTACACCCCCAGCAGGTCGACCCGGCTCACGATCCCGACCAGCCGGCCGTTGTCGTCGACGACCGGGAGCCGCTTCACCTTCTTGGTGTGCATGACCCGCGCCGCATCGGTAACGGTCGCCTGCGGCGCGATCGTGACCGCCGGGCTGGTCATCAGCTCGGTGGCGGTCATCGCCTCGGCCTTAGCCGGCACCTTGCGCCGCTCGTCGCGGCGGGTGGGTCGCGCGGGGTAGGCCTCACGCGGCAGCAGGTCGGCCTCCGACACGACGCCGATCACCCGGTCGTCGCTGTCAAGCACGGGAAACGCGCTGACCCGGCGCCGGTGCATCACCGAGACGATCTCCTTGAATTCAGCTTCCTCACGCACGGCCACCACGTTGTACGTCATGACCTCGGCGACCAGAGTCGTCATCGCGGACACCCCCTTGGGTCGCACTACTCCGCAAGGCCATGATCCCAGCCTGCCAGGCCGGGCAGCAGGGCCGAAGGACCCTGCCGGGCCGGGATCCTCGGCACCGGCTAGTGACCTTCGGGCCGGTCATAAGGTCCGGCATGGGGGTACTTCTGGTATAAGCGAGAAAGCGTGCTCACGCGGTGTTCGCGACGGCACTGCCCGTCGCCGCGGGCGGGCGCGCCGAGGGAGGACGCCATGCAGGGTCACCCAGCTTGCCCGGTCGGCACGCGGACCCGCCGCCTCGCCGTCACGGCCGTGACCGCGCTGGCCGCGATCGGCCTCGCCGCGTGCTCAGGCGCTCCATCCTCGTCCTCGTCACCGTCATCGACGCCGACCGCGGCCAGCACGTCCGCCTCGCCGGCCGGCTGCGCGGGCGGCTGGCGCAGCCTGCCGATGTCAGTCACCCACCAGGTCGCCGTTCCGCCGGTGCCGATCGCCACGGGCATCAGGGTCGGCACGCATGCCGACTGTAAGTTCGACCGGCTGGTGATCGACTTCAACGGGGCGGTCCCCGGGTACACCGTGAGCTTCGTTACGCAGGTCATCCAGGATCCGTCGGGGAAGACGATCACCATGCCTGGCTCGCGGTTCCTGGTGATCAAGTTCTCCCCCGCGCAGGGGCACGACGCGAGCGGACAGCCCACCCTGCCGACCACGGTCCTCACCGTGGGCTACCCGATGCTGAAGAGCTACGACGTCGCCGGCGACTTCGAGGGCGTGCTGACGATCGCGCTCGGGCTGGCCAGGAACACGATGTACCGGGTCGGCGAGCTGACCGGCGAGGTCTACATCGACGTCGCCTGGTCCGGTTCCTGACGGCCGGCCCGCTGACGCAGGCCTAACGTCCCGGCGAAGCGATGAGGTTAGGCCCTCCTAGGACCTCGGCCGCTCCCGCAGGCTGTGATGCATGAGAGCCACCCGCCAGAGCGCCAGCTTCCCTCAGGCTGACAGTGAGCAGCCCGGGGCGCAAGCCACCACCTCCGATGTCACCCGGCCTGCCTCCCCGCGCATCGACTGGGAAGCACTCAAGACCGCGCGACAAGCGTGCTGCTGCCCGGCACGCCCGGCCGTCATCGCCATCATGCCGCCGGGACCGGGCCGCGAGCACCGGACCGAGCTGCTGCTGTGCATGCATCACTTCCGGCTGTCGCGGGCGACGCTCGTCGCTGCCGGCGCCGTCGTGGTGGACCTAGACCGCAGGATCATCCCTCCGGACATGCCCGCTTACCTGGACTGCAGCCGGGAGCCGGCACACTGACCCACGGTGATGGCGGCGCTGCTGCCCGACAGCGGCGCCGCCATCCGGCAAGCCTTCCCGGCCCGGCCAGGGGTCAGGCCAGCGCCAGGAACAGCCGCTCGAGCTCGTCGGTGCTCATCGCGGACTCCCCATTCAGGCACTGCCGCATGTTCGTCGCGACGATCTTGAAGCCTGCCCGGTCGAGCGCACGGGACACCGCGGCGAGCTGCGTGACGACGTCCCGGCAGTCACGGCCGCTCTCGACCATGGCGATCACGCCGGCCAGTTGCCCCTGAGCGCGCCGCAGCCGGTTGAGCACCGCATCGCGCGCGTCAGCGTCGTCGGGCGTCATGCGCTCGTGCCCGCGGCCGCCTGCGTCGCCGCCTGCTCGGCGGCCATCGCGGCCCGCACCTCGTCCATGTCCACGGTGCGCGCCTGCTCGATCAGCTTCTCGAGCGAGGCCTCAGGCAGCGCGCCGGCCTGGGAGTACAACACCACCTTGTCCTTGATCACCATCAGCGTCGGGATCGAGGTGATGCTGAACGCCTGCGCCAGGCCCGGCTCGGTCTCGGTGTTCACCTTCGCGAACACCAGGTCGCCGTGCTTGTCCGAAGCCCGCTCGAACACCGGGCCGAACATACGGCACGGACCGCACCAGGACGCCCAGAAGTCGACCAGGGCCAGGCCGGTC
>Ga0335078_10008419_pt1 | contig 15336 bp, 7 predicted proteins | sample Lox_Sample_32_FD_206711 | JGI IMG/M metagenome (GOLD analysis project Ga0335078, IMG submission 206711) | Soil microbial communities from Loxahatchee National Wildlife Refuge, Florida, United States - Lox_Sample_3.2 | ecosystem: Environmental > Terrestrial > Soil > Wetlands | place: USA: Florida... | reverse complement strand
ATGGGCCAAATTTCGCTCTTTGGTGCGCGCGACGATGTGGCGCCCGAGGATGGAAAGCGAGATGGATTCCGAGCTTCGCTTTCACATCGAAAGATATGCCGACGACCTGATGCGCGGGGGCCTGCCGCGGCAAGAAGCCATGCGGAGGGCGCGGCTGGAATTTGGCGGCCTGGAGCGCGTCAAAGAGGAGGGCCGAGAAGCGCGCGGCGTTAGCTTCCTCGACGAACTGCTGCAAGACCTTCGTTACGGCCAGCGGGTCCTGCGCAAGAGCCCGGGCTTCGCGGTGGTCGCGATTCTCACGCTGGCCCTCGGCATCGGCGCGAATACGGCCATCTTCAGTGTCGTGAACGCCGTTCTCTTGCGGCCACTGCCCATGGAAGAGCCGTCCCGCGTGATGTACCTGGAGGAGTTCTGGAAAGGCGCCCCCGCGAGTGTCTCCGTTGGCAATTTCGACGACATCAGGAAACAGAGCGCTTCCTACTCGGAAGTCAGTTGCTCGAACAACGCCAGCTTTAATCTTGAGACTGCCGACATTCCCGAACGCGTAGATGGCGAGACGGCCACCGCCAACTATTTTGCGACTTTTGGCGTGCAGCCCATCGCCGGACGCGTCTTCGCCGCAGAAGAAGACCGGCCCGGCCACGCCCCGGTTGTGGTCATCAGCGAAAAACTCTGGCGCACTAGGTTACATTCGGATCCGGCGGTTGTCGGCACCACCATTCGCGTCAACGGGCTTCCCACAACCATCGTCGGTGTGATGCCGAAGGATTTCGATCCACTGCTGAGCAACAGCCTGGTTTGGCTTCCGGCGGCGTTTACCCCTCAGCAGCTCGCAGACCACGATGATCACTACCTGAACGTCATGGCGCGCCTCAAGCCCGGCGTGAGTGTCGCGCAAGCCCAGTCGGAGCTTGCCATTATTGCTCAGCGCCTCCGGCAGCAGTATCCGCTCGATGATGCCGACCGCGATTTGCATGTGCGGCCGCTTACCGGCGCGCTCCTCGGTGATCAGCGCGCGAGCTTGCGCATGATGCTCACTGCCGTCGGTTTCCTGTTGCTGATTGCCTGCGCCAATATCGCGAATTTGCAGCTAGCCCGTTCGCGCACGCGCCAGAAGGAAATCGCATTGCGTGCGGCGCTGGGCGCTTCGCCGAATCGCATCGTGCGCCAACTGCTCGCGGAAAACGTGGTGCTCGGGCTTGTCGGTGGAGTTGTCGGTATTTTCTTCGGCTACTGGGCGGTCGCTTGGATTGTTGCTCACGGGCCGGCCGAGATGCCTCGGCTGGATCAATCACGAATTGATAGCAGCACGTTGGCATTTGCAACCGGAGTAGCCTTGCTCTCCAGTATTTTGTTCGGCCTGGCCCCGGCGCTCCGTTCCGCTTCCACTCGTCTCAATGACGCCTTCAAATCCACTTCGGGAGGCTCCTCCGGAGTTCGCGACCGCTTCCGCAGTTTCCTGGTGGTGACGGAAGTGGCTCTTGCGCTGGTCCTGATGACCGGAGCGGGACTGCTGATTCGCAGCGCACTGCTTGTTTCGCATGTGAGCCCGGGCTTCGACACCACGAACGTCGTCGTCGGCCGCGTCGGCCTTCCAGATTCCGAATACCACGATCCGGTGCGGGCGCGGCAGACCTTCGAACGCATGATCAATGGGGCCGCTGCCTTGCCGGGCGTCCAATCCGCCGCAGTTGTTTCCCGCGCGCCACTCGCCGGAGGTGGCAGCACGAACGGCTTGCTGGCCGAAGGGAAGGCCGTGGATCTCGCGAACATGGTGGAAGCGCGTCTGCAAATCATCTCGCCAACCTATCTCTCCACGGCGCGCGTGCCCTTAAAGGTTGGCCGCGACTTCACGCCGCAGGATACGCGCGACCGCACCCTCGTCACCATCGTCAACGAGACCCTCGCCCGCACCATGTGGCCGGGCGAAAACCCCATCGGCAAGCGCTTCGCTTGCTGCGAATCCGGGCCCAAAGGCCGCATGGATCCCGTCTGGCACGAGGTCGTCGGCGTCATCGCCGATGTCCGCGCCTGGGGTCTCGACCGCGAAGTCCGCCCCGAGTTCTACATCCCCCTCGCGCAGATGCCGCCAAGTTCATGGGACTGGATCGGCCGCACCATGGATTTGGTCGTGCGCACACAGGGCGGCGCCGCTCCCGTGCGCGCGTTGCAGAGCGTCGTAGCTTCCGTCGCGCCTTCCGTGCCGATTTATCGCCTCTCCACCATGCAGCAGAAGATCTCCGGCACGCTGGAGCGCTCGCATTTTGATACTTTTCTGCTGGCCATCTTTGCCGGCACCGCGCTCCTGCTTTCCTCGGTCGGGATTTATGGTGTGCTCTCCTACATGGTGGCGCAGCGCACCCGCGATATCGGCATTCGCATGGCGCTCGGCGCGACACGTGCGCAAATCATCCGCGATGTGCTTGGCTTCGGCATGGGCCTGGCGGGCCTCGGACTGGCGTTAGGCATCGCGGGCGCGCTGGTCGCAACCCGCGTGCTTTCCTCGTTTCTGTACGGTGTGCGTCCCACGGATGTCATCACCTTCGGCGCTGTCTCCCTGCTCCTTCTTGTGGTCGCGCTGATTGCCAGCTATCTGCCGGCCCGCCGCGCCATACAGATCGATCCGGTGGTGGCTTTGCGATACGACTGATCGCAACACTTTTCGCGTGGTCGCGAGTCTCCTGGAGGACCTAATGACGCTTTGGAACCGTCTTTCTTCATGGCTGCGCGCTACCTTGCTCCGCTCCCGCCTCGAAAGTGAAATGGATGCGGAGATGCGCTTCCACGTCGAAACGTTTGCCGAAGATTTGGTGCGCAATGGAGTTCCACGTCAGGAAGCGCTCCGCCGGGCCCGCCTGGAGTTCGGCGGCATCGAACAAGCCAAGGCCGAGTGCCGCGAAGCGCGCGGCGTCCGCTTCTTCGACGAATTATTCCAGGACCTGCGCTACGCCCAGCGTTCTCTGCGCAAAAGCCCCGGCTTTGCCCTGGTCGCGATTCTCACCGTCGCCCTCGGTATCGGCGCGAACACCGCCATCTTTTCTCTGGTTGATCAAGTCCTTTTGCGCTCCCTGGCGGTGAGAGAACCGCAGCGGCTAGCTTTGCTCGACATGCAGGGCCGCTATTACGGGAGCAGTTCGTCCGGCGGCAGCACTATTTCGTATCCGATGTACCGGGATTTTCAGGAGCACAACGAAGTCTTTTCGGGAATGTTTTGCTTCCGCCATTTCCAGGCGAGCCTCTCGCTTAACGGCCAAGCCGAGCGAATTCACGGCGAGCTGGTGTCCGGGAGTTATTTCGACGTCCTGGGCGTGAAGGCCGCGCTGGGCCGCACTATTGCTCCCGATGACGACCGTACATCCAACGGGGAGCCGCTGGTCGTGCTCAGTCATGCGTTTTGGAAGCAGCGCTTCGCCGGCGATCCCGCGGTGCTCGGCAAGACGCTGCTGCTCAACAACCACACAATGACGATCATCGGGGTGGCGCAAGATGGATTCGCCGGCATGGAATTGGACCGCCCCGTCAGCTTGTTTGTTCCGATCATGATGCAGGAGGGTTTCCTCGGCCGTCGCGAGGTCCCAGCGCTCGTGGACCGGCGTACCAAGTGGATTCGAGCCATGGGGCGCCTCAAGCCGGGCATTAAGCTGGAGCAAGCCAAGGCTTCTCTCCAGCCGTTCATGCATTCGTTACTGGAAACGGAAGTGCGGGAACCCGGCTTCAGCCGTGCCTCGGCTTACGACCGCGAACAATACCTAAGGTGTTGGATGAACGTCTTGCCCGGCGCGGCGGGATTTTCCTACATTCGCGACGGCTTAAGGGCCCCTCTTGGGATCCTAATGGCCCTCACCGGATTTGTCCTGCTTATCGCCTGCGCGAATCTGGCCAACTTTCTTCTCTTCCGTTCGACCGGACGGCGCAAGGAGATTGCCGTGCGCCTGGCGATCGGCGCGAGCCGCGCGCGCCTCGTTCGCCAGCTTCTGGTGGAGAGCTTGCTGCTGTGCTTGCTGGGCGGCCTGGCCGGCCTGGCGCTGGCCTACTGGGCAGATCAGGCGTTGCTCACTCTGTACTTCTCGGATGCGGTCGCGCTTGGAGTTTCGACGGCGCTCGACGCGCGAGTGCTGGTCTTCACATTTGCCCTTACGTGTCTGACCGGTGTGGCTTTTGGTTTGGCACCGGCAATGCAGTCCACCAAGCCGGATCTCATCCGCGCACTCAAAGACGGAGCCAGCTCGGTTTTGCGCGGTGCCCGCGGACATGGAGGGCGAGCGCTAGTGGCCGTTCAGGTCGCCGTTTCGTTGGTACTGCTGGTTGGCGCGGGGCTGTTTGTGCGTACCCTGATGAACCTGCGCAGCGTGGGCCCAGGATTTCCGGTACAGCGCTTGATCAGCTTTGATCTCAATCCCTGGCTCAGCGGCTACAGCGATGAGCAGTCGAAAGCGCTTTACCAGCGGCTGACGGAGGAATTGCGCGGAATCCCCGGAGTGCAATCGGTGGGTCTGGCCACCGTACGCATTTTGGAGGGCGAGGGATGGGACGCTGCGTTGACGGTCGAAGGCTATGCCCCTGCCGGCGGCGGCCAGGTCAGAGCGTCGATGAATAAGATCAGCCCGGACTATTTCGCAACTCTCGGCGTCCCTATCGTCGCCGGACGCGACTTCCATGCTAGTGACAGCCGCCCGTTCGACCCGCAGGTTGATCTGGACGGAGCGTCGCCCGTCGCCATCATCAATGAAAGCTTCGCGCGGCACTACCTCGCGGGAGGCGATCCTCTGGGCCGCCACATCGGCTTTGGCGGCGATCCCGGCACGAAAACGACGATGGAGATCATCGGCGTGGTGAAGGACGTCAAATATAGCGGGGTACGCGAAGACGTTCCCGACCAGGTGTTTCTCCCGTATTTGGCTGCCGGCTTCAACCGGCAGGGCGCGATGACCGTGTATTTGCGCACGGACGGCGATCCTGCGCCAGGGATGCGCGCGGCGCGGGAAAAGGTGCGCGAACTCGACCCTAACATCCCGATGGTTGCCATGCATACGATCGAGGAGCAAATCAACGAATCGCTTGCGACCGAGCGCATGATTGCCAGTCTTTCTACCGTCTTCGGTTTCCTGGCCACTCTGCTAGCCGCCGTGGGCCTGTACGGAGTGATGTCCTATGGGGTGGCACGGCGCATCCGGGAGATCGGCGTTCGCATGGTCCTCGGGGCTTCGCAGAGCAGCGTCCTTAGCATGATTATGCGTGAAGTGCTGCTATTGGTCGGCTTCGGCGTGCTGGTGGGCGTGCCGGCTGCGCTGGTCGCCGCGCGCCTGGGAGCGCATTGGATGTCGCCGATATTGTTCGGCGTCGCGCCGACGGATGCGGCTTACCTGGTAGTGGCAGTGTTGATCATGGCCGGGGTAGCTCTGCTCGCCGGATTCCTGCCCGCACGGCGCGCTTCCCGCGTTGATCCCATCGTTGCCCTGCGGTACGAATGAGGGGTGACCGTTGTTCGCTCACAGGCCTATCTGTCTGGAGGAAGCATGACGCTCTGGAATCAGTTTCGTTCGTGGGCGCGGGCCACGTTCCATCGTGCCGGCCTCGAGACGGAAATGGATGCGGAGCTGCGGTTTCACATGGAGGCGTTTGCCCAAGACTTGGTCCGCAAGGGCGTTCCGCGTCAGGAAGCGCTGCGGCGGGCGCGGCTCGAATTTGGCGGTCTCGAGCGCGTCAAGGAGGAGGGCCGGGAAGCGCGCGGCGTCCGCTTCTTCGACGAATTATTCCAGGACCTGCGCTACGCCCAGCGTTCTCTGCGCAAAAGCCCGGGCTTTGCCCTGGTCGCGATTCTCACCCTCGCCCTCGGTATCGGCGCGAACACCGCCATCTTCAGCGTCGTGAACGCCATCCTTCTTAGCCCACTACCTTATGCCAATGCGGACCGCCTGGTGCTCGTCAAAGAGGTTCTCGCCCACGTGGGCCCGCAACCCTTCAATGTCTCCGGCCCCGATATCTCTCAGATTCAAAAACTGAACCATGTCTTCGCCGGCGTTGCCGGATTCCGCGTCTGGACTTACGAGTTCTCTGGCAAGGGTGAGCCGCAACGCGTCACCGCCAATCGCGTCAGCTCCGCTCTCTTTGACGTCCTGGGCGTGCAACCCGTTCTCGGTCGCGCCTTCTCGCCGGAAGAAGAGCCTGATGGGCATCCCGTAACCATCCTCAGCTACGGTTTGTGGCAGCGCCGTTTCGGTGGAGACCCCGCTGTTCTCGGTCAAACCATCAATCTTGATCGCAAGCCATACACCATCGTCGGCGTTATGCCCCAGAGCTTTGTCTTTCCGCTGCCTGGCATGCAGCAAGGCGTGGTGGCCGATCTCTGGGTGCCTCTGGGTCTCACCAAGGAAGAGCTGAGCGACATCGGCGACGATTTCTCCTACAGCGTCATTGGCAAGCTGAAGCCTGGCGTCAATCCCGGCCAAATCAACGCAGACTTGCAGCTCGTCGCGCAACGTGTCTTGGAAACCTACGCCCAGTCGGCGCACGACGCTCATCAGTCTCTCGGCAACTTCCAGCTTGGCATCACCTCGCTGCCCCTTCGCGACGAAGTGACTGGTCCGCTCCGGCCAACGCTCCTGGTGCTCCTCGGTTCCGTGGGACTGGTCCTGCTCATTGCCTGCGTGAACGTTGCCAACCTCCTGCTGATGCGCGCATCGGGCAGACAAAAGGAAATGGCGGTTCGCCTGGCTATCGGCGCCGGAAGGCTTCGTCTGCTCCGCCAATTTCTCGTCGAAGGCCTGCTGCTGGCTCTTCTCGGCGGCGCACTGGGTTTGGCCGTCGCGCTGTGGTTCAAGGACGTCCTGGTAGCGGTGATGCCGGCGAGCGTCCCGCAATTTCATCCCATCGAATTGAATTTGGAAGTTTTGCTCTTCACGCTCTTGCTCGTCGCCCTGACTGGCGTGGTCTTCGGTGCCTTACCGGCCTTCTGGGCTTCCCGCACCGATCCCAACGCCTCCTTGAAAGACAGCACGCGCGGAACCTCCGAGGGGCGGGACCATGAACACCTTCGCGCCGCATTTGTCATCGTCGAGATCGCGCTCTCCGTCATGTTGCTGACGGGCGCCGGACTCCTCGTGCGCAGCTTCCAGCACGTCTTGAACACGAATCCCGGCTTCCGTCCCGAGCACGTCCTCACCGCCTCTATTGACTTACCGCCAACGCAGTATGCCCGCGACCAACAAGTCGTCTCCTTCTACAAACAGCTGACCGGTCGTCTGCGCCAAGCTCCCGGCATTCTCGCCGTCGGCGGCTCAACGGACCTCCCGCTTCTCGGCGGCTGGACCCACGCTTTCACTCCGGAGGGCTACGCTCCCCCTCCCGGAGCCGGCTTAAGCTTGGACAATCACTCCGTCATTTACGGCGACTATCTTCAGGTGATGGGGATTCCCCTGCTCCGCGGGCGCTACTTCAACGACCGCGATGGTCCCAACTCCACGCACGTCCTCATCGTCAGCGACGCTCTGGCCAGGAAGTTTTGGCCTGGACAGGACCCGCTCGGCAAACGCCTCAAATGGGGCACTGCCGAGTCGGCCGACGCCTGGCTCACCATCGTCGGCGTGGTCGGCGACGTCAAGCAAGGCGCGCTCGATACCGAAACCGCCATGCACACCTACGAACCTTATGCCCAACTCGGCGGCGCTCCTTCACTTCGCATCGCCGTGCGCACGCAAGGCGATCCCGCAACGATCGCTGCCACGCTCCGGGCCACGGTGTGGGCCTTGGATCCTCAACTCGCTCCCGGCAACGTCCGCACCATGAACCAGATCATCGACCGCTCCACCGCGGGCCGCCGCTTCAGCCTGTCTCTGATCGGCTCCTTTGCCGCGGCGGCTCTGGTTCTCACGGCGATCGGCATCTACGCGGTGCTCGCGTATTCCATGGCTCGGCGCACGCACGAAATCGGCGTCCGCGTCGCGCTAGGCGCCCGCCGCAGCGACGTTCTTCGTCTGGTTCTCGGACAGGGCGTAGGGCTCACCTTGATCGGGTTCGCACTCGGCCTCGCCGGCGCGCTTTCTCTCACGCGCCTCTTCCAAAGCCTGCTCTACGAAGTCTCGCCCACCGACCCGCTCACCTTCGCCAGCGTGCTCCTGCTTCTTTTCAGCGTCTCGCTCGCCGCTTCTTACCTTCCTGCGCGCCGCGCTCTGCGTGTGGATCCCATGGTCGCGCTTCGTTACGAGTGAGGACGTCGCCGGCCAAGCCAGCAGACGCCGTCTAAAACAGCTTGACCGCTAGATCCTGGGGATGATCCCCGACCGGAATTATGGTCAGAAGACTGTTCGTTCTCACGCGAATCACCGCAATATCTCCCGAGCCTTGATTGGCCACCAGCAATAGCTTTTCATTGGGGTCGAGATCGAAGCGCATTGCGCCCGGCGCTTGGCCCGCTGGAATCGGAAACTCTTTACCCGTGCCGGGGTCGCGTATCACTCGCCGGTTGGCCATATCAACGGGGATGACGTGCCCCGCTGCGCTATCCGAAACGTAGAGCGTGCTCCCATCGGCGCTCAAGACCCCGCGCGTCGGCGCCGAGCCCAGCACCATGTAGTCACCCACTTCATGCGTCCACGTATTGATGGCCTGCAAACCGTGTGCTTCCGGCGAAATCACGTACAACTCGCCGCCGTCCGGCTTCAGCAGCATGTCCGAGGGAATCCCTGCCAGCTCGAGATTCGCCACCAACACGCTGCGCCGCAAATCCAAGACCGAGAGCCGTGCCTCCGTCCGGCTCATCACAAAGGCCACGCTGCTGTCCGGCAGCACCACAACCTGCTCCGGCTGCTTCACTACGTTGACCGTTTTGCGCAGCGCCAGCGTCGCGGCATCGTGAATCCCCACGGTGCTGTCGCGGTGATTCAGCACCAGCACGCTTTTCCCATCCGGCGTCACGCGCGCCAGCACCGGCTCTCCGCCGGTCTGGGCCCTCCCGACCACAGTCCGCGACTCGCAATCAATGGCCACCAGCGTATTCGCGCCTGCTGCCGTGGTGTACACCTTGGTTCCGTCCGGCGAAAAATCAATCGTGTACGGCAGCGGCCCCACCGGAATGCGCGCCGCCACTTGGCTCACCCGCGCATTGAGCACCCACACGTATCCCCCGCCCGAACTCGCGCCCCAAACTTCCGCGCGTGTCGGATGCTCGCGCATCCCCGAAACTCCTGCTCCCACCGGGACACGCGCCACCGCCGCCAGCTTTACCAGGTCCACTACCGTCACGCTTCCGTCCGCGGTCGCCACGTACGCGTACAGCCGCAATCCCGGACGAAGGAAAGACGGTTGGTGCTCGCGCAGCAGCTCCACGACGCCTAAGATCAGCAGGATTGCCAGCAGAAAGAAAACACGGAAATTACGTGGCCGGCTCATGTAGGAGAGAATTGTTGCACGCCGTTCGTGCGATTCGCCACAAACCGTAACCAAGGAAGGGAACGAGCTGAGCAAAATTCCGCGCGCAACTCTCAATGTTGTGGGGTCGTCCTTCTGAGGACGACCGGGCGAAGCCGTGGGCGCGCCTCAATTCACCGTCCGATGCAAAACCGCCGCAATCTGCCGCATCTCTTCGGCCAGCTCGATGAACTCTTCCGGCAAAATGGATTGCATGCCGTCAGACAGCGCCTTGTCCGGCTCGTGGTGCACTTCCACCAGCAACCCGTCCGCGCCCACCGCAATCGCCGCCCGCGAAAGTGGCAGCACCTTATGCCGTTTGCCTGTGCCATGCGACGGATCCACCAAAATCGGTAAATGGCTCCGCTTCTTCACCGCCGGCACCACCGCCAAATCCAGCGTGTTCCGCGAAAAATCCGAGAAGGTCCGCACGCCGCGCTCGCACAGCATCACGTTGTAATTTCCCTCGGACAAAATATATTCCGCGGCCATCAAAAATTCGTCCAGCGTTGCCGACATCCCCCGCTTCAGCAGCACCGGCTTCTTTGCCCGCCCCGCGCGCTTCAACAATGAAAAATTCTGCATGTTGCGCGCGCCAATCTGAATCACGTCGGCGTACTCCTCGACCAAATCCAGACTCTCGTTGTCGATGGCCTCGGTGATAATCCCGAACCCATACGCCTCGCGCACCTTCGCCAAAATCTTCAGTCCCGGCTCGCCCAGCCCCTGAAAACTGTACGGCGATGTCCGCGGTTTGTAAGCGCCCCCGCGAAACAGTCTCACGCCGCTCTTTTTCACGCGCTCCGCAATCGCGAAGCACTGCTCTTCCGTCTCTACCGCGCACGGCCCTGCCACCAGCGCCACTTTGCTCCCGCCAACCACCACTTCGCCGCCTGGCACCGGTATCCGCAGCACGCTGTCTTCTTCCTTCGCGTCGCGGCTCACCAATTTGTACGGCTTGCTGACCGGAATGCACTCCACCACCCCCGGCAGCGACTCCAGCACTCCCAGATCCACCGCGCCCGAATTGCCGGTAATGCCGATGGCCGTGCGAATCGACCCCGGAATCGGATGCGCCTTTAGCCCCAAGCTCTCAATGCGCTCGCACACGCCGCGAATCTGCTCCTCCGTCGCGTGCGATTGCATCACCACCAGCATCAGTAGCTCCTCTATGGCTTCTCAGCCTGTTAACCAAACACGTAGTCTACGTCACGCCGCAGCGGCGCCGCAAACTCACTGCGTTCGCTTGTAAGTGTAGCGCCGCCATCTTGGCGGCTCCATGCCCGCTGGAAGTCGGAGCGCCAGCGGAAGATAGGACGTTGCAAAGCGTTCGAATCGTTTGAAAGGGAACTATTCTATGCAGGTTTTGTCTGCGCGCGCCGCGTCCGGTACACGCCCCACGCCACGATGGCCACCGCCAGCGCACTCAGCGTTATCGTAACGAACGACCAAAACGCCACCGCGGCGTCCGTTCCCAGCACGTGCTCCGGCACACTTACCAGGCTCCACATCGCGTCGCTGATCCGCATCTCGTCCGTGGGTTGGAAGCTCGAAGCCCGGAAATCCGTCAGCACCTTCTGGAACGGCAGAAAACAAAACAGGAACGCGCCACTCGCCACCAGCAGCGTCATCGGCGCCCAATCCGACGCGAAGCACATCACTCGTCGCCACAGCCCGGTTTGCGCTACCTTTTTTTTGCTAGGCCACAATTCCAGCGACAGAATCCCCACTAAAGCACAAAGCAAGGCGAATCCTCCCAGAATCACAAATCCTTGCACTAGCGCCGCCTGGCGCTGGAACGTCCGAGCGCGCTCCGTGCGCCCTTCTTCGTCGCGCGCAAAGCGGTGGCGTGCGGATTGCTCCAACTCGTTCATGTGCGCGGCCGCTCTGCGCGCCTCCTCCACTTTTCCTTCGGCGGTATAGATCTCTGCGAACTCCTTGTCCGCCATGCGCGAAATCGCGACGCCAATTAGATCCTCGATCGCCGTCTCGCTCGAACCCATCATGCGCGCTCCGTACGCGGCCACTCCTTGCGCTAGCGTCTCCGCCTGGTTCGCGTCGCCCGCTGCCAGAGCCTTCTTGGCCCGGTCCAGCTCGATCTCTGCATACAGCCTCATTAGCCGCAGGTCCGGAATCCCATGCGACCACAGCCCCATCAGAAAAATATCCGGCGGCAGGCTCGGGTCTCGGTCCCAGACATCACGCATCACGCGAATGTGCTTCGCCAGGTAGCTGTCGTACTTCGGTGCGGCATACGCCCGCGCCATCAGCGCCATCCACTGCGGATCGTCCCCCAGCTTCCGGAAGTCGCCGTCGCTTTGGTGGCCAGGACTCTCGCTGAGCTTCTGTTCTGCCACCGCGCTCGCTTCGATCAGAATCGGCACCGCATTGTCGGGATCTGCTGCTTGCAAGCGTTCGACCCACTCTTTTTGCGCCGGGTAATAATTCGCGCGGTGGTCCTTCGCCCCGTAAATCCAGATGTACGATGGATCCAGTGCCACCGTCCGCTCCACTAACCCCTCGGCACGCTGTTCCGCTTCATGCGTCGGCTCGCCCGTCGGGCTGAGCGCCACGAACGCCAACGTCTCCGCATCCTTCGCCTTCTCCGCCCGCGCGGCCAGTTTATCCAGTGTTCGCCGGTCGGAATGCGTCGGCATGAACGCCAGCCAACTCGCAGTAACGGTCTGCACCGCCTCTCGCGCCTCCGGCAAAACAAACAGCAACGCCGTCGCCGCAACCACCACTGCCGTAAATAACCTGGATCGCTTCGGCAGCAGGGAATTGCCCTCCAGCCCGCTGCCCGCGCCGCCCGGAAGGGAACCGCCCGCCGGCAGCTTCATCCATTTCCAAATCCCCGCTAGCACCGACCGCGCGAAGAACATGAGTCCTCCTAGCGACCACCACATCGCCTCAAATCCATTTCTCGCCTCGTCCACTTCTGCCGCCAATGCCAGTCCCCATGCCCGCGATTCCGCGGGCCAATACCGCACCACACACGCCAGCAGCCGCCGCGCGCCACGCAGCGTCGCCGTACCGTCTTGTCCCAGCCTGTCTCCAGGCATCGGCTCATCCAGGCTCACGCTCACACCTCATTCGCCGCCGGCTTCCAGAACTTTCGCTCTTGCGCCGCCCGCAACTCTTCGCGCGCCCATTCCCGCGCGTCTCCGGTCAACCGGTACAAGTGGCGCGGCGGCCTCCCCGGCGTCTGCGCTGTCTCCCATCGCGTCTCCAGCCACTCCAGCTTCTCGAGTCGCATCAGGATGGGGTAAAGCGTCCCCGACGGAATCGCCGTCTGCTGGCTCAGGGAATATCCGTGATGCCACTCCCCGGGCTTCACCAGCAGCGCCTCCAGCACCGCCAATGTCTGCCGCGAAAGTCGTATCCGTACGCCCATATAATAACTCTACATAGGTAGATATATTTGTCAAGCCCTTTTTCGGCCATCCATTCCCCCGCAGAGCGCTCCGGCCAAACCATGTCTTCCCTGTGAGCTTAAGTCCTTTATCAGCAACACTTACAGGCTCCCACGCAAGCGCTGATTCTAAACGACTTACGCCAACCCTAAGTCCTTTATCAGCAACACTTACGAAAAGCGCAGGGGCCGTTTTTCAATTCCGCGGCTGCCCTACCTTTCCGGCATCCGCCTGAAGAAAATCCCGGCCGTCAGCCTTCCCGAGGATGCCGAGCAAACTCTCCCAAGCAATGGCGAGTCGCGAAACGAATCGGCGACGTCTTTCGCATCCGACTCTCGGCTGGTTGGCTGTTGGCGATCAGCTGTGAGCTGTTAGCTCGGTGGGCTGGCAGCTTCCCCCTGTGCGGTGCCGCAAACCACGTCGACGATGTGTTAGAATGCAATGTTCACATGGACGAAAAAATTGCAGTAGGAACGCCCGCACCACCGGCCACCGGTGTATCCGAATTCGACCCCGAAGACGAGTACCGCCCCGAACCTGAGCCCGAGCCTCTCCCACCCTCCTGGATGGACGGCAGCCTCCGCCTGGGCATCCACACCTCCATCGCCGGAAGCTATGTCAACGCGCTTGAATCCGCCCGCAAGCTCGGCTGCACCGCCTTGCAAATCTTCTCTGCTAGCCCGCGCATGTGGCAGGGAGGCCCGAGCCGCATCGCCGAAGCAGACGCCGCACCTTTTCGCGCCCGTCGCGACGAGTTGGCCCTTGGCCCCCTCGTCATCCACGCCAACTATCTGATCAACCTGGCCGCGGTTCAGCCCATGCTCCGCGCCCGCTCCATTCAGGCTTTTCAGGACGAACTGCTCCGCGCCCTCGCTCTCGGCGCAGATTTCCTCGTCGTCCATCCCGGCTCGCGCGGCGAAGCCACTGCTGAGCAGTCCGTCGCCACCGTCATCGAGTCCGTCAAGCAAGCCACCAAGCGCATTCCGCTCGGCAATCTGCGCATCCTTATCGAGAACACCGCGGGCATGGGCGTCTGCGTCGGCTGCCGCCTTGAAGAAATCGCGCAAATCCTTTTCGGCCTCCGCGATCTTTCTGCGGCCGCTTGTCTCGATACGGCGCATCTCTTTGCCGCCGGCTACGACATTGCCACCGAATCCGGCCTGGCCTCCACCATTGATCTGATCGAGTCCACTGTCGGCCTCGACTTCGTCCCCGTCTTCCACGTGAACGACTCGAAAATCCCGTTGGGCGGCAAAGTTGACCGCCACGCCCACCTCGGCGAAGGCAAAATCGGCGCCGAAGCCTTTCAGCGCATCCTTACGCATCCGCGCCTCGGCGCGCTTCCGCCGGAAGGTCTCGTCGGACGCGCCTTCATCCTCGAAACGCCCATCGACGATCCCGGTGACGACCGCCGCAACGTCGTCAAACTATGGCAACTCGCCGGCCTCGCCGACCAAGCCCCACCGCAGGAAAAAGGCTTCACCATGCTCACTCCCGCGCTGAAGAAGCTTCAACTCAAATCAGCGAAGGCGGCCAAGTCTGCCGCCCGCATTGCGCAAAGATCCCAAGTTGCGGCGAAAGCCAAGCCCGCCGCATCCAAAGGCAAATCCAGGAAAAGAAGCCCCAAGAAAGGCAAGAGGAGCTAGCCAGCGTGGCAGACTACAACCAAGGTCTTGTGCTAGGTCTACTGCATTGGCGCTCGCGATGTACGCTTCTGTAGTGGCGGGCCTTTAGACCCGTTCTTTGCATTTTCTGGTATTTTGACTGGAGAGGCGAAGTTGGCGGAATCCAAGACACTCCCAACAGGCTCCATTTACGATCCACAAGCCGTTGAAGCCAAATGGCAAAAGCGCTGGGCGGAAGCCCGCGTCTTCGACTGCGAAGCCGATCCCGCAAAACCGAAATACTACGTCCTGGAAATGCTGCCGTATCCCTCCGGCACCATGCACATGGGCCACATGCGCAATTACGCCATCGGCGATGTGGTCGCTCGCGTCAAGCGCATGCGCGGCTGCAATGTCCTGCATCCTATGGGCTGGGACGCCTTCGGCCTTCCCGCAGAAAACGCCGCCATCAAAAATAACACGCATCCGCGCATCTGGACCAACAACAACATCGCCGAGTTTCAAAAAACGCTGCGCCGCTTTGGCTTCAGCTACGACTGGCGCCGCGAAATCTCCACCTGTGAGCCCGAATACTACCGCTGGAATCAATGGTTCTTCTTGCGCATGCTCGAAAAAGGCCTCGCCTATCGCAAAAAGAGCCGCGTCAACTGGTGCCCCAAGTGTTGCACCGTGCTCGCCAACGAGCAGGTCGTCAACGGCGGCTTCTGCTGGCGCCATGAAGACACGCGCGTCGAAACGCGCGAACTCGAGCAGTGGTTCCTGAAAACCACGGCGTACGCCGATCAGCTCATCGACGATCTCCAGCAGCTCGAAGGCACCTGGCCCGAGCGCGTCATCACCATGCAGCGCAACTGGATCGGCAAATCCCAGGGCGCGCGCGTCAAATTTGAAAT
>Ga0335078_10008418_pt1 | contig 15337 bp, 7 predicted proteins | sample Lox_Sample_32_FD_206711 | JGI IMG/M metagenome (GOLD analysis project Ga0335078, IMG submission 206711) | Soil microbial communities from Loxahatchee National Wildlife Refuge, Florida, United States - Lox_Sample_3.2 | ecosystem: Environmental > Terrestrial > Soil > Wetlands | place: USA: Florida... | reverse complement strand
CCGTTCTGTGGGGTGCTGCAGAACACCATTGCCGCCTCGGCTCTGCTGGTCCTCTCGAGTCGCTGCTCGACGCTCGCCGGCTGCCTCGATGAACCCTCCTGCTTGCCCTGTGGTAGCCTGCGGAAAATGACGGCGCACGTTGAAAGCCGGATCGTATCCGGTCCCAATCCGCGCATCCATCGAGAGGCGCTGGTATGATCGGCCTGCGCAGAGAGCTTGAGATATTCTTCCGGTGCGACAGATCCATGAAGGTCCTCATCTTGGCCAACATGACATATGCCCTGCTCCTGCCCGTCATCGAGATCTTTGTTGCTGCCTACGTACTCCGCAACACACATCAGGTCGACAAGGTCTTCGTCTACCAGCTCTCCTTGTATACGGGCAACCCCATCGCCTTCTACCTGAACGGCCTTCTGCTGCGCCGTGTCCCGGCAAAGCATCTTTACGCCGCGGGTATGGTGCTTTCCGGCGCGGCCATGATATTGCTCATGCGAACCGGAGTCCTCACGCCGGCGGGCATCGCCCTGGTTGGCTTCGCCATGGGACTGGCGACGGGCTTTTTCTGGGCCAACCGGTTCATGTTGGCCCTCAGCGCCACCGGCGACGAGAATCGCAATTACTACTACGGCGTGGAGCTCTTCGCTGCGACCCTGGCCGCCGTGGCAGTTCCGGCCTTCGTCGGCTGGTTCCTCAGCAGCGCCTCGCGCTGGCTTTGGCTCGGCAACTCCATCAACCGCGCCTATCGCCTTGTGGCCATCGCCTTCATCCTGGTCGCAGTCTTTGCGGCCTCGATCCTCGAACTAGGCCTCTTTCGCAACAGTGAACCCGGCACGCTTCTGTCCCTCCGCATTCATTCCGCGTGGCAGAAGATGCTTCAGCTTGCGGTGCTCAAAGGCCTTGCCCAGGGATACATTCTCGCCGCACCGGCCATGCTCATCCTGCTCTTTGTCGGCCAGGAAGGCACTCTGGGAGCCGTACAGGCCGTCGGAGGAGTGCTCACCGCCTGCCTGCTGTATGTTGTCGGCCGCATTGCGGCTCCACAGCACCGCAACCGCATCTTTTCGCTCGGACTTGGACTGTTCTTCGCCGGGGCAGTTGTCAACTCGCTGTTCTTCAACGCCGCCGGGGTGCTTGTTTTTCTCGCCTGCCTGATATTCGCCAAACCCCTCCTCGATCTCGGCTACAATCCGATTGAACTTTCTGCCATCGACTTCACCTCCGCTATCGAGCGGCGGAGCCAATACTACTACCTGTTCAGCCACGAATGCGGATTGTTCCTCGGTCGCGCTGCAGGCTGCCTGCTCTTTCTCGGCATCGCTCGATGGGGCTCGCCAACCGCCGCACTACGCTTCGCTCTGCCTGCCGTAGGCTTCCTGCAGATTCTCTCCATTCCCGTTGCGCGAGCGATCGCGCGCGCTATGAACACCGAACTCGCAACCCAGTGACCTTGCCGGCTGGATGGACCCTTGCCTTCGTCCGCACTTCACGCGTGGTGGATTCGCAAGCAAGCCCGCAGCTTCTTCGCAATGGGCTTCAGTCGGCGCGCACAGCGTCGAGCTTTTTCAGCATCTGCTGGATTTCCGGATTGGCCATGAAGTTCTTCCACACCAGACCGGTGCGATAGTTCTCCACCATGACGACGATCGGCGCCTGGTTCAGGCCCATGTAGATGGGAGACACCCAACCCGCAGTCGGGTTGTAAGCATCGCGGGGGCCATAGATTCCCCACAATTCGGCGCCCAGGTCTCGGTAATAGTGCTTCAGCGCCAGCATCGAGGCATCCGGCGTGTAGGGGAAGGAAGCCAGGGCGCCCGTCAAGGTCATGGTTCCGTGATCGTCGTTTTCGTCGGGAGCGGAAGGCTCATAGCCGCCCGGCGTGTCGCTCGCCGTCAATCCCCACGCGTCCGGCCCGTAGCCCTTGTAGTGCTTGGGATTGGCGATGCAGTAAGCGCGATTGATGAGAGCGATGTTGCGATTGTTCTCGAAATACGATGCGGTGTATCGGTCGTGCAACTGGTGAGGATCGAATCCCAGGAACGAGTAATGGGTGAAGAACAGCGGACCGCCGCGCCCCACGCCGACATCGAGTTTGATTCCAAGGTATGTGTGCCCGTTCGCGTAGCGATTTCCGTCGGTGGTGCCCGACCACCCTTCCCTGTACTCTTGCGCACCCGGCTGCTGGCTTGCCCAGCCCGAGTAATACATCGCAGCCGGCACGCCATGCGTGGGAGACGCCATGGCCAAAAGGTAAGTCACCATGGTTTCGTTGAATCCGATCAGCGGATGGTGAATCTCAAAGCTCCACTGCGGCGACCAATGCCAGTAAAGATACGGGCTCTTCGCGTTCTCGCGGTACCAGTCCCATTCCACCGTCTCCCAGAGATGCGTGATTCGCCGGTAGATCTGCTGCTCTTTCTCGCTGGGGCCGTTGAAGTACTGCCGCGCCGCCAGCAATCCCTGCATCAGGAACGACGTCTCCACCAGGTCGCCTCCGTCGTCCAGCATCCCGAACACCGGCCTGGTCTTCCCTGTCGCGCCATCCATGTAGTGCGACCATGCGCCGTGATATCGCTGCGCCGTCTCGAGGAAGTTCAGTATCTTCTCGATTCGCCCAAGGCCCTGCTCGCGCGTAATGAAGCCACGGTCCACGCCGACGATCAATGCGCAGATCGCCATTCCCGATGCTCCGGTCGCGACAATCCGGTCATCGCCCGGAATGTTCTCATACGCCATGCCCGAATGCGGTTCCGCGCCATCCCAGTAGTACGTAAACGTGGCTTCCTGAAGCATCGTCAACAGTTCGTCATCGCTCAGTTCATGCGTTTGCGCGCTGGCAGTCTCTGAGGGCTCCGATCGGTGATACTCCCAATCCTCCGCTGCGACCTTGTAGGCCGCTCTTACGTTTGCCTTGCCCAGAAAATCCGAATAGCGGTGCACGCCGGGCACCTGGATCCCGATCGGTTCGAAGGGCCCGCCTGCAAGCGACCGGAGAATCACATAACGCGCCGGAGAATCGGTCTCGTCATCGTCCCAATGAACCAGGATGTGCCGGTCATAGCCGCTCGCGGTTACGTGAGTCGGTGCGCGCAGCGTGTGCCCCGAGCCGTTTTGCGAATCTCGATCGTCATCCTCACGCACTTCATCCACGATCAACACGTGCCGAGCGCTATCGGCCCTTCCTTGCCGGAAGATCACGCTCTGCAGGTACTCGGGACGAAATGCGTAGATCGACGCCGTCTGCAATCGGTCGAATGGAATCTTCACCCTCGTCCATCGTCCGGCAGGAATTTCTCCAGTGAATTCACTTAGTGGCTCGGCGACCGTGAAGCTGGCCGGAAACTGCGCGACCTGCAGTCCTTCTCCGGAAGTGGAAAGCACGATCTCCGGCAAGTCGCGCGCCGCGATCCCATCCTGCGAATAGCACCAGAAATAGAGATTCTTCCCCTTGAGTTCCGGGAATCGATTGCGGAAATTGACGATGTGAATCTCGGCATCCCATCCACCGCCGGGCTCCGACTGCCACGCGATGCGCAAGCCATTGGGCGGAGTGAGGAAGAGCCGCTCCTCCAACGGAAGGTGTCCGTCTATCTGCTCAAGCACACTGGGAGCAACCGCCCTGCCCGTGCTGTACCAGTACGCGCCGGCTTCAAGGCTGTTGTCAAAAATCACGTGCCGGTAATACTCCGTTTCGGCAAGCGCGCTCTGAATAAGAAACACCGCAACAACCAGCGGGAAGACGGCTTTCCGAGCCGCATCGAGGAGAAGAAGCCGACCTGAATGTCGCGCTTTGAAATCTCTGCTCGGTTTCATGTCACGCGATGACATGGTTTTAACCTCTCCCTCTGCGCACGCGGCTCTGTGGAGATCGACAACGGGCGCGTCCACAACTCGATCGAAGCTTCGGATCATCATCCAATCTCATTCGAGCTCGGACTGTCCGGCGAAGGCTGAGAATGCAGGCGCTGCTTTGGCCCAGGTGCCTGGCCGGCAGCCGCACCCAGCCCTCCTGGCCACCAATTCCAATCGCCGGCAATACGAAGCAGCGCGGGGCCGATCACAATGCGGACGAAGGTCGCGTCGATCAACACCGCCACGGAGAGGGTGAAGCCGATCATCTTCACCACCAGAAAATCGCCGAAGGTGAACGCCGCGAACACCACGATCATGATGGCCGCGGCGCTGGTAATCAGGCCGGCGGTCTTGGCCATGCCCTCGGGGATGGCATCCATTTCGTTCAGCCCGCACTTCCTGGCTTCGAGCACGCGAGCGACCAGAAATACTTCGTAATCCATGCTCAGCCCAAAGACGATGGCAAAGGTAACGATCGGAACCAGGGGAAACACGCTGCCCGTTCCACCGGGAACGCCGAGAAATCTGCCTCCATGGCCGTCCTGGAAGACGAGAACCAGCGCGCCGATCGAGGCGGCCACGGACAGTAGATTCAGGCCGATGGCCTTGACTGCGGCAAAGACCGACTTGAATCCGGCAAGCAGCGCCAACAGAGTCCCTGCCACGACCAGCGCCGTGGCCGACGGAAAGTGGTTGACGACAATCGTTTCGTAGTCGGCGTTGAGTGCCGGGATGCCTCCGACGAGAAGCGTAGCGCCCGGCACCCCGGTGAGCACAGGCGCACCGGTCCTTCTGAGCTCCCGAACCCAGTTGACTTGTTCGCGCAGGGAGACGGAGGTCGCCGGCACCACTTCAAGCAAGGTTGCGTGTCCGTCACTGCTGAGGAATGTTCGATAGGTCTCGCGCGAGAGGCTGCCGAGCGACGACCGGTCGCTTTGCGCAATCGTGGTAATCGAAATCACCCGGGCGCAGCGCGGATCGCTCGCCAGTTTTTTGCTGAGTCGATCGACCGCATTCCATCCCGCGTCCGATTGCGCGATGGAATCCCCGGGGAGTTCCACGAAGACACGCAAGGATTCAACCACGCCGGAGCGATCCATCCGCTCCAGTGCGTTGAGCGCGTCCACCGATTCCGCGGCCTGCGGAAGCCAGTTGACTTTAGGCACACTGGTATCGAGGTGCCTGACCTGCCATGCGAGCAGAAGCAGAGGCACTCCCGCCAGAATGAGCGCGAGCCAGGGATGCGCGACGATCAGCCTTCCCCATCGCCGCCAACGAATTCCCGCAAGCGCGTCGCGTCGCGCGTCCAACTTGGGCGTAAAGGGCAGTTTGCCGAAGTCGATTCCCGGTCCGAGCCACGCCAGCACTGCCGGAACCAGGGTGTTCGTGAGCAGAACGCTGACCCCTGCAATCAGGATTCCGGCCACGCCGATGGAGCGGATTTCGCTGATGGGAACGGTGAGCAGGGCGAGAAATCCCGTGGTGACGGTTGAAGCCGAGATCAGGAGTGTTCGGCCGGCGTGACGCGCCGCGAGCAGAGAGCTTTGCAGGCCGTCGTTTCCGGCGGCCATGGCTTCGCGGAAGCGGCTGACCATCAGCAGCGCGTAGTCGATTCCCAGGCCCAGGCCGAGCATGGTCGCCAGATTCTGCACCAGAATGGACAGATGCCAGCGCTGGGCCAGGAATGCCGTGATCGCCATGGTGGTGGCGATGGCAAGCTGGCCCACTGCCAGGGGAATCAGAGCCGCGACGAAGCTGCCGAAGGCCACCAGCAGAAGCGCCAGAGTCGCCGGAATCACCAGGCTTTCCCCGCGCCGCACGTCGTCGGCGCTCACCTTGCGAATATCGAAATTCAGCGGCGTCTCGCCGGTGAGCTCAAGCCTGGCTGCCGGATACCGGCCGCGCAGCTGATTTTCAAGCGATCGTGCCAGCTGGTGAAGGCCGGGAATGAGCGACTCCACGGGCCCGCCTGTGGAGTCGAGTCCGATCAGAACAAATGTGCCGCCGCCCTTGCCCAGGAAGATGGGATCACGCAAGTCGAGGTAAGAGACCACACTCGAAACGGCTGGCTCTTCTTTCAGCCTCGATTCGATGGTCTCCAGCGCCTGGCCGCCTTCATCCGAATCCGCGGGCGGCAGCCCCTGGACCACAAGGACGACACGGTTCACAAACGGCGATCGAAATCGAGAGGCCAGCTCCCGGCGGACGGTTTCGGCCTGGCTCCCGTCTACACGTGTGGCGGTCTCGAGATGGCTGTCGGCGTGAAACGAGAAGGGAAGCAGTGCGACGGCTGCGACTAGGACGATGCCTGAAACCAAGAAACGCCGCACATGCATGGCACTCATCATGTCATAGAAAATCGGCGCCCGTGAACTTCCGGCGGCGCCGAAGGACAGCAAAAGCCAACATGGACGACTTTTCTCAGCGAACACAACCGCCGTGCTTTGCGCCGGGAGTATACACTTGCGGCTGAGCGCGCTGGCTTTTTCAGGCAGCTGGCCAGGTTGGGAGGGCATGGGCTTCACAGGCTGCGGAAAACTCGATACGAGGCGGTTTTGAAGGGGCACGGCTGCAGCCGTGTCTCCATCGGCCCTGGGCACACCCAAATGGATGAAAACGTTGGGTGCCCCCGGTCCGTGTTTTCGGACCGGGGAGACAAGCCCGTGCCCCATCCTTTCGCCCGGCGTTGGCGAAAGGGTGGGAATCGAGACGTACGCTTTCGACCGTGCCGAATGTGCCGCAAAATCAACTCGGGCTTTAGCCCCTTGAGGAAAGCGCTGGAACTCGCTTTCCGATCGTGATCCGGTCTTTGCCCGTCGCTGAAGGAGGAATCCATTCGTATTTTCCCGCTGCTCGCTTTGCTTGCCGCCTTGCCGCCCGGAGCGGTTGACCCGCGCGCAGGCAACTGGACTCTCTTATCGGCGCAGTCCAGCCTCGACCCTCCCAACCGGCTCACGCTTACGCCTCTACATGGCGCTGTCCATGTTGTGATGAGCGGCGAAAACCGGCTCGATGTCATCGCCAAAGCCAATGGACAGAATTCGCCTGTACCCGGCAATCCGGCCTTCGATCACATTGAGTTGCACCGGATGAACAAAAGGCAGGCGGAAGTTCTGGAAGAAAAGAATGGAGCCGTTGTCGCAACTGTCCGCGAGAAGCTTTCCACCGACGGAAGGGAGCTGACGGCCACGACTGCCGCCAAGGGTCACCCCGACCAGGTCACGGTGTGGACCCGAAGCGGCGGAGCGAAGATCGCGCGAGACCCGTTCGCCGGCGAGTGGACCGAGGACCTCAGCAGGACCCGCTTGCAGCAAGGGCTGGCGCTGAAGATCGAGAGCGATGCCGGCGGCGCGGTTCATTTTCTCGGTGACTTCAGCTATACAGCCCGTTTCGACGGGAAGCAGTACGATCTGAGGAACTCGCGCAATGACACCGTGACCATCGAGCTTGTCGACCCTCGCACGGTGGATTCCATTTACCGGCGCGACGATCAGGTCACGCAAAAAGACAGGTGGGTGCTTTCCGCCGACGGGCGGCAGTTGGCGCTCACCACCACGGGAACGCTCGAGTCCGGCCAGCGGCTTAGCGAGAAGCTTCTCTTCAGGAAGCAGTAGCCGACAAGGCATCGGTACAGAGCAGCAGGCTGCCCGGTGACGCAGCGCCTTTCTCACGCGGCGCGACCGAAACGATCCCTTTGCGATGCATGAATTTCAAGATGCCGTTGACGGTGTCTTCAAGCGATGGGTCCCCCTGGCCGAACACAGAGGCATTCCGCGCCGATTGATAGGTCGAACTCTCATATCGTTTGAATTCCATCGCCGAGATGTTGTCGACCGAGCCCACCAGAAAATCCAGGAGCGGGAAGAGAAGATCTTCTTTCCGGCATCGCCGAATCAGTTCCGGAACGAAATCGGGCAGGCTGAAGATCTCGAATTGCCGTCCGGTCGCCTTGGTAATCAGCGCCGTGATGTCCATCATGTTGGAGTACTCGTCGCGCACCACGTGAAATGTCTGATTCGCAGTATCCGGTGTGGCGGAGATGGCCACGATGTTGTTGGCCACAATATCGGCCGGCACAAAGCTGACCTGGTTCAGCGTGTCCACGCCAATGCCGTGATTCACCATGAAGGCCAGCAGGCGCACGGCAATATCGAAGTTGTTGCCCCCGCCGGTCACCGATGGACTGACCAGAGCGGGCCGGAAGACGCGCGTGGACAGACCACGGCTGCGCGCGTCGAAGACAACCTGCTCCGCGACCCATTTCGATTGGCTGTAACCGAAGTCGAGAAGCTCCATGTTGGTGTTCTGGTCGGTCTCATAGAGGACGGACTTCACCGCCCAGCCAAATACGAAGGTCGTCGAGACATAATTGAATTCCTTCGGCCTGCCTTCGAAGCCCAGGCGCAGGACTTCGTTGGTTCCAATTACGTTCGCTTCCCGCATGCGGTCGTAGTTGAACAGATAATTCACGGTGGCGCCGTTATGGAAGATGGTGTCCAGTTCACCCGCCAGGCAGTCCCATACCTCCTGCGTCAGGCCGAGGCAGGGCTGGCCGAGATCGCCGCAGACAGGGATCACGCGGGCCTCGAACATCTCCATCAGACGGGGATCGCAGTGTCCGGCGGCCCCCATCGCCGTCCTCAGCCTTTGCATGCCCTGCTTCTCGTCCGAAGACCGGACCAGCACATGAAGCGTGGCCGAGGTCTGCTCGAGTAGGCTCTTCATCAGGAAGGGCCCGATGAAGCCGGTGCCCCCAGTGAGAAGCACCCGGTTCAGGACCGGGATCCTGGGCAGGGGCAGAGGCACGGGCGGCTCGAAGATCAGCTTGCGGTCCTTGTTCATCAGCTGCTTTTCGGCGGCGTTTTGCTCGTCACGGAAAGCCGCGAGAGCATGACGCAGATAAACCAGCGCCGCTTCGGGCGCCCGTTCCAGCTGTTCGGCCAGTTGAAACAATTCGGCCACGCTCACGCGCTGAACCAGGCCGATATCGACCTGCCGCGCCAGCATCTCGGCGCCTTTTTCCTTCAGCAGCTCCTTGAGTTCGTGCATGAACACGACAAGGTCCAGCGAATCCAGGCCGGCCTCGACAAGGTTGTACGATTCGCGACCGGTCAGGTTGTATCGCGCTTTCAATTCGGCAAACGGCTTGTGCGTTTCCGGACCGGCGAGAGCGTCGCTCGACTCCTTCTCATTGGCAAAGTCGGAGAGTACGGTGAACTGACCGTCGAGCCACATCTCCTTGGTCTTTTGACGCATGATCTTGCCCGAGCTGGTTCGCGGAATCGCCCGAGGAGCGATGAGGGAAATGGCCGCTACTTCGACGTTGAGGTAGTTTCGTATGGCGGTGGCGATCTTTCGAGCGTCGGGCAACGCCCTGGGATTTTTTACTTCGGCAACAATGGCCAGGCCGGGTTCGCGGTCTTCCTGAATCTGGAAGGCGACAACGCAACTGTGCCGGATCAGACCGGACGCGGTCTCGACAATGTCCTCGATGTCCTGCGGGTAATAGTTCTGGCCGCGCAGAATAATCATGTCCTTGATGCGGCCGCACACGTAAAGCTCGCCGTCGTGGAAGAACCCCATATCGCCGGTGCGCAGGAAGCCGTCTTCATAGGGTGTGTCGTCGACCAGCCGCGCGCGAAACTGCTTCAGCGTGAGTTCCGCATTGTTCCAATAGCCACGGCACTTGCCGCTTCCGGCGAGCCAGATTTCACCGATGCGCCCCGGCTTGAGGGCGAAGTGCCCCTCCGGATCCACAATTTTTACGTCCAGCCCGGCGAGGGGATTGCCGCAACTGACAATCTGCGTCGAGCTGTCGATCTCGAAGACCTCCGTGGTCATGCGGGCTTTTCCCAGGGCCAGCGCGCGCTTGTTGACCGAAGCGATATTGCGTCCGCCCAGCGAAACCGCCAGGGTATTCTCAGCCAGCCCATAGGCGGCATAAAAGCTCTCCGACTTAAGTCCGTAGGGCTGGAAAGCCTCCAGGAACCGGGTGTAGGTATCCGGTTTCACCGGCTCGGCGGCGCACATCAGGATGCGCAGGGAGCTGAGGTCACAACTCTCCAGGCCGTCTTTGGAGAGCCTTCCGGCGCGCAGGCAGTAGTCGTAGGCGAAGTTGGGCGCTGCCGTCGCGGTGGCGCCATAAGTCGTGATCGTATCGAACCACAGGATGGGCCGCTGAATGAAGTCGGTGGGAGCGAACCCGTAAGTGGTTCCGCCCTTCAGCGCCGGGTAAAGATAACAACCGATCAGGCCCATGTCGTGATACTGGGGAAGCCACGAAACCACCACCGGCGCGGGATGATCGATGACCAGGGCATAGGTATTCAGGATGTTTTCGTGGGTCACGATCACGCCCTTGGGCTCGGTCGTCGAGCCGGACGTGTACTGCAGAAACAGAATCTCCGAGGGTTCGAAAACCGGTTGAGTCGAGATCGTATCCACGAAGTGCTCGGTGGGAATCCACGGCAGGCTGGAGATGTAGTCCACATCCACCATGGACGCCGCGACCCCGCTCCTGGCCAGGTTCGTCTTCAGGGAAGCGTGCTGGTCCTGGGTCGTCAGGATGGCCGCCGCGTTGCAGTCCCGGGCAATGTGCACCATCTTGTACAGCGCGCTCTGGAAGCCGCGGGAAGTAGGAGGATAGACCGGCACCGGGATCAGGCCGGCGCGAACGCATCCGAAGAACGCGCAGATCATCTCCAGCCCCGGCGGAAAGGCGAGCAGAAGGCGATCCCCCGTCGTAAACCGGCCCTCCTTTCGCAATTGTCCGGCGATGGCCTTGGTGCGGCGCCGAAACGACGCGTAGGTGTAGCTCTCGATCGGATCGCCGTTCAAGTCAAGAAACGAATAAAGGAGCTTTTCCGGGTGCTCAACTGCCAGCCTGTCCAGGTGGTCCGTCACGGACGCCATCATCAATCAGTCATCCTCCAGGGTTGTCGAACAAGATGAAAACGGTATATCGCGCCGCAACACGGTTGAGCCCCAGGCGAATCGACCCGAAGTGAGGCCGACGGTGAGGACATTCGCGTTCTCTTTGCGCTGCACAGGCAAGGCTCGATGCATGGGATCGGGAATTTCTCATTTCGCTGCCAGGGCCTCCGAAGGGAGACTCACTGAGTTCTCCGGCCTTCCTTGGGCCTTGCAGGCGGCTCCATTTTTATGGTTCGTTAACGGAACCATGGTACCAAAGCGGTTGCGAAAGTCACGCCCAATCGTCGGCGGGCAGTGCTCAACCTCCTAAACATGCCCGGCTCACTCTCCCCTTGATTGCTTTTCAGGGCTTTGGATAGGCTATAGAGCACACGGCACGAATAGGCTGCGGATGTGGCCTGCGGATGTGACGAATGGAATGGGTCGGGTTCAATTCCCAAGATGGCACACGCGCCGGCGGCTTCGTACCGGGTGCGGCGATCGCTCAAGAACTCGACAAGGCCGGCGCCGCGCCCTCTGAGGCCGCGCCCGGGCGATCCATTGGTCCGTCGGCTGGGACCTCCTTCCCCAAGGTTTTGCGCCTTCGCCTGGACCGGTTTTTTGCCGACCGCAAGATCTCTCCCAAAGCCGACGCCGCGATGTGGGGTAAGATCGCAACCGGTCTGGCCGTCCTGGCGGGCTCCTGGACCGCCTTGTATCTGTTCCGGCCCGGTCCGTGGGCATTTGTCGGTCTCTATCTTCTCGGCGGCCTGGCGCAGACATTCCTCCTGCTGAATGTTGCCCACGACAGCAACCACAACGCCATCTCATCCCGGCCCTACGTGAACAAAACGCTCAACTATGTCTTCGATCTGTGCGGCGTCAACTCGTACATGTGGCGAATCCTCCACCATCGCGGTCATCACTCCTGCGTCAATCTCCAGGGCGAAGACGACGCGCTTTCCGGACGCGGCATCTTCCGTTTTACGCCCCATGAATCGCGGACGCCGTGGCACCGCTTTCAGCATGTCTATGCCCTGTTCGTCTATGCGCTGTTTTCCCTCGATTACGTGTTCTTCCGGGACTTTCAATGCTTTTTTTTCCCCACCCACGACTACCTGAAGCGGACAAGGCACTCCTGGCGCGAATACGCCATCCTCATTGTGGGCAAAGGGTTCTACCTCGGCTACATGCTGGTCCTGCCGGTGTGGGTGCTGGGAGCCTCGCCGCTGCTGGTCGTGGTTGCGTTCCTGCTGGTGCACCTGGTTGTCGGTTTGAGCGTAACGCTGGTCTTCCAGACCACCCATACCATTGACAGCACCTACTTTCCCGTGGACCGCGGCGAGTTTGACAACGGCGTGTACCACATCTTTGCGACCACCGCCGATTATGCGACCGAAAACCCGGTGGTGGGCTGGCTCGCCGGCGGGCTGAACCATCACGTGGTCCACCATCTTTGTCCTCATGTGTGCCATACGCACTACGCGCCGCTGACCAGGCTTGTGAGAGAGACCGCGGCTGAGTTCGGGGTCGCCTACCGGCAACACCCCACCATGGCCCGGGCAATCCGACATCATCTGATACTGTTGAGGCAACTGGGGAATGAAAACCAATTCTGAGCGGTTCAGCTCTGCGCCGGCGCCGGCTTTGCCATTTCATCACGCCGATGTCTCGCTCCCGGCGCGCGCCGGCGCGTGTCAGGCCGGCCTGTTATGACCTTGCCTTCATCGGCGCCCGCTGTTTCCAGATGGCGATGCTTTGCGGATTCAGCCGCAATGGCCGGCAATCCCGCCACGGTCCTGACCAAGTACCACGAAGTCTTCGGCGACACGTTCCGGCTCTACTTGGGCGGCCTCAAGGAGGCGATCGTCACCATCGATCCTGCCGTCATCCAGCACGTGCTGAAGACCAATGCGGAGAACTATCAGAAGTCTGAAATCCAGGTAAAGCGGATGGGCCATTTCCTGGGAAAAGGTCTTCTGACCACGCATGGGGAAGCATGGCGCACGCAGCGGCGTCTCATCCAGACCGGTTTCAAGGATCTGGCGATGCTCTCCCTCATCATGCAGGATTCCCTTGCCGAGTCGCTGCGGGAGTTCGACAGCGAAATCCGTGTCGGCCCCGTCGATGTCTACTCGCTTTTCATGAAGATGACCTTCTCCATGGTCGCCCGTTCCTTGTTTGGCGCGCGGCTGAAGAGCGAAGACATCGAACTGGTCAGCCGGACCATCTGCACCGTCCAGGAATTCATCGTTCGCCAGACCCTGCAACCGTATCTGAATCCGTGGTTCGCGGCTTCCGGCCAGTTGCGCAAGCACGAAGAGATGCGTGCGCGGGCAGACGCCGTTCTGCTCGAGTACATCGCGAAGCGCCGCCATGAGCCACCCGGCCACGACCTGCTGCAGACCCTGATGGATGCGCGTTACGCCGATGGCCAGGGCATGAGCGACGAGCTGGTCCTGAGCGAGAGCATGCAACTGCTGGTCGCCGGGCATGAAACCTCGTCAAATGCGCTGTCGTGGCTTCTCTATCTTTTGAGCACGCACCCGGATTGCCTCGCCAAAGTGCGAAATGAGTTCGATTCCGTGCTGGGCGAAGCGCCCCTGGGCCACGCCGACGTGCCCAGGTTCGAATTTACCGCGCAAGTGATTTACGAGGGGCTTCGCCTCTATCCGCCATTCTGGATGATCGACCGCATGGCCGTAGCCGACGATCGCGTCGGCGATATGGCGATACCCAGCGGATCGATGGTCATCGTCTTCGTCTATGGCGCGCACCATGCCCCGCGTTACTGGCAAAACCCTGAGGAATTCGATCCGGAGCGCTTCACCAAAGAAGAAATGAAGCTGCGCACGCCCTTCACCTTTCTTCCCTTCGGTGGCGGGCCGCGCGTCTGCATCGGCCAGCACTATGCGATGCTGCAGATCCTCATGATCTTGAGCGAACTGACCCGACGGTACGACTTTGAGCTGGTTCCGGGTCAAACCATCGAAGCGCGCCCCATGGTCATCCTGCGGCCCAGATACGGAATCCGCATGACCTTCATCAACTCTACCGAGCCTTCCTATGCATCGAACGAAGAACTCCTCAAGATGCGGGAGTGATGCCCACGGTTCGAGTTGCGCCGAGTCGCAGCCTCCCGGCACCAAGAAGAGTAGAGCCTGAGGGATGCCGCTTTACGCGTACCCCTGGGTCGCGCTTGGCAGTCCGGCGCCTTTCCACGCGTCGAAGCCGCCAGTCAGGTTGGAAACCTCGGAAAAGCCCGCAGCCCGCAGGAGACTTGTGGCAATGGAGCTGCGATAGCCGCTTCGGCAGTACACCGCCACGAGACTGCCGCGATCCAACTGCGCCAGGTTTGATTTGAGTTTTCCGAGCGGAATCCATTGCGAGCCTTCAATAAAGCCGGCGTCGCGCTCGGCAGGCTCGCGCACATCGACCACGGCCATGCGCTCGGATTCATCCTGGCAGAGCGCAACAAGATGATGCGGCGCGATCTGCGGGATCGAAGCGGTGGCGTAACCGGCCGCGCTCCAGCCGTCGATACCGTTCTCGAGGTAGCCCAGCACCTTTTCCATCCCCACCCGCGCCAGTCGCATTTGCGATTCGCGAATGTGCTCGGGATCGTCGCCCACGATGACGACGCTGGCGCCAAGTCCGAGAAGCCGCGCTGCCCACGAAGCGTACTGGCCACTGAGGGAGATGTGAATCGACCCCGGCACATGGGCTGCGCCGAACCGGGCGGCCGGCCGCGAATCCAGGACAACAGCGCCGTTCTGCTGGAGGCAATGCACCTCGCGCGCCGAGAGCGCGGCCGGAGCGGGGAGTGCGGAGAGGCTGGGTGCGCCCTTGCGGTTGAGGTCCACTTCCTGGGCGAAGTATTCCGGCGCCGGCTGCAGATGATCGGTGAGCAGGTGCACGAACTCATCGCGGGTTCGCGCCTGCAGAGCGTAGTTGGACCGCTTCTGTTCGCCGATGGTGGAGAAGCTTTCCGAGCCCATCTGGCGACCGCAGAGCGAGCCTGCGCCATGCGCCGGCCAGATCCGCGTCTCGTCGGACAGGGTCAAGAGTTTCTGGTGCAGGCTGCCGTAGAGCAGCTCGGCAAGTTGCTGAGGCGTATGCGTGCCCGAAAGATCGGGCCTGCCCACGTCGCCGACGAAGAGCGTGTCGCCGGTAAAGAGGTCAGCCGGCAGGCCGGGGGCGCCGGCATCCTGGAGCAGAACGCAGATGCTCTCCAGCGTGTGACCGGGAGTCTGCAGGAAACGGAGGGTGCAGCGGCCGAAGCGAACTTCGTCTCCATCGCGCACCGCCCGGTGCGGAAACTCGGCTCCCGAACCGGCGCCGAGATAGATACGGGCTCCAGTTCGATCTGCGAGCTCGTGGTGGCCGGAGACGAAGTCGGCGTGAAGATGGGTCTCGATGATGTGCTCGATCGTCCATCCTTTTTCGGCCGCGGCCTGGAGGTAGATGTCGACGTCGCGCTGCGGATCGATGACCGCGGCCACGCCTTCGGAGCCGACCATATACGAAGCGTGGGCCAGACAGCCGAGAAAGAAGCGTTCCACCTGTACCGGTTCCA
>Ga0335078_10008416_pt1 | contig 15339 bp, 13 predicted proteins | sample Lox_Sample_32_FD_206711 | JGI IMG/M metagenome (GOLD analysis project Ga0335078, IMG submission 206711) | Soil microbial communities from Loxahatchee National Wildlife Refuge, Florida, United States - Lox_Sample_3.2 | ecosystem: Environmental > Terrestrial > Soil > Wetlands | place: USA... | reverse complement strand
TTTCCAGCGCTACCCCGGTGCTCGTGGGGCCAACTATACCCATTGACAATATATCCATACTGGCTATAATTCACTTATGTCCGATGGTCTCCCCGATCCCGCAGCCCTGCTCCCGCTTCCTCCCGCTACCCTTCATATCCTGCTGTCGCTGGCTGAGGAGGACCGCCACGGCTACGCCATTATTCAGAACGTTGCCTCCCGCACCAACGGCGAGCTGAAGCTGAGCGCCGGGACCCTCTACCGCTCCATCCAGCGCATGCTCGAACACGGGCTGATCGTCGAGACCCGCGACCGTCCGGCGCCGGACGAGGATGACCCGCGCCGCCGCTACTACCGCATCACGCCTTACGGGACCGCGGTGGCCCGAGCCGAAGCCCGCCGGCTGACGCAACTGGTCCGCCTAGCCCGCGAGAGCGGCCTGGCCACCGAGGGCGCCTGATGCGTCTCTATCGCTTTCTGCTCCACGCTTATCCAGCCTCTTTCCGGGGCGAATATGGCGAGGAAATGTGCGCGGTTTTCGAACAGCGCCGCCGGGAGGCCACGAATTTTCTTCTGCTGCTGGGATTGTGGATCGACGTGCTGATCGACATCGCTCGCAACGCCACCCGAGTGCACATCGATATCCTCCGCCAGGATCTGCGCTATGCCTCGCGCATGCTTCGCCGCACGCCCGGTTTCGCCCTCACCGTGGTTATCGTTTCTGCCCTCGGCATCGGCGCCACCACCGCCGCTTTCACCATGGTGGACCATGTGTTAATCCGGCCCTTGCCCTTCGCCGATTCGGACCGCCTGGTACAGCTCTACCAGAACAATTCGCTGAGGGACGCGAAATTCTGGGAGCTTTCCCCGGCCAACTATCGCGACTGGAAAAGTGCCGCCACTTCCTTCGCCGGCATGGGTTGCTTCACTGAGCTGCTGGTGAACGTCACCGGCCGCGGTGAGCCGCTCAGCGTCTCCAATGGCCAGGTCTCCGCCGAGATCTTTCCGCTGTTGGGGCGTCAGCCGCTGCTCGGCCGTTACTTCAGCGCGGGGGAAGATCGCGAGACTGCTCCCGCCACCCTTCTGCTGAGTTATCGCTTATGGCAGACCCGGTTCGGGGGCGATACGTCGGTGCTCGGCCGCAAGATCCTTCTCGATGGCATTCCCCACACCGTCATCGGCGTGATGCCGGCCAGCTTTTACTTCCCGGATCGCGACGTCCAGCTCTGGACCGCGCTGAGGTTCGGCCCGGATGAATATGCGGATCGCGAGAACACCTATATCTATCCCCTGGCAAAGCTGCGTCGCGGAGTTTCGCTGACGGCGGCACAGTCGGAAATGAGCCTCATTGCCGCCCGCCTGGCGCGTGCGTATCCGAAGGAACTCGCTCACGTCGGCGCCACCGTGCTCTTCATGCGCGACAATTTCCCGAACCGCGCGCGCACCATGCTGATGGCTCTGCTCGCCGCCGCTGGCTGCGTGCTGCTGATCGCCTGCACCAATCTCACCAATCTGATGCTCGCCCGAGCCATGGCGCGGCGGAAGGAACTGGCGGTTCGCGCGGCCATGGGCGCCGGACGCGAGCGCCTGGTCCGGCAGATGCTCACCGAAAGCCTCCTCCTCGCCCTCGCGGGCGGAGCGCTTGGCGTGCTCATTGCAGCGTCCGCGCTTCCTCTGTTGGTGCGCCTGGTACCGGTGGGGCTTCCCATAGCCGAAATCCCGCCGGTGGACGCGCGCGTGCTTGTATTCGCGGCCCTGACAACCCTGGCCACGGGCGTCGGCTTCGGAGTCTTACCCGCGTTGCGCGCCTGCCGTGGTGGCGACGCGGCTGCGCTGCGCGAAACCTCGCGCGGAGGCGGCGGCAGGCGTGAGCGAATGCGCTCCTGGCTGGTGGTGGCGGAAATCGGCGGTTCCGTCGTTCTGGTGGTTTGTTGCGGATTGCTGATGCACGCCCTATGGCGCGTGCAGGCGGTTGACCCTGGTTTCCGCGCCGGCGGCGTTCTTGCCATGCGCTCCGCATTGCCGCAGCCGAAATACGAAAAGACCGCAACGCGGATACAGTTCTATGACCGCGTGCTCAGCCAGGCCCGTCAACTCCCCGGCGTCACTGGCGCGGCTTACGTCACGGGGTTGCCAATGGTGTTCGGCGGTGGCGTGCAGCCAGTGGAAGTCGCCGGCCAGGCCGCCGATCTTGCCAACCGCCAGACCGCCAGCCTGCGCTACGTCACGCCAGGATATTTCTCCGTGATGAGCATTCCCCTGCTGCAAGGCCGCGACGTCGCCGATCTCGACACCGCCAGGAGCCAATGGGTCGCCGTGGTCAGCGAATCGTTCGTGCACCGCTACTGGCCCGGCCAGAACCCCATCGGCCGGCATTTCAACTTCGCGCTTGCCGACCGTACCGTCGTGGGCGTGGTCGGCGACATTCGGGTGCGCGGTCTGGAACGCAGCAACGAACCCCAGGTCTACATCCCCTGCAAACAAGTCCCGGACGGCTGGATCATCTTCTACACCCCGAAAGATCTGGTGGTGCGCGCCACCGGCGATCCCATGGCGCTGGCGCCCGCGCTCCGCCGCATCATCCACGAGGCGGACCCGGAGCAACCGGTCACCGACGTTCAGCTTCTCTCCGATATCGTCGACGCGCAGACGGCCACTCGCTCCGTGCAACTTTGGGTACTCGGCGCCTTCGCCGCAATCGCGTTTCTGCTGGCGGGCATCGGCATCCACGGTCTGCTGGCATTCGCGGTGTCCACGCGGACCCAGGAGATCGGTGTGCGCGTGGCGCTGGGCGCCCGCCGCGGCGACATCCTGTCGATGATCGTGCGCGAAGGAGCCATGCTCGCGGCAGTTGGAATCTGCGGCGGCGCTGCGCTCGCTTTCGCCGCTGGACTCCAGATCCGCGCGCTTCTCGCCGGCGTGCCACCCGCCGATGCGCCGGCCTTCGCCGCGGCGATTCTTCTCGCCCTGCTGATGACCGTGGCTGGCAGCCTCGTGCCCGCGCTGCGCGCCATGCGTGTCGATCCAGCCGTCGCTATCCGGGTGGAGTAACCGCTCGCGCCGCCGGACGTGCCAGAGCATCCCGCACTGCTGCCGCTAGCCGCTCCGGCGTGAACGGCTTCTCCAGAAACACTCCGCTCGTCTCGCGGCCGCCTGCGCCCTCCGCGCACCCGGAGATGAACAACACCCGAATCGGCGGCCGCGCCGCGCGAATGCTGGCCGCAAGTTCGTACCCGTTCGTCCCGTCCAGTTCCACGTCGGCCAGCAGAAGATCGATATCCCCGGCGTGTCGCTTCACTGTGTCCAGAGCTTCTTCCGCTCCCGCGCACGCCAGCACGTGATATCCGAGCCTCCGAAGTGTCGTCTCCAGCACCGTGCGCACGTCGGGCTCGTCCTCGGTGAGGAGAATGGTCCGCGCGCCGTTTTCTCTCCCGCTCACCGCTTCGGGTGCCACCGGTAGCCAGACGGTAAAGACCGTGCCACGCCCTGTCTGTGACTCCACCCGAATGTTGCCATTGTTCTGGCGGATGATTCCGTAGCTGGTGGACAGACCGAGCCCCGTGCCCTTGCCCGGCTCTTTCGTCGTAAAGAAAGGTTCGAAAATCCGAGCCTGAACTTCCGGGGGCATTCCCATGCCTGTGTCGCGAACCTGAATCGTCAGATGCTCGCCCCGGTGCACTCCCGCCAGCGCCGCTGATTCTTCGTCCAGCGTCGTCGCCGATACCTCTATGGCGAGCGTGCCCCCTCCCGGCATGGCGTCGCGCGCGTTTAGGGCGAGGTTGAGGAGCACCTGCTCGATCTGTCCCGGATCGGCGCACACCGGCGGCAGGCCGGGCACGATGGAAGTGACCAGATCCACTCCCTCTCCCACCACTCTCCGCAGAATGGGCTCCACTTCTGCAATCAGAGTCTCCATATGCACGATGCCGGAGCGAACCAGTTGCCGCCTGCTGAACGCCAGAAGTTGCCGCGTTAGATCGGCGGCGCGTTCGGCCGCGCGTGCAACCTGTTCCATATCGCCTCTCGCCGGATCGGCGGGCAACATCTTCCCAAGCAGCAAGTGCGTATAGCCGGAGATTACCGTCAGCAGATTATTAAAATCGTGGGCAATGCCGCTCGCCAGGCGCGCGATGGCGTCCATCTTTTGCGCCTGCAGCACCTGCTGCTCCAGCATCTTCCGCTCTGTCACGTCGCGCGAACTCACCACCAGGCCGCCCACGCCGGCAAGATGCGAGAGATCGCGTGCGTAGGACTCCAGCGTCCGCCACGTTCCGTCCTTGCGCAGGAAACGGTATTCGAAGGAAGCCTCGTTGTCCTCGCCTTCCAGCGCACCGCGCACGCCCCCACAATCCTCCGGCGCGATACGCGAGAAGATATCCGCGCCGATCAGTTCGTCGGCCCGCCAGCCGAGGATTCTTTGGTGCGAAGGGCTCGCGTACCGGATGACGCCGTCGCGCTGCACGATCGCGATCAGATCGAGTGCATTCTCGATCAGCGCGCGGAAATGTTCTTCGCGGCGCTGCAGCACGTCAATGGCTCTCCCGCGCTCCGACGCGTATCGCATCGCCCGCAGGATCAGAGCGCCATCGGTCCGGCCTTTGATCAGGTAATCCTGTGCGCCTTCCCGTACCGCTCGTGCCGCCATGGCTTCATCGTCAAGACCCGTCAGCACAACCAGCGGCAGCGCGGGATAGGCAGAGTGGAGATGAACAACCGCGTCAACGCCGGAAGCGTCCGGGAGGCTCAGATCCACCAGCGCCACATCGTAGACTCCGGAGGCGAGGCATTCCAGGGCGGCACGAACTGTTCCGGCGTGCGTAAGCTGAATCCGCGCAGCCCCGGCTTCACGCAGCAGTTCGCCGAATAGGTGGGCATCGGCCGGATTGTCTTCAATCAGAAGAACACGGGAAATCGCGACATTCATGCACGTCGTCGCCGTCGGCGAACATCAGATTCTACCACCGGAATCGTTGCCCGGCGCGCGCCGCGTTGTACGACACCGTCGGGATCGCCTGCGGAGACTGGCCCGGGCTATTCCGATGACCCGGAGGGGCTCTTGCGCGCCGCCTTGCGATGGAATGCCGCCCAGCGCTTCTTCTGCGCCTCCGCGATCCGTCTCCGCGCCTCCGCGCTCAGAACACGGCGGCCGCCACGGCCCCGGCGAGGCGGGGTCTCACTCGCCTGAGACGCTCCTCCTCGACGGCCTGTTCCCAGCCGCGCCCGGACTTCGCGAATCTGCTCTTCAATCCTCTTCTTTTGTAACTCCAGACCCTCCAGGGCAGCTTCGAGCAGGGTCCGGTCGGTTACTAACTTAGTGCGCGGCATGAATCGATCTTACTTCGGCTCGTTCGTTTTGACCAAGCGTTTTATTGAGTCGCAAATCACCGTCACCGGGCCATGATTAGTCAGAGACACGTCCATTTCCGCCTGGAACACGCCGGTAGTTACACGGTTAGGAAACTGCCCACGCAGTATCTCCACGAAACAGTCGTATAGATTACGCGCCTCGTCGGGAGACGCAGCCTCGGTAAAATCTGGCCGCCGGCCTTTGCGGCAGTCTCCGTAAAGCGTAAACTGCGAAACAATCAGTAGTTCGCCGCCGGTATCGGAGAGGCTGCGATTCATTCGGCCCGTGTCGTCCGGAAATATACGGAGGTTGACTACCTTGTCAGCCAGATATATCGCGTCTTCCCGTGTGTCGGTGCGGCTAACTCCAATCAGCACCACCAGCCCGGCGCCGATCGCGCCGCCGGCCGATCCGTTTACCGTGACACTGGCCTGCTTTACCCTCTGCACCACAACGCGCATGCGAGTATTATCTTCCCTGCCGCCCTTTCCCGCCGGGGCGGGCGTGTCCTGCGGACCGCCCGACTCAGGTGATTCCAGGGCTTAGTACCAGGTAAGTTTACGCATGGCGCGGGAACGCCGGTTCCAGCAGAATTGTACCGTGATATATCGGCGCAGACGTAAGAACCGTGGAATCGCCGGCGGCTGGTTTACCCTCGAACAGGAACGCAGCAAGGGCCGCCTGTCCGGATTCGGTTACGGCGATTTCATCCGCCTGCGCGACGAATTCGGCAACGTCTGGCGCGGCTCCGCCGAGGAGGGTCCCAACGATACCGTCCGCTATCGTTTCCGCGACGCTCTGGGCCGTTCCGTTACCGGCGTTTCGGACACCTACGGCCTGGTGCTGCGCGATGAGCGCGGCAAAACGTGGCGCGGTTTCGTCGAGTAGTTCCCGAACGCTCCACCCACCGTGCGCGCGCTGAGCCTCCTTCATACTTCCTTCAGAACCGGGTGTTAAAATTCTCCCGTGCCCGCCACTGCGCATGCCTGGTCCCGCGAGGATGTGCGCCGCCTCATTCCGGTGTCGGAACGTCAGCTCCGCAGCTGGGAAAAGCAGCAATTCATCACGCCCACCGGTGAATTCGGCTTCTCCGATCTGCTGGCCATCAAGACTCTCGTGGCCCTGCGTGACAGCCGCATATCCGTCGCCGAAATCCGCCGGACTCTGGCCGCCATTCGCACGCGCATGAGCGATGTCGGAAACCCGCTGACCGAGATGAAGCTCTACTCGGACGGCCGCCGAATCCGCGTGCAGTTCGAGGGACGGCGCATGGATGCGCGAACCGGGCAGCTCCTGCTTGACTTCGATGAGGCGGAGATCTCGCGCCTCGTTTCCTTCCCCGGTCAGTCGCGCGCCGAAAGAACAAATGGCGCCGCCGCCGGACCGCGCGCGCAGAACCGCCGAGCCGAAGCCGAAGGGTGGTTTGAGCGGGGGCTCCAGCTCGAACAGGAAGGCGCGCCGCTCGAGGAAGTCATCAAAGCCTATCAGCAGGCTCTGGCCATCGACCCGGCTTCAGCCGGCGCTCTCGTGAATCTCGGCACCGTTTACTTCAATGCCCGCGCCTGGCGCGAAGCCGAGCGCTACTATCGAGACGCTCTCGAGGCCGACCCCGAATACGCCCTGGCCCACTTCAACCTCGGCAATCTGTTCGATGAAATGGGCGAGCGCGCCAAGGCGCTGCATCATTATCAGACCGCCCTTCGCATCAACAGCAGCTATGCCGACGCGCATTACAACATCGCCCTTCTGTACCAGTGCCTCAATCAACCGCTGAAAGCTGTGCGGCACTGGAAGGCCTATCTGCGGCTCGATCCCGGCAGTAACTGGGCGGCCATCGCCAAACGCGAACTCGCCAAACTGCGCGATTCCACTATAGTGCCTGGCGCAAAGTCGGATTCGAGCGGCTGATAACCCGCGGAATCATGGGGCAGGTCCGCGCCTGCCCCATCCACTCGTCCCTTACTGCGCCGGTGTCACCGTCATCAGCACGCCGGACTGCGTGCTGTATTGGTTATTGATTGTCGCCACCACGGATACATCGCGTGTCGCGGTCCCCGTGCTTGGAATCGGCGGCACCGTCACCGTGATTTCGTAAGTGCCTGCCGCGGAGAGACCGGCCCAGGTCACCTTCGCCTGCAGCCCGCCAATCCACACGGCCGGCCATGTTTCTGCCGGTACAGGCGCATAGATAACCCGTCCGTCCATCGGCGGATTCGTCGGACCGAAACCCGTGCCCCAAAGCGTGATGGTCTCGTTCGCGTCAGCTGGCGTGCTCTTGCCGCTGATCAGGGTGGTCGCTCCAACCGGAGAACCATCGGCATGCGTCGCGACAATGTAAGCCGTGCCGGCCACCTGATTGAACCCAGGTGCGAACGGCTGCATCCATGCCCATGTCGTCGCGCTGGCGACTTCGTTGTTATAGACGATAATCGGCACGTTCCCCATGCTGATGTCGGGTGGAACGATAAAGTTAATCTGCGTCGGGCTGATGTAGCCGAGATAGGCAGGCCGGCCATCCACGGTCACCGATACGCCATCGAGCGAAGTCGGAAGCTGCCCGTCCACCATGTCGGCGGTTCCGGCGTTGCGCGTCGTCGCCGCCAGGTCCACTCCCTTTACTGACGCGAACGCACCGGATGAAATCTGCGGCATCCCAGTCACCGACTGAAATACCTGCGCAATCGCCGGGTCGGGCTGAATCACGCCGAACAGTCCGTGCGATTCCACCGTGTCCGGCCCCGGGATTCCCGCCGTGAAATACAGCGCCCCCGGATCTCCGCCTTTTCCTCCATTGCCCACCGTCAAACCCCACAAACCCTCGATCTCCAGGTCGTTGCCGTATTCATCTTTGAGGTCGCCCATCCATTGCCCGGTCAGCGGATTGAAAGCGTTGATCCGGCCGTCGCCGAAGTTTCCCACCAGAATGTCGTTGCTGAAATCGCCGAAGTACGGGGGCGCGATCGCCACTCCCCAGGGTGAGTTCAGCGTGCCGCCAACGATCAGCCGATGGAGCAGCTCCCCGTCCACGGTGTACATGTCCAGATAGCCGTTGCCTGGTCCGGCGACATCGTCGTGCTTCTCGTCATCCTGTTTCGCGTAAGTCACCAGCAAGCGCCCGTTGAAATTGTAGATGTTAAACGGTGCGAATCCCTGGGGGATCGCCGGGTCCTGAAATGCTCCGGGTAGGCTTACCCAGTTCCAGTTCGCGTCCCACATATCGACAGTACCGGCGTTGAAGTTCGCGGCGTACAAGGTCGGCCCCGTCTGGCGAGTCGCGATAGTAAGGCCCTTGTACACGGCGCCGCTCGTTGAGTTATCGGCGACGATGGACGCGGTGTTTCCCGAGTTCCATCCGGCAATGATCCCCTGCTCGCTGGAGAAGATGAACGCCGCAGGCTTCCCGTTCACGGCAAAGCCCGCCGTTGAGTTAAAGATACAACCCGATGGATTACCCGGGGGTGTCGCATTGGCCGGCGCCGGAATGGTTACCACCAGCGGAATCGCGTTCCCGCTGCCGTCATAAAGCGTGGAGAGGCCGGTTCCATTGTCGGAAATCCAGAAGGGGCTGCTCGAAGATGCGCAAATCCCCCAGGGGTTGACCAGATTCTGATCCTGCATGTCGGCATATCCCTGAAGATCCGACACCAGGTTGTGCTGAACGAACTGATTGGCGGCGGGACACAGGCCCGCGGTGGCGGCGGCAACACAGCCGGCCAGTAAGAGACTTCTTGAAAACATGTGTGACGATCCCCTGAAATCTGTAAGCGTCCCCGGCGCGCCCGGGGCAACTCCATTTGTACAGACTTTCGCTGCGGACGGAACCGGCTTCACAAAAGGTTTGCAAGTTGTTTTCGGCTCGTGCGCAAACCCGGTCCAAATACGAAAGGCGACTTACACTAAACCGGCTTCGGGCGTGTCCGCGCACACGCCCGCACCCATCGGGCCAGGGCTGAATTTGTAAATGACCGAGTTGTAAACGCGTGAATTGTAAATGGCCGTATCTCCTCCGTCATTGATATAATTCGCGCGTGGAAACCCTGGGGCTCTCCGACTCCACACCGAAACCGCGCGGACGCCTGCTGGAATTGTTCTGGCCCCTGATTGACAGCGACGTCGCCGCTCGCACGGCCGCCCAGAACGCCATGTATGCGTGCGCGGCAATCGGGTTGTTCAGCTTATTGCTGGTCCCGCTGACCGGCAATGCCATCGGCGCCGTCGCGATGTGCCTGTTCTATCTCCTCGCCGCGGCGGGGATCCGTTCGTTTTCACGTATCGCCGCGTGGAGCGCATTCGCGATTTACGGCATCGATTTAGTCCTCTCCATGTTCATTGGCGGCGCCTTTGGTCTGCCTGGCATCGTCGTGCGCGTGATCGTTACTGCTCTGCTCGTTAACGGCATTCGCGCACAGAACTTCGCCTCGGGCTGGAAGAAGGAGCACCCCGGCGAGGATATTCGCCGTGAGCCGCTGGAGGGTCTCACACCCATGCAGCGCTTCTACGCGAAATTACCGGTGGTGTTCTGGCCGTTCGCCCGGCCGGTGTTTCTCGTCCTTCTTGCTTTGTACCCGCTCGCCCTCATCGTCCTGGCTCAGGCAGGATTGTTTGTGCGAGTCGTGAGGTTCCCGAGCGGAAGCATGGAGCCGACAATTCACAGCAACGATTCGATTGTCGTATTCCGGCGTTGGGTCATGGGTCCTTTAAACCGCGGCGACGTGGTCATGTTTACGATGCCGTTCGCGAATGAGCTGTCGGCAAAGCGCATCGTCGGAGTGGCCGGAGATCGCATTCGCCTTCGTGGCGGGCAGCTTGTGCTGAACGGACGCCATATCGTTGAATCATATGTCCAACATGTCGCCGGCTACTCCGACCCCTATCGAGACGATTTCCCAGCGGCACAGGCAACGGAAGCGGTTCCCTATCCGCAAGCGGTGAACCGGCTTCGCCAATACGTCCGCAACGATGAACTCGTGGTGCCCCCTGGATATCTCTTTGTGCTGGGCGACAACCGGGATTTCTCGCTCGACAGCCGCTACCTGGGTCTTGTACCCGAAGATTCCGTCGTCGGCCGGCCGTTCTACGTCTCCGCCTCGCGCACCGGCGCCCGCTTTCTGGAACGCGTCCGCATCGGCCACTAAGGCGCCACTTACAATAAAGTCAGATGAAAAGATACGCCCTCACCCTCGCTGCCCTTTCTCTGCTCGCTGCTCTGACTGCCTGCTCTAACTCCGAGCAGCAGGCCGAAAAGAAAGAAGAAGCCACCCCGCTCGAGCCGCGAACCGGACGCGAGGCGTTCCAGAGTATGTTTGTTTCCGCCAGAAGCTGGCAGCACGATGCGCAACCCCTGCAATTGAAGAGCATCAACCTACCCTCGGTGAAAGCCGACCCTGGTAAATCGGGCGCCTGGCAGGCCATCTTCGTGTCCCCCGCCGCCGGCCGAGCCCGCACCTATACCTGGTGCGCCATCGAAGCGGAAGGAAATCTGCACAAGGGCGTCTTCGCCGGACCCGACGAGAGCTGGTCAGGCAGCGGCGGCACGCCGTTCAGTCCGGTTGCCCTCAAACACGATACTGACGAAGCTCTGAAAACGGCCGAAGCGAAGAGCGAGGACTATGTAAAGAAGCATCCCAACGCACCCGTGATCTTCCTGCTCGAGCAGAATCCCCGCTTCCCGGACCTCACCTGGCGCATCCTCTGGGGCGACAGCATCGCCACCAGCGATTACTCCGTATTCGTGGACGCTACCACCGGCGACCTTCTGCAGAAGGAAAAGGGCTGAGCGTCAGGCAGAAGGAAAGAGAATCGGCCGGATGTGCTCGCCGCCGATAGCTTTATGCGATCCGAGTCCGGTTGTTTTTACGGCTTCTTGTTTGCTCAGCGCACCTTGCCCCAGCCGCCAGCCGCGCGCCCTTCAGCGCTTCTTTTTCGCTCCGCCGCCGGGGGCCACCACGGGCGTCCTGATCTGAATCACCGGGACCAGCGAGTTCATCGGCTCGGGTTCAACGCGGCCGCGTGAGCGCAGCTCCTGGTTCAGCGTGCTGACGAACTCCTGAATCTGCTGCTGCATGGCCGCCATCTTCTCGCGCATGTTGAGGATGATTTCCACGCCCGCCAAATTCACCCCCATATCGCGCGTCAGCTTCAGGATCACCTCAAGGCGCTCGAGGTCGTCGTCGGTATACAGCCGCGTATTGCCCTCGCTGCGCGACGGCTTGAGCAATCCCTCGCGCTCATAGAGGCGCAGCGTCTGCGGATGAATCTGGTATTGCTCCGCCACCGCGGAAATCATGTACGCCGCTCTGGATCTGCCTCTCGCCATCCCCTACACCATACTCCAGATCTCTTTGCGTGGATCTTCTCCCTGCAACTGACCCAGCTCTCGCAACAGTTCCCGCGTGCGCTCGTTGTGCACGTCGGGCGCCTGGATGTTCACCTGCACGATTTCGTCGCCCCGCGTGTTCTTTCGCGGGTTGTTGAGCCCGCGCTCCCGCAGCCGGAACTTCTGTCCGTTCTGCGTTCCCTGCGGCACCTTCAGCAACGCCCGCCCATCGATCGTCGGCACCTCGATGCGCGCTCCCAGTCCAGCCTCCGAAACCGTAATTGGCACCTGGATTTCAATGTTGTCGCCGTTGCGCTTGAAGAATGGATGCTCTTCTACCCGCACGGTGATGTACAGGTCGCCCGATGGCCCGCCCACCAATCCCGCGTTGCCCTTGCCCGGCACCCGCAGCCGCTGGCCCGATTGCACCCCCGCCGGAATCCGAACTTCCACCGGATCGGCGTGCCCGATTCGCCCATCGCCATGGCACTTCGGACAGACATTCCGCAAACGCCCCCGGCCTTCGCATCGCGGGCAGGTGAGCTGGAATTTCATCGCTCCGGCCATCTGCGTTACGTTGCCGGTGCCGTTGCATTCCGGGCATGTCGTCGAACCGCCCCCCGAGCTGCCCGTACCATTGCACACATCGCAGATCTCCTGCCGTGAGATCTGGAGCTTAGCCTGGGTGCCCCGTATCGAATCCCAGAACCCGATGTTCATCGAGTATTCGAGATCGCTGCCGCGCTCGGGCGACGTCGGAGTCTCGGCGTGCCCTCGGCCCCCGAAGAACTGGCTGAAGATATCGCGGAACGATCCTCCGGCTCCTGCTCCCGCGCCGCCCGCCGGCTCTCCGCGCTGGCCCCGGTTCACGAACTCCGAAAAATCGAACCCGCCGAACCCCATGTCCGGCCCGTAACTTTGCTGCTCGGCGCCTCCGCCACCTGCCCCCGGGCCGCCCGGCGGAATGTTCTCCGCGTAGAATCCATACTGATCGTAGATCTGCCGCTTCTTCGAATCGCTCAGAATGTCGTACGCTTCCTGAACGGTCTTGAAGCGCTCCTCCGCTGACTTATCGCCCGGATTCAGATCCGGGTGATACTTGCGAGCCAGCCGGCGGTAGGCTTTGCGGATTTCATCGTCCTTCGCCTTGCGGTCTACGCCCAGGGTCTCGTAATAGTCTTTGGTTGCCGGCATAGAGAACAGAGTGCGCGGGGCGGACATGACGCCCGCCCCTTCAGAGCATCACTTCACTTACTTCTTGTCTTTGTCGTCCACGTCCACGAATTCGGCGTCAACCACGTTATCGGTCGGCTTCTTCGGCTCCTCCGGCTTCGCGCCGCCCGCCGCCCCTCCCTGTGGGGGTTGCTGGCTCGACGCCTTGTACATGGCCTCCGCCAGCTTGTGGCTCGCCGTCTCCAGCTTCGAAACCGAGGCGTTGATCTGTTCGAGGCTGCCCTCCTTGATGGCCTTCTTCGCCTCTTCCAGAGCGTTCTCCACGTCCTTCGCGTCCGCATCGCTGATCTTCGAGCGATGCTCCTTCAACATCTTCTCGATGTTGTAGACCATCGCGTCGCCGCGGTTGCGCGCCTCGATCTCCTCGCGCTTCTTGCGGTCTTCGCCGAGGTTGGCTTCGGCGTCCTTCGCCATCTTCTCCACTTCTTCCTTGCTCAGGCCCGAAGAGGACGTGATGGTGATCTTCTGCTCGTTGTTGGTGGCCTTGTCTTTCGCCGAGACATTCAGAATGCCGTTGGCGTCGATGTCGAAGGTCACTTCAATCTGCGGGATGCCGCGCGGGGCCGGTGGAATGCCGACAAGCTGAAACACGCCCAGCAGGCGGTTGTCCCGCGCCATGCCGCGCTCGCCCTGGTAGACCTTGATCTCCACCGAGGTCTGGCTGTCCGCCGCGGTCGAAAACGTCTCGCCTTTGCGCGTCGGAATCGTGGTGTTGCGTTCGATCAGCTTCGTGAACACACCGCCCAGCGTCTCGATGCCCAGCGATAGCGGGGTCACATCGAGCAGCAGCACGTCCTTCACCTCGCCGCCCAGCACTCCGCCCTGCACCGCCGCGCCCACCGCCACTACCTCGTCGGGGTTCACCGTCTTGTTCGGCTCCTTGCTGAACAGCGTCCGCACAATCTCCTGGACTTTCGGAATGCGCGTCGAACCGCCCACCAGCACCACTTCGTCAATCTGCTGCGGCGTCACGCCGGCATCGGCCAGTGCGCGCTTGCAAGGCTCGATGCTGCGCTCCAGGATGTCCATGACCATTTCCTGGAACCGCGCCCGCGTCAGCTTCACGTTCATGTGTCGGGGACCGCTCGCGTCGGCCGTCAGGAACGGCAGGTTGATCTCGGTCTCCAGCACTGTCGAAAGCTCGATCTTCGCCTTTTCGGCCGCTTCCTTCAGACGCTGCAGAGCCATCTGGTCGCGTGAAACATCCACGCCCGTTTCCTTCTTGAATTCCTGAATCAGCCAGTCAATAATCCGCTGGTCGATGTTGTCCCCGCCCAGATGCGTATCGCCGTTGGTCGACTTCACTTCCACCACTCCGTCGCCCACTTCCAGGATCGAAATGTCGAACGTGCCGCCGCCAAAATCGTACACCGCGATGGTCTCGTCCTTCTTCTTGTCCAGGCCGTAGGCCAGCGCGGCTGCGGTCGGCTCGTTGATGATGCGCTTCACTTCGAGCCCGGCGATCTGCCCGGCGTCCTTGGTCGCCTGCCGCTGCGCGTCATTGAAATACGCCGGAACCGTGATCACCGCCTCGGTGACCTTCTCGCCCAGATACGCTTCGGCCGCTTCCTTCAGCTTGCCCAGAATCATCGCCGAGATCTCGGGCGGCGAATACTTCTTCCCGCTGGCGTCGATGCGTGCATCCCCCGAGTCACCCGATACGACGTGATACGGGACCAGCTTCATCTCTTCGGAAACCTCGTTGAAGCGCCGTCCCATGAACCGCTTAATCGAGTAAATCGTGTTCTCCGGGTTGGTCACCGCCTGGCGCTTGGCTACCTGGCCCACCAGCCGCTCGCCGCTCTTGGTGAAGGCGACAACCGATGGCGTGGTGCGGCCTCCCTCCTGGTTGGGGATGACAACCGGCTGCCCGCCTTCCATCACCGCCACGACGGAATTCGTGGTCCCCAGGTCGATACCTATGATCTTGCCCATGTTAGTTTAGTTCCTCCCGCATCTCGGCCGCTTTTAGCCTAAATCTATTATTAAAGTTTAGTGTGTTGTTGTCAAGTTAGGATGATCGGAAGGAGCTAAGTGACTCGCCTCCTACAGCTTCGCCATCGCGGATTCCACACACATCTCTCCCCCACTTGCCTACGGCAGCGTATGCCGAAACGAAGCTGTGTTATTTCAATTACTTAGGAGTGGGCCGAAAGCTCACTTCCCCTTCTGGTCCTGCACAAAACTCAGAATGTCGAAGTGCGTGATCTCCCGCTCCGGGAAAAAGCTGTTCACCGCGCTCTGCTCATCGTTGAACAGCTCGAACACCGTTGAGAGCTTGGTCAGCAACAACAATTCGATATTCCGCCGGTTCAGTTTCTCCAGCTTCAGGACGCCGCCCGCTTTCTGCAGCGTCGTATAGCAGATCACCAGCGTCCCCAGCCCCGTGCTGTCGATGTAATCCACTTCGGCGAGATTTGCCACAATCCGGGTCTGCTGCTCTTTGATGAGCCGGCTCACGCAC
>Ga0335078_10008415_pt1 | contig 15340 bp, 9 predicted proteins | sample Lox_Sample_32_FD_206711 | JGI IMG/M metagenome (GOLD analysis project Ga0335078, IMG submission 206711) | Soil microbial communities from Loxahatchee National Wildlife Refuge, Florida, United States - Lox_Sample_3.2 | ecosystem: Environmental > Terrestrial > Soil > Wetlands | place: USA: Florida... | reverse complement strand
ACCATGCGGCCGGCCATGCCGCGACGGTGGTCGCGCTCGTCAAAGGCCTGCCGCCGGTTGATCAGTCGTGCGGCGTGCCGCTTACCGCGCCGGCGCTCCTCGTGCCGCGGGTGCTCGATTTCCCGCTGTGCGACCTGCTGGTCGGGCTCTACGACCAGGTCGGCGGCGAGGATTCGGGCTTTCTGCTCGATCGCGCCGGTCGCACCGCGACGGTGATCGACCACGCCCTGAAGCAGCGGCGCGATCTCGTGATCGCCGTGCCCGAGCTCAGGCGCGCGATCGGGAACCAGATCCGCAACCGCCTCCTGCCCGCAGTCCAACGCTACTTCCAGTTCGAGGTGACGCGCATGGACCGCTACATCGTGTCCTGTTACGACAGCGCCACCGGCGGGCATTTCTTCCGGCACCGCGACAACGTCAACGCCGGGGCCGAGCATCGCCGCTTTGCCGTCTCGATCAATCTCAATGGCGACTACGACGGCTGCGACCTCGTCTTTCCCGAGTTCGGCCGGCGTCCCTATCGCGCGCCGGTGGGCGGCGCCGTCGTCTTTTCGTGCGGCGCGCTGCACCAGGTGACGCCGATCCGGCGCGGCCGGCGCTATGCCTTCCTGCCGTTCCTCTACGGCGAGGAGGACGCGGCGCTGCGCGCGCGCAACAACGTGCGCCTGGCGGCGGGCGAAGCGCACTATGCGGCGGACGACCACGACCGGCTGATCGCCGCCGCGGGCGGGTAGCGCATGGAGCCGGCGGCCCTTGCCGGCTGGACGCCGGTCGCGCTTTCCCTTGCCGGCGGCGAGCTTGCGATCGACTGGGGCGATCTGCGTGGCGTGCGCTTTGCCGAGCCGTTCCTGCACCAGACGGTCGAGCGCTGGGCCGCGCAGAATCCGGCGCCGCTCGTGCGCGGCGGGCGCGACCTGCTCGAAGCCCTCGATGACGCGCCCTCGCTCGATCCCGACCTCATCATTTTTCACGTGTCGCGCTGCGGCTCGACCTTGTTGTCGCGGCTCCTGGGCGCGCTTCCAGGCATGCTCGTCGTCTCGGAGCCCGCGCCGGTCAATTCGCTGCTCCTGTCTGGCCCGGCCGCCACGCCATCGGCGCTACGCCTGCTCGTGCGCGCCTTGGGGCGCAAGCGCTTCGGCGACGAACGCCACTATGTGCTGAAGCTGTCGAGCTGGAACGTGCGGCGCTGCGCGCTGTTCCGCAGCGCCTTTCCGGCGGCGCGGTTCTTGTGGCTGCACCGCGCGCCCGAGGCGGTGGTGGCGTCGATGCTCGCCGATCCGCCCGGCTGGTTTCAGCTCCGCCGCGATCCCGCCGCCGCGCGGGCGCTCCTCGGCGTCGAGGCGGTCGCGGACGATACGGCCTTCTGCCTCGGCTCGCTCGCCGCGCTCTTCCAATCCGCCCGCACGCTCGTGCCGGACCTGGTGCTCGACTATGCCGATCTGCCGGCCGCCGCCTGGACGGCGGCGGCGCCCTTGATCGGGCTCGCGCCGGGGCCGGATGAGATCGCCGCCATGGAACGCGACGCGCGCTTTGACGCCAAGGAATCCGCGCCTCGCCTCCACGCGCCCGCCGCGCGCCGGCTTCCCCCCGCAGTGCGGCAGAAAGTGGCCGAAACCCTGGCCCCGCTCTATGCCGCGATAGGGCAGGGATTTGGCCCGAAAGGCCCGCCTATAACCGGCTGAAGCCCCCCCGCCGGGCCGCTTCCGGGTTTGGCCGGGCCTCCTGTATGCTTGCTGGCTTCGCGCGCTTGCCGCCGGCTTTCCGTTCACCCTTCGCACGGCCCGACATGGACGAATTGCGCGTAGACCCGGAACGTAAAGCCCGCGAGGGAGAGAAGCCGCCCGCCGTGCGCGTTCTGTCGCGCCGCCCCGCCCTGTGGGTCGGGGTCGTTCTCGCGGTGTTGGCGGCGCTGGCGTTTTGGGTGCACACGCGGCCCGCGCCGAGGGCGCCGAGCGCCCGCTTCGCCGGCACCAACATCGCCATGCCGGTCGTCGCCGCCACCGTCGCGAAGGGCAACATCCCGGTGATCTACGACGCGCTCGGCACGGTGACGCCGCTTGCGACCGTCTCGGTCGTGACGCAGATCGCCGGCCAGATCATGACCGTCGCCTTCACCGAGGGACAGGAGGTGAAGAAGGGCGACGTGCTGGTGCAGATCGACCCGCGGCCTTACCAGGCGGCGCTCGATCAGCAACTGGGCCAGCTCGAGCGCGACCAGGCGATCCTCGCCGAGGCGCGCACCGACCTCGCGCGCTACCAGAAGCTCGCCGAGCAGAACTCGATCGCGCGCCAGCAGGCCGAGGACCAAGCCTATACCGTGAACCAGGACGAGGGCACGGTGAAGCTCGACCAGGCGATGGTCGATAACGCGCGGCTCAATCTCGCCTATTGCCGCATCGTGGCGCCGGTGGACGGACGGATCGGGCTGCGCGAGGTCGATCCCGGCAACTACGTCACCGTGGGCAGCAGCACGCCCATTGCCGTCATCGCGCAGATGAAGCCGATGTCGGTGATTTTCACGCTGCCCGAAGACGAGCTGCCGCAGGTGATGAAACGGCGCGCCGCGGGCGCGCAGCTACCGGTGACGGCGTATGACCGCAGCAACACGGAAAAACTCGCCGAGGGCACGCTGACCGCGGTTGACAGCACGATCGATCCCACCACCGGCACGGTGAAGCTCCGCGCCGAGTTCCCGAATGCGAACGAGGCGCTTTTTCCGAACCAGTTCGTCAACGCGCGCCTCCTCATCGACACGGTGACGGACACGGCGGTGATCCCGGCCGCCGCGGTGCAGCGCGGCCAGCCCGGCACGTTCGTCTATCTCATCAAGCCGAACAACACGGTGACAGTGCAGAAGGTGACGCTCGGCCCGCAGGCGGGCGAGAGCGTCGCCGTGAGCCAGGGGCTTTCGCCCGGCGACAAGATCGTGTTGGACGGCGCCGACAAGCTGCGCGAGGGCGCGAAGATCGAGCTGCGCACCGAGCAGGGCACGGTGCCGCAGGGCGCGGCGAGTGCCGCAGGCGGCAAGAGGACGCCGGCCGGCCAATGAGTTCACTTCCCCGGCAGGATGGAAGCGCCCGCGCATGAGCCCATCGCGGATCTTCATTCTGCGCCCGGTCGCGACCTCGCTGCTCATGATCGCGGTCATGCTGGTCGGCGCGCTCGCCTTCCAGTTCCTGCCGCTTTCGGCGCTGCCCGAGGTCGATTACCCGACCATCCAGGTTCAGACCTTCTATCCGGGCGCGTCGCCCGATGTGATGACATCGTCGGTGACGGCGCCCTTGGAGCGCCAGTTGGGCGAGATGCCCGGTCTTGTGCAGATGTCCTCGACGAGCTCGGCCGGCGCCTCGGTCATCACCCTGCAATTCAGCCTCGATCTCTCGCTCGACATCGCCGAACAGGAGGTGCAGGCCGCGATCAACGCCGCCGGCAACCTTTTGCCGAGCGACCTGCCGGCGCCGCCCATCTACGCCAAGGTCAATCCGGCGGACGCGCCGATCCTGACGCTTGCGCTCACCTCGAAGACGCTGCCCCTGCCGCAGATCGAGGATGCGGCCGATACGCGGCTGGCGCAAAAGATCTCGCAGCTCCCGGGCGTCGGGCTCGTGATGATCAATGGCGGCCAGCGCCCGGCCGTGCGGATCGAGGCCGATACGCGCCAACTCGCCGCCTACGGCCTCAACATCGACGATCTGCGCACCACCATCGGCAACGCCAATGTCGATACGCCCAAGGGCAGCTTCGATGGCCCCGCGCGCGCCTACGCCATCAACGCCAACGATCAGCTGCAAAGCGCCGCCTCCTATATGAACCTGATCGTCGCCTACAAGAACGGCAATCCGGTGCGCTTGAAGGACGTGGCGAGGGCGGTGCAGTCGTCCGAGAACAACCGCCTCACCGGCTGGTCGGGGACGACGCCCGCGGTGATCCTCAACATTCAGCGCCAGCCGGGCGCCAACGTGATCTCGGTCGTCGACAACATCAAGAAGCTCCTGCCGCAGTTCAAGAGCGCGCTGCCGGCCGACGTGGACATGGCGGTGCTGACCGATCGCACCGTGACGATCCGCGCCTCGGTGCACGATGTCGAGTTCGAGCTGTCGCTTGCGGTCGTGCTCGTCGTGCTGGTGATCTTCGTCTTCCTGCGCAGCGCGCGCGCGACGCTTATCCCAAGCCTCTCGGTGCCGCTGTCGCTCGTCGGCACGTTCGGCGCCATGTATCTCCTGGGCTTCAGCCTCAACAACCTGTCGTTGATGGCGCTGACCATCGCCTCGGGCTTCGTCGTCGATGACGCGATCGTCATGATCGAGAACATCCAGCGCTTCATCGAAGCGGGCGACGCGCCGCTCGAAGCGGCCTTGAAAGGCTCGAAGCAGGTCGGCTTCACCATCATATCGCTCACCATTTCCCTGATCGCCGTGCTCATCCCGCTCCTCTTCATGGGCGACGTGGTGGGCCGCCTCTTCCGCGAATTCGCGATCACGCTTTCGGTCACGATCCTCATTTCGGCGGCGGTCTCGCTCACGGTCGTGCCGATGGCCTGCGCCAAGCTTCTGAAGCCGCCGCCCGAGACGCGGGAATCGCGCTTTCAGCGCTGGGCGCGGCTCCGCTTCGACGCGCTCATCGAAGCCTATGGGCGCCGCCTCACCTGGGTGCTCGAGCGGCAGCGCGCGACGCTGCTGGTGGCGCTCGGCACGCTCGTCCTTACCGTCATCCTCTATATCGTCATCCCCAAGGGCTTCTTCCCGGTGCAGGACACCGGCCTCATCCAGGGCATCACCGAAGCGGCGCAGACAATCTCCTACGACGCCATGGCGGCCGCGCAGGAGCAGGTCGTGGCTGCGATCCTCAAGGATCCGGACGTGGTGAGCGTCTCGTCCTTCATCGGCGTCGATGGCACCAACACCACGCTCAACAGCGGCCGCGTCCTCATCAACCTGAAATCCAAGGACGATCGCTCCGACGACGTGACCGCGATCATGCAGCGGCTTCAGCAGGCGACGGCGGACATCCCCGGCATCCAGCTCTACCTGCAGCCGGTGCAGGATCTCACCATCGATACGATCGTGAGCCGCACCCAGTATCAGTTCATCCTCGAGAGCGCCGATCCGGTGGCGCTCGCCACCTGGGTTCCGAAGCTCGTGGACAAGCTCAACGCCACGCCCGAGGTGAGCGACGTCGCGAGCGATCTCGCGCAGAACGGGCTTTCGGCCTATATCGATATCGACCGCGAGACGGCGGCGCGCTTCGGCATCACGCCGGCGACCATCGACAACGCGCTGTACGACGCCTTCGGCCAGCGCATCGTCTCGACCATCTTCACGCAGTCGAACCAGTACCGCGTCATCCTCGAGACCGATCCGTCGCTGCAAAAGGCGGTGAGCGATCTCCGGGCAATCTATCTCCCGTCCGCGACCGGCGCCGGGCAAGTGCCGCTTTCGGTGATCGCGCACGTCGAGCAGCAGACGGCGCCGTTGCAGATCGACCATCTGGGCCAATTTCCGGCGGCGCAGGTGTCGTTCGACGTGGCGCCCGACGCCTCGCTCGGCGAGGCGGTCGATGCCATCGGCAATGCCGCCCGCGCGATCGGCATGCCGGAGAGCATCGTCATCAATTTCCAGGGCGCGGCGCTTGCGTTCCAGTCGTCGCTCGCGAACGAACTCTTCCTCATCCTCGCCGCGGTGGTCACCGTCTATATCGTTCTGGGCGTGCTCTATGAGAGCTTCGTCCATCCGGTGACGATCCTCTCCACATTGCCGTCGGCCGGGATCGGCGCGCTGCTCGCGCTGATCGCCGCCGGCAGCGATCTCACCGTCATCGCCATCATCGGCATCGTGCTCCTCATCGGCATCGTCAAGAAGAACGCGATCATGATGATCGACTTCGCGCTCGACGCGCAGCGCAACGAAGGCATGAGCGCGCGCGATGCGATCTACCACGCGTCGCTCTTGCGCTTCCGCCCGATCCTGATGACGACGATGGCGGCGATCCTGGGCGCGCTGCCCTTGATGCTCGGCACCGGCACCGGTGCCGAGCTGCGCCATCCCTTGGGCCTTACGATCGTCGGCGGGCTCATCGTGAGCCAGCTCCTCACCCTCTTCACCACGCCCGTCATCTATCTGGCGTTCGACCGGCTCGCCGCGCGGTTCGGCGCCGAAGGCGGCGTGGTCGAAGGCGAGGGCGCCGCGCCGTGAGGCTCACCGAGACCTTCATAAGGCGCCCGGTCGCGACCGTGCTCTTGACGCTCGGCGTGGTGCTCGCGGGCGGCATCGCCTTCTTGCATCTGCCGGTCTCGCCGCTGCCGCAGGTCGATCTGCCGACCATCTCGGTCCAGGCGCAGATGCCGGGCGCATCGCCCGAGGTCATGGCGACGAGCGTCGCGACGCCGTTGGAGCGCCACCTCGGCACCATCGCCGACGTCGCCGAGATGACGTCGTCGAGCGGCAACGGCACGACGCGGATCACGCTGCAATTCGGGCTCGACCGCGACATCGACGGCGCCGCGCGCGACGTGCAGGCGGCGATCAACGCGGCCCGCGCCGACCTGCCGGCGAACCTGCGCAGCAATCCCACCTACCGCAAGGTGAACACCGCCGACGCGCCGATCATGATCCTGGCGCTCACCTCGGACACGCTGAGCCGCGGCCAGATCTACGACGCCGCCACGACCGTGCTCGAGCAGAAATTCTCGCAGGTCGAGGGCGTCGGCGAGGTCGATATCGGCGGCGGCGCGCTGCCGGCGGTCCGGGTCGAGCTCAATCCCGGCGCGCTCTTCAAGTACGGCATCGGGCTCGAGGACATCCGCGCCGCGCTCGCCTCGGCCAATGCGCACAGTCCCAAGGGCGCGATCGAGGAGGGCAAGCTCCATTTCCAGCTCTACGACAACGACCAGGCGCGCCAGGCGTCGGACTATCGCGGCCTCGTCGTGGCGTACCGCAACGGCGCGCCCGTCATGCTGACCGACGTGGCGGATGTGATCGATTCGGTCGAGAACGTGCGCAACGCCGGCGTCGCCAACGGCAAGCCGGCGGTGCTCGTCATCATCTATCGCGCGCCCAACGCCAACATCATCGACACGGTCGATCGGGTGAAGGCGCTCATCCCCGAGCTCCAGGCGTCGATCTCGCCGGCGATCGACATCGCCGTGGCGGTCGACCGCTCGACCACGATCCGCGCGTCGCTCGCCGATATCGAGCGCACGCTCGTCATCGCTTCGTGCCTCGTCATCATGGTCGTGTTCCTGTTCCTGCGGAACGGACGCGCGACCCTCATCCCCTCGATCGCCGTGCCGGTGTCGCTCATCGGCACGTTCGGCGCCATGTATCTCCTGGGCTTCAGCATCGACAACCTGTCGCTCATGGCGCTGACCGTCGCGACCGGGTTCGTGGTCGATGATGCAATCGTCGTGCTCGAGAACATCACGCGCCACATGGAGGCGGGCATGTCGCGCTTCCAGGCGGCGATCCAGGGCGCGCGCGAGGTGGGCTTCACCGTCCTGTCGATGAGCCTGTCGCTGGTCGCCGTGTTCATCCCGATCATCCTGATGGGCGGACTCGTCGGCCGCTTCTTCCGCGAGTTCGGCGTGACGCTGTCGATCGCGGTGCTGGTGTCGCTTGCGGTCTCGCTCTCGTTGACGCCGATGATGTGCGCGCGCATCCTCCGCCCGCCGCACCACGAAGGCGAAGGCCCGTTCCTCGCCCGCGTCGGACGCGTCTTCGACGCCATGCACCGCGGCTACGACCGCTCGCTGCGCTGGGCGCTGGCGCATCCATTGAGCGTGATGATCGTGCTCGCCGCCACGGTCGCGCTCAACGTCTATCTCTACATCGCCGTGCCCAAAGGCATCTTCCCGCAGCAGGACACCGGCCGCCTCATCGGCGGCATCCAGGCCGACCAGGCGATCTCGTTCCAGCTCATGGAGCAGAAGCTGGCGCAGTTCATCGCGATCGTCGGCAAGGACAAGGCGGTCAGCAGCGTCGTGGGCTTTACAGGCGGAGGCGCGGCCAACAGCGGCTTCGTCTTCATTTCGCTGAAGCCGCTCGCCGAGCGCGACGTGTCGGCCGACCAGGTCATCGCCCGGCTCCGGCGTGCGCTGGCGCAGGTCCCGGGCGCCACGCTTTTCCTTCAGGCCGTGCAGGATTTCCGCACCGGCGGGCGCCAGTCGAACGCGCAGTATCAATATACATTGCAAGGCGATTCGCTCGACGACTTGTACCAATGGGGCCCCAAGATCCTCGCCGCGCTGCAGGCGCTGCCCGAGCTGCGCGACGTGAATTCCGACCAGCAGAACAAGGGCCTTGAGATCGATCTCGTGATCGATCGCGCGACCGCCGCCCGGCTCGGCGTCACCGTTGCCCAGATCGACAACACGCTCTACGACGCGTTCGGTCAGCGCCAGGTCTCGACCATCTACAATCCGCTGAACCAGTATCACGTGGTCATGGAGGTGGCGCCGCAATACTGGCAAAGCCCCGAGACCTTGAAGGACATCTATGTCAGCACCGCCGGCGGCGCGGTCGGCGGCGTGCAAGCGACGAACGCGGTCGCCGGCACCGTGACGAGCGGCAAGGTGGCCGCGAGCGCGGCGCAAGTCGCGGCCGACCAGGCCCGGAACGCGGCCACCAACTCAATCTCCCTGACCGGCCATGGCAGCGCCTCGACCGGCGCCGCGGTGAGCCCCACCGCCGAGACCATGATCCCGCTCAGCGCGGTCGCTCATTTCGGGCCCGGCAACGCGCCTTTGAGCGTCAACCACCAGGGCCTCTTCGTCGCCACCACCATTTCCTTCAATCTCGCCCAGGGCGTCGCGCTTTCCGACGCCGATGCCGCGATCTCCCAGGCGGTGAACCGGCTCGGCGTTCCCGCCTCGATCCACGGCAGCTATCAGGGGACGGCGCAGATCTTTCAGCAATCGCTCGCGACCGAGCCCTTCCTCGTCGCCGCCGCGATCGCCGCAGTCTATATCGTGCTCGGCGTCCTTTATGAGAGCTATGTTCACCCGCTGACCATTCTTTCGACCCTGCCGTCGGCCGGGGTCGGCGCGGTGCTGGCGCTGATGGCGGACAAGAGCGAATTCACGCTGATCGCCCTGATCGGCGTCATCCTCCTCATCGGCATCGTCAAGAAGAATGCGATCATGATGATCGACTTCGCCTTGGACGCGGAGCGCAACCGCGGCCTTGCCTCGCGCCAGGCGATCTACGAGGCGTGCCTCCTGCGCTTCCGCCCGATCATGATGACGACCATGGCGGCGATCTTCGGCGCCGTGCCGCTCGCCTTCGGCTTCGGCGAGGGCGGCGAGCTGCGCCGCCCGCTCGGGCTGTCGATCGTTGGCGGCCTCATCGTGAGCCAGGCGCTGACGCTCTACACGACGCCGGTCGTCTATCTCTATCTCGACCGGTTCCGCCTCTGGGCGGGGCGGCGCTGGGGCGCGCGGAAGGCGCCGCTGGTGCCGGGCGTGGCGGAATGAGGGCCGGTCTTCTTGCCGCGCTTCTGGCGCTCGCCGGCTGCACCGTCGGGCCCGATTACGGCCGCCCGCCCGCGCCCGCGGCGGCATCCTTCAAGGAGCTTGACGGCTGGAAGCCCGCGACGCCCGGCATGCCGCAAAGCGGCGAGCCGTGGTGGGCGATCTATGACGATCCGCTGCTCTCGTCCCTGGAGCAGCAGGTCGTGGTCGCGAACCAGACGCTCAAGGCGGACGAGGCCGCGTTCCGCCAGGCGAGCGCCCTCGTCGATGAGGCGCGAGCGGGCTATTACCCGACCGCGGCCGCGTCCGCCGCGGCAAGCCGCTCGGCGGCGCCGTCCCAGGGCGGGACCTTCGCCCGCGGCGGCGGCGGCACGTCCTATCAGAACGCGTTCTCGACCGGGCCGGCCGCGGCCTGGGTCCCGGACATCTGGGGCCGCATCCACCGCACCGTCGAGAGCAGCGCGGCAAACGCCCAGGCCTCGGCCGCCGATCTCGCCGCGGCGCGGCTTTCGGCGCAGGCGACGCTCGCCATCGACTATTTCGATCTGCGCATCACCGACGAGCAGAAGCGCGTGCTCGAAGACCAGGTCGAAGCCGACAAGCGCACGCTCCAGATCACGCAGAACCAATACCAGGCCGGCGTCGCGGCGCAGACCGACGTCGCCACTGCCGAGACGCAGCTCGAAACCGTGCAGGCGCAGCTCATCGGCCTTGGCGTGCAGCGCGCCACCTTCGAGCACGCGATCGCGATCCTGATCGGCAAGCCGCCGGCCGATTTTTCGGTTACGCGGATCGCCTACAAGACGGCGGTGCCGGTGATGCCGCCGGGCGTGCCCTCGGCGCTCTTGGAGCGCCGCCCCGACATCGCCGCCGCCGAGCGCGCCATGGCGTCCGCGAACGCGCAGATCGGCGTCGCCGAGGCGGCCTATTTCCCCGACTTCACGCTGTCCGCCAGCGCGACCTTCGCGAGCGGCATGATCGGCAATGTCCTGTCGCTGGCGAACGCCGGCTGGACCGTCGGCGCCGCGGCGAGCGAGACGCTGTTCGATGGCGGCCTGCGCAGCGCCCAGGTCGCGGCGGCGCGCGCGGCCTATGACCAGAGTGTCGCCACCTATCGCGGAACCGTGCTGACCGCCTTTCAACAGGTCGAGGACGACCTCGCGAGCCTGCGCATCCTCGAGCAGGAGGCGGCGGCCGAGGACATCGCCGTGAAATCGTCGCAAAGCGCGGTGCAGCTCACGCTGAACCAGTATCAGGCCGGGACCGTGGCCTACACCGCGGTCGTCGTGGCGCAGACCACCGCCCTGGCCGACGAGCAGACCGCGCTCAACATCCTCGAAGCGCGCCTCGTCGCGTCGGCCAACCTGATCGAGGCGCTGGGCGGCGGTTGGGACGCGACGCAGCTTCCGGCGCTTTAGCCCGCGTTGCGCCGGCGCTTCGCCCCCGGCATCATCGGCATGCGTCGGGAGGGAGCCGCCGTCATGGACATCGCCGCACATACGCTGCAGGCCGAGGAAATGCACCTTCTTGCGCGTCTGCGGGAACGGCGCCGCCGGGCACGAGAGCGCGCCCGCGGCGACGAACGCCTGCTCGGCGAGCGGGTGTCCGATCTGGTCGCGACAAGTGTCGGGTCCTGGCGCTTCATCATCATCCAAAGCGTGCTGCTCGTGATCTGGATGGCGATGAACGTCGTGGGCTTCATCGAGCACTGGGATCCCTATCCGTTCATCCTCCTGAACCTGGTCCTGTCGTTCCAGGCCGCCTACACCGCGCCGATCATCATGATGAGCCAGAACCGCCAGGCGATGATCGACCGCACGGCGGCGCAGCACGACTACGATGTTAATCTTAAGGCCGAGCTCGAGATCGAACTGGTGCACCAGAAACTCGACCTGCTGCGCGAGAAGGAGATGGCCGAGCTGATCGCCATCATCCGGAGCCTTGAGGGCGAGCTGCGCGAGGCGCGCACCGGGGTGCCCAAGCCCTAGGCTGGCCGATTGCGCCGCCGCGCCGTCTCCGGTAGCATTTGGCAAGCCAACTGACGGAGAGGACGGCCTTCGGGCCGGGATGCGCCATGACGATGACGGTCGACATGCATTCCCACATCATTCCCAAGGGCCTCGCCGACGCGCTCCGCGCGCGCACCAAGCCGCCAATGATCGTGCGCGGCGAGGACGGCAAGGAATATATGAATTCGCTCCTGAACGCCCGCGCGCCGATGACGCCGGGCTTCGACAGCGTCGAAAATCGCCTCGCCGAAATGGACAAGAACGGCGTCACGCACGCGGTCCTGTCGAACCAGATGCAGGACATCTCCTCCCTGCCGCTCGAGGATTCGGTGCCGCTCTGCCGCGCCTACAATGACGGCATCTCGGCCGAATGCGTGGCGCATCCGGGCCGGCTTCAGGCCCTGGCCGCGATCCCGATGGGCTCGCTCGCGGCCGCGGTCGCCGAGTTCGACCGCGCGATGAGCCTTCCGGGCATCGTCGGCGCGATCGTGCCGGGCGATGCGTTCCTCACCGCCAAGCGCGCCGCCGCGTGGGCGCCGCTGCTCGAGACCGCCGACCGGCACCGCGCCGTGATCCTCGCGCATTACGGCCGCCTGCCGAACGATCCCGAGGCGCCGAAGCCCGATCTCTCCGACAACCGGCGCCTGCGGATCGGCACCCTCGACATGCAGTCGCGCATCTCGTCGAGCATGCTCACCTTCTGCCTCACGGATTTCCTCGAGAAGTACCCGAACCTCACGATGATGACGCACAATCTCGGCGGCAACATCCCGTTCGAGGTCGAGCGCATGGATCATCGCACGATGGTCGATGAGACGCTCGGCGCCGAGCTGCCGTCGAAGCGGTTCCGCAAGGCGCGTCTCCTGGTCGATTGCAATTCGCTCGGCGCGCGCTCGATCGAGCGGGCGGTCGAAGTCTATGGCGCCGACAAGATCGTGTTCGGCTCGGACGGCACGCATTTCGGCATGGACTGGACGCAGAAGGCGATCGACGAGGCGCGCATCAGCGAGGCTGACAAGGCGCTGATCCGCGGCGGCAATGCCGAGCGCACGCTCGCCCGCGTGGTCGGCCGCATGGGCGTCGCCGCGCAATAGCTGCCGGAAGCGCCGCCTCCCATCCGGGCGGCGGCGCATCGTTTCGGGGGGATGAGAGGTGGCGGCGCGGCGCGATTCCGTCCTCGGCGGGATCGCCTTCATGGTGGCGTCCACCGTCGCCTTCGCCCTCGTCAACGCGCTCGTCAAGTGGGAGGTCGCGCTCTACCCGGTGGGCGAAGTCGCGTTCTTCCGCTCGCTGTTCTCGCTCATCCCGTGCTACCTCATCGTGCTGCCGCGCGCGGGCGTGCGCGCCTTCTGGACCGAGCGCCCGTTCGATCACTTGAAGCGCGCCGTCTCGCAGCTCTGCTCGATGACCGCGATCTTCGTCGCCTTCAAGCTCATGCCCTTGGGCGGCGCGGTCGCGATCAGCTTTTCCTCGCCGCTCTTCACCACGCTCTTGTCGTTCTTGATCCTGAAGGAGCGCGTCGGGATACACCGCTGGACCGCGCTCGCCGTGGGCTTCTTCGGCGTGCTTCTGGTGACGCGGCCGGACACCGGCGCCTTTCAATGGGGCGCGCTTTTCGCGCTCGCTAACGCAGTCATGATCTCCACCGTGGCCGTCGCCATCCGCAAGATGAGCGTCACGGAATCGACCGAAACGCTCATCCTCTATCAACTGACGCTGCTCGCGCTCCTGACCGCGCTGCTGCTGCCCTTGGGCTTCGCCTGGCCGACGCCCATCGATTTCGTCTTCCTCGCGTCCGCCGGCATCGTCAACGGCGTCGCGCAATACTGGTGGACGAAGTCGCTGCATCTCGCCCCCGCCTCGGCGGTGGTGCCGTTCAACTACCTGTCGCTCGTTTGGGCTTCGGCCGCGGGGTTCTGGGTCTGGGGCGACGTGCCGACGCCGGGGCTGATCCTGGGCTCGGCGATCGTCGTCGCCTCGGGCCTCTACATTTTCTGGCGCGAGACCGCGGCCCGCGCCCGCGCCCGAGCGCACGCGTGACGGGGGCGCGCCGCTGCCATATCCTTCGTTCATGGCGGCGCGGCTCAAACATTTCGGCTGGGGACGGGAAGGCGAGGGGCTCGATGCCGACGAGCGCGACTTCCTCCTCGCCCGCATTCGCGAGCGCTTTGCCGTCGATCGCTTCGATGAGCGCCATCCGCCGCGGCTCGAGGATCTGACCCTCGCGCCGCCCAAGCTTGCGCCGCCCGCGTCGCTTCAGCCTCTGTGCTCGAGCGCTCTCTACGACCGCGCCGCGCACACGCACGGCAAATCCTATCCCGACGCGGTGCACGGGCTCGAGGGCGACTATGCCGCCGCGCCCGACGTGGTGGCCTATCCGAAAACCGAGGCGGACGTGGCTGCGCTCCTCGACTGGGCGGGCGGATGCGAGGCGGCGGTGGTGCCGTTCGGCGCCGGATCGAGCGTCGTCGGCGGCATCGAGCCCAGGGGTGCCACCGAACGCAAGCGCGGCGTCGTCACCATCGACCTGGGATCGATGGGCCGCGTCCTCGAAGTGGACCGCGCCGCGCGCGCCGCGCGCATCGAAGGCGGCGCCTATGGCCCGGCACTCGAGGCGCAGTTGAAGCCGCATGGCCTCACGTTGCGCCATTTCCCGCAAAGCTTCGAGTATTCGACCCTGGGCGGGTGGATCGCGACGCGCTCGGGCGGGCATTTCGCCTCGCTTTACACGCATATCGACGATTTCGTCGAAAGCGTGCGCATGGTGACGCCCAAGGGCGTGCTCGAGACGCGGCGGCTGCCGGGCTCCGGCGCCGGCCCCGCGCCCGAACGGCTCGTCATCGGCTCCGAAGGCATTCTCGGCATCATCACCGAGGCGTGGATGCGGCTCCAGGACCGGCCGCGCTTTCGCGCCGGCTCGTCGGTCGCGTTTTCCGACCTCTTCGCGGCGATGCGGGCGCTGCGCCTCGTCTCGCAGAGCGGGCTCTTTCCCGCCAACTGCCGCGTGCTCGATCCGGCCGAGGCCTACAACACCGGCGCCGGCGACGGCCGCGCGGCGATCATGGTGCTGGCGTTCGAATCGGCCGATCACGCCGTCGATGGCGCGATGAAGCGTGCGCTCGAAATCTGCGCCGGCGAGGGCGGCAAGGCCGAGGCGCCCGACGCCGCCGACGCGCATCTCGCGGGCGCGGCCGGGCGCTGGCGCAACGCCTTCATCCGCATGCCCTATGGGCGCGAGGTCACGGTCGGGCTCGCCGTCATCAACGACACGTTCGAGACCGCGATCACCTGGGACCGGTTCGAATCGTTCCACGACATGGTGAAAGTGGCGGCGCTCGACGCGATCGCGCGTGCGACCGGGCGGGCGGGGCAGGTGACGTGCCGCATCACGCACGTCTATCCCGACGGCCCGGCGCCTTACTTCACCTTCCACGGTCTCGGCCGCCACGGCGAACTGTTGGCGCAATGGCAAGAGGTGAAGCGCGCCGCATCCGACGCGCTCATCGCGGCGGGCGGCACCATCACGCATCATCACGCGGTCGGACGCCAGCACCGCCCGTGGTACGACCGCGAGCGGCCGCCGCTTTTCGCCGCCGCCTTGAAAGCCGCCAAGCACGCGCTCGACCCGCAGGGCCTGCTCAATCCCGGCGTGCTGCTCGACCCGCAGCCCTAATCGCGCTCGTCGAGCAGCCAGCCGAACATCAGCATGGCTGCACCGCCGCCGATCAGCTCGGCGGCGATGAAGGCCGGCGCGTGGCCCGGCTCGATGCCGGCGAACGTGTTGGTGAGCGAGCGCGCGATCGTGACCGCCGGATTCGCGAACGAGGTCGAGGACGTGAACCAATAGGCGCCGGTGATATACGCCGCG
>Ga0335078_10008414_pt1 | contig 15340 bp, 17 predicted proteins | sample Lox_Sample_32_FD_206711 | JGI IMG/M metagenome (GOLD analysis project Ga0335078, IMG submission 206711) | Soil microbial communities from Loxahatchee National Wildlife Refuge, Florida, United States - Lox_Sample_3.2 | ecosystem: Environmental > Terrestrial > Soil > Wetlands | place: USA... | reverse complement strand
TTGAGGTCCAGGCCCAGGTGAATGTTTCTTTGCATGGCAGCCAGCAGGCCACCAGACCAGTTCTGCGGCGGACCGATGATGCCGAAGACAAAGACCACCAGGGTGGCCACGATCACGATAAGCTTCCAGCCCAAATTCTTGTTCATAACAATTTCATAACTATGATTTTGTGCTACTTGCTCGTCTTGCTGAGTTCATCTCCCGCAGTCACTGAAGAAACCGAGGCACGACTGACTTCAATGCGTAAGTTGTCCGGCGGCACTCGCAAATGGATGTAGTCATCCTTGAGCGCGACGATGGTTCCGTGAAGCCCGCCGCTGGTTACCACCTTGTCTCCCGTTTTGAGCTCGCTGAGCATTTGCTGCCACTTCTTCTGCCGCCGCTGCTGGGGCAAAATCAGGAGAAAGTAGAAAATGGCGAAAATGAAGATCAGCGGGGCGAATCCCAGCCACCCCATCGACCCAGAACCGATCTGTATTGCAAATAGATGCTGAACGTTCATCTGGATTAGAAAACTGCCCGATGGAAAATCCGGGCGCCTAACGGCGCACTATCCCTTTCTAAATTGACTGCTGGAGTTCTCGCGTTACCCTGGGCGGAGATTCCCTCAGCTTTGGACTTGAACAGGGGTTGCCGAGCTATGGTTTCGCTCGAGACCAGACTACAGAGTGAAAGCGGGCCCCTCTCCCAAGTCAAATAGAATGACGCACCGCCCGCATAGTGTCAAGATAGAAGCTCAAGTTGTGGACGGTATTCAAAACCTGCGCCAAAACCTCATTGGATGCATACAAATGGCGCAAGTAGGCCCGCGAATAGCGAGCGCACACCCGGCAGCCGCAGTTGGGATCGAGTGGGCCCTCATCTCCGGCGTACCGCGCCTGTTTGATCGAGACTTTTCCCTCCGAGGTAAACAATAATCCGTGGCGCGCGGCCCGCGTCGGCAGGACGCAATCCATCATGTCGATTCCCATCCTGGCGTACTCGACAATTTCCTCCGGCGTTCCCACACCCATGAGATAGCGGGGCTTATCCACCGGCAGATGAGCGACCGTGGATTCGACGACCTCGCGCGTACGCGCCCGCGGCTCACCCACGCTGAGCCCGCCAACAGCATATCCGGGGAAGTCGATCTCAATCGTCCGTTCCGCAGATTCTCTTCTTAATGCAGTATCCATCCCGCCCTGCACGATGCCGAAGAGAGCCTGCGTCTGTGTTTCGCGGGCGCCCCCACCCGCGTTAACGGCAAGCTCGCGTTCGCCGGGACGGCCGAGGGCGGCCGTCCCGAGGTGGTTCGTCGCCCAGGGAACCTCGTGCTTATGCGCCTCAAAATATTTCTTGCTTCGCTCCGCCCAGCGCAGCGTCAGCTCCATTGAGGCACGCATTCGTGTTTGGTCTGCCGGGTATTCGGTGCACTCATCGAACGCCATGATGATGTCAGCGCCCAGGCCGATCTGTATGTCCATCGCGCTCTCGGGGCTGAAAAAGTGGGAGGAGCCGTCCAAGTGAGAACGAAACGTCACGCCCTCTTCGGTAACTTTTCGGAGCTCGTTCAGACTGAAAACCTGAAAGCCGCCGGAATCGCTCAGAATGGCGCGCGGCCAGGACATAAACCGGTGCAATCCTCCCAGCTTCCGGACCTGCGCGACCCCGGGCCGCAAATAAAGGTGATAAGTGTTTCCCAGCAGAATCTGCACGCCGAGATCTTCGAGAATGTCCTGGGAAACGCCTTTCACCGACGCGAGCGTTCCCACCGGCATGAAGACCGGGGTTTCGACTTCCCCATGTGGAGTAAGAAGACGACCTCGGCGCGCCGCGCCGGACCGGGCCTCAATCTTGAACTGAAGGGACATTGCGGAATTGTATCGTGTGCGTGTAGAGGGGATATTCCTGTCCGCTGGTCTTGCCTCATCGGATTTCGAGGTGACGAACCTCTGCCCGTACCTCGCGTCCTTCGACGAACAACCATCCCACACTGACCGGCAGCCGGAATCTCCGCGGCCCGGCGCTTCCCGGATTGAAGTAAAGCACGCCGTTCTTTTTCTCCTGCGCCGGCACGTGGCTGTGGCCGTAAACGACCGCTGCGAATCCGGCAGCTTCTGGTTTGAGATCGAGTTCCTGCAGATTGTGAAGGACGTAAATCGAAACGCGTCCGGCTTCGAGCACGTTGGTCGCGGGAATTTTTCGTGCCCAGCTTTCGCGATCCACATTGCCGCGAACCGCAGTGACCGGCGCAAGCTCGGCCAATTTGGCAAGAATCGTGGGATCGCCAATGTCCCCGGCGTGGATGATTTGCTCGGACCCTTTGAGAGCAGCCAGCGCTTCGGGACGAAGCAGGCCGTGCGTATCGGAAATGACGCCGACTTTCATAGGGCTTACCACAGAGGACACAGAGGTGCCGCAGAGAAAATCCAACTCTGTGGTTAGCTTTTTCTCTTCAGCAGCACCACCGCATGCGCGATGGCAGCGTGATCCGTGCCCATGCCCTCCGGGGTCTTAGCTTTGAGCCCGACGCAATCGCCGGAAATCCCGAGGAGCTTCGCGACACTCTGACGAATAGCAGCCGTATGCGGGCCAATCTTAGGCGCGGCCAGAATCAAGGTCGAATCGATATTCACCAAGGCATAGCCGGCGGCCCGTACCCGCTTCAAAGCCTCGCGCAGGAAAACCGCGGAGTCCGCGCCTTTCCACTGCGGATCCGACGGCGGAAAGAGCGACCCGATGTCGGGAGCCGCGATCCCTCCAAGCAGGGCATCTGTGAGCGCGTGCAGGAGCACGTCGCCATCGGAGTGTCCGCCGAGCCCCTCGGGATGAGGCAACGTCACCCCGCCGATTTTGAGAGGAATTCCGCTCTGGAATTCGTGCGAGTCCCAGCCGTAACCGATGCGAATCGTCGGCTTGGCAGTGGGTCGTTGTTTCTTTTTTGCCATCAGAGTAGATCTGCGTTAATCAGCGGTCTAAGCAGATGCCTTCCAATAAAACTCGGCGAGCTGCATATCCGCCGGCGTGGTGATCTTGATGTTGCGCGGCGATCCCATCACCACCGCGACCGGATGTCCGCCGCGTTCGACCAGCGAGGCTTCGTCTGTTCCCACGAAGCCGTCAGCCGCAGCCGCGTCAAAAGCGGCTTTGATCACCTCGTAACGGAAGCCTTGCGGAGTTTGCGCCAGCACTACCCGCTCGCGCGGCAGGGTCGCGGTAATCAACGCGCCTTCGGAAGTGCGCTCCACCTGTTTGACGGTGTCGACCGCTGGTAGCCCGGCGATGGCGGCGCCATATTTCTCCGCCGCCCGGATCACGTCTTGAATGATCTCTTCGGTCACGAACGGCCGCACCGCGTCGTGCACCAGCACCACGTCCGTGGGTGCTGCAGAGATCGCTGCCAGCGCGTTGGCGACCGAGTGCTGCCGGTGCTCGCCGCCCTCGACGATCTGCAGGCTTTTCCTGAGAACGTCTTGCTCTTCTTTCTTCAGGCGGACGCGAAAGCCCTCGATTTCGTTCTTGCGCAGGGCGACGACAATTTCATCCACGCGCGGGCTCGCGGCGAACTTGCGCAAGGTATGAATAAGGATGGGTACGCCGGCGAGTTCCGTAAACTGCTTCGAGGGCCCGGGGTGCTTCGCCTTGGCGCCGGGAGCAGACGTCATGCGCGTACCCAAACCTGCAGCCGGAATGATGACTACAACCTTCATCGCGGGGTGTAAGTATACGAGCGCAGCGGGAGGGTTTCAAATCGCGATCTTTATATTCTGGTCAGAAAAAGCCGAAACCCCAAAGGACACGAAGGTTCACAAGGGATTCGTTTCAGGGTGCCTCCTGTCCCTTAGTTAACGCTTTTTCGGCGGCGGCTCCCACAACTCGATGCGATTGCCGTCGGGATCCATGATCCACGCGAAGCGGCCATAGTCCTGATCTTCGCGATGGGGATCGATCTCGACGCCTTCTGCCTTCAGCGTTGCGAGCAATCCATCGAGATCATCGACGCGATAGTTGATCATGTGGCCGGCGCGGCTGGGATCGAAATATTTCGTATCCTTGGGGAAAATGGCCCACGCCGTGAAACCCTCGCTGTCGGGGTTGTCGGGGTCACGCCAGTGGAAGCCGACTCCGGATCCGTCGGCTTCGCGTTTCACGCCGAGATGTTTTTCATACCATTGATAGAGCTTCTCGGGATCATCCGACTTGAAGAACACTCCGCCGATGCCGGTGACGCGTTTCATTGCCCGCTTATAGCTGCTCTGCCGGCCGCTCAGCCATGGCCGGAGGCGGCGACTTCTTAGGTTCGGGGTTCGGCACAGCGGCGACCGCGGTGACCACGACCGCGGGCCTTGATTCGCCGCGCGGCCCGCGCTCGTCCCATTTGCCGAAGATCATCTTGCCCGCCGTGGTCTGCAGCACCGAGGTGACGGAAATGTCGATGGTCTTGCCGATCATTTTGCGGGCATTGTCGACCACCACCATGGTGCCGTCATCGAGATAAGCCACGCCCTGGTTGTATTCTTTGCCCTCTTTGAGCACGAACACCTTCATGATTTCGCCCGGCAGCACGATTGGTTTGAGCGAATTGGCCAGCTCGTTGATGTTGAGCACTTCCACGCCCTGCAGCTGCGCCACTTTGTTGAGGTTGAAATCGTTGGTGATAATTTTGCCTTCGTAGAGCTTCGCCAGTTCGATCAATTTCAGATCGACTTCGCGCACGGCGGGAAAATCGTCCTCCACGATCTGTATCTGAACCGAAGCGACTTTTTGCAGGCGCTGGAGAATATCGAGCCCGCGGCGCCCGCGATTGCGCTTCAGCGAATCGGCGGAGTCCGCCACCAATTGCAGTTCGCGCAGCACGAATTGCGGAATCACAATGGTGCCGTCGAGGAATCCGGTTTCAGCTATGTCGGCGATGCGTCCGTCGATGATGACGCTGGTGTCGAGGATCTTGTAGCTCTTCTTCGACTGCTTCTCGCCGCCGAAGATGCCGCCAAGAGCCGCCAGGTTCAGCAGGTCTCCTTTGTTCGCACCCACGATCAGGCCGACGTAGGCCATCAGCAGCATGACCAGCAGCTGCAGGAAGCTTTGTGTGTGTCCGGGCTGAACGCTGTTGCGGATGACGAGGGCAAACAGATAGGCGCCGAAGATACCGAGGATGCTGCCGATGGCCGCGCCAATCAGTCGCTTGAGGCTGACCAGACGGAGCCGCCATTCAAACACGACGATGGCGATTCCGATCAGGGCTCCAACCCCCGCATCCCGTTCCGGAGTCAGACCGAAGGGTTGAAGCTGATAGCAAGTGATCGCAACAAATAGGACAAATAAGAAGCGAACCAGTATCAAGTCCACTTATGGACCTCCCCAGGACTGCGGCACGAACAAGCGCCGAGCAAGTCCCGCACCGGCCATCTCATCTACCGAATTATTTTCGGCCGGCGATCTATGCGGCGGAGCTTATGAATGAGCGACGTTCTATGAAGCCGGGCTCCGCCCCCACCCGTAAGCAGGCAGGCGACTGCAAATATCCAGCATGAAGTATATACCCGCTCTGCAACCGGTTCGATTACGGGGGTCACGCGTGGCTGTGATTGTTGGGCGGGTCCCTGCTTCCATCACGGCACTGGTAGACTTTTTCTTATGAGAGCAATTGTGGTGAGTCGATTCGGCGGACCGGAGGTGCTCGAACTGCGGGACGTTCCCCCGCCCAGGTTGGGCGCCGGACAGGAAATGGTCCGCGTCGAGGCGGGAGGTCTGAATTTTGCCGACATCCTTACTGCCCGCGCGGGCTATCACGGAACTCCGCCCCCACCCCTGATTGCGGGACGGGAATTCTGCGGCATTCGCGAGAAAGACGGGCGGCGGGTGATGGGATACACACAGTGGGGCGCATTCGCCGAAAGCGTCGCCGCGCGCACCCAGTTGCTTTGGCCGGTTCCGGAAAGCTGGAGTGCCAGCGAGGGAGCCGCGTTCCCGGTGAACTATTTCACTGCCTACTTCGCGTATTGGAAGGCGGGCTTGTTGGAGACGTCGCTGTCGCAGCGGCGAGTGTTGATCCATGGTGTTGCTGGCGGCGTCGGTACTGCGGCGGTGCAGATCGGCAAGTTGCTGGGAATCGAAACGTACGGGACATCTTCTGCGGAAGAAAAATTGGCGCGGGTAAAAGAGCTGGGCTTGCAGCATGGCATCAATTACAAGCAGCGCGACTACGAAGACGCAATCGAGGAACTGACCCACGGAGAAGGTGTCGATGCCGTATTTGAGATGTTGGGAGGCGAGCACGTCAACAAGAGCGTACGCTGCCTGCGGGAATTTGGACGCGTGATCATCTATGGAAGCGCGACCGGAGAAAGAGCGGAACTGGATACGCGCCTGCTGTACCCGAAGGGCACGAGCGCGCACGGTTTGTGGCTGACGTATCTCTGCAATCATCGCGAGCTCATGGACGCGGCGTGGAATCGTCTGTCAGCGTGGACTGCGCAAGGACACTTGCGACCAGTGATCGGGCACGTGTTTCCTGCGGAACGAGTCTCCGAGGCTTATGGGCTGCTCGCGGCGGGAAAGAATTTCGGGAAAGTAGGTTTGAATCTCACCTGGCATCAGTAACCACGTTCATTTCCGAACAGCACAATCCATCACCGAACACAGCGCTCGTCGCAGGCTGCCCTCGGGCATTTGTCGTCAACGCCTTCGCAGGCTGTGAATGGCAGAGCACGTGCGAAAGTCGAGCGGCGCTCTTATATGTGGTTCAACAAAACATCTCGCCTCTGTATGCGGATTGGGAAACTCACAAGCTGCTAACGCCCGCAAAAGCGCGCCGTCCAATGAGGTGAGTGCGCTCTTAGGAAGTGGCAGGAACTTTTCAAGCTCTGGCAACGTATCTTGTCGCGGTGGGTGAGTGCCGGGCGATCCGGCTCTCGAAAAAAATTCAGGGGTTGAGGGACTGGCTCACACTCGGTTTGGCGGCCCAGGTGAGTGCAGCCCCTGCAGCAGAGAGCACCAGGTCTTGCGACCCCGCGCTTTCTCCTTAACCCCGCGGCAGCATTGTAGGACTTTCGCGGAAAAACGCAAGTTTTTTGCGAAAGCGAGTCCAAGCCGCCCAGAAGCGTTTCCCGACGCTTATTCGGGAGAGAAAAAGGAGCTTTATGAAAACACGAAATATTTCCAAGGGCTTGCTGCTGGGACTGACGATGCTGCTGGCCACAAGTCTGTTTGCCTCGAGCGATCCCAACAAGGGTAGTCTGCAGACCCTGAGTGCGGTTACGGTCAACGGCACCAGTCTCCCCGCCGGTGATTATTCGGTAAAGTGGGAAGGCACGGGTTCGAACGTGCAGATGAATATTCTCAAGGGCAAGAAGGTTGTGCTCACCGCCCCGGCGCATATCGTGGAGTTGAGTACTCCGGCAGCCTTGGATTCGGCCGTCATCACCAGTGACAACGGCAACCGGGTGCTCTCGCAGGTTCGTTTCAGCGGAAAAAAGTTCGCTCTGGAAGTCGGTCAGGATTCCGGCAGCGGCTCATCCGCGGGCGGCGGGTCGAGATAAGCTCGAAAAGCACAAGAAAAAGGGGAGCACGAAGCTCCCCTTTTTCTTTTATTCGCTATCCAAGCCTACTTTGTCTGAGCTTCCAGTTCGGCGTTGATGTTGACGCTTCCGCCGCTGGCTTTGAACTTTCTCTCCCAGGTCTTGAAGCCGGACTTGCTGATGGTGAGAGTGTGATCGCCCGGAGCGACATCGATCTGCGATGGTGTGTTGCCCACGAAGCTGCCGTCCAGGCTGATGTCGGCGTTCGCGGGATTGGACGAAACGCTGATCTTGTTGGCTGCCGGCGAATCGCTGATCTTATCCGCCACTGCTACCAGCGCGGGCTTGGTCGCGGGTGCCGGGACCGCGCGGGCCGACCGGCTCGGCCAGTCTTTCTCAATCGCTTCGCACGCGTCCTTCACCGAATTGCCCAACGACCGGGTCGAATGACTCACAATGGCATCGCCATCCCCGTTGAACACAGCGACTTTGTTGTCGTGCGCCAGAATGCTCTTGCCGCCCTCGTGGTCGAGCACGACCACGTAATCGGCTTTGTCCTGTTTGTTGTTCACGACGACTTGCGGGCAGCGGTCGCCGAAGGTCTTGATGATTTCCGCAGTTTGCGGACGCGCGCCGCCCTTGGTGCGGCTGGCAAAACCATCACTCGACCCGCCGCTGGCGCTGGAGACTTCCCAGGACTGGCTGTCGGTGATGAACACGCGAGCTTTGCCATCGCTTTGTGCTGCCGCGGGAAGTACGAGGAACGAAATCGTCAGCAAACCGAGAATGCGTCGCATTCAGTCCTCCGGGAAATCAGAGCTTAGGGGATCGCACATTCTTGCATTCGCCGGAAGCAGCGGGATAGTTACGGTGGTCCTTGGCCGGAAGGAGGGATACTTCATTTGTCATTCCGAGCGAAGCGAGGAATCTGATTCTTCTCCGGGCAAACAGCAGATTCCTCGGCGCTACGCTTCTCGGAATGACAAGGCTAACTAGTATTTTGGGATCTTCGGGTCCACGCGATCCGACCATGCCGCAATTCCGCCGGTCAGGTTGTGGACTTTCTTGAATCCCGCCTGGCGCAGGAATTCGACTGCTTTGGCGCTGCGCCCGCCCATCTTGCAGTGAGCCACGATTTCGCGGCTGGAGTCGAGTTCGCTCACCCGCTTGGGCAGATCGCCGAGGGGAATAAGATATCCGCCGATATTGCAAATCTGGTATTCGTGGGGCTCACGCACGTCGAGAACGAAAATATCGTCGCCCGCATCCAATCGCCGCTTCAGCTCTTCCACCTGCATCTCAGGAACCTTGGCTTCCACCGGCTTCTCCTCACCGCGAATTCCGCAAAACTGCTCGTAGTCTATCAGCTTGGTGATGATCCGATGCTGGCCGCAGGCCGGGCAATCGGGATGCTTGCGCAGCTTGAGCTCGCGGAATTTCATGCCCAGCGCGTCGATCAGCAACAGGCGCCCGATCAGCGGGTCGCCCTGGCCGATGATCAGCTTGATGACTTCCGTCGCCTGGATCACGCCCACCAGTCCGGGCAGAATGCCAAGCACGCCGCCTTCGGCGCAGGAGGGAACCAGTCCCGGCGGGGGTGGCTCGGGATACAAGCAGCGATAGCACGGACCTTGTTCCGTGGCGAACACGCTGGCTTGGCCTTCGAAACGAAAGATCGAGCCATAGACGTTCGGTTTGCCGGTAAGCACGCAGGCGTCGTTCACCAGGTAGCGCGTGGGAAAGTTGTCGGTGCCGTCGGCGACGATGTCGAATTCGCGAAACAATTCGAGAGCGTTCTCGCTGCTCAGCCGGGTCTCAAATTTGCGTATATTCAGAAACGGATTGATGGCCTTCAGCTTTTCCGCCGCTGAATCGAGCTTCTTGCGGCCGACGTCGGCGGTAGTGTGAATGATCTGCCGCTGCAGGTTGGTGTAATCGACTACATCGAAATCAACGATGCCCAACGTGCCCACGCCGGCTGCGCCCAGGTAAAGCGCCAGCGGCGAGCCCAAACCTCCCGCGCCGATGCACAGCACCTTCGCCGCCTTCAGCTTTTGCTGACCCTCCATGCCGACTTCGGGCATGATCAGGTGGCGTGAATAGCGCAGGATCTCGTCGTTCGTCAGGACGTTCCCGGCGGTCTCTGGTTTGGGTTGGGTGATGGTAGCCATAATAACCTCAGTTCAGGTTGGATTGTGGGAAACGCGAATCGAATGTCAGCGACAACAACAGCGGCAGGCGAGCATGGGAGCGGCGAGTCGGATCATGGGATCAGCGCCCCCGGCTATCGAAGGCACAATCGAAATATTATCACCATCCTTCACCGCCGTGGCTTCTCTCTGCAGGTAGCGAACGTCCTCGTCGTTGAGATAAACATTCACGAAGGCGCGAAGCTTGCCGTCGTCGGTGTAAAGATGCCGGCGCAGCTCGGGGTGCTGGGAAACCAAGCCAGACAGGGCGTCTCCGACGCTTCCGGCCTGGACATCCACTGTGGGCTGTTTGCCGGCGTACTGGCGCAAGGGGGTAGGGATATGGATCTTGGTCATAAAATTCGTCTCCTAGATGATGCCCCAGCCACCGGCAAAGATTCAACCTCTCGAACCGGCAGCGACCACGTGGCGACAGCAGCCCTCGGCTGCCGGGCGGAGCAAAGCTCCGCAGTTTAGTGGGCCCTGAGTCTGTCGAGCTGCGCTCGACCGGACAGCCGTAGGCGGCTGTCCCCACGTGGACTTGCTAGCTCACTTCGATACTCTCGTCTTCAAGCTTCTTATCGTTCTCGTCGCTGCCAGTCAGCTCGAAGGAATTGGTCATCGCCGCTTTGCCTTTTTCCACGCTGGTGATGATGTAGGAGCAGCCGAACCAGTGCGCCTCGGCAAAATCGGTTTGCGACCAGCGTGCGGGATGATCGGGATGAGAATGATAGAAACCGACGATGTCCTCGCCGCGCTCGCGTCCCTCCCGTTGAATGCGGATCAGCTCTTTGGGATCGATGTGATAGCGGTTGTGCGGCGAATCGCTGCGCGTGTTGCCGCAGCGGGCGATGGATGTGACGATGCGCGCGTCACCCTCCATCTGCCCCAGCAGGACGCCGCAGCATTCGTTGGGAAAAGTTTCCTCGCCGTGGCGGCGGAGTGAATCAAGTTCAGTCTTACGGATTTTCAGCATGAGGGCTTTTGGCCGTTAGCTATTGGCTCTTAGCTAAAAGCCAAGAGCTAATAGCTTCTTACCCTTCCTCCCAGAATCGCTCACTCAAATATTTGTCACCGGAGTCGCAGAGAATGGTCACAAACACGGCACGTTCGTGCTCTTTGAGCTGCCGGGCCAGCTGCAGGCAACCGACGACCGCGGCGGCGGCGGAAATTCCCACCAGCATCCCTTCTTCCCGCGCCATGCGCTTGGCCATCGCGTAAGCATCTTCGGTGGCGATTCCCAGATCGGCGTCGGCGCGCGACGGGTCGTAAATCTTAGGCACGATGGCCGACGCCATGTGCTTGGCGCCTTCGATTCCGTGAAATGGAGAATCGGGCTGTAGCGAAATGCAGCGCACGCGCGGATTCAGTTCTTTCAAGCGTCGCGATGTGCCCATGAAGGTTCCACTGGTTCCCAACATGGAAACGAAATGAGTAATACGTCCTTCCGTCTGTTGCCAGATTTCGTTGGCTGTGCCATGGTAGTGAGCCAGCCAGTTGGCGTCATTGGAGTACTGGTCGGCGTAGAAATACTGGTCGGGATGTTTCGCGGCGAGTTCGCGAGCCAGGCGGATGGCGCCGTCGGAGCCGTCGGACGGATCGGTGTAGATGATCTCTGCGCTGTAAGCTTGCAGGATGCGTTTGCGTTCGATGGAGACGTTTTCCGGCATGCATAGCGTGACGGGAAAACCCAGCGCGGCGCCGATCATGGCGTAGGCGATGCCGGTGTTTCCGCTGGTGGAATCGAGCAGAGTCTTGCCGGGAGAGAGCTGACCGCTGGCCCGAGCCTGGAAGACGATGTTGGCGGCGGCGCGGTCTTTGACTGATCCTCCAGGATTGAGCCACTCCGCCTTGCCGAGAATCTCGCAATTCGGCAGGTCTTTCGCCACCCGCGCGAGTCGCAGCAACGGCGTATTGCCGATACGATCCAGAGTGGACTGACCAAGACTGGCTGGCGCTGGCTGAGAGCGGCCCTTGGCGGCGGGCGTAGCACTCCCACCGGACGCATATGCAGCAAAACGAGAGACTTCTGCGGTTTTGTTGGAAAAAGGTTGCATAGACTTCCGGGTCCACATCATGACCGACGTAACCGGTGCAGCTATCGAAAGCGCCGACGAACTGTCGCTGCTTAGATTATAAGAGATGCTGTCTGGTTCCACAGAAGATAAGGACTCGTTTCACTGGATTCCGCATCTAACCTTTACCAGGAACAAAGGACGAAATGGCTACGAAAGTCGAAGAGCGTACGTACGAAGATGCTTTGAGTTGGTTGCGCGATCATGGTTTCGACCTGATCGAGGCTCCCGGCACGCAGGGACGCGTGTTCCTGAAGAAATACAATTGCTCGGCCGCCATTCAGAAGAACGGCGCCGACGGAGTGAAACTGTTTGCCTACCCTGGGTACCTGATCGGCGGCGAGATATCGAAGCTGGTCAACAAGGGATACCAGCAGTTCTTGAAGACCGCTCGCACCGAGGTCCCCGCCACTGCGGACCACCTGAAAGCCCTGCAGCAGTTCACCGAGGAGTTGAAAGAAGGTTTGGGCCTGCCCACCCTGTACAACGAATCGCTGGGAACGGTGAGCGAGGCTTACCACTATGATCGGGTTGAGAATCGCGATAAGCCGGCCGCGGAACGGCCGAAACGTCCCTGGGAACGGGCCGGCGTAGCGGCGGCGGCCGCAGCCAAAAAGAGTCGCGCTTAATTTCCCGCTTGCCCACTTGCAACCTGCGTCTAACCCCTTGCGTGACATGGCCGTCTGGCGCTCTTACCCCGGCTGAGCCGCTGCGCCCCATTTCCGGCAGAAGTTCAATGTCCACATGAGATTTCGTAATGCGACCTGCCTGAAAGGCTCGCCCCGCGACGATGTATAGTGGTGCGATAGATTGATCGTCAACTTTGGGGCGGAGGACAAGCCTACATGACCGACACGGGCGCACATGCGTCCATTGGGACGGCGCTTGTGGTTTCGGGCGACGCGGGCGCTGTCGCCCAGGTACGCGAATCCCTGCACCAAATGGCGATGTCTGCCGAAGTCTGTGGAGAAGTGTCGGCGGCTCTCCGCTTGCTAGCGCGGCATAAGTTCGAGGTGGTGCTGGTCGACCTCGGCCTGGCCGACTCGGCCACCAAAGTCTTCGATCAGATTCGAATTTCCTCCGCCAACCGTACGGCGGTTACCTTCGCCCTTAGCAGCAACAAGGAAGAGGCGGGACTAGCTTACAAGTCGGGATCGAACTTCGTTTTGCAGCGGCCGCTGAATGCGGATGCGCTCGCCCAGGCATTCAAGGCCGCGTACGGATTGATTGTGCGCGAAAAGCGCAGGTATTTCCGCTATCCCGTCGTGGTTCCCGCCGTGATTCAGCCCGAGGGCGCGGCCCAGCTAGCCGGCGAAACCGTGAATGTCAGCGAGCAGGGTGTCGCCCTGCGTCTTCCGGTTCCGTTGGCGGTGGGATCCGAAGGCAAGGTGCAGTTTACCCTTCCGGATTTTCAATCTCCCATTGCCGCCGGCTCGCGGGTGTGTTGGAGCAACCAGAACGGGCAGGCCGGCTTGTGTTTCTTTTCGCTGGCACCGGAGGATCAGTCGGAGTTGCAGCACTGGCTTTCCCGCCGCCTGGAGCAGCAGCTTCCGGAATCGGTCGCCGAGAAATTCCGCCAGTCCGGCGGCCGCTAAGCCCGCGCATCCTCCCGCTGGTCATCCCGAGCAAAGCGAAGAATCAATGCGTTCGAGCAATTGCGCGGCGCAGAATTATTGGCTACTCTACTCCCAAGGCTTTGGGGCTCCATTCGTAAGTCAAGATCCGTTCGCACAATTCCTCAAGGAGGCAATCGGTATGAGCTGCCGAACTTCCGTCGTGTTTTCGCTTTTGCTGTGTCTGCCTGCTTTCGCCCAGGATCACTCCATGCATGCCCAGGCGCGGCCGGTCACGCTGGTGTCCGGGTTGGGAAATTTGCATCATCCCGTCTCCACCAAGAATGCGGAAGCGCAGAAATTCTTCGATCAGGGACTGCGTTTCATTTACGCCTTCAACCACGACGAGGCAGCCCGCTCGTTTCAGCACGCGGGCGAGCTGGATCCGAAGCTGGCAATGGCTTTTTGGGGAGTCGCCGAGGCCGTTGGTCCCAACTACAACGACCCGGCCAGCGACGAGCGTTTCAAGCAGGCGCACGAGGCTATTCAGAAGGCGGTCGATCTATCCGCCGGTGCTTCCGCCAGCGAGCAGGCCTACATCCAGGCGATGGCCAAACGCTTCCCCGGCGATCCGGCGGCCGATCGCAAGCAGGCCGCCGAGGATTACAACAATGCCATGCGCGAGGTGGCGAAAAAATATCCTGACGACCTCGATGCAGCCACACTCTTTGCCGAATCCGGCATGAATCTCCATCCCTGGGGGCTGTGGCATCAGGATGGAACTCCCGAGGCGGGAACCGAGGAGATTGTCGCGACCCTCGAGTCGGTGATTCGCCGCGACCCCAATCACCTGGGCGCCATTCACTATTACATCCACGCGGTCGAGGCGTCGCCGAATCCGGAGCGCGCTTTGGCAGGCGCCAACCGGCTGGCGGGTCTGGCTCCGGGCGCTGGACACATCGTGCATATGCCCGCGCATGTTTACATCCGCACCGGCGACTACGCCGCGGCGGTGAAGACCAACGAAGAAGCTGCGGCCGTCGATCGCGCCTACATCAAGGCCACCGGGGTGCAAGGTATTTACCCCATGATGTACTACAGCCACAACCTGCATTTTATTGCCATGTGTTCTGCCATGGACGGAAACTATCCGGAAGCCAGGAAGAATGCAGAAATGCTGGCGGCGCACGTGGGGCCGCATGTGAAGGAAATGCCGCCGCTCGAAGGATTCATGACCATCCCCATGGCGGTGGAGATTCGCTTCCACAAGTGGGATCAGATTCTGGCCATGCCAAAGCCCGATCCCGAGTTGAAAACAGCGACGGTCTTTTGGCATTTCGGTCGCGGCCTGGCGTTGGCCGGCACCGGGAAAACCTCCCAGGCGGAAGCGGAATATAAGATTGTGGTTCAGGCCGAACACGACACCCCACCCGACGTCGTCTTCAATATGCCGATCAATAACAAGGCCAAAGACATCATGAAGATTGCCGAGAATGTACTCGGAGCGCAGATCGCTTTGGCCAACAAAGACAATGCCGGAGCCATTGCCATGCTCCGCGACGCAGTCGCGATTCAGGACACGCTGAAATATGGCGAGCCACCGGATTGGTTTTTCCCAGTCCGCGAGCCGCTGGGCGGGGCGCTACTCATCAGCGGCGACGCCTCCGGAGCGGAGAAAGTGTTCCGCGACGACCTCGACCGCAATCCGCGGAATCCGCGGTCGTTGTTTGGATTGCGCGAAGCGCTGAAGGCTCAGGGGCGCGACTATGATGCGGGCTTTGTGCAGGAGCAATTCCGCAGTTCCTGGAAAGGCGGAGCGGACCTGAAAGTCGAAGACCTGGTCTAAATTAAAAAGGTCTGCGCCAGCCTGGTCATTCCGTGCGAAGCGAGGAATCTGCTTTTTCTTCGTGGCGAGCAGACCGCGGATTCCGCGTCGCTGCGCTTTTTGGAATGACGATCACAATTCTTACAATCTTGGCCGCAGACGCGTGGCCGCGTTGGGCAGGATGCACGCCTGGGAAGCG
>Ga0335078_10008413_pt1 | contig 15340 bp, 13 predicted proteins | sample Lox_Sample_32_FD_206711 | JGI IMG/M metagenome (GOLD analysis project Ga0335078, IMG submission 206711) | Soil microbial communities from Loxahatchee National Wildlife Refuge, Florida, United States - Lox_Sample_3.2 | ecosystem: Environmental > Terrestrial > Soil > Wetlands | place: USA... | reverse complement strand
GCAGATCATCAAGGCCCACGCCCGCAACCTGTTCCTCGAGGGCGGCCCGCTCTCGGCCGGCCAGCGCTATCACTTTGTCGCCGGCTGGCTGCCGTGGGTCGCCGACGGCGTCAACCTGCTGTTCAACATCGCAGCCCTCGGCTGGTCCGCCGCGATGGTGTGGGCGCCGGGGCGTGTGGACGCGCCGCTGGTCATGTATTCGGTGCTGCCGCTGTCGCTGTTCACCTTCAAGATCGCGAAGCTGTCCCACCTGTACCGCGTGCGGGTCGGCGCCAATCTGCGCCAGACGGCTGCCGCGGCGGTCGCAGGACTCGCGCTCACCCACACCATCGGCACGGCGGCCGTGAAGGGGCTGGTCACCCGCAGCGAGCCGTTCTTCCGCACGCCAAAACGCCGCGCGACCTCCGGACTCCTGCACGCGCTCGCCGCGGCGCGTGAGGAGACGCTGATGATGAGCGGGCTGCTGCTGTCGGCCTGGGCCGTGTCGTACACCGCGCTGCCGCAGAACATGGGACCGGATCATTTCGCGTGGATCGTCGTGCTCCTCATCCAGTCGGTGCCGTACGCCTCCTCGCTGCTGGTCTCCCTGGTGAGCGCCTTCCCGCTGCCGGCGCGCCTGCTCGGCACCAGCTACCGCACGATCGCCGGCACCGGCCGGGCACAGACGGGTCCCGCGGCCTGAAGTCGTGCAAGAGCGCCGGCTCCAGGCGATCGGGACGATGATCGCCGCGGTCGCGGTGTTCTCCTTCATGGACGGCATCCTCAAGTTCCTGTCCATGCACTACCCGCCGATGCAGGTCGCGACGCTGCGCGGCGCCACCTCGCTCCCCTTCACGCTCGCGCCGGTGCTGCTCGCCGGGCGCGTGCGCGACCTCGTTCCGCGACGCTGGCCGATGCACCTGCTGCGCGGCTGCCTGAGCGTGGTGGTGATCGGCGGCTTCATCCTCGCCGTGCGCTCGCTGTCGCTCGCCAATGCCTATTCGGTGTTCCTGTCCGCGCCGCTGCTCATAGCCGCGCTCTCGGTGCCGCTGCTGAAGGAGCGGCTCGACTGGCGCAACTGGCTGGCGATCCTGGTCGGCCTCGGGGGCGTGCTCATCATGCTGCGGCCGACGGGCCCGGGACTGGCGAGCTTCGGCGCCCTCGCAGCCCTCGTCGGGGCGATCGCCTATGCCGTGAGCGGCATCACGGTCCGGGTGCTCACCCGCAGCGATACCACGGTGAGCGTCGTTTTCTGGACCATCAGCCTGATGACGCTCTTCTCCGGCCTGGCCGCGGCTCCGGGGTGGGTCGGGATCGAGCCGGGGCACTGGAAGTGGCTGCTGGCGCTCGGGATCCTGGCGGCGACGGGCCAGTACCTGCTCACCGAGGCGTTTCGCTCGGCGCCGCCCTCGATCGTCTCGCCGTTCGAGTACACGGCGCTCCTCTGGGGCGTGGGGATCGACCGTGTGGTATGGCAGGTGCTGCCCTCGGCGCGGGTGATCCTGGGTGGCGGCATCGTCATAGCAAGCGGCCTGTTCCTCATCTGGCGCGAGCGCGCCGCAGTGCCGCACCCGCCGCCGCAGGAGTCATGGCAGTGACAAGCGCGGCGAGGCAGAATGCACCGATCCTCGATGAGCGCTGTACGCCGCGGGCGTGAGGCGCGGCGTCGACGGCGCGCGCTTCGGCCGCCTGGCAAAGGTCGTTTGCTAACAAGAGGGAACAGTCCATGAGCAATGCCGATATCCGGGGACGCTTCGTCTGGCACGAGTTGTTGACGACTGATACGGCCGCCGCCGCCGCTTTCTATCCCAAGGTCCTCCCCTGGCGGACCCAGCCCTCGAGCATGCCGGGATACACACTGTGGATGGCGGGCGATGCTCAGGTCGGCGGGCTCATGGCGCTGCCTGCGGACGCGGCGGGCACGCCGCCCCACTGGCTGATCTATATCGGCACGCCGAACGTGGATGCGACCGCCGAGCACGCGCAGCGCCTCGGCGCGCGCGTGGTGAAGCCGCCGGCGGACATCCCGAACGTCGGCCGCTTCGCCGTGCTCGCCGATCCGCAGGGCGCGACCTTCGCGCTCTACACCCCCGGCCCGACCGGCGGCGGAACGCCGGCGCCGGGAGCGGGAGTGTTCTCGTGGCACGAGCTCGCGACCACCGACGTCGCCGCGGCGCTGCGCTTCTACGGCGAGCTGTTCGGCTGGAGCAAAGGCCCCGGGCACGACATGGGACCCATGGGGATCTACCAGATCTTCGAGCGCTTCGGTGCGCAGGTCGGCGGCATCTGCAACGTGCAGGGACCGGCGACTCCGCCCTCGTGGCTCTCCTACGTGCAGGTCGCTGACTCGAGCCGCGCGGTGGGCGCTGCCAAGGCCGCGGGCGGCCGCCTGCTCCACGGACCGATGGAGGTCCCGGGCGGCAGCTGGATCGCACTGTTCATGGATCCACAGGGTGGCGCGTTCGCAGTGCATGAGCTGCCGCGCGCGGCGGCGGCGAAACCCGCCGCGCCGCCGAAGCCTGCGCCGGCACCTGCCGCGGCGAAGCCCGCAGCACCGGCGCCTGCACCGCAGCCGGCGGCGAACAAGCCGGCGGCGAAGAAGCCAGTGAAGAAGAAGGCGGCAAAGAAAAAGCCGGCAAAGAAAAAGCCGGCGAAAAAGAAATCGGCAAAGAAGGTCGCGCGTCGCAAGCCTGCCAGGAAGGCGCGGAAGGCGAACAAGCCGGCACGCAAGGCGCGTCGCCATCGCTGAGGCTCGTGAAGGTCCCCTGCCGCGAGCAGCGTCAGGGGACCTTCCTCGATTCGCGATTTACAGCCTGACGAGCGGGCGGCCGAAGTTGTCGCCGCGCATCGCGAGCTTGAGCAGCTCCGGAGCTCTGGCCAGACCTTCGACTACGTGATCCTTGGCGGCGATGCGCCCGGCGCCGTACCAGGCGATCGCCTCGCGCAGGAACTCGCCGCGGCGATGCTCGTAATCGCGCACGCGCGCGCGCAACACCTGTATGCCGTCCTTCTCGGGCAGATAGCCGGCGCGTTTCAGTGCCGCCCCCGGGTCCGTAGCGCTCAGGCTGTTCTGCACGATGCGGGCGCCCCTCGCCAGATGCCGCTCGGTGATGAGGGTCTCGAGGAGCTCCCCGCCCGTGTTGTCGAAGAACACGTCGACGCCTTGTGGCGCGAGCTGTCGCAGCCGCGCCGACAGCGGCTCGGAACGGTAGTTGATGCACGCCGAGAGCCGCGCGTGTCGCGTCACCCATTCGCACTTCTCACGTGTGCCGGCGATGCCGATGGCGCGCGCTCCCTTGAGGATGGCGATCTGCCCGGCCATGGAGCCGGCCGCGTTGGCGGCCGCCGATACCAGCAGCGTCTCGCCGGGGCGCAATCGTGCGAGGTCGAGGAGACCGAAATAGGCGGCCATGCCGGGGGCGCCGAGCACGCCGAGAGCGGTGGATGCGGGAGTCTGCCCCGGATGCACGAAGCGCGCGTTCTGTCCGTTGGACACCGCGAACTGCTGCAGCCCCGCATCCAGCACCACGACGTTGCCGACGCCGAACACGTCGTGGCGCGACTCGATGACCTCACCGACGCCGCGCGCCGGCACCAGGTCCCCCGGCGCGACGCGCCCCGCGTCGAGCTCACCGGCGGCGAGCTGAAACGGATCGAGCGCCAGCCACAGCGCGCGGCAGAGGAATGCGCCGTTGGTGACGCTGGGGCGCTCGGCCTCCAGCAGCTCGAAATCGACCGGCCTGGAGGGCGAGCGCCTGAGGCGGATCTGCAGGTTCTGCATGATGCAGTCTCGGCTCGGCTGCCCGCCAATTTACGCGCCCGCTCTGCTGACGCAAGAGGAGCGGCGATCGTGGCACTATGTGAGTCATGCCGCGAGCGACCTCACGACAGCCGCCTGCCGATGCCGAACCGCGCGTGCGGCGCGGCTACTTCGAGTGCCGTTTCGGGCAGCTGCACGTGCACAACGCGATTCCCCCGGGCGGTGGCTTCGAGGAGGGCACGGCACTCATCTGCCTCGCGGGCACCCCGGGCTCCGGGCGTGTATTCCGCCCGTTGCTCGGCCTCATCGGCCGCGACCGCTCGGTGTATGCGCCGGACCTGCCGGGATGCGGCGAGTCGGACGCACCGCCCCATGCCGTGTCCGCGGCGGACTACGCGGCAGCGATCGGCGATTTTCTCGACAGCGTGCGGCTGCGGGTCGTGGACGTGTTGGGACAGGGCGCGGGAGCGGCGCTCGCCACCGAGCTCGCGGTGACGCGTGGCGAAAAGATCCGCCGGGTGGTGCTCGTATCGGTGCCGCTCGCCGCTGCGCCGGGAGCTGCGCCTGCGGACGATCTTGCCGCCGCGGCCCGCCAGTACCCGCTGCGCGAGCGGCTGGCGCGCATCACGCAGCCGCTGCTGGTGCTGCGGCCGCGCGATGAGTCCTGGGATGCGGCCGCGGGCGTGCGCAGTGCGCTGCCGGCGGCCCGCGTCGTCGACCTGCCGGAAGCCGGGGCGGACCTCCTCGAGGCGACCCCGGCGAGGGTGGCCGAGGTGGTACGGGGGTTCCTGCGTGCCTGAAGGGGGCGGGTAACCCCCAATTTCGCGATTTCTCTCACATAATCGCGCCACCCGAGGGGGGCGGGGTCATGCAGGAGCGTAAACTTGCTCCTAATAAGAGCCTAAGGGGAGCCCTTCCCGATGGACCCGCGCCCGAGGCAACCCTCCCGGGAGTTACCCCCTCCGGGGAGTGACCTCGACAGCACCGACGAGCTTCCGGCACTCGATCCCAAGGCCTACGAGGCTGCGGCACGCGAGCGCCTGGCGGACACCTGGGTCCAGCCGGCCCTGGCGCTCCCCGAGAGCGCGGGCGATGCGCGCATCGCCGAGGATCCGCTGCAGACCGCGGTGGCGAATCTGCGCGAGGCCCAGGAGCTGCTCTCGAGCCGTGGCGCGCGCCTTGCCGAGATCGAGCGCTCCCTCGAGGAGGCGCATGCCGCGCACGCCGCCGCCGAGCGCCGCGCCGCCGCGCTCGGCGAGGAGCTCGCGCAGGCGCGCGCCGCCGCCGAGCAGCGCGAGTCACAGATCAGCACGCAGCAGACCGAGGCACGTGCCGCCATCGAGCGGCGCGCCGGCGAGCACGCCGCGGAGCTTGCCGCGGCGCGCAGCGCCGCCGAAAAGCGCGAGGCGGAGCTCAGCGAGCAGCTGGCGCAGGCGCGCGCCGCTCTCGGACAGCAGGCGGGCGAGCTCGCCGAGGAGCTCGGCCGGGTCCGGCTTGCAGCGGAGAGCCGCGACACCGAGCACGCACGGCAGCTCGCCGAGGAGAAGGCGGCCGCCGAGCAGCGCCTGACGGCTGAGCGCAGCGCCGCCGCCGAGGCGCAGCGCGGCCGCGATCTCGAGAGCCAGCAGGCACTCGCAATGCGCGAGCGCGCACACGCGGCGCTCGCCAGCGAGCTGGAGGAAATGCGTACCCGCGCCGCCAACCTGTTCGAGTCACTCACCTCCGCCGAACGGCGCCGCTCGCTGCTCGAGGGGATGTTGGCGGACCTGCAGGACGAGGCCGACGCCTACGAGACCAGCCGCGAGCGGCTGGTACGCGAGCTGGCCGGTCGCGACACCCACGCGGGAGAGCTCGAATCCGAGCTGGGTCAGCGCGCCACGCGCATCGCCGCGCTCGAGAGCCAGGTGAGCACGCTGCGCGCCACGCTCGAGCAGCGTGACGGCGAGCTGACGCGGCTGCATGCCGCGCAGACCAACGTGCATACCGCGCTCGAGGGCGCGCGCGCCGCCACCGCGGCCGCGAGCACCCGCGCCACGGAGCACGAGACGGCGCTCACCGAGACGCGTACCCGCATCGCCACTCTGGAGGCCGAGCTCGCCGCCGAGCGCAAGCGCCTCGCGGAGCGTGAGCAGGAGCTCACCAGCGTGCGCACCGACATGGAGCAGTGGGCGAGCGCGCTGCGCGCCGCGCAGCTCGAGCGCAGCGGACACCTGGCGAGCATCGCCGCCGGCGAGGCGCGCGTGCAGCAGCTGGAGGAGCGCGTGGCGGAGCAGTCGCAGACGCTGCACACGCTGCAGAGCGCCTCCGATGCCGCGATCGTCCGCACCGAGGAGCTCGAGGCCGACCTGCGCGCGGCCGAGGACGGCATCGCGCGACTCGAATCGCAGCTGCGTGCCCGCAATACGCGTGTCGCAGAGCTCGAGAAGGCGAATCAGCAGTGGCGCCACACGCTGGAAGAGGCGCGGCACACCGACACCGACACGCACCACGTGCTGCACGACGTCGACCACGCGCACTTCGATGCCGACACCAGCGGCACGCGCGAGGCGGTCCCGGACGGCGCCACGCGGCTGCTGATCCACTCCGACGGCGAGCGCGAGGTGGTGCACGTACTGGCGCGCAAGACCTCGATCGGGCGCACCCCCGACAATGACCTGCAGATCGACGCCAAATACATCAGCCGCCACCACGCGGTGATCCTCGCCGGGCCCTCGCACACCATCATCGAGGACCTGAACAGCACCAACGGCGTGCTGGTGAACGGCCGGCGCATCACGCGCCAGACGCTCAAGGACGGCGACCAGGTGATGATCGGGCGCTCCCAGTACCGCTTCGCGGTGCGCCGCACGGGCGAGAAGCGCTGACACGGCGGCACCGCCTTCGTTAAGCTCGCCTGCGTGGCGAGCCCCTACATCGAGAGGATCCTCAAGGCACGCGTCTACGACGTGGCGGTCGAGACGCCGCTCGAGGCCGCGCCGCGCCTGTCGCGCCGCCTCGGCAACCAGGTGCTGCTGAAGCGCGAGGACCTGCAGCCGGTGTTCTCCTTCAAGCTGCGCGGCGCCTACAACCGCATCGCGCACCTCGGCGAGGCCAGCGCCGCGCGCGGCGTGGTGTGCGCCTCGGCGGGCAATCACGCGCAGGGCGTGGCGCTCGCGGCGCGCCGCCGCTCGATACCCGCGGTGGTGGTGATGCCGGAGACCACGCCCCTCATCAAGGTGCAGGCAGTGGTGGACCTGGGCGCCGAGGTGCTGCTGCACGGCGACGACTACGACAGCGCGCAGGAGCGCGCGCTGGCGCTGTCGCGCGAGCGGAATCTGGTGTTCGTGCACCCCTTCGACGACCCCGACGTGATCGCCGGCCAGGGCACCATCGCGGTCGAGATCCTGCGCCAGTCGGGCGGCAAGCTGGATGCCATCTTCGTGCCGGTCGGCGGCGGCGGACTCCTGGCCGGCATCGCCGTGTACGTGAAGTACCTGTACCCCGCGGTCAGGATCATCGGTGTCGAGCCGCGCGACGCGGCGGGCATGTACGAGTCACTGCGGGCCGGACGACGCGTGACGCTCGAGCGCGTCGGCATGTTCGCCGACGGCGTGGCGGTGCGGCGCGTGGGCGAGGAGACCTTCAAGCTGTGCCGCGGCCTGGTCGATGAGATCATGCTCACCGAGACCGACGAGATCTGCGCTGCGATCCAGGACATCTTCGAGGACACGCGCTCGATCGTCGAGCCGGCCGGGGCGCTGGCGGTGGCGGGACTCAAGCAGTATGCGGCCCGCGAGGGCTGGCGCGGCAGATCCCTGGTGGCGATCAACAGCGGCGCCAACATGAACTTCGACCGGCTGCGCCACGTCGCCGAGCGCGCCGACTTCGGCGGCGAGCGCGAGGCGCTGTTTGCGGTGGTGATACCGGAGCAGCCGGGGAGCTTCCTCAACTTCTGCGAGGCGCTCGGCAGGCGCAGCGTCACCGAGTTCAACTACCGCTACGCGGGCCCGGAGAGCGCGCAGATCTTCGTCGGCCTGGCGCTCACCGGCGGACACGGCGAGAAGGACCGGGTCGCCGGAGCACTGCGTGCGGCGGGCTTCACCGTCACCGACATGACCTCCGACGAGATGGCGAAGCTGCACGTGCGCTACATGGTCGGCGGCCACGCGCGCGGCCTCGAGCACGAGCTGCTCTACCGCTTCGAGTTCCCGGAGCGCCCCGGGGCGCTGCTCAGGTTCCTGCAGGCGATCGGCGCGCGCTGGAACATCAGCCTGTTCCACTATCGCAATCACGGCTCGGATTACGGGCGTGTGCTGGCCGGCATCCAGGTGCGGCCCGCCGACCGCGCGGATTTTCTCGAGCACCTGCGCGAGCTCGATTACGCCTACGTCGAGGAGAGCGCCAACCCGGCGTACCGCATGTTCCTGTCATCGTAGGTCGCGGCTCGGCTGCTGCGCAGGGCGCCAAAGTCGCGTGTTTGGCGCCCGGCAACGAAGCTGATGTCCGAAAAAATCGCCGCCGGCGATCTTTTCCAATTTAACCAGGCTGGCGGCACTCGATGAGCCACTCGCGCCAGATGGCGAGCAGCACCGCGAGGATCACGGGGCCCACGAACAGGCCCACCAGCCCGAAGGCGGCGAGCCCGCCGAGCACGCCGAACAGCACCACCAGGAACGGAATCTGCGCCTCGCGGCTGATGAGGAACGGCCGCACCATGTGATCCGTCCAGCCCATGACGAGGCCGCCCCAGATCAGCAGCCCGATTCCGGCAACCGTGCTGCCCTTGAGGATGAGCCACGCGGTGACACCGGCCCAGATGGCGGGAGCCGCGAACGGGATGAGTCCGCACACCGTGGTGAGCGCCGCGAGGAACACCGGCGCCGCTGCTCCCGCGATCCAGTAGCCGAGTCCCACCAGCACGCCCTGCACCACCGCGGCCAGCACCAGACCGTAGACCACGGCCTTCACCGTCTGCCCGATGGCGCGCAGGTAGTTGTGAACGCGCGGGCCGAGCACCTGCTCGAGCGCGTGCGCCGCCTCGGCGGACACGCGCTCGCCGTCGCGGTACACGAAGAACAGGCTCACCACGGTGAGCAGCAGCTTGACGACGTTGCGGCCGATGCCGCCGATCACGTGCGCGATCTGCTCGAAGGAGTTGTCGGTGATCTTGCGCAGCTCGGCGCCGAGCGCGTGCGGATCCTGCGCGGCGCGGGCCGCCAGGTCGTGCAGCTGATCGCCCAGCCACGGCACCCTGAGGATCAGCGGCGGCAGCTGCAGACCGCCGGCGAGCAGCGCCTGCAGGTCGTGGTAGGCGCGCTCCAGCTCGATCCGCACCACCACGGCAAGCCACGCGAGCGGGGCGATCACCGCGGCGGACACCACCACGGTCATGGCGAGCGCGGCGAGGGTGCTGCGGCCGCGCCATCTTTGCCGCAGCCAGGCATAGGCGGGCCAGGTCACGAAGGCGAGGATGCCGGCCCACACGACGGGCACGACGAAGGGATCGAGCACCCGCATGCCGAGCAGCACCAGCCCCGCGAGCAGCACCACGGTGATGAGGCGCCGCAGCCAGGGTGCGGGGACGATGTCCTCCATCGTCGGCCCGCTCACAGCAGTCCCGCGGAGTCGCAGGCGATCATCGTGAGCGCCAGCAGGGTGGCCGTGGCGATGCTCAGATTGCGCCGCAGGCCGAGGTAGGCGGGGGGCAGCTGCGCGCCGAGCGAGCGGTGCTCGTACAGCCAGAAGACGCCGCAGCCCACGACCAGCAGCGCGAGTGCGCGCTGCCCGCCGACGAGCACCGCCGCCGCCGCGACGACCGCGGGGGCTGCGGACGCCGCCGTGCGCGGCGCAGAGGCGGGCAGACGTCCGGCGAGCGCGAGTCCCCAGTGCACCGCGCCGCTGGCGCCGAGCAGCACCGCGCCCCAGGCGATCGCTGCCCGCTGCGCGAGCTCGCGCGCGCCGTAGCCCGAGGCCAGCAGCACGCACGCCAGGCACACCAGCAACGGCGCCACGCTCAGATAACTCAGCAGCTCGGCCGCCGTGCTCGGGCGGGCGGTGTCGTTTTCCAGGGTGTCCATGGTCGCAAATCATGCCACGCGCGATGCCCTCACGATCACAACTTGACGCCGGACGCGCCTCGCAGGCACGCTTCGCGCGGCGTGAGGTGCTCCTCCCGAGAGGGAGCGAGTAAAACGGGAAGTCCGGTGCGGATTCGTCCAAAGCCGGCGCTGCCCCCGCAACGGTAATCGAGACCCAGGTGGATCCTTGACAGCCACTGCGCCCGGAACAGGGTGCGGGAAGGCGATCCGCTTCAGGAGGCTTCAGGCCTCCAGCTCGAGAGCCCGGAGACCGGCCTCGCGCATCACCGTAAGGACGTCGCGGCGGGCGGCGCTGGCCTTCACGGTGTGCGCCCCGAGGCGCCCACCAGCCAGCTTTCCTGACACGACTCCTGCGGGCACGGGTGTGTGCAGTCAGGAGCATTGCCATGTCAGAAGGTCTCATCCCGCGCCGCGCGCTCGTCTGCGCGGCTTGTGCATTGTCGTTCACCGTCCCCGCGGCCTGGTGCCAGCAGCTGCCGCCCGGGCAGCAAGCGGGCGCGACGCCGCAGCAGCTCGAGCAGGTCATCGTGACCGCCTCGCGCGTGCCGGAGCCCGAGGACCAGTCGTTCTTCTCCGTGACGGTGCTGACGCGCGCGGACATCGAGGCGCGCCAGGTGTCGTCGCTGCCGGATCTGCTCGCCGATCTCCCCGGCATCAGCATCGACAGCGCCGGCGGGCTCGGGCAGCAGGGCTCGGTGTTCATGCGCGGCACCGACTCCGATCACACCTTGCTGCTCGTCGACGGCGTGCGCATCGGCTCGGCGACCCTCGGCATCGCTCCCTGGCAGATCGTGCCGCTCGAGCAGATCGATCGCATCGAGGTAGTGCGCGGACCGCTGTCGACGCTCTACGGCTCGGATGCGGTCGGCGGCGTCATCCAGATCTTCACGCGCCAGGCGCAGCAGCCGGGGGTCACGCTCGGTGGCAGCGCCGCCGACGGCAGTTTCGACACCCATGAGTTCACCGGCTATCTCGCCGCGCGCGGCGCCAGCGCCTGGGGGAGCCTGTCGGGCGATATCCTGACGAGCGCCGGCATCCCCGCCTGCCTGCCCGCGGCCGCCGCCGGCTGCTTCGACCCCGCCGCGCCCGGCATCCCCGACGGCTTCGACAACCGCTCGGCCGCCTTCACCGGTGGTGTGCGCTTCTCGCAGGATCTCAGCGCCACGGTCGACGTGCTGTACACCCACGGCTGGAACGCCTTCGACGGCGCCGGCTTCGACGATCACCTCGAGTTCCAGGAGAAGGTCATGAGCGCGCATCTCGACGATGCGTTCGCGGACTCCTGGCATCTGCGCCTCACTGCCGGGCGCGACGTCGACGCCGAGCGCGACTTTCTCGACACGGCGCTGGTATCCGGGCAGACCTTCATCACCACGCGCGACACCGCGAGCGCACAGCTCGACGGCAGGCTCGCCCCGGGGCTGCGTCTCATCAGTGGCGTCGACTACGAGGACGTGAGCGTCGAGAGCGACACGCCCTACGCGGTAACCGACCGCACCACGCGGGCGGTGTTCGCCGACCTGCACGCCGACTGGGGCAGCTGGTCGGGGCTCGCCGGCGCGCGCTTCGAGGACAACAGCCAGTTCGGCGACCACGTCACCGGCAATCTCGGCCTCAACGACAAGCTCAGCCAGAGCCTGCGCTTCACCGCCACCTGGGGTACGGCGTTTCGCGCGCCGACCTTCAACGACCTGTATTTCCCGGACTATGGCAATCCGGACTTGAGGCCCGAGACCTCGCAATCCTTCGAGGCCGGCCTCGACGGCGAGCAGGGGGCGCTCAAATGGTCGCTGCACGCCTACCAGACCACGGTCAGCGAGGAGATCACCGCGGTGTGCGTCGCCGCACCGCCGCCGATCTACGTGAGCTGCACCGCGGAGAACATCAATCGCGCGCGGGTGCGCGGCATCGAGCTGTCCGCCGACTGGCGTGGCGATGACTGGGTGCTCTCCGGGCAGGTGAGTCCGATGCAACCGCTCAACACCTCGCCTGGCGCGGGCGATGCGCTGCTGCCGCGACGCGCGGAGCAGAACGCCGGCTTCACGCTGCGGCGCCTGATCCATGCGCCGCAGGGGGTGAACGGATCGCTGGCGCTCGTCGGGCGCTACCAGGGACGCCGCTACGACGATCCCGGCAACACGCTCCCTCTGGGCGGCTACTTCACCGCCGACCTCCTGACGCAATGGAATCTCGGCCGCAGCTGGACGCTCGAGGCGCGCGCCGCGAATCTCTTCGATCGCAGCTACCAGACCGAGGCGTACTTCGCGCAGCCGGGCCGCAACTACCTGGTGACGCTGCGCTATCGCTCGCAGTAGCGGCGTGTTATCGGGCGCGCTCGGAAATGCGCTAGGCTTTGTGCATGAGCGATGCGAGTCCGAGCCCCGCCGTACCGACGGAGAATGAGCGCACCTGGGGCATGCTGGCGCACCTCGCGGCGCTCGTCGGGCTCGTGGTGCCCGTCATCGGCAACGTCGCGGGTCCGTGGTTCGTGTGGATGTCGAAGCGCGCGGAGTCGGGCTTCGTCGGCGAGCAGGCGCGCGAGAGCCTCAACTTCAACATCACCGTCTCGCTCGGCGCGATCCTCTGCGGTTTCGCGGCGCTCGTCTTCATCGGCCTGCTGCTCGGCATCGCGCTCTTCATCGCCTGGCTCGTCCTCACTCTCACGGCCGCGATCCGCGCGAGCGAGGGCGTGCACTACCACTATCCATTCGCACTGCGCCTGGTGAAGTAGGGCGTCGTCCCAGGGCGGGCCGTGCGCGCATCGACCGGTCACCAATATCTATAATATTCAATGAGTTAATGCGCTTGACGTGCCTATACTGTATGGGCTTACAGTAGGGGTGTGACCCGCATGAACGACCGCCCCCGAGCGCGCAAGGGCCGCGGGGCTCTGAGCAATCCTCCGCCGCGCTTCGACGCCCATCAGATCACGGCCGTCGACGATGGCTGGTACCTCGAGGAAGAGTCCGAGTCGATACCGACGACACTCGAGCCCGATCGCGCGCGCGGTGTGATCACGACGAACGACTCGCCGGATATTCCGTTCGAGCAGTCGATCAATCCCTATCGAGGATGTTCCACAGGGTGCCCATTTTGCTTCGCGCGTCCGACCCACGCGTACCTGGGCCTTTCGCCGGGGATCGATTTCGAGACGCGCCTCTTCTACAAAGCGGATGCCGCGAAGATTCTCGAGGCCGAGCTCAGCCGGCCGGGCTACATCTGCAAACCCATCCAGCTTGGCATCAACACCGATGCCTACCAGCCGGATGAGCGCCACATGAAAGTCACCCGCTCGATTCTCGAGGTGCTGGAGCGAACGCGTCATCCGGTCTCCATCCTCAGCAAACACACCCTGGTGCTGCGGGATCTCGACCTCCTGATCTCGCTGGCACGTGACAATCTCGTCAGCGTTTCCCTCACCATCACGACGCTCGACGATGCGCTCAAGCGGCGGCTCGAGCCGCGCGCGGCCTCGCCCGCGGCGCGCGTGCGCACCCTCGCGGCCCTGGCCGCAGCCGGGGTGCCCTGCGGGGTGATGGTGGCGCCGGTCATCCCGGCGCTCACCGACCACGAGATGGAGCGGATTCTCGCGGCCTGTGCGGCGGTCGGCGCCCGTTGGGCGGGCTACACGCTGCTGCGCCTGCCGTACGAGGTGAAGGATCTCTTCAAGGAGTGGCTCGCCGCGCACTATCCGGAGCGGGCCGAGCACGTCATGTCGCTCATTCGGGATATGCGCGGCGGGCGCGAGAATGATGCGCACTTTGGCTCGCGGATGCGGGGCACCGGACCCTGCGCGCTGTTGCTCGGAAGCCGCTTCAAACTTGCCTGCCAGCGCCTCGGTCTCAACTCCAGCTCGCGCGAGGCGCTCGACACGACGCGGTTTCGTCCGCCGGGACCGGCCGGGGCACAGATGCAACTCGGCTGGTAACACTGCGTATTGCCGTGCATGCTGCGCAGTCATTAAGCTCCAAAGAGAACCAGCCGCCGCGCGGCGACGGGGATGACGATGGCAGATGGCCAGACGAAAGTCGCGCTGCTCGCAGGGGCGAGTGGGCTTACGGGCGCGCACGTGCTCGACCTGCTGCTCGGCGCGCCGGACTTCAGCCGCGTGATCGCCGTGACGCGCCGGCCGCTGCAGCGCGAGCACTCGCGGCTTGCCAACCGCATCGTGCAATTCGATCGTCTCGAGAGCCAGCTGCAGGGCACGGTGTGCGACGTCGCGCTGTGCTGCCTCGGCAGCACGCGCGCCCGCGCCGGCTCGCGCGACAGCTTTCGCGAGGTCGACGTCGATTACGTGGTCGCCTTCGCCCGCGCGGCGCTAGCCGCCCGGGCGCAGCGCTTCATCGTGATCTCGAGCGCCGGTGCGAACCCCAGGTCGCGGAGCTTCTACCTGCGCACCAAGGGTGAGATGGAGGAGGAGCTGGAGTCGGTGGGCTTCGCAGCGCTCGACATCCTGCAGCCGGGGTTGCTGCTCGGCTGGCGCCACGAGATGCGCCCGCTCGAGCTGCTGGCCATGGCGTTCACGCCGCTCACGAATCTCTTCATGACGGGCAACCGCACCGCCTGGCGCGGCATCAAGGTGAGCACCGTCGCAGCCGCGATGGCCGGGGCAACCCGCTCGGGACGCAAGGGCGTCCAGCGCTATACCTACGCGGGCATCCAGCAGCTGGCGCGGATGGGCGCACGTAGCCCCGCGGCGCCCCCGGAGCGCAAGCCCGCCCGCGCCCGCTGATGCGCGCCGCCCGCGCGCCGCGCGCGGCCGGTCTGCTGCTTACCGCCACGCTCACGCTCGGCGCGTGCGCGAGCCACGTACATCGCCCCGCGCCCGCACCGCCCGACACCGGTGCGCTAATTGCCGCGCTGGCGGTCTCGCTCGTCGGCGCGCCCTACCAGTTCGGCGGAGCCGACGCCGCGGGCTTCGATTGCAGCGGACTCGCGCGCTACGTGCACGAGCAGGCAGGGCTGGCGATTCCCCGCACGGCGCGCGAGCAGCAGCGCGCGGCGCGCCCGGTCGCTGCGGGCGGGCTCGCGCCCGGCGATCTGGTTTTCTTCCACATCCACTCGCGCGCTGTCGATCATGTTGGTATCTACACCGGCGGCGGTCGCTTCATTCATGCGCCGCGCGCCGGCGGTGCGGTCGCGTACGGCGATCTGAGCAGCGACTTTTATCATGCGCGTTTCGCGGGCGCGGGGCGCTTCTGGAAGGCTGCCGCGCAGCTGTCGCCGCAGTGAGACATAAAGCTGCTCGCGCGGCAGCGCACCATATGTCAACCGCTGCGTAGCAAAAATGCGCACGCCGTACTTGACTGCAAAGTGCGACGCTTTGACACTGGGCGCGTGACAAAGGCAAACCCGTCGAAAGACGGGGACGCAAAGCCACCGGTCTAAGGGACCTGAGGTCTACGACGGCGGGGCTGCCACGATCGCGCACCAAGGCGCGTTCGCTCGCACTCCCTTTCTCCCCGTCACCCTCAAGTCCCCGGCCTCCGGTGTCGTTATCAGGGATTTGATTTGGTTTTTGTCC
>Ga0335078_10008411_pt1 | contig 15342 bp, 16 predicted proteins | sample Lox_Sample_32_FD_206711 | JGI IMG/M metagenome (GOLD analysis project Ga0335078, IMG submission 206711) | Soil microbial communities from Loxahatchee National Wildlife Refuge, Florida, United States - Lox_Sample_3.2 | ecosystem: Environmental > Terrestrial > Soil > Wetlands | place: USA... | reverse complement strand
GGACCACCGGGTCGGCCATTTCGGTGCTAGGCCTTGACGACCAATACGGCGCACTTGGCCTTGCCGATGACGCGTTCCGAGACGCTGCCGAGCAACACCTTGCCAAAGCCGGTGCGGCCGTGGGTGCCCACCACGATCAGGTCGGCACCTTTCTCCTTGGCGAGCCTGATGATCACGTCGTCGGCCTCGCCGGGTAGGACCACTCCTTCGACGTCGAGCCCTTCCTGCCTCAGTTGCGCTGTCGTGCGTTCGACTGCGTCGCGTCCTTCCTGCTGCCGCTGCTTGCTGTGGCTGGGGACAAGCGCGGACACGACAGTGATTGGCGCCACGCAACAATGGGCGATCTTGGCCGCAGATACCGCAGCGGCGTCGGCAAAGCGTGAGCCGTCGGTGCCGAGCAGGATGCGGTGTCGCCACATACCGGCACTTACCGGCACCGAGAGCACGCTGCATGTTGCTGAGCCGATCACTCTGAAGGTAGCGTCGCCAACCATCATGCGCGCCAAGCCGCGCCGTCCCTGCTGGCCCATGACGATAAGATCGGCGTTGATTTCTTCGGCGGCCGCCACGATCTCGGCATGCGGCCGGTCACCTGGCCGCATCGTGATCGTAGAGCCGACGCCTTGTTGGTTCGCCTCCGCTACGATGGCATCGAGGTGCGCCTTGACATCCTCGGACGCCTTTTGAACAAGTTCGGGCGCGAGAGCTTCGTATTCCGGATTAGTCAGTACCATACTGAACGGATAGAGGTGAGCCCCGCTCTTCACACACATGGCGATGGCCACCTTTACAGCGTCCGCACTGAAGGAGGAGCCGTCTGTCGCGACGAGAATCTTCTCGAAGCGCGCCAGCGGTGAGAGCTGCATCGGCTGCGGCGTCGTCATCGCGTCTGGTCCCCATTGCTCACGCCAGCGTTGGCCAAAGCTTAGCGCTAATGGCCGGCGGCCAGAAGCCCAGAGGCGGCAAGTGACAGCACGATCACCTCAAGCATCACGATCGTGCCCAACATAAACTCCTTGCGTTGTAACGAGAAAAGCAAGACACGCAGATAACACGCGATCGTTAGGCCGGATAGAAAGGCGATACCAAGGAAGTTCATGTAATCGCCGTAACCAATCAGCGCGAGCCAGCCCCAACCTGTTTCAACCCCTGCCAATTTCGAATATTGATCGGCCGCCATCGACCAGTAGGCGGGCAGCTCGGACAACGGAATCTTGGGCTTGGTGAAGCCGAATACGTAAAGCAGGAAAGTGGCCGCCAAGAGATACCGTCCGACAGTGCTTCCGATATCGAGCAGATCCGCATAGGCGAGTTGCTCGGGCGTTGCATACTTCAGCTGCTGGCTTCTCGCGCGCATCGCTTGCTGTCGGCGCAGCCGCGTACGTGCGCGCAAGCGGGCTCTCACTTGCTGCCACGCGCTCGACAGGCCGTCGCCCTTCCCGCCCGTCGCGCTTTCCGCTTCTTCGTCGTCGCGATATTCCTGCATCACACGCCGAACCCCTTAAGCAAGGCGCGAACGCCGGCGAGCAATAGAAGAACGATCACGACTTTGCGGATGACGGCCACATTGGCGCGTGAGAGCAAGCCTACCCCGATTGTCGATCCCAGCATCATGCCGAGTATTGAGGGCACGGCAATAATTGCCAGCATGGCGCCATGGTTCAGATAGACCCAGGCAGCCGCGCTGTTAGCGATCGACAATATGACGCTGCTCGTGCCGATCGAGACTTTGAGCGGCACTCCCATCACCAGGTTGAGCGCGGGCACGTTGGCCCAGCCCGCGCCGATTCCAAACATTCCGCCCAGAACGCCGATGAGCGCAAACAGGGCAAGCCCCTGTGGTGTGCGATGCGCCTTCCATTCAATGTCCCGACCGCTGAAGGGGTCATGGTAGATGCCATGCATCCGGAGCGCCGCGGACAACGTATCGGCCATCAGGACCTCGGGTTTGTCGGACTTGCGCGCCACAGCCATCAGGCCAACGACGCCAAGGATCATGGTACCGAGCGCGAGCTGAATGATGTTGTCCGGCAAGATCAAGCCGATCATCGCGCCAACGATGGCTGCGGTGGACGCGGTCAGGGCGGGCGGCATGGCGAGTCGAAGGTTGGCCATTCCGCCTCGCAACAATGTGGGACCCGCGGCCAGCGCGCCCGCGAGTGCGATCAAGAGGCCCGTCCCCCGCACGAAATCCAGATGGAATGGGAACAGCCCGCCGACGATCGGCACGAACAGAACGCCGCCGCCAACCCCGGCTACGACGGCAACAACTCCCAGCACAAAACTTACGACGAACAGCGCCAGCACCCACGCCCACCACGGCAAGACACTTGCGGACCGCGCCGCGGACGCCGCTATTGCCGGTTCGCTCGCAAGTGCCACGGCCACAAGGGCAAGAACTAAATAGACTGAAAGCCGCATCGGACTGGCATGGGCTTGTTCTCGATCGGCGCGCGGTCCGCCCAACGCACGACGTTAAGGAGGCGACGCTTCGCTAATTGGGAACGTTCTAACAACCGAAACAACGCTTCACTCTCTTGCATCAGCGGCAGGAAGCGCTGCGGCTTGATCCCGCCGAGACAGCATGTGAGTACCTGCCGACGCCGCCGAAGCGCTTCCAACAATCCGTGTTTGCGTAACCAGACCCAAAAGATCGAACCGGTGGAGCTGATAGACCGGACGACTTTTCATTTGAGGCGGATATTCGCCCTTGCGCAGCGCGGTCGCGATGCATGGCACCACGATTGCCGAGATGCTTCCGACGTGACCCTCGGCAGCACGATGAACATGGCCGCTGAAAACAGCAACGACCCGCCCGGAGTGCTGCAAAGCTCGGCGCAGCCGCGACATTATCTCCGGTGTCTCGAAGTTGATCCGGTCAGGCCCCACCATCACCTCAAATGGCGGATGGTGCGTGAAAACCGCAATCGGTTTGCTGGTCTCAGCGTCTATCAAGTCGATCAGACGCTTCAGGCGTTCAGCACAAAAGTCGCCTTTGTTACTGCTCGAACTCAGAGTATCCAGCGCGATCAATCTTACCGGGTAGTCTTCGATCGCGTATTCGACAAAGTCGGAACGCGGCGTGAGATATCCGTACGCCGAAAATGCTTCACGCAAATTCGCCCTGTCATCCTTGTTGCCGGCGAGGACATAGACCGGCGCCCGCGCCTTCGCGAAAACGGCCACGGCCTGAGCGTATTCGTCTCGTCGTCCGTTATGAACGATGTCCCCGGTGTGCACGATCATATCGGGCGCCGGATCGAGCGTGTTTATGTCCGCAATCGTGCGCGCGAAATCCCGTATTCTCTGGTCGGCATCGGGAGCATCCGATGCGATGTGGGTATCGGAGATCTGCGCGATGATCATGATGCCAGGCCCAAACCCGTCGATTGCTGGCTTGCGTAATACTCCCTAAGGATCGCCACCACCTCCGGCCGGCTGAACTCGGGCGGTATGTCCGCATTGGTCGAGAGCATTCGCCGCTGCTCCGTGCCGGAAATGGAAATGTGATGTTGCGGATCGTGGGGACAAGTCTTCGCCGTCGCCATTCCGTAGCACTTGCGGCAGTAAAAGGTTACGTCGATCTTCAGCGGTTTAGTGAAAAGCGCGCCGTCCCACAATTGATCGAAGATGTGGTGCGCGTCGAAGGGACCGTAATAGTTGCCGACACCGGCATGGTCGCGCCCGACGATAAGATGCGAGCAGCCGAAGTTCTGGCGAATGAGAGCGTGAAGCAATGCCTCGCGCGGACCTGCGTAACGCATCTCGATCGGGTAGCCCGCCTGAATGACCGTTCCGGGGCGGAAATAGTTGTCGATCATCGCCCGGACTGCTCGAGCACGAACATCGGCCGGAATGTCGCCCGTTTTCAATTTCCCAAGCACCTGATGGATGAAAACACCATCTGATACCTCAACCGCAATTTTCACCAGGTACTCATGGCTGCGGTGCATGGGATTTCGGGTTTGGAAGGCGGCAACATTCGACCAACCGCGCTCAAGAAACATGGCCCGTGACTGCGCAGGGCGAATGTAGAGGTCGGGGTATTTGATAGGATATTCGCCTTCGCTCAGCACAAAGACGGGGCCGGCCAAGTTGACATCTCCCTGAGCCAGAACCTTCGCGACGCCTGGATGCTTCGGGTCGGCGGTGCGATAGACGTGCTCGGCCTCGAGACGTTTGTCGATTGAATACTTCTCGCGGACTTCCATGACGGCGAGGATTTCACCGCTCTCCGCGTCAACGAGCGCGACCTCCTCTTCGGCATGGATGCTACCGGCAAGGTCTTTGTCGACGGCAAGCGTGATCGGAATCGGCCAGAAGATGCCGCTGGTCAGTTTCATATCGAGGCAGGAACCGCGCCAGTCGTCGTGCCCCATAAACCCATCTAGCGGCGTATAGGCCCCCATCGCCAGCATCAGGACGTCAGAGACCGAGCGCGAGTCGAGAGGAATTTTTCTGAGCTTCTCCGCCTGCTTGCGTTCGTCGGCCCGCTCCGCCTCCGGCAGCAGCAGCACCTTGATCTGCTCCGAATTATGCGGCGGCACGAGCTTCGACATGACAGTCTACGGCCGCTTTGGGGTCTCGTATTTGATTTCTTTCTGGAACGGTTCCCAGACGGTTTCGTAACCAACGAAGCCCTTTTCGTTTGGCTCTTTCTGCCGCGTCGTCAGAAAGCGTGCGTGGCCGTCAGGAACTTTGGTGATTGGCTTTTGCTCGCTCATAAGTCACCTTTTTGCATTGAAACCGGACTGTCATTCAAACGGGTCGCATGAGTGACGGGTCGACAGCCGCCTGCGCGCCGATCGCTCCGCCCGCTCTTGCTTCTTCATCGGTCGGCTCGCGCACGGTCACGATCTCGAGCGTGAAGACGACCTCTCTGCCGCAAAGCGGATTGTTGCCGTCGACCGTCAGCGTCTTGTCGTCGATTTTCGTCACGAGAAAGCTGCGCGTCCTACCCTCATCGTTTTCCATGAGGATGGAAGTACCGACCTTCCGATACTCTTCGGGAACGTTCTCAACGTGATCCGTAAAAACCAGCGACTCGTCTCTGGCGCCGAAGATCCGATTGCCGTCGATCGGCACCTGGATGATCTCGCCTTCAGTTCTGCCTTCCAGTTCCGCGTGTACGAAAGGAGCCAAAATTTCATTGTGCCCGTGAATATAGCCCAGCGGAAATTCGACCATGGTGAGAACATGACCGGTTTTCTTGTCGGTCACCTTGTAAGTGAGTTCGACATATTTGCCGTCGTGGATAACTTCGCTCATGCAGAATCGAACCCGCTCAGAAGAGGGACGCACCGAAAATCCTGATCTTTCCATCCTCATAGCCGAGGACAAGCCGGCCGAGCCATTCACCGTCCTTTTTGGTGCTGCGTTGCCGGTAGAGAACCGTCACATGCTCGCCGCGGCGGATAATACCGAGACAGTCGACCTCTTCAGACAGATTTCTGGCAAGCTCGCTGTTGGCGAACTGGTGGCCGACCGTAACTTGATTCATGGCAAGCGCCATGGAACTCGAAAAATTCTTGACGAACTCTCCGTACTTGCCTTCATTCGAATTCTTGATGAGGTCGCGCCACAGAGGCTCGGCTATGGCCCGTATTTCCTCGTCGGTTTTTTCAATGATGTTCACGCGCGGTTCTCTGGGACCGTGAAGGACCGGATTTGTAGCGTGCATCAGAAGCGACATGTTGATCTTTCTCGCATCCAGGTACGTTCGACGCGACCGTCCCGCCTGGAGGAATCGTTACTCGTCCACTCCAACCAGGTGATAGCAGGGCGCCTTCTCCATGGTGTATTCACCGGTTTTTGGATCGCGGCGCGAAACGGTCAGTACGTGCCAGTTTGCGTCGTCCACCTTCATGGCGTCGCCGCGGTAGTAGTAGCCCGGCCAGCGAGTCTCCTTGCGGAACAGGGTGTGCTGCGTGACGCACTCTGCGGCGCGATGCCGGTGCTTCAGCTCCCACGCCCGCAACAACTCGTGAATATCCTTTGCGGCCAGGCTCTCGAGATCTTCTTCCATGACCTTGAGCTTCTTAAGCGCGATATTCAGAAGCTTGTCGTTGGTCATGTAGCTGACCGTCACCCCACCGCAATACTCGTCCATGAGCTTCTGCAGACGATCCAAGCCCTGCCTTGGATTGATGTAGTGCGGGTTGACATCGCCAGCCACGATCTCGTTGCGGTAGATCTTATAATGCTGCAGCGGCTTGTAGATTTCCTTCTTGCGGCGATTGATCTGTTCTTCCGACACGACGATGCCTTCGGCTTTGCCGTCGTCGATATATTTGCAGGCAGCCTTCGCGGCGAGACGGCCCTCGGTGAACGAGCCGGATGAAAACGCGTGCGGCGTGCCGCCGACCGCGTCACCGGCGCCGAACAGGCCTTCGATCGTCGTCATGCGGTTGTAGCCCCAGAAATACTCGGGCGGCGAAACGTCCTCGGGACCCGAGCACCAGGCGCCGGAGCAGGTTGCATGCGAGCCCATGACGTAGGGCTCGGATGTGGTCAGCTCGGGATTCTCGTTCTTGGGATCCACATCCGTCGAAGCCCACAGGACCGCCTGGCCGATCGTCATGCCAAGGAAGTTTTCCCAACCGACCTCTTCCAGATGAGGATCCTGGAAGGCCTTCATGGTCACCATGTGAATCGGGCCGCGGCCGGCGTTCACTTCACTGATTATGCAATGGTTGCGCAGACAGGTCGGGATCGGCCTATGGGTTAAGTGCGAAACTTCCGGATCCAGATATTCTTTTCCGACCATTTTCTGAAGTTCGGGGAACCACTTGGATTCATACTCCTCGCCCAGACCATTTTGCGTATAGGTTTTCAGGTGCAGGAAATAGGCGCCGACCGGGCCGTAACCGTCCTTGAAACGCGCCAGAACGATGCGGTTTTCCATCTGCGTCATCTTGGCGCCGGCCTCGATCATGAGCCCATAGGCAGACGCTGACGACCAAGGCGCATACCAGGTACGGCCGGAACCTTCGCCCACCGAACGCGGCTTGAAAATATTGGAGGCGCCGCCCGCGCCGCAAATCACGGTCTTGGATTTGAAGACGTGATAGTTGCCTGTGCGCACATTGAAGCCGACGGCGCCGGCGACGCGGTTCTCTTTGCCGTCATCCATCAGCAGGTGGGTGACGCAGATGCGGTTGAATACCTTGTCCGCGGATTTCTTGGCGGCCTCGGCCACGATGGGCTTGTAGGACTCGCCATGAATCATGATCTGCCACCGCCCCTCACGCAGATAGCGCCCGGTTTTCGGGTCGCGCATGATGGGCAGGCCCCATTCTTCGAACTGGTGCACCGTGGAATCGACGTGGCGCGCCATATCGAACAGCAGGTCTTCGCGCACCAGCCCCATCAGGTCGATCCGCGCGTAGCGGACATGGTCCTCCGGTTTATTTTCGCCCCACCGGGTCCCCATGTAGCAGTTGATGGCGTACAGACCCTGGGCGACCGCGCCGGAGCGATCGATATTCGCCTTCTCGGCAATAACGATCTTCTTGGTCTGACCCCAGAACCTAGCCTCCCAGGCGGCGCCGCTGCCGCCGAGGCCTGAACCGACAACCAAAATATCGATGTTGTCTTCGACGATCGTATTGTAGGCCATCAGTAATACACGCCTCTCTTCATCTTGAGACCGGCCGACTGAAGGGTATGCAACCCGCCGTCGTCCATGCGGATCCACTTCGGCTCATTGTACAGCAGCTGGCTGTCGCGCATTTCCTGGCTGGGCGCCGGAACGTCGGCGAGCTTCGGGATCGCCTGCCCCCACGGCTTGGTCGTAATCGGCGACAGGAAATTCTTTTCCGTGCCGTTCCGATATTTGATCTTCCAGGCGATCGTGCCCTTCTCCTCGTCGCGGATGACGCGAACGCTGTGACCGAGCGGGGCGAAGTCGGCATATCCGCGCACATCGATCGCATTTTGCGGGCAAGCCTTGACGCAGGAGTAGCACTCCCAGCACATGTTCGGCTCGATGTTGTAGGCGCGGCGATAAGTCGGATCGATGTGCATGATGTCCGAGGGACAAATGTCGACGCAATGTCCGCATCCGTCGCACCTTGTCATGTAGACGAAGGTTGGCATTAGTCGGCTCCTTAGTTATCCGAGTAGAACTTGCGAGCTGTTAATAGTGACGTGGCGCTTCGCGCTTGATGCCAAGTCCCATTTGCATCGGAGCGTTTTTCAACAGCTCCATGGAATGCCGTTTCTGTTGTTCGGGATCGTCACGGGTCAGCGTCGGCAAATTCTGGGCTGAACCGTCGGCCTTCGATACTCGTTTCTCCAGCGCGGCAGCGGGCTTGAAGAACATATGGGAGAATTTGGACCACGGAATCGACGCGAACAGCACCGTGGTGTCGATCAGATAGAACGCCAGGAACAAGGTTGCCCAAGCGGTGTCGCCGGCCGTCTGCAGCCACGCCCAAATCAGACCAAAGGTCGTGCTCAGCACTAGCGTCACGATGAACAAGTCGGCGCGCACAAAACGAAACGGTGAGTTCCCTTCGGCGGCGACGTCGACCCGGATGAAAAACCAGAACCAATAGCCGCCGAGGCAGACCATCAGCGCCCCGACGTACCACAACGTGGCGAGAGCGGTCGGCGTCGCCGCGGCTGGCGTCGGATAGGCGAAGACCATGATCGCCGTAGTGACGACATAGATCACGAAGCCGTACATGCCCAAAAGGTGAGCGAGCCTGCGCCGCGCGTTGCAGAATTCACCCGAGGCCATGACATCGACCACGGCGGTCTGGACCGCTATGGAGATCATCTCGCCGCCGCCGACCTGTTTCTTCGCTCTCTTCTTGGCATCGCGCCAGTTGTCGAAGAAGTAGGTCGCGCTCCTTTTATGGATGATGTCGAACAGCGTACCGCCCGCGACCAAGAGCGCCATCACGACGACGTAGGTCTGCATGACCGCCGGCGGCACGGACGCCGAAAGTTCGGCGAATGGATTGCTGGTGAACATTGGCCGACACTTCCTCCGATGAGCTTCTAGTTTTGAAAGTCACGATAACCGGCAGGGGCTCCCCCCTGCAATCAAATGTTTTCATTTTTCTATTGTCAGCTTCGTATTGATCGATATTATTTATTATTTCGACCATGACACTCGATCAGTTGCGCATCTTCATCGAGGTCGCTGAACAGGGGCACATGACGCGTGCCGCCGAGGCCCTCGGCATGAGTCAGTCGGCGGCCTCGGCTGCTATCGGCAATCTGGAATCCAGCTATCAGATCAAGCTTTTCGACCGCGTCGGTCGCGGTATCGAGCTCACTGAGACCGGCCGAATATTTCTGCGCGAAGCCCGCGCCGTGCTCGACCGAGCGTCGATGGCGCGCCTGGTGCTCCAGGATCTCGCCGGCGGCCCGAGCGGTCCGGTCGGCATAGCCGCCAGCCAGACGATTGCGACCTACTGGCTGCCCCGTCGGCTCGCGGCCTTCCATGCGGCCAATCCGCAAGTGCGGCTGAATGTCGTGATCCGCAATACCCATGAGGTCGAGAGCGCCGTCGTCGAAGGCGAGGTGAATGTTGGGCTGGTCGAAGGACCGACCCAGCATCCAGCGTTGATCCGTATGCCCATCGATCAGGACCACATCGTGCTCGTGGTCGCTTCGGACCGGCCACCCCTTCCAGTCGATGCATCGGGCCGGCTCGACCTTCGCGCCATAACGTGGGTGATCCGCGAGGCCGGCTCAGGCACGCGGCGCGGGCTTGAGGACTTGGCCGCCCGCGAGGGGCTATCGCTCGATGATCTCAACATCTTCCTGGTCTTGCCCAGCAACGAGGCGGTGCGCGAAGCGATCGAGGCCGGAGCCGGTGCCACGATTATTTCGCGCCACGTCGTTGCCTCCGCCATAACGGCGGGGAGGCTCACTGAAATCCCGATCGAATTGCCGCAACGCGAATACGCGCTGGTCCGTCACCGCGACCGTCATGCGACGCTGGCGCAGCAGGCGCTGGTCGCCCACTTGACCGACGCCACCGACGCGGCGTCACGTCGCTGAACAATCTATCCGCTCGATCGGACGGCGCCACGGTCGTAGCTCGCCGACGATTAGGCCGAGCATGTGTGCCGCACGAGTTCGACGGAGTTGAAAAGGATCAGGCGGCAGCGACGGAGGCCGCTCATGCGGCGGCAGTAAAGGCACAGGAACAAACCGTGCGGCGTCCGGCGCCATTTCTGCTTTTTTACCAAAGAGCAGTTTGCTAAATTGTTGAATATAAATACGGAAGGGTGGCCGAGTGGTTTAAGGCACCGGTCTTGAAAACCGGCAGGGGGTTCTGCTCCCTCGTGGGTTCGAATCCCACCCCTTCCGCCACCGGATAACAAAACTTTCCATGCTGCGCAACAAGTTGCTGTAAAAGCTTGATTTTAGCAGGCGCTTCCGGATAACATTTCGGATAACTTTCCGGAGAACGAACCGGTGTTCCGAACGCCGGTCGGTGTGGATGCGATCATGGCTGACTACTGCGTGAAGCGAGACGGACTCTGGCGGTTCGTCCGAAGGGCGCCGAAGGAATACGCGGGTCTGGACCCACGCCGCATCGTCCAGCACTCGACGGGCATCCGCATCGCCGATGACCCGCGCAGCATCCGTGCTCGCAAGGTTGCTGACATCCTCAATGGCGCGCTGGAAACGCACTGGCGTAACCTGGTCGAAGGCGAGAGCACGCAAGCGGTCCGGGACTATGAAGCCGCGCGACAGGCGGCACGGCGACCGCCGACCATCCTGTTGCACCAGATTTCATGTCGCATTCTTCCCTTCCTTTTCTGGCAAGCCGACTTCCTATTGCTTTCGCAGTTCTGTCATAAATGAGTTCAAGACTCTGATCTTCGATTCTAAGAGAGAATACCACCCATTCCCCTCGATGTTATGATCCACCAACATCATTCCGTTCCCTCTGGCGGTGCCAAATTCAGGCAGATAGCTGACACCGAAGCTGTCTGACTCAAGGACGCTTATCGCTGATTGCTCCCAAGCGAGATATTGAGTTCTGATTAGGTCCTTGTCATTTCCGCTTTCAAACGTTTTGGCGATTACATTTGCTCCGCTGATGAGGCTTGAAATTGCAGCAATGCGATTACCCTTTATCCGGGCCTGATCTTCGCGTTCGCGGCGCTTTGTATCTCGATCATCCAACTTAGACTCGAGATCGGCTATTTTCTTTTTCAACGCGCCGGCTTCTGCCTCGTATTCTGAGCTAATAGTTGTCAGCTCTTTTTGATGATCTGCTTTTAGCTGTTCAATGGAATGTTTCGACTCGGCGAGTTGGGTCGGTGCGTCTCGCACAAAAAATACCGCAAACAATAGAGCCAACACGAATCCCGAAGATAGAACTCCGGCGACCAAAAAATCTCTGAACGCCCAGCCCGCGTGTTTGACGGCGTCCTTCCATGAGTGATCCTTTCGCCAAGCACGAACCACAGCGAACGCAATCGCCACGAAGAGAACGCCGAAGGCCAACAGCCAAGTGAGTATGATGCCCTGCCCCGTCGCCCACGACCAAGCAGCAGACCAAGAACGTGATGCGGCGGCAAGGTAATACGAGAGCACGCTCGTCGAGCTCTCCATGATGATTTCCTCCGTCACCCTTGATCCAATCGGGCTGCAAAAGGACTCGCCTTTAAGTCGTGCTCGTAACCGGAAAATTCAAGTCAAATGGAACCGTTAGCGCGCGATTCGGCACCGGTGCCGAAGGCCAAAGGTCGGATAACATTCCAGATAACACAAATCTGGGCGTGTTTTATAAGTAATTGATAAAAATGATGTTATTGAATTGCCTCTTGGCGGAAGACGGACACCCCTTCCGCCACAACGTAAGGATGTCCTGAGATCGTAATCACCTGACAGTAGGCGACCGAAGAACGGGGCGCGGACCGCTAGAGTCCAAGCGCCCGGTTCCGGTGGCCGAGCCGCTTTCGAGCGGGTTTGATGGCGTTGCGAGACGACTCATCCAACCCGAACGGAAGACGATCATGACCGCCAAAGACAAGATAGCACGCCGCAAGCTCTCGCTCTTGGAGCTTGCTTCGGACCTGGCCAATGTCAGCCGCGCTCATCGGTCGAAACGTGCCATCTGCAGACTCATGCATCGCAAAAAGAAAGACCGTCAGCGCGGCCGTCTCTCCGAAATTCGATCTATTGTTTTGCTCAGACCGCTGAGACGCCCCCAGCCTTCCGCTCCCTGCCCGTACCGAGAACGCGCCTTATCATTTCCTATAGCAATAGATTGATATATCTTGAAATGACGCTTCAGACGGCCATGGCTTATTATTAGATTGCAACTGATAGCCGAAACCATTTTCCTCGATTAGCCGGAGCATCGAAGAAAGTTTGTCTACGGATGCGTCGATGTGATGATGATATTCGAGGTGCAGATGTCTAGCTTGCCGCAGCTTGCCAGCGCTTGCAAGTTCGCCCATGACCACATCTTCGGCACCTTCGATATCGATCTTGAGAAGGTCAATTTCCGCGGAAATGAATTCCGATAGACACCGCGTCGGAACGATTACGCCTCGACCGCTGTGACGCTGCCGCAGCGTACTCATCACAAGACTTGAGCTGTCGGGTGAAACATCCCTGAAAAATTCAACACTTGCTACGCGGTTGCTAAGGGCGATTTGATGTAAATCTACGTCAGATAAATGATTTTGGTCGACATTGCGTTGCAGAGTTTTAAATGTGAATGGGTCTGGCTCGAACGCGACAATGCGAGCATTAGGATATAGCCTTTTAAAAAACAAAACCGACATACCGATGTTGCTGCCGCAGTCGAATATCAGCGGGCAACCATCGCTGGCTTGGAAGAAATATGATGCCTCAATAAATATTTCATTGAACAAAAAACGTAATTGCTCCTCGCCCATGAAGGAGATTTTATAGCCGAGCAAATCAATGGGATTATTTGCTATAGGACGGCCAAGACGACGATAAGCCCAAATTATTTTCCTCTGAAGACTTTCTGGCAAAGGAGAACTCACGCGCAACCGTCGCTGCAGTATGATCGATCGCGCCACATTAACTAGATAATCCGCGATCCACATTTCACGCATCCCAGAATCAGAGTTTAAAAATCATCGGGAACGACTTTCAGGTTATACTTTTGGCTGAACAGGCTCAAATGAGCGCGGCCAAAACCGAGCGTCTCGCCGGTCCCTTGGTGTGTCACGACCCCCACCAGTGAAGTCGACGTCCCAAGAACCCCATGTCCGCGTCGGGTCAGCCGCGTCGACCTTGCCTGTTCACGTCACGTCAGTTTATGCCCCGATAGCAGCCGTGTCAGCGGACATACGACCGTGATGTGCCAATCGCTACCATATGGCAGGTACCGATCATGTGCGGCCGAGTAATTCGAAGCAGTACAAATGGACCCGTACCTTCGCGATCATCGCCACCGATGCCAACGAATTGGTCGTGCAGATTCACGACCGCGCGCCGCCGATCGTCGCGCCCAGCGACTAAATCCCTTGGCTCAGCGACGAGCCCGATCCGCACGACTTGATGCGACCGTTCCCAGCCAAGCCGATCCGAATGCGGCCGATCTCGACACGCGTCAACAAGCCGGAAAACGACGATCCCTTGATCGTCGGACCGATCGAACTGTCGGCCGCATAGCTGCATCTGCGCCCTCCAAGTCGGGGGCGCCCGACCTCCGCATCAGGTTTATCGGAAAGCTGCGCCTGACATAGATCAAGCTATTTTTTCTGCAAGGGATGATTATTTGTTCTTGCTTGATGAAAGTGGGGGCGGTGGATGATGGCAATCTGGTCTCATTGTATTGTTTTAGCAGCGTTCATACTCATGGGCTCCGACAGCCAGGAGGCGGCACGACTTCTTGACGGCCAATGGGAAGGCGTAGCTGTGGAGGGCCGGTGAAATCCCCAGCGACACGGGCAGTCATCGTGGCGGAGCAAAAGATAAGATGAATTACCGGCGAGGCTTGTTCAGGATTTGGATTGTCGCTTCTATGCTGTGGATGTGTTTTTGGACCTTTCGCTATATTAGCTGAGCCCTCCCCGCCTTTTGGTGTTCGAATTCCATCGCGGGATTCGAACCGATGAGTGTTTTACAATTGCTTCGGAATGCCTATTTTCCGTGGGCTCTTGCGGCGAGATATTTTACAATTGCGAGAGCTAAGTTATTGATTTTGCGGGCTCAGGCCACAACCCACCCCTTCCGCCACAATTATGGGTCGCTCGGTCACGCGCCCGAGCCTTGTGGACAACGGCTGATCTTCGCATCGACCGCTCCCCGAGCACCACAGCACCGCAGCCGCCCGCCAGGCTTAGAACTCCAGCGAAAGGCCGAAGTTGATGCCCTGCGCCCAGAACGATGAGCCGTTGAACTGCGGTTCGGGGCGCGGCGCGCCGACCAGCGTTGCGCCGATACCGGAGATCCCCGGATTGCCAGTCAGGTTCAGCGTGGTGTCGATCTGGTTGCCGGGGCGGACGACACTGCTCAGGTAGATGAAGTTGTAGCCGACGAAGACGCGAGCGCCGTAGGGCAGCGTGTAGCCGACCTGCACGTTGACTTCCGGCACGACGGCGAACCGGTTGCGGCTATCGGTGCCGATGTTCGTACCCTGCGCAAAGAGGCCACCCGGCAGGACGACGCCGGTCGCCGGGAATCCGAAGCCAACGACGTCGATCGAGCCATCGACGCCGACGGTTTGACGGTTATCGCCGAAGGCCACCTTGCCCAGCACCGTGCCGTCAAACGCGCCGAATTGCGCGCGCGCCTTCAGGCCGACCTGGCCGCCGTAGAACTGGTTTCGGGTCGAAAAGCTGTCATTGGTCGTGGCGCTGCCGAGGACGCCCACGGCTGGCAGCAGCGTCTCGTTGCTGGCGATCGACAGGTCTTCGCGCAGATCGATGTAGCGAAAGCCGGCCAAAAGCGAGACGTCGTACGACCTCGCATCGATCAAATGATAGAACACATTGCCCTCGGCGCCCCAGAACTTGAGCGACGAGTTGATCACCTGACTACCGGACGCGAAGGCCGGATCCGCGAGCACGAACGAAGACGAGCCGAGCGGGAAGCCTGCGCCCGGCGGAACGTTGAAGAATGGCACCCGCAGCGGCTGCGTGCCGTCGGAGGCCTCGGAGAAGTCCGCGGTCTGCTTGCCGAGGAAGAACCCCTCTGCCTCAAGACCCCACCGATGCGCGGGGTCGAGCCAGCGGCCGAGCACAAAGCGGGCGCCGGCGGAGGGATCGTAGCGGAGATTGTCGGGCGAGAGGACGGTCGTTCCCGGAACGCCGAGCGCGCCCCCGAATCCGGTCGTCGCCGACGGCGTACCGGGTGCGAAGGTCGTCAGCGTCGACGGCAGCG
>Ga0335078_10008410_pt1 | contig 15342 bp, 15 predicted proteins | sample Lox_Sample_32_FD_206711 | JGI IMG/M metagenome (GOLD analysis project Ga0335078, IMG submission 206711) | Soil microbial communities from Loxahatchee National Wildlife Refuge, Florida, United States - Lox_Sample_3.2 | ecosystem: Environmental > Terrestrial > Soil > Wetlands | place: USA... | reverse complement strand
CCGCCGACAGGTCGGTGGCGCCCCCCGCCAGGTGGTCCTCGAGGCCCCCCATGTAGGCCTCGATGACCTCGTCGTAGCGCTCGACGCTGAAGAGCAGGGTGATGTTCACGTTGCGGCCCTCGCCGATCATGGTGCGCACGGCGGGGACGCCCTCGGTCGTGGCCGGGATCTTCACGTGCAGGTTGGGCTGGGCCACAAGCTCGTGGAAATGGCGGGCGGCGGTCACGGTGCCCTCGGTGTCGTGGGCCAGCGCCGGGGCCACCTCGAGCGAGACGAACCCGTCGACGCCGTCGGAGGCGTCGTAGACCGGACGCAGCACGGCCAGGGCGTCGCGGATGTCGGTGACCACCAGCTCCCAGTAGGCGGCCTTCACGTCGTGGTCGGCCAGCAGGTCGCGGAACTGCTCGTCGTAGTCGGCACTGCCCTCGATGGCCTTGGCGAAGATGGTGGGGTTCGAGGTGACGCCGCGGATGCCGTCCTCGACGAGGTCGGCCAGCTTGCCCTGCCGCAGGTAGTCCCGGCGCAGGTTGTCGAGCCAGGGGCTCTGTCCCTGCAGTTCGAACAGGTCGTGCAGCCTGGTCATGGTGCTCCTTCCTGCCGGCCCGCGATCGACGTCGGTCCCGGGCGGGACGTCGGTTGGTGTCAGGAGGCCGCCGTGGCCTTGGCGGCGACGAGGGCCCGGGCCCGCTGCGCCACGTTGTCCGGCGTGTACCCGAAACGGGCGAGCACCTCGGGGCCGGGGGCGGAGGCGCCGAAGTGGTCGATGGCCACCACGTCGTCGGCGTAGCGCTCCCAGCCGAGCGAGGCGGCCGCCTCCACCGCCAGGCGCGGGACGCCCGAGCCCAGCACCGCCGCGCGGTAGTCGTCGCTCTGCAGGGCGAAGAGGTCCCACGACGGCAGCGAGACCACCCGGGCGCGCCGGGGACCGCCGGTGCCGTCGGACTCGGCGGCGAGGACGCCGGCCGCCTCCACGCACAGCGCCACCTCGGTGCCGGTCCCGATGAGCACCACGTCGGGGTCGCCGTCGGGATCCACGAGCACGTAGCCGCCGCGCGCCACCCCGTCGGCGGCGCCGGCCGTGCCCTCGAGCACGGGGGTGTTCTGGCGGGACAGCACGAGCCCGGTGGGCCCGTCGCTCTCGACGGCCACCCGCAGGGCGTGGGCCACCTCGTTGGCGTCAGCGGGTCGCAGCAGGCGCAACCCGGGCACGGCCCGCAGGGCGGCGAGGTGCTCGACCGGCTGGTGGGTGGGGCCGTCCTCGCCCAGGCCCACCGAGTCGTGGGTCCAGGAGTACAGCACCTTGGCCTCCGACAGCGCGGCGAGACGCACCGACGGCTTCATGTAGTCGCTGAAGACGAAGAAGGTGCCGGCGATGGGGAGCACGCCGCCGTGGCGGGCCATGCCCACCATGGCGGCGCTCATGGCGTGCTCGCGGATCCCGTAGTGGACCTGGATCCCCTCGGGGTGCTCGGCGGACTGGTTGGCCACGTCCTTGAGCTTCACGCCGGTGTTGCCGGTGAGGTCGCCCGAGCCGGCGATGAGCCCCGGGATGGACTGCTCGGTGGCGGTCAGGCAGCGGTTGAGCGCCACCCGGGTGGCCATGGCCTCGCCGGGGGCGAAGGTGGGGAGGCCGTCGGCCCAGGCGGGCAGGGGACGCCCCTGTTGGCAGGCGTCCCAGGTGGCCCGGTCGCCCGGCGTCCGGGCGTCGAGCCGGGCCTGCCAGGCGACGCGCCGCTCCTGGCCCCGTCGGCCGGCGGCGCGGTAGTAGTCCACGACCTCATCGGGCACCCAGAAGTCCTCGTCGGGGGGCAGGCCCAAGATGGCCTTGGTGGCGCGGATCTCGTCGGCCCCGAGCGGGCTGCCGTGGGCGTCGGCGGTGTCGGTCTTGTGCGGCGAGGGCCAGCCGATGTGGCTGCGCAAGGTGATGATCGAGGGGCGGTCCTCGACCGCCATGGCGCGGCGCAGGGCGGCCTCGAGGGCGTCGGTGTCGTTGGCGATCTCGCCCACGTTCTCGGCGTGCCACCCGTAGGCCTCGAAGCGCTCCACCACGTTGTCGGAGTACGCCAGGGCGGTGTCGCCGTCGATGGTGATGTGGTTGTCGTCGTAGACGTAGACCAGGCGCCCGAGCCCCAGATGGCCCGCCAGCGAGGCGGCCTCGTGGCTGACGCCCTCCATGAGGTCGCCGTCGGAGCACAGGACGAAGGTGTGGTGGTCGGCGAGGTCGGGGCCGAAGCGGGCCCGCAGCCAGCGCTCGGCGATCCCCATCCCCACGGCGTTGGCGAACCCCTGGCCCAGGGGGCCCGTGGTGACCTCGACCCCGTCGGTGAGGTGGACCTCGGGGTGGCCCGGGGTGCGGCTGCCCCACTGGCGGAACTGGCGGATGTCCTCGAGGGTGAGGCCGTAGCCGGTCAGGAAGAGGAAGGAGTACAAAAGGATCGAGGCGTGCCCGTTGGAGAGCACGAACCGGTCGCGGTCGGGCCACAGCGGCTCGGCGGCGTCGTAGTGCATGACCCGGGTGAACAGCACGTGCGCCAGCGGCGCCAGGGCCATGGCCGTGCCCGGGTGGCCCGAATCGGCGCGCTGGGGGGCGTCCATGGCCAGGCCCCGTACCACGTTGATCCCCAGCTGCTCGATCGAGGCATCGCTCACGCTCAGAACCTACCCGTTTGCCCGCCGTCGTCAGCGGCTCCCCCCGCCCCCTCCCCGGGGTCCGCCACGACCGGCGGACGCCGGTCGCGCAGCAACGCCACCGAGGCGGTGAACCCGTGGAGGAGGTTGCGGCCGCCCACCGGGCCGAGCTCGCCGGCGGCGAAGAACCCGGCCACGGGCACGGGCCCGAGGAGCTCGGCCACCACGCCCACGTCGTGGTGCGGCCGGCCGAAGAGCCTCGTGCCCCGGCCGTTGCAGGTGAACACCAGCGCGGCATCGGCGCGCCGGTGTCCGAGCAGGGCGCGCAGATCGGCGTCGGCACCCGCCGCGTCCCGCAGGTGGAACTGCACCGTCGTCCCCACCGGCATCTCGTCGCCGACGGCGATGGCCCCGGTGGAGCGGTCGGCGCCGAGCACGTTGCGCACCAGGAAGTCGCCGGGCCCGAAGCGGTCGCGGTGCTCGTCGAGGACCCGGCCCACGTGCAGCCCGCCTCGCTGCAGGGCGTCGCTGTCGCCCTCGCCGAGCGAGCGCCGGGCGTGGTTCACCAGCTGGTCGAGGGCGGGGCGCCCGGCCAGCTCGACGATGAGGTTGCCCCGGGCGGCGGTGACCACCATGGGCCGGCCGAAGGGGCGGCACCCCTGCGACACGACGGGCACGAGCTCCGCACCCGGGCCGAGCACCACCGCCACCGCGCCGGTGGTGCGCACCTCGGGACCGAGCGCCAGGCGGTTCCCCCCCCGTCCCCGGGCCGCCGAGGCCATGCCCCCCACGACGGGCAGGCCGGGATGGCGCTGCGCCACCCATTCCAGGAAGCCCTCGACCGGGAAGGTGAAGGGATCGGCCACCACGAGCAGCGCCTGGGGGTCGAAGGGCAGCGCCGGCCAGCCGCGCACCCTCACGTCGTCGTCGGGACCGCGCCCGTCGACCTCGAGGTGGGCGCCGACCACGGGCCCGACGCGGCCCGCGAACAGGGCCACGGCCGCCGTCCCCTCCACCTCGCGGTGCGGGCCGACCACCGACTCCGCCGCCGCCCCCACCGCCACCAGGGGATGCAGCACCTCCTGCACGGTGCGCACGACGTCCTCGAGGGCGCCGGCGTGCGGGGGGGTCACGAAGACCAGGGCCAGGTCGGGACGTTCGCCCAGCGCCTCGAGCACGGCGCCGGTCACCTCGCCCGCGGCGTGGGCGGTGAGGGGGTGCTCGCTCAGCGCGGCCGCGAACGGCATCGCGGCGCGACGCTACCGGCGCCGGGGGGCCGACCGGGCGCGCCGCCCAGAGCCCGGCGGTACCGGCGCGCTCAGCGGGGCCAGGCGGGCCGGCCCCCCACCCACACCCCGGCCACGACCAGGGCGCCCCGGCCGTCGGCGCGCAGGGCCACCACGTCGGCTCGCCGGCCGACGGCCAGCACGCCCCGGTCCTCGAGGCCGAGGAGCCGGGCCGGGGTGGTGGCGGCGGCGGCGACGGCGCGCGCCAGGTCCACGCCGGCGGCGGCGACGGCGTTCGTGACCGCCTCGGGCATGGTGAGCACGGAGCCCGCCAGCGTCCCGTCGGCCAGCCGGGGCGGGCTCCCCGTGCCGGCCGAGGCGGCCACGGCGTCGGTGACGAGGACCACGGCGTCGGGCCCCTTGGCCGCGAAGGCCAGGCGCACGAACACCGGGTGGGCGTGCACCAGGTCGCAGATCAACGACACCGCCAGGCGGTCGTCGGTGAGCGCCGCCCCCACGAGCCCCGGGTCCCGGGTGCGCAGGGGGGTCATGGCGTTGCCCAGGTGGGTGACGAGCCGGGCGCCGGCGTCGGCGGCGGCCCGGGCCGTCTCGGCGTCGCAGGCGGAGTGCCCGAGCCCCACCACCACGCCCCGCTCGGCCAGGAGGGAGACCGCCGCCAGCGCCCCGGGGAGCTCGGGCGCCAGGGTCACCACCCGGGCCGCCCCCGACAGCTCCGCCAGCCAGCGCCCGTCGACGGTGCCCCGCAAGGCCTCGGGCCGGTGCGCTCCGGGCAGCGCCAGGAACGGACCCTCCACGTGGGCGCCGGCGATCGCCGGCCGCCCCGCGTCCGGTCGGGCGGCGGCCCGGGCGATGCGCCCCAGGGCGGCCTCCAGGGCGCCGGTCGGGGCCGAGGTCAGGGTGGGGCACCAGGTGGTGACCCCCTGGGCCAGCAGGGCGTCGTCGAGCACGGCCCAGTCGTCGCCGTCGGCGCCGGCCACGTCGACGGGTCCGATCCCGTTCACCTGCAGCTCGACGAAGCCGGGCACGAGCACGACGTCGTCGACGGGCCCCGTGGCGGGCCTGAGGGCGTCGATGCGGTCGCCGGCCAGGACCACCTCGGCGTCCTCGAGCACGCCGGCCTCGGTCACCACCGACGCCGCCCGCAGGACGAGCGTGTCCGGCCTCGGGGTGGCGGCGGTGCGGGCGCTGCCCGGCTCGGAGGGTGCCACGGGACCCGTACGGTACCGTCTGGCCGTGGCCGACCCCCGGGTGCAGGTGCCGCCCAACTGCGACCTCACCCTCGGCATGACCTGCGTCGACAAGTCGGTGCCCGGGACCACGGTGTGGCAGATGCCGGCCGACGAGCGCTTCGCAAACCCGGTGGGGATCCTCCAGGGCGGCTTCCTCGCCGCCTGCTGCGACTCGGCCATGGGGGCCGCCGCCCTCACCTCGGCGCGCGGCCGCAGGGTGTTCTGCGCCAACGCCGAGATGAAGGTGAGCTTCCTGGCCCCGGTGCGCACCGGGGGCACGCTCACCTGCACGGCCCGGGTCATCTCGGGCGGGACGCGGGTGGCCTTCGTCGAGGCCGAGGTGGCCGATCCGACGGGGCGGCTGGTGGTGAAGGCCAGCTCGACCTACCTCCTCACCGACCGGGACTGATCCCGCCGGCACCGGGGAATACCTGGTCCGTCGTGCTTGCAGTGCCTCGGTGGGTCGGGGGAGGATGGCTGACCGGCCGAGTGCCCGGCGCGACGTCGGGGCGGGCGCCCGATGCCGAGCGCCGGGCGGGCTCGGAGAGGGAGGGTCGGTGCCGGGACGAGACGCTGGGGAGTCGGGACGTGGCGGCGGACTGGGCGCCGCCGGCGGTGACTTCGTCCAGCTGGTCGTGGACTATGCCAAGCAGGAGACGCTCGGGCCCATCAAGGGCCTGGGACGCTTCGTCGCCTTCGGGCTGGCCGGGTCCCTCGCCCTGGCCGTGGGGTCGGTGTTCCTGCTCCTGGCGGTGCTGCGGGCCCTGCAGAGCGAGACGGGCACCGCCTTCACCGGGGACCTGAGCTGGTTGCCCTACCTCATCACGGCCACGCTGGCGGCGGCCGTGGCGGGGCTGTCGGTGTGGCGCATCACCCAGGGGCCGGGCACCGCCCGGCACCGGTCGCAGGGGAGGGGCTGACATGGCCACCACGGCGAGGATCACGCGCGACGACCTCGAGGCCAAGCTGCGCGAGATGGCGGGCGGCGTGGACGACAGGGTCGAGGCGGCGCGCCCCGCCCTCATGGGCGGGGCCGTGGCCGGCCTGGTGCTGGCCGTGCTGGTGGCCTACCTGTTGGGACGGCGCCGGGGCCGGCGCCGCTCGGCGGTGGTCGAGATCCGCCGGATCTGAGTCGGTGGACTGGGTCCTGCGACAGCTGGTGTTCCGGGCGCGCCGGCGGGGACTGGCCGGCGAGCCCTTGTGGCTGGCGGTGGCCGGCGCCGCCTGGCTGGTGCGCCGGGCCCGCGCCGAGAAGGGCACCGTGCTGTGGAGCGGCCGCGTGAGCGCCGGCGAACGGCTCGTGATCGACGTGGCCGACCGTCGGTCCCCGGCACCGGCGGCCGGGTCGGGCGCCGCGGGGGAGTGACGGGCCGGGCGCAGCCCGCCCGGGGTGCGCTGGCGGCGGGGGAGCGGGTGCTGCTCGTCGATCCCAAGCAGCGCCGCTACCTCGTCACCCTGGCGCCCGGGGCGCAGTTCCACACCCACAGCGGCATCCTGGCCCACGACGACGTCCTCGGGCGCCCCGAGGGCTCGACCGTGGCGGCCAGCACGGGCCGTCGCTTCGTGGTCCTGCGGCCCACCCTGGCCGACGTGGTGCTCAAGATGCCGCGCGGCGCCCAGGTCATCTATCCGAAGGACCTGGGGGCCATCCTGCTCGCCGCCGACGTGGGGCCGGGCATGCGCGTGCTCGAGGCGGGGGTGGGGTCGGGCGCGTTGTCCATGGCCCTGTTGCGCACCGGGGCCGAGGTCGTGGGCTACGAGGTGCGCGCCGACTTCGCGGCGCGGGCCCGGGACAACGTGGCCGCCTGGGCCGGCCCCGACGCCCGCTACCGGGTCGAGGAGCGCGACGTCTACGAGGGCATCGACGAGCAGTCGCTCGACCGGGTGGTCCTCGACCTGCCCGAGCCGTGGCGGGCGCTCGGGCCGCTGGCCGGCGCCCTGCGTCCGGGGGGGATCGTCCTGGCCTACGTGCCGTCGGTGACCCAGGTGGCGACGCTGCGCGCCGCGCTGGCGCGCCGTCCGTTCGGCATGGCCGAGACCTTCGAGGTCCTGCGCCGGACGTGGCACGTCGAGGAGCGGTCGGTGCGTCCCGACCACCGCATGGTGGCCCACACCGGGTTCCTCACCACCGCCCGGCTGCTCGTCCCCGAGGCCGACCTCGACGGCGGCGCCCCCGACACCGCGCAGGGGGAGCGCCCCGGAGCCGGCGACCCGCCCTAGGGGTCAGCCGGCCTCGATGAAGATGCACTCCCCGGGACACTCCTCGGCCGCCTCGGTCACGGCGTCCTCGAGGTCCTCGGGCACCGCCGCCATCCCCGCCGACCCGCCCGGGTCGTTGCGGATCTGGTCGCCCTCCTTGACGTAGGCCAGGCCGTCGTCGAGCAGGGTGAAGACAGCCGGCGCGATCTCCTCGCACAGGCCGTCGCCCGTGCACAGATCCTGGTCGATCCAGACCCTCATCGGCTCGCTCTCGGCTCTCCTGGTCCCATGGGCGACGCGGACCGGACGGTAACGACGCCGCCTTCACGGTGTCAACCGACGCTCCGGGCCTCCCGCCGCCCCACGTCCGGGCCTCGGCCGACGGTTCCTGGCCTGGTCACCCGGAGCTTCCACTGTACCGGTCCCCGCGGCCCTACCCGGCCCCCCGCAGAAGGGAACGATTCGGGGCGCCGATGGCCGGTGGTGCCGGTGTAGGGTCCCGGGAGGGGCTCCGCTCACGCTCGGGAGGTGGTTCTGACGGCCGAGTCGGAGGAGGATCGACAGACGGCGCTGCGCGAGGAGCTCGACCGGCTCAAGGAGCGGTCGCGCCACGCGGAGGAAGAGGTGAGCGTCCTGCGACGCCGCCTGTCCGAGGGTCCGGGCCGGGTCCAGTCCCTCGAGGAGCGGCTGCTCGAGACCAAGGGCCAGCTGGCCCAGGCCGTGTCGCAGAACGAGAAGCTGACCTACACCCTGCAGCAGGCCAAGGAGCACATCGCCGCCCTGCGCGAGGAGGTCGACAAGCTCACCCAGCCCCCCAGCGCCTACGGCACCTTCCTCCACGCCAACGAGGACGCCACCGTCGACGTGTTCTCGGGCGGGCGAAAGATGCGGGTGGCCGTCCACCCCGAGATCGACCCCTTCGACCTGCGGCGCGGCCAGGAGGTCGTGCTCAACGAGTCGCTCAACGTGATCCTGGCCCGGGAGGGCGAGGACTCGGGCGAGGTGGTCACGCTCAAGGAGGTCCTGGCCGACGGGCGCCGGGCCATCGTCTACGCCCGCGCCGACGAGGAGCGCGTGGTGGAGCTCTCCCACGACCTGCTCGACATCCACCTGCGGGCCGGGGACGCCGTGCTCATGGAGACCCGCTCGCAGCTGCTCGTGGAGAAGCTGCCCCGCCCCGAGGTCGAGGAGCTCGTCCTCGAGGAGGTCCCCGACGTCACCTACGGCGACGTGGGCGGGCTCGACACCCAGATCGAGGCCATCACCGACGCCGTGGAGCTGCCCTACCTGCACCGCGCCCTGTTCAACGAGTACCGGCTGCCGGCCCCCAAGGGCATCCTGCTCTACGGTCCGCCCGGCTGCGGCAAGACCCTCATCGCCAAGGCGGTGGCCAACTCGCTGGCCAAGAAGGTGGCCGAGGTCACCGGCAACGCCAACATCCGCAGCTACTTCCTCAACATCAAGGGCCCCGAGCTGCTGAACAAGTACGTGGGCGAGACCGAGCGCCAGATCCGCCTGGTCTTCCAGCGGGCCCGGGAGAAGGCCGAGGAGGGCGTGCCCGTCATCGTGTTCTTCGACGAGATGGACTCGCTGTTCCGCACCCGGGGCACCGGCATCAGCTCCGACATCGAGTCGACGATCGTGCCCCAGCTGCTGGCCGAGATCGACGGGGTGGAGACGCTGCGCGACGTCATCGTCATCGGGGCGTCGAACCGCGAGGACCTCATCGACCCCGCCATCCTGCGGCCCGGGCGCCTCGACGTGAAGATCAAGATCGAGCGGCCCGACGAGGAGGCCGCCGCCCAGATCTTCGCCCGCTACCTCACCTCCGACCTGCCCATCGACACGGCCGAGGTCGACCGCCTCGGGGGCGGCGACCCGGAGAAGACGGTCACGGCCATGATCGAGCAGACCGTCACCGAGATGTACCGCGCCGACGACGAGAACAAGTTCCTCGAGGTGACCTACCAGAACGGCGACAAAGAGGTCCTGTACTTCCGGGACTTCGCCTCGGGCGCCATGATCGAGAACATCGTGCGACGGGCCAAGAAGCTGGCCATCAAGCGCGCCATCGCCGGCGAGGGCTCGGGGGTCCGCACCGCCGACCTGGTGGAGTCGATCCGGCGGGAGTACAAGGAGAACGAGGACCTCCCCAACACCACCAACCCCGACGACTGGGCCCGGATCTCGGGCAAGAAGGGCGAGCGCATCGTCTACGTGCGGACGCTGTTGGCGGACACCGAGGAGACCAGGGGTGGGCGCTCCATCGAGCGGGTGGGGACCGGCCAGTACCTCTGAGCTGCCCGGGCGCCCGGCGCCGGGGCCCTCCCGTGCGCCGCGCCGCCCCGGCCGCCACGCAGTAGGGTCGGTTTCGTGACGGTCGCCAAGGTGTGCGGCATCGAGACCGAGTACGGCATCCACCACGTGGGCGGCGACGGCAACCCCGTGGCGTCGTCCTCGTTGCTGGTCAACGCCTACGTGTCGGACCTGTCGCGCGCCGGGTGGGACTTCGAGGACGAGACGCCGGGCAACGACGCCCGCGGCTTCGCCCGCGAGGGGGCGCTGCCGCCGGAGGTGGAGACCCACCTCGTCAACGCCGTGCTCACCAACGGGGCCCGGTACTACGTCGACCACGCCCACCCCGAGTTCTCGACCCCGGAGTGCGCCGACCCGCTCGAGGTCGTGCTCTTCGACAAGGCGGGGGAGGAGGTGCTGCGGCGGTCCATGGCGGCGGTGAAGCGCATGCTGCCCGAGGGCCAGTCGATCGTGGTCTACAAGAACAACTCCGACGGCAAGGGCAACTCCTACGGGACCCACGAGAACTACCTGATGGACCGGGCCGTGCCCTTCGCCCGCATCGCCCACCTCGTCACGACCCACTTCGTCACCCGCCAGGTCTTCGCCGGTGCCGGCAAGGTCGGCAGCGAGACCAGCGCCAACGCCGGGCGCGACATCCGCTTCCAGATCTCGCAGCGGGCCGAGTTCTTCGAGGAGGAGATCGGCCTCGAGACGACGCTCAAGCGGCCCATCGTGAACACCCGGGACGAGCCCCACGCCGATCCCCAGCGCTACCGCCGCTTCCACGTCATCGTGGGCGACGCCAACCTCTCGGAGGTCGCCACCTTCTTGAAGGTCGGGACCACGGCGCTCGTGCTGGCCCTCATCGAGGACGACGCCTTCGGCGAGCGCGAGCTCACCCTCGCCAACCCGGTGAAGGCCATCCGCCAGGTGTCCTACGACCCCACGCTGTCGGCGACCGTCGACCTGGCCGACGGTCGCAGCGCCACGGCGGTGGCCCTGCAGTGGGAGCTGTTCGAGCTGGCCCGCAAGTACGCCGAGGAGCGGGGCCTCGCCTGCCTGGGCGACGACGCCGTGGGCCAGCGGGTGCTGCAGTACTGGGAGGACGTCCTGTCGGGGCTCGAGACCGACCCGTCCGTGGTGGCCGACCGGGTCGACTGGGCGGCCAAGCTCCAGCTCATCGAGGCCTACCGGGAACGCCACGGCCTCGACTGGGACGACCACCGGCTGGCCGCGCTCGACCTCCAGTACCACGACCTGCGCCCCGAGCGCTCCCTCTTCGCCCGGCTCGACACCGAGCACCTCGTCGGCCAGCAGGAGGTGCTGGCGGCCGTGACCGAGCCCCCCCGCCGCACCCGGGCCTACTTCCGGGGCCAGTGCCTGCGCCGCTGGGCCTCCTCCGTGGCCAGCGCCAACTGGGACTCCTTGGTGTTCGACTTGGGTACCGATCCCCTCCGGCGCGTCCCTATGATGGATCCGCTACGTGGTACGGCCGAGCACGTGGAGGAGCTGCTGACCGGCAGCTCCTCGCCGGCGGAGCTGTTGGCACGGTTGAGCGCCTAGGAGTGGAGTGATGGCAGAACGGGAGCAGAAGCGCCGGCAGGCGCCGACCACGCGTGAGGAGCAGTCGACCGACGAGGTGGAGGCGCCGGCGCCCTCGCCGCAGGGCGAGAAGCTGAAGGCCGAGCTCGACGACCTGCTCGACGAGATCGACGAGGTCCTCGAGGAGAACGCCGAGGAGTTCGTCCGCAACTACGTGCAGAAGGGCGGGGAGTAGCCGGGTGGGTCTCCCCTTGTTTTCGCCCGGGGAGGACCCGGGCCCGAGCTTCGCCGCCCTCATCCGCCACCGTGATCTCCCCGCCGGGCTGACGCGTCCTGCCCCGGGGGCCACCCCGGCCGGGGCCCCGGGGGTGGCCCACGGCACCACTGTCGTGGCCCTGCGCTTCGCCGACGGCGTGGTCATGGCCGGGGACCGCCGGGCCACCGAGGGCAACATCATCGCCCACCGGGCCATGGAGAAGGTCTTCCCCGCCGACCGCCACTCGGCGGTGGCCATCGCCGGGGCGGCCGGTCCGGCCGTCGAGATGGTCAAGCTCTTCCAGACCCAGCTCGAGCACTACGAGAAGGTCGAGGGCGTGGCGCTCAGCCTCGAGGGCAAGGCCAACCAGCTCGGCCAGATGGTGCGCGAGCACCTGCCCATGGCCATGCAGGGCCTGGTGGTGGTCCCGCTCTTCGCCGGCTACGACCTGCGCCTGGGCATGGGCCGGATCTTCACCTACGACGTGACGGGCGGGCACTTCGAGGAGGCCGACCACGCCGCCACGGGGTCGGGCGGGCGCGACGCCCGCACCACCACCAAGCTCGGCTGGCGGCCCGACCTGCCCCGGGACGAGGCCATCGAGCTGGCCGTGCGGGCCTTGTACGAGGCGGCCGACGAGGACTCGGCCACCGGCGGCCCGGACCTCGTGCGCGGCATCTTCCCGGTGGTGGCCACCGTCACCGCGGCGGGCTACGAGCGGGTCGACGACGACGAGGTGGCCGAGCGCTTCGCCTCGCTGGTCCAGCGCCGTGGCGTGGGCCGGGGCATCGGGGGTGGCGGACCGTGACGATGCCGTTCTACGTGGCCCCCGAGCAGGTCATGAAGGACCGCGCCGAGTACGCCCAGAAGGGCATCGCCCGGGGGCGGTCCCTGGTGGCCTGCGTGTACGACGACGGCATCCTCATGGTGGCCGACAACCCGTCCCGCTCGCTGCACAAGATCAGCGAGATCTACGACCGCATCGCCTTCGCCGGCGTGGGCCGCTACAACGAATTCGACCAGCTGCGGGTGGCCGGGGTGCGGCACGCCGACACCAAGGGCTTCGCCTTCAGCCGTGAGGACGTCGACGCCAGGTCGCTGGCCAACCTCTACGCCCAGTTCCTGGGCCAGGTGTTCACCCACGAGATGAAGCCGCTCGAGGTCGAGATCCTCGTGGCCGAGCTCGGCGACGAGTCCCGCACCGACCAGCTGTACCACATCGCCTACGAGGGCACGATCACCGACGAGGACCGCTTCGCCGTTCTCGGCGGCGAGGCCGAGGTCATCACCGACCGTTTCGCCGGCTCCTACGAGGACGGCTGGGGCCTCGACGCCGCCCTGCGCGCCGCGGTGGCGGCACTGGCGGGGCCGGACCGCACGCTGGCGCCCACCGACCTCGAGGTGGCGGTGCTGGCCCGCACGGCGGCCCGCCGGGCCTTTCGCCGCGTGGGCCACGAGGAGCTCGCCGAGCGGCTCAGCCCCGGTCGCCGGGGCGGGGGCCGGCGCACCTCGGGCAGCTCGGGCGCCTCGGGCGCCGACGGCGCACCGTCCTGAGCGGGCCGGGCCCTCAGTCCCCGGCCTCGGGTGACCCGTCGTCGAAGATGGCTTCCACCTGGTCGGCGAGCAGCAGCTGCCGGGCCTCGTCGGCCTGGGCCGCCTCCACCAGCACCTCGACGGGACCGGGGAGGGGATAGGGGCCGTCGCCGCCCGGGCGCATCTGGGTGAGGATCCCGTCGGCCCCGAGCCGGGCCATCACCACCCGGGCCTCGAAGGCGGTGCCCACGGTCGTGAGATGGACCATGAGCGGTGTCGCCACGGCCGCAGGTTATCGCCGGGCGCCTCCGGCGTCGCCTGCGCAGACGGTGACGGGCGAGGGCGCCGCAGGCGGCCTCGGTCGTGGCGCCACGCACGAGCAGACGCCGCCCCGGCCGGGGCCGGCACTACCGTGGGAGTGGTGGACAGGCGCATCTTCGGGCTCGAGAACGAGTACGGGGTCACCTGCACCCTGCGCGGCCAGCGGCGCCTCTCGCCCGACGAGGTGGCCCGCTACCTGTTCCGCCGGGTGGTGAGCTGGGGGCGCTCCTCCAACGTCTTTCTGGAGAACGGCGCCCGGCTCTACCTCGACGTGGGCAGCCACCCCGAGTACGCCACCCCCGAGTGCGACTCGATCCTCGATCTCGTGGCCCACGACAAGGCGGGGGAGCGCATCCTCGACCATCTCGTGGCCGGGGCCGAGGCCCGGCTCCGGGAGGAGGGCATCCGTGGGGTCATCTACCTCTTCAAGAACAACACCGACTCGGCGGGCAATTCCTATGGCTGTCACGAGAACTACCTGACGAGCCGGCGCGACGACTTCGCCCACTACACCGAGGTCCTCATCCCCTTCCTCGTGAGCCGGCAGATCTTCGCGGGGGCCGGCAAGGTGCTGCAGACGGCCCGGGGTGCGGTGTACTGCCTGTCCCAGCGGGCCGAGCACATCTGGGAGGGCGTCTCCTCGGCCACCACCCGGAGCCGGCCCATCATCAACACCCGCGACGAGCCCCACGCCGACGCCGAGCGCTTCCGCAGGCTCCACGTCATCGTGGGTGACTCCAACATGAGCGAGTACGCCACCTATCTCAAGGTGGGGGCCACCAGCATCCTGCTGCGCATGCTCGAGGACCCCGGGACGGTGCTGCGCGACCTCACCCTCGAGAACCCCATCCGGGCCATCCGCGAGATCAGCCACGACCTGACGTGTCGCCGCAAGGTGCGCCTGGCCAACGGGCGCGAGGTGAGCGCCCTCGACATCCAGTCGGAGTACCTCACCCGAGCCCTGCGCTACCGCGACACCCACGGCCTGTCCCCCCAGGAGGACCGGGCCCTCGACATGTGGGAGCACTGCCTGAAGGGCCTCGAGTCCGACCCCATGACCCTCGGGCGCGAGTGCGACTGGGTGGCCAAGCACCAGCTGATCGAGGCCTACCGGGCCCGCCACGGGCTGCCCCTCGGTCATCCCCGGGTGGCCCTGCTCGACCTGCAGTACCACGACGTGAACCGCTCCCGGGGCCTCTACTACCGCATGGAGGCCCGGGACCGGATGGAGCGCATGAGCGAGGACGGGGCCGTGACCGAGGCCATGACCCGGCCACCCCAGACCACGCGGGCCCGCCTGCGCGGGGAGTTCATCCGCCGGGCCAAGGAGCGCCGGCGCGACTTCACCGTCGACTGGGTCCACCTCAAGCTCAACGACCAGGCCCAGCGCACGGTGCTGCTCAAGGACCCCTTCCGGTCCCATGACGAGCGGGTGGAGAAGCTCATCGCCAGCCTCTGAGGGCCCCGGCCGGGGTCACTAGGGGACGGAGGTCCACTAGCCTCGGTAGTTCGTGGCCTCCGACGACCGGGACGCACCGGCCTCGAGCGGGCTCGATGCCCTGTGGATTCGTCCGGTCACCGATCCGGATCTGTCGAGCCTGCCCGGCGTCACGACCCCCGACGCGCCCTCGGCCGGGTCCGCTCCCGCCGCTGAGCGGGGTCCCGCCACCTCGCCCGCGGGACCGGCCCCCCTGGCGCCCGCCCCGACGGCCACTCTCGCCCCGCCGGCCCCGACCGCCACCCTCGCCCCGCCCCGGCCCGCGGAGCCGGCGCCCTCGGCGTCCGGTCCCCGGCCGGCCGCTCCCGCCGCCGGCGCGCCGGGGCCCCGTCCGGCCCGGATGCCGCTGGTCCCACCCGTGGTCCGGCGCCCGACCTTCGAGGTCGCCACGCGCGCCGCGGCGCCGGCGCTGGCCCCGATCACGCCCGCCGCCCCGGCGGGATCGCCACCGGGACGGCCGGCGGTCAACGGGGACGGAGCAGCTCCGGGCGCCCCACCCGCCTCCCGCACCGACGCAGCCCCGGTGGCCGTCGCCGCCCCGCCCGTGGCGACCCCGCCCGTGGCGACCCCGCCTGTGGCGACCCCGCCTGT
>Ga0335078_10008409_pt1 | contig 15342 bp, 17 predicted proteins | sample Lox_Sample_32_FD_206711 | JGI IMG/M metagenome (GOLD analysis project Ga0335078, IMG submission 206711) | Soil microbial communities from Loxahatchee National Wildlife Refuge, Florida, United States - Lox_Sample_3.2 | ecosystem: Environmental > Terrestrial > Soil > Wetlands | place: USA... | reverse complement strand
GTGAAGCGCAGAAAGACTGTGCTCGGAGTTGATCATCCGGATACATTGTTTACTCAACACGATCTCGCCATTGCATACACTAATATGGGACGATATCAAGAGGCCGCAGAATTATTGGAGGACACGGTGAAGCGCAGAAAGACTGTGCTCGGAGTTGATCATCCGGGTACATTGTTCAGTCAACATGATCTCGCCTTTGCATACACTAATATGGGACGATATCAAGAGGCCGCAGAATTATTGGAGGACACGGTGAAGCGCAGAAAGACTGTGCTCGGAGTTGATCATCCGGGTACATTGTTCAGTCAACATGGTCTCGGCTTTACATATGATCATATGGGACGACATCAAGAGGCTGCAGGACAATTTGAGGACACAGTGAAGCGCAGAAAGACTGTGCTCGGAGTTGATCATCCGGATACATTGTTTACTCAACACGATCTCGCCATTGCATACACTAATATGAGACGATATCAAGAGGCCGCAGAATTATTGGAGGACACGGTGAAGCGCAGAAAGACTGTGCTCGGAATTGATCATCCGAGTACATTGTTTAGTCAAAACAATCTCGCCTCTGCATACAATCGTATGGGACGATATCAAGAGGCCGCAGAACTATTTGAGGACACAGTAAAGCGCAGAAAGACTGTGCTCGGAGTTGATCATCCTGATACCTTGATTAGTCAAAACGATCTCGCCAATTTATATAGTAATATGGGACGATATCAAGAAGCTGCAGAATTATTGGAGGATTTGATTGGTGAAAAGTGACGCGGGTACCTCATCTCAGGTATCTCTGGCGGCTATGATGAAAAGATATATTCGGAATAGCTATGGAATTGTTTAAAGAATGGCTGAGAAGTACAACAAGGCTCTGGATTCTATTCTGGCGATGGTAGAGGAAGGCATAATTAGTCTCTCTTTTCAGTATTTAAAGGGTAGATAGATCTCGTTTTAAACAATTTAAGGGGATAAAGGTTCTTCATAAGGGCATACCGACATCAGATTATGAGCCCGGTGAGTAACTATAATATGCGATACGTGAAATAGACCGCGAACCCAACATTAAATTTATGCGCCCTACTTACCCCAATATTCAACCACGTCGTTCGCAACCATGAGCAGTCATAGCGCCGACCGAGACTCAGGAAAGCATCTTTCAGATGTCGACATTAGGAAAGTACTTAGACTAACAAAGGCGCGCCTTCGCCGGCGACAAATCGCGATGTTAATGAAGTGCAGCAAAAATGTGATTCAAATATCCTGGCTACTCACCTACCCCATATTTCCATGGCATTGGCTGCTAAGAGCGTCCACTAGATGGACGCCCCCACCTTGAGAAAATGGTGGGCTGTCATACCAGCCCACCATTGATAGTCTGATATTAAGGTTTCGTAATACACTCTGTCACGGACGGGAGGTATTACGATGGTACAAGAATTGGGTTTTCACTCCCACAGAAATACGGTCTCATTACCAAAACCTCACTCCTGAGCCTAAGGTGTAAACGGACAACGGAGCACATCGCCGTCAATTAACGTTCACCCCTTCCGTGCAGCTGTACAATTCGTTGATTCATTCGTTTTTGCATAGCCCTTTGGACTGTCGGATTTTCCGAGTGAAGGGCAATTCTGTTGTCCGGTTTCCCTACCTGCGCCCGTTCGTACCCGGGGTAGATACCAGAAGCTGAGTATGACACTAACGGAAATGTGAGTACCGCCTCACAATCTGAGCTTGTGAAAGCCGTGAAGTTTTCTAATGAAAATACTTGGTCAATGCTTCTCACCCAATATGAATGTCGGCCCTACAGAAGACAATTTTGGTTATCCGCCAAATGTCATTCATGATGCAGGGTACACTTATTGAAGAACTTGAATTGAAACGAGATCTATCTACCCTTTAAATACTAAGACTAATGAGACTGTGTAACTCGCCAAGGGCACTTGGTAACTTGGCACTTGGCACTGGGCCTCTGGGCGCCTTGGTGTTTTGGATATCCAAGCCCTTGGCAGCCCGAGATCCCTGAGATGAGGCACCCGCATTACTCCCACTGCTCATTCTGGTGATCTCCCAGGCGTAGCGCTCAGACTTCTGCAATGTTTGATCCTTCCTTTAGCCATGTTCCCATTTCCATCATCTTTGCTAACTTCCTGTGCCTTTCCGGTCCCAGTGCCTTCATCAATCCATCTGTCACCATATCCTCCGTTGGGCGATATTCTAGCCGTGTCGTTCCATCTTCAACGCAGTTTCTGACGAAGTGATATTGGATGTCGATATGCTTTGTTCGTGAATGGTGTTGGGGATTGTGAGCGAGAGCGATAGCACTTTGATTGTCGCAATAGATGGTGTTCTGATCGCTGACATTGTAGCTAATTTCCTTGAGGAAGCGGTGGAGCCAGATTAGCTCCTTAAGGGCGTGGAGGAGAGCCATATATTCCGATTCCGTACTGGAGAGGGCGACCGAGAGTTGTTTCTTCGACGAGTAGGTGACCGATCCACCTGCGATGGTTGCAATAAATCCTGATACTGATTCCCTTCCTTCTTCTCCTCCTCAATTTACGTCGCTCCAGAATTCCAGCTTCATTCCCAAGTTTCCATTGTATGTGAGCCCTTTGCCGGTCGTTCCCTTGAGATACCGAAGAGCATGCTTTGTAGGGGTAGCGAGGGAAGGAAGATCGGTGTGGTACATCAAATGCCATTTCCTTGAAACGTGGAAGCATGGATGCGAATGCAGGATGCAGGTCGAAGGGGATACGGGAGAGATACCTCAATACAGACTCAAGGAGGGTGACGGCGTATTGGTGATACAGAGCAGGTCGGATGCAAGGAATCAGGAACAATCTCTGTCACTTTGTATAGTGACGTGTTTTGAACTAGAAGAGACTGTCGAGTTCGTTGTTGGTTGGATTCTATATTTGAATTAGCAGGTACGACATGATGGCATTCAGGCGAACGAACGCATTGGAAGGATATTAATAGAAAGGGTAGGTTAAATAGAAGAGTAAGCGTGGAATAATACAGAGGACAAACTCGTATTGATTCTACTGTTTGAACCATGCCTATCCTTTGGTTGGTAATATCATCTTCAAAACTGACTTGTAAATGATGCGGTATGATGTTGTGCTTTTGCAGGAGAAATACGGCTGATCTGGAAGACTCTGGTAATGGTGACTGACGATCTCCTTGCATGTTCCGTAATGACTCCGAAGGAGTAGCGAATGTAATTGGAGTGATAAACGTTTGCTCGGGGTGATGAGACTCAGGAGTGAAGAAAGCGAGAATATCGGTTGTTTTAGAATATTGACTAAATACTGGGTAGGATATAGTGTCTCTGGGCTCATAATCTATGGAAGATTTGAACAGGGTCGAACAATCTTATTGATCTAGAACTTCCTTATATATCCGAATACAGTAGGCGTTGATTACCACCTTGTTGCCAGAGACCCAGACACACGAATATTCAACATGTTTTCAAACCAAATTGCTGAAAAAATCCAAACGGCATTTAAAAGAAAGATCATGAAACCCAAAGCTTTCAGATGGTTATCGATCTGAGCACAGAACTGGGACGGGCTGTGGTTAACTTGAGAGCTAGTAATGGAGGTACCGACATATTATTGCGCGTTAGGAACAGGATTCAGGCAATCAGGACATTTGTTTTTGGAGGACCTCTTCTTCGTCCTGGTGACGACTTGGCACCTGGTATCCTTGCCTTTGTGCTTAACGCATACAAAAAATTCCCCATCTCTCTGGTGTCCACAGGTATACTTGTAGTAATAGTGGTGGCACATAGCAGGTGTTCAAACCACGAAGGAACGGAAAAATCGAATTCGGTGTCACTGGGGAAAACAAATCGCGAGAATGCAAGTTTTCAATCGAAGGCCGCTATTATAAAGTGTTGTTGAGAATCTGTCAAACGATTATTCGCCCTCTAGTGGAAGTAGTGAATAAGGAAGGAGAAATGGTTTTGCCTGAGAGCGTCGCTTTATATCCCTCTTCTTTCCACATCAAGAATTCACGACGAATAACTTTATTCCCCCTGTATCAGCCCCTCGCTCCGCGAACATTATGACAAAGGGAGTCTGGTTTAAATGAAGTGAATAAAGGAAAATAAGCGACAGGTTACAGATTAGAGGATTGTACTTCCGACAGGACACGGAGGCTGATCAAAGAATCCGGAGGAACATGCGGCCCGAGCCTTGGTTTCATTTCATTGTTGGAAAAAGAAGGTTCGCCACAGCGGAAGTGGACAAAGGAATCAAGGTAAGTCAAAGGGGCAAGGATCCAGACTAGAGAACCTTATTTTTCATTATTCGTAACCGATGCGAGTCGGACGGGATATCTGATTAATAATCGTGGATGGCTACCGCCTTGACGAAAGACGACATAGCTAACCGTAATAGGAAGTAATACGAGGGTGCTGTTTAAGTTTATAATAGAACAGCCGTGAGGTTAGTTCAGAAAACAGACATCAATTAATTAAGTGCGCTTCGGCGAAGCTACAAGCCCCAAACTCCAATCCCCGTGAAGAGAGACAGATCGGCACGTGACTGGGGCGGTGCACTCACTTAAAAGGGTCCACGACTCCGTGGAGTTTCAACACGTGGCTCAGTCCTAAACGAATTTCGCCCAGCCCTCAGGGCTCTGCACTGTCCCAACCGCGAGCGGAAGAAAGTAAACTTGGACCAGTAAATTCACGCATCCTATGGACTGTGGTGACGCAGTCCTCCTTTCAGCGGAATCAACTCCTGGAGTATTTGGACTTTATCGTTTCTCCCACCACGGTACCGTTTTCTACGCTAGAGCCGATGCGAAAGCCCCTCTAAAAGCCGTTGAATGGGGGTGGGAACTCGCAGTCCGCAAGCTATTGCCACCACGTCCCTCCGATTGTAACTGGGCCGACATTAGCGACCACGTCATATGGAGCTACAAACATTTGAAGGAAGCCCGTTACGCCTGGCACCCCAAGAGAATCGACATCCGCGAGCTCGACCCGATTAAACACCTCAACCATAAGGTCGTTTTGTGTCGGTATGAGTCAGAATTGGTCTGCTCTAAGATCGCGCGGTTCGAACACGAACTTCCGGAAATCGAGAGGGAGGCACAGGCATACCGCATCATTGACGGGCACAATATCGGCCCACGATTCCTTGGACATTTAACCGAAAACGGTCGTGTCATGGGAATACTCATGGAGTATATTCCTGGCACTCGGCATGGGACGGGCGATGACTTGGGAGTGTGTATCGCTACTCTTGGCAGGTTGCATGAGTTCAAGATTCTCCTAGGAGATACCAATAGAAATAATTTTCTGGTTAGTGCGGACGGTGGTCGGGCGATAATTTGTGATTTTGCGAGTAGTGAACTTGACGCAGACGAAGTCACGATGAAAGAAGAGGAGGATGGGCTTTTGATGAGTTTGGAAAACGATGAATTCGATGAGGAGGACGGCATGTGGGACATATATGGGCAGCACCGCTTTACAGAAGTACCCCGTTCTGAGTACAGGATATAGTCTACAATGCATTAAAGTCTTTCTCTCATCGGTGAATTTAATGGACTACCTGCCATCCCGGGGTTCCGTCAGGAACTCAGTCGGATGCTGGGAAACCTTTGTCCTCAGCTGCCGTCCACCCTTGGGATTTCAAGAATGGGTGCCAATTGTTTGTGCCAATTGTAGTAAGGGTTTTATTTCTAAGGTCCCGGCTTCTGACTCGTTTATTGCACAGATAAATGAAAAGAATGGACGACAGTATGGCTGAATATGAGGTTCTGAGACCCATGTAACCAGTTTTGGATGATGTGGCAATGTAAGTGTATTAAGGAGCTTGACTATAAAGTCTGTATACATGCCTGTAGGTGGAATTGAGAATTCTGTACCCATTATTCTATGTCCATATATGGTCCCAATGTTCATTTCAATAGGTTATGAGCCTGGAGCTGCTCTCAGTTCCTTTATCTCAAAAGTATAAAATTTTCATTCTAAATTCTAAAACTCTTATAAGTCTTTTTTTAATGATTTCATTGATATCTAAATCTCATTCAATTCATGTCAGCGGTTCACTTGAAACTGGACCTATTACTTTTTATACTTCTTAGGTTATATAAAATGAATTGGATTTATTTATCATAATATATAATGTTGTTGTGTATGAAACATATAATTAATTTCATTTAGAATTTCTTATTTAAACTAATTTCTTATATTAAATAATTTCAACGATATTCTCTTTGGACTAAAGTAGCTGCTAATATTATAAATATATATTTGTAAGGTAAATCATTACAAAAGTCACTAGAGTCTATTAAATTATATTTTAGAAATAAAATAACATCTTTTATAAAAGTGTGACCTTTTTATGATAGTTATTCATTGAGTTGTTACTTTCATTCAATAGAACTCTTTACTCAGTTATTAATTATTATTTGTCTCTAAATCCAATTTATCATTTACAACATTTGATTGCTCAGTCTATCTTACTCATCTATTACTGTATTATATATAAAACATGACTATAGATATTCTTAGCATGTTTTAAGATACTGTCAATAATTTTAATTAAGAAATTACTAAAGATTCTACACCAGCCATTAAGTTCTTTATAATGGTTGCCTTTTAACATTTTATAGTATCTCTATAACATATCTTTTACTTAACAACAATAATAAAAGACTTCAAGTAATAAGTCAATAGTATTGTTAAGGGTAGAATGATAAGAACTTAGGAATGAGAAGGAAGATATATGTGAAACGGATCGAGGGGAAAGCATGGACAAAACGATAGAAATACAGAGGAATAAGAGAACAGAGATGAACAAAGATTAATAGCTAGCATGTGATAGGAAGTCAATATGCTCTATATAGTATAGGAATATCTTTGGCCTATGATAGTACCTTCCTCTTTAGAAGGGTGAGTTTGTGAACCTTATCGATACATGAGATCTAGAATAAAAATGATCTAATGTAGAATGCCAATGTGGATGCAAGGTATAAGATACATAATATAAATGCTAAGGTATTCAAGCGATATTCTTCAAAATGAAAAAGTAAAGAGTGATGAGGTAAGTGAGCTAGGAGTGATGATGGTATTTTATATGGGCCAAGGCAAGAGTGAGGGCAAGAACAGGAACAAGAGCAGGAGCAAGGACAGGTTTGATGAGATATTTCTCATGGAAAACCCACGTGAGATCGAGGGAATGTTTCAAGTTCTCGGTAGGTTTCTATGAGTTGTCAGATATAGAGTAGCCTTTCTACTTGACAAGGCATGTGAGCTTCTAGTGAGAGGTCTTAGAATTGAAAACTTCTTTAACTTCATATTCAGTTTCTTCACTGATAGTGATAGGAAGCAGAGGAGGCTAGACTCGATCAGAGATGATATTTTCATAATAAGCCTCTAATAAAGTGATGTGGAAGACTGTTGAAATGTAGCATGAGTGAACGTTGGGACAGAGCACAAATGTGGAATAATAGGTATAGGATTCTTAATTCCAACTACAGACATACATATAGACTTTATAGCTGAGCTCCTTAACATACTTACATTGTCATGTTCCTTCCTTCTTCTTCACTTTTGGAACTTTCTTAAGCTTGAGTTTGAGGATTTGGATTAATTCATAGATATGAGAGATCGGATTAATTGAACGAATGAGTCTGTAGAATTTGAAAGGCATTATAGACTGTAAATTTTTGCTAGTTTGGAAGGAAGGAGAAGAAGGTAGATGAAGATATTGAAAGAGTGAAAATTTTCATTATAAATAAAATTAAAGGCAATGACATAAGCAAATGACTAAATACATATGAGATGAGGTAAATATAGTTGAGATAAATTATTGAAAATTGAGAGATATCAAAAGTTTTTAATGTCTGTCCAATTCAAGGGCCTTTGTCAATAGATCTATAGGATTTTTATCTCTAGGAACATGATTAATAGTAACCTGACCGTTCTTAATGATTTTTTTTAACTCTTCTTCCTAGATCCTTTTCAGCATAGCTGTATACATTTTCAATGCATCTTTACTTCTTGAAACCTTCTCATGATACATAGCTTCCCATTCCTTATGGAATTAGGTCTTTAAAGTAAGCTATAGGTGCTTAATTGAGTTGAGATCTAGCGAGTTTAGAGGCCATTTCATGACGATGAGGCAGTGGAAATGAAAAAAGCGATTGGTTTATATAGAGGTATGAATAGAGGCATTGTCTTATTGGAAGATGAATTTTCCTATCATGGCCACCGTGATAGAATCATCGAAAGATTGTTGGAAGTCATTGAGATGTTCAATGAATAGAAGGAGGTCATTTTTGAGGGTGGTAATATAGTCTGTTGAGTTAATGCCTCCCTTTGAGAAAGTAAGCAAAGGGCCAAGCTTGTTATTATAGAAACAACCTTATACTATACTAGAAGCTCAATTTCCCTTTAAGGCAGGCATAAAACAGTTATCATGAAACCTTTCCTCCTTAGTCCTAAAGACTCAAACTGCCCTAGCTTGTTTGTCAATTTCAACCTTGCATTCATCTGAGCAAATAACCCTCCTCTAGTCATCAATTGTCCAGTGTTTACGTTCCTTACAAAATTCCAATTGTTGACGCTTATGATCGTCAGTGAGGAAGGGCTTTTTAATGACAATGTACTTTTTGATACTGAGAGTAGAGAGGCGGCATTATAGTGTATATTTAGAGAGCTTGTCAGAGAGAATATTGGTGATATCTTTAAAAGTTCTGTGACGATTCTTTTTAGTGACACATAAAAGGGTCCTGGATTCATGTTTAGAGAAAACTTTGAGATTTCCAGGTGGAGGGGCGACTTCAATGAAGGTTTTAATGTTATAATTTTTGATGGCATTGGTGACAACAGAGCAAGAGCGGTCAATTTGGGCTGAGATAGCAGTCTGAGAAGTGCCAGCATCAGACATCTCGAGGATATAGGCAACCTCTATGTCGGATAGATTCGTTATTATCCTTTCAGGGGTGCTACAGTTATCCATGATGGTGGATGGATTGTTGATGTTTAGATGATGTGGGACGCGATATGAATTTAATCACGGAGGCGGTGTAGAAATGTGGCACGGTACTATACGCTTGAAGTCTTAGACTTTGTAAGTGTCTGTAGATTCTCTAGTTTGCAAGACTTAGTAACCGATGAAACAGCCGAGTGTTAAGGGAGTTGTGAGCTTTCTTTTGGTTTAGTGACATTGCTGAGGCATATATATATGTATGATCAAACTGAATGAGAGAAGCTTGTTAAGTATTTCTTTCATAATTGGTTTCTGATGTCAGACTTCTCAAGGGATTTCATTATCGATTGCTTTGGATAGGAGGAAATTTGATACATAGGTGGCTGTGACTATTACATTTGCCCAAAACCTTTTGAACATATTGATATGAAAAAGCATCACTCTGACTGCTTCTTCGAGAGTTTGATTTAACTGCTCCACTTTGCCATTGGACTGAAGGATATAGAATGCTGTGATCTGATGTTTAACACCTAGTGATTGCAGCACTAAGATGAGTTCTTTTTCATATTCCTTGCCATTATCAGTTCATAGTATTTTCACATTGATTTTCACAGTTTGTAGTTCTTTGATGACTGAAGTGAATGCCTCTTTGATAGGTTTTGATGACTTGTTGGGAAGCGTCTTAGCCTAAATACAATATGACCAATCATCAAAAAAGGTGAGTAGGTATTTGTTGCCATCATTGATGTTAAAGAAGAAACTATATATGTCGAAGTGAAATAGCTGTCTGTATCTTATGGTAAAAGGTTTATTGACATGTTTGTACAGTTTCTTTACTTGTTTGACTCGTATGCATGATATACACTGAACTGAGTTGAAACCACTTTTGATGTAGAGGAGGTAGAACAGACAGAATAATGATACATAGATGAATGTATTATGTCAGAAGTTAGATAGGCTATAGCTTGTAGCAGGAGCAAGCAGTAATAGGGTTATAGAATTAGGTTTGAATCTGTTGAATCTAGGCCGTTTGATTAATCAGAAGTCTTCATGTAAATCAGGCACCTAATTGAGGCTAGAATTTTTTGAGCTTTGATCATTTCATTGAACTTCAGTGAATAGACACCTTTTGCTAGCACTTCTTGTTATGGTATTGATTTCAAGAAGTTTATTCGAAAATTCAAAAATCGAGAGGATATTATTTGTGGCATGTCCGATGAGTTCAAACTGAAGAGATTGAGCTGATAATAGAAAGTCGTCATCATCGTAATTAGACTCAATGAACTTAAAGGTGAAGTTTGCCTTCAACAGCTTACAAAGCGAGAGGATTTGTTCATCACTATCGACGATATAAAGGACATTCTTGATGGTGTATTTCTTTTTTTCTACATTGAGTAAGGTTACATGACCTTTACCAATCACTGTGAGTCTTTTTCCTCTGAAGCTTTTAATGTTTTCTAGATTCTTAAAAGGACTATATGATCAAAGACAATTTGTATATGGTGTTATATGCATGTTCGCTTGGAGCGAACGCGTAACTTTTGAAGGAGAACGACTTGTTGTGGGCACAGAGATCAACAGGACTGAATTCTCATTGGCTTCTTAGAGCTATATATAGTCTGGATAGGACTTCCTAATGTGGCTAAGCTAAGCGGAGGAAGATCGTCATATGCATTCATTGCATTGCTCTGGAGTCGACTAGCTACTTATTGAGATCAATAGGTTCATTGAGAATATAATGAACGGATGTGAAGTATTGAACAGTATTCATCGTATATTCGTATTCATGGCTATCAAAGTTGAAGTTTTCTTTGCTAAAGCTAGAGTTATTGTTTCCTTTAGATTTCTTTATACATTGCTCATTTACCTATTTCAGCTTCAAACAATCGTTCTTGTAGTGTCCTGAATGCTTACAAAAGTCACATTAAAGTTTGTTCTTTCACTTTTTATTGACGCTATTTCCATTTTTTCAATTTCATTTCTTTCTATTGTTATACCATGGACCAACATGATGGCCATTACTAAACCTGTTATTGCCAAACTTGTTGAAGCGAGCTGTGTTAACTTCTTTTGCTGGAAGTTGATTTCATTTATTTCTTGCTTCTTATTCATGAGCTCGATTGTGAAGCATGCTTAGTTTGATGGTTTCTGTGGTGACATGTGATCGATGCGATCGACGCCACGCTATATATAGTTTATTCCCGAGTAGGAAATACGACATCTTCATTCATCTCATACTTATTCCGTTCGATACGATCTCTTTTACTACATTTGGTGGAGACTAGTATTCGTACACCGTCTATTGACACCCTGTCGCTCGTCCATTGACCAAGCGACAACTCGTACGTGCTAGTTTTAACTAGCCGAGAGCTATCGGTAACACCGAGAAAAGTAATTCCCCTATCTCCAAAAATTTTCTCCCCTCTGCACGTGGTTATCTTGAAGTGTTTCACTCTTTAGAGGGACACACCTCAGTAGCTTCGGACTATAAACCTCCGTTGGACTATAAACCTCTGCTACAAGTGTGTTGGGCTTCAGAGTGAGGTTTGGAAGTGAATCAGACTCCATCTTTGGTGATCCGATGGTTCCAGTTTTGGGATTCTACGTCGTGAATAGCTGAAGGTGCTCGTCCAGGTTCCACCAGACTGAATAGCTTTGCCTTAGATCTCTAGACCGCAAGAGATCCGTTACCAATGTCTTCTCCGAGAGACGGTACACCCTCATCTACTCCTTCGGAATTGCCAGGTCTCTCGGACCAGCAATCACCCCCAAAAGGTCGAAGGAGAAAGAAATACCACAAAGACCCAAAGAATACGAGAGCTTCAAATCCAGAGCTCACGTCAATGGTCGATAACCCGGACGCCATCCTACGTCAGCGATGAGGGGATCAGAGGAGGCAGACCTCCGCGTCCCAGGATTCATCTACACCTGCAACACCTGCACCCGAGTCCTCCGAGAATCAAGAACAAGAACATCAAAACCCAAATCCACACCCCATTCATTCACCCGTCATTCTCCCTTCTGTCATGCCAGTCGTATCACTTGAAAATCGTCAAGGTAGTGGGATCGTATCCATCGTATCCAATCAATCTGCAAGTTCATCTGCAAGTCAGATACAGTCATTGTCATTGTCTCAAATGCAAGGCGAACCTAATGCTCAGATGGCGAGAGCACTCTCCCCTCTTGAACCACCTGCTCGTCCAACACTAACGGAACCTCTTTCATTTCCACCCTCTACAACGACGAGCTTTCCAGCGATTTTCAGAGATCCGGTCCGTTAACAGACTCCTTTGCTCATCAAGTCAACGACACCAATTTCGACACCACTCGCGATGCCAACCATCTCAAACTACCGTGAGAATCGTGTCGTCCCCATGAATTGACACACCCCCGTAACTCACCATCCTCTAACTCATCATTTAAGATCCTCTTCATTTCCCTCGCTTACCACTTTTACGTCGCTCGCAGCTTCGAGACCTCTGGCATCGGTGACAGCTCCCGAAGAGCGAACACCAACTCCTCAGAGTCGACAAGAACAGTCGCCTGGAGACCCTATGGTGATCGACTCTCCAGATGATGGAGCCACATCATTGCTTGCCTGACCACCTGCCACAAATCAACAAGTCTTCAAACCAGGCGAGAAGCGTGCCTTACCTTCAAAAGCAACTGTCTCTCCACAATCCCAGCACAGGGACAAGAGACGTACAAATGAAGAGCTCGTGGCTAGATCACGCTCGGGAAGTCAGGTGAACCAACAGCCGGTAGCAGTGGCAGCAGTGAAACCTCCCCAAGTCTCTCCAAGACCCAAAGTCGCTCTAGAAACATCCACCACCGCAGCGTCTATTGACAAGTTGCATACCGAAATATCAGCATTGGCAGAAGCGATGAAAAACATTCCAATTATCGTGCAGAACTAAGAACATTTGGTCAGGAGGCAGGAGCAATTCGCCAAAGGTCAGGACGCGAAAATGAATATCATCGCAGAAGAGTTGGAAAAGCAATCAAGGAGAATCAACGATGTTTCCGGAACAGTTGAAGCCCGAACAGAAGCAATCAGTTCTTAAATGAAAGTGCAATCCAATGTGATTAGCAGGTTGGACATGAGACTTCAAAGTGTTGAAGTGGATTTCAGACGTTCGTCGATTCCAGTCACTCTGAAAGCTCCCTCTCCACCGTTTATGCCATTTGAGTCAATGGAACGGCAAGAATTACCGATGGAACCGGAACAGGAAAGTCAAATCGAGGATTATGACATGGACATAGATGAGTCAGATGAGAATGAGAATAATTTCTCGAGTGCTATCGTTTCGAAAAAGAGCCATCCAGACTCCACGGTACTTGAATCAGCATTGCAAGGATCGTGAGAAGAAAGGCTCTACAAAGCGGGTTTGCAAAAAGAGACGTCTATCCCCATCGCGCAGAAAGAGCAAACGTCTATTCCTATCGTAATGCCAAACTCGATCAGACCTATTCCGATGGTCATTCCGGAATTCGCCGACTCGGATATCATTACTAAGCCACATCTTCCGCGACATCTTCTCGATATCACCTACGCGAGAGGAGCAACCCACATCAAGAAGTCGATAGAAGAAAGGCAGCACATCCATCAAGTCATCATTGTCAATGCGCTTACTTATTTTGGAACACAAACCGAGATATTCCTAGATCTCGACACACAAAAATTCTACGCAGAGATCCGTTCCGCTGAACATCCTCAGTATGACTTCGGACCTCAAGACCAACCTCCAACACCCATCGGGTATGACGGCAAATGGTTCATCAATAAAATGAACCCACCGATGTGGGAGTTCAATGGTAACCGAATGAGGAGAGGCGCCTCCGAAGAAGGAAATGGTCAGAATTCCTCACCTCAACGCCATTCATCAGATTCCCTTTCCCAACGTCAAAGTCCTAACACCCGTCGTCGCTATGATCAAACCCGAGTTCCCGATGAGTCCGATCCGAATCCAAGCGACTCGAATGATGGGAACGCTGGTAGGGATCGAAGAAGGGATGATAGAGGAAGGGATCGCAATCGTGATCATGATCGCGACGCTCACTGGCGTAGGACTGGCGGCGGAAGAAGGGATCCATCATCCGATCCATCCGATCCATCCGATCCGGACGACGATGACATCTACGGATGCCGACGCTCCCGCCAGAATCGCGACGATAGACGTCGAGACTGCCGTCGAGACAGATCCACAAGACAACCCACACCCATCGTTGATAAGAGCACCGTGAAGCTTTCATCAAGCACGCTCGGATTCTTTGATCCCGACAAGGACTCGGTTCACAGTTTTTGCGATCAGCTCTCATTGATGACGGAATTATATGACGATGCAGCAATCATTGCACTGATTCCTGGATCTCTGGTTGGGAGAGCCAAAAGCTGGTTCTTGTCGCGATCCATGCCCCGAAGGAAAATGAGGACTGTCGAGGGCTGGATTAAGTGCTTGACGGATGAGTTCCAAATCAACACCGCGGTGGCCAAAGAGCAAGCGAGCAAGAGGAAATACACTCCTGAAGATAAGAGTGTTATGGATTACTTCTATACAAAGACTGAGCTCTGCAGGTCAGCGGACAGAAAGATCAAGTCAAAAGATCTGATCGATGAAATTTGGAATGGTTTGCCTCCGGACTTCTGACTCACGATGAATCATCACGAGATAAGAGATATGAATGTGGCGGATTTCAGCCACCTCTTGTGCGATAAAGACATCAACTTCAGGGAGTCATGGAAGCAAAAGAACCGTGAATCAAGACGCAATGAGCGTGACAGAAGATCTCCGTCGACGTCTCGATCGTCACCCCGATCGTCACTCAAGTCATCTGAGTCATCAAAAACTCCAAAAAGGGGACGGAGGGATGGTAGTAGAAAAGGAAACAGAGCTGAGAGATCTCGAGGAGCTAAGCTCCAAACAAAAGCAGCACGATTGGAAGCCAAAAGGAAGTTGGACAAGGACTTCCCGGTTCCGCCCAAGCTCTCGAAAGAAAAGCACGTCACAGACGATGATGAAAAGACAGTGGAAAGACCTTGTCGATTCTGCTACAAGATGCACATGGATTACAATTGCGACAAATGGCCAAAGTCATACCATTCGATTCTCTACGACGCATGGGATGTCTCCGACGATGAGAATGATTCCGGCGACGCCGCATCGAGCCAATCCGAATCTGAAAGTGATAACGAATCGGTGAGGAGCAAAGTGGAGCGAACGCGTAACTTTTGAAGGAAAACGACTTGTCGTGGGCACAGAGGTTAACAGGACTGAATTCTCATTGGCTTCCTAGAGCTATATATAGTCCGGATAGGACTTCCTAATGCGGCTAAGCTAAGCGGAGGAAGATCGTCGTATGCATTCATTGCACCCCTCCCTCCTCTAAACGT
>Ga0335078_10008408_pt1 | contig 15343 bp, 13 predicted proteins | sample Lox_Sample_32_FD_206711 | JGI IMG/M metagenome (GOLD analysis project Ga0335078, IMG submission 206711) | Soil microbial communities from Loxahatchee National Wildlife Refuge, Florida, United States - Lox_Sample_3.2 | ecosystem: Environmental > Terrestrial > Soil > Wetlands | place: USA... | reverse complement strand
TTACTTCGGGACTGATGAGGTCCTGAACTTCGCTCATGATGTGGGCGCCGAAGTCTGGATTACGGTTAACGCCGGCACCGGCGCAGCGCAGGAAGCAGGCGACTGGGTGAAGTACGTCAATGGCCGAACGGAGAGAGTCCGCTTCTGGGAGGTCGGCAACGAATTATACATCCGAGATCCCGCGCCCGCATTCTCCACCATCACCATCGATTCCAACGCGTACGCCCAACGATTCGGCGAGTTTGCCCGGGCGATGCGGGCTGCCGACCCTAACATCCAAATCGCCGCCATCGGCGGGGAGAACTATGGGCGGTTCGCGTTCGTAGGATATCCCGATTGGCTCAAGACCGTCCTGGAGCAGCAGGGACAGCAGATCGACTTGATCTCGGTCCACAACGCGTACGCGCCAATCATCTCCGAGGAGAACGTCGATTTTCGCGACGTGTATCGCGCCATGCTGGCCGCGCCCATATCGATCGGCAAGAATTTAGAGACCATCTCGGACGACATTTCCAAGTACGCTCCCGCCCGAGCGTCGCATATCAAAATAGCGGTTACCGAGTGGGGGCCTGCGTTCCGATTCGACCTGAACAGCAAATGGGTCGATCATCCGAAAACGCTGGGCTCGGCCCTGTTTGCGGCGAGCGTCATGAAGACGCTGATTGAGTCACCCAAAGTCGAAGTCGCAAACTTTCTTATGCTGCACGACTTCAGCGTGTATGGCGCGATCGGCTCGCGAAACACCGATTTCCCGCCCAATCACGACTGGGTTCCCACTGCCCGCTATTTCGCATTCCAGCTTTATACCCGGCATTTCGGGACTCAACTCGTAAAATCGACCACGCAGGTGCCGACCTTTGACAGTCCCGCCGTCGGCTACACCGACGCCGTCAAAGGAGTGCCCTATCTCGACGTCGTGTCCAGCCTGAGCGCAGGCGGCAAGCAGCTTTACATCATCGCCATTAACAAGAATTTCGATCAGCCGATCGAGACGACTATCAACCTGCACGATTTTGTTCCTGCCGGTCAGGCCACAGCCTGGATATTGAACGGCACCGGTCTCGATGCCAACACCGGAACGGGAATCATCCGGGCTCCGGGAGTGCAGCCTCCGCGGCAAGCAGAAGATCCGCAGAATCCCCGCTTCTACAAGGGGGCGGAAAGCGAGATCACTTTCAACAGTTCAGAATTCAAGATAACCGGAGCGAACCTCAGTTACCGGTTCCCGGCGCATTCGGCGACTTCGATTGTGCTGACCCGAAAATAGCTAGCCGGTCGGTCTTTGCCAGTACGGCTGTCCGACTCTGCGCCTTAACGCTCGGTAAGTACGTATGAATGGCCGGGAGAACAGATAGGGGAGAGAGCCATCTTTAAGCAGACGAGCCAGACCCTGCCGCCTGGTTCCTGGTTTCTGGAGTTCTTCCAATGCGACCAGCGTGTGATGCACTTTTCGCCGCCACGAGAGTATTCGGGGTGAAACCGCCGCTCCCCACCGCTCAATGAGCCAAAGGCATTCGGAGTGCACTTCCTTGAATATCTTCGGGGTCATATTGTTGCTGTGGAGCCGGTAATAGCAAAGGACGTTTTGTACCGCCCGCGCCTTGTAGCGCTGCATGACTCCCAGGTGCATGTGATAGTCCGGACTCATGTGAATGTTGGGCGGAATGCCACCTACTTCGTCGAGGGCTGAACGACGAAAAAGGGCCGAACTCATGGCAACGAAACAAGCATCGATGAAGAATCGCTCGAGAATTGCGCCTTCCGGGAGAGGTTCAAACTCGTGGCGGTGATCGAAGTCTCTCTTCTCTCCCGAGGGAGCAAAGCTCAGAGTTCGACAGTAAACCAGGCCCACATCAGAAGAAGAAATCCCGAGCGCCAGTTGCTTTTCGAGTTTTTCTGGAACCCAGATGTCGTCCTGGTCAAGGAAGGCAATCCATTCGCCTTGGACTTCTTTCAGCGCCTCATTGCGAGCATGCCCGAGAGGGATCTGCTTGTCGGCGCGGACATAGCGGATGCGAGGATCGGGATAGGAGTTTACGATCTCCGCGCTGTTGTCCGTCGAGCAATCATCCCAGGCGATCAGTTCCCAATCGCGGTGCGTCTGGGCCAGCACGCTGTCGATGGCCTCCCGCAGATACGGAGCGCCATTCCAGATGTTCATGATGATGCTCACCAGTGGCAAATCATGTCTCCCTCGCTCTTCAAAAGTCTTTCGTCCGCTCGCGCTTGGCCTTGCTGTACGCTGCCAGTATGTTTCGCCGAAAAAGAGAGTAGTAATACGCATCGGTAATTCGACTGCGCTTTCGACTGGAGGTAGCGATCAGCTTTAAAGCGGCCATGAACAGAGGATTTGAAAGGCTGAACAGTAGGACGCGATTCAAAACTCTAACCAGATAAGTCTTCGGATCAAGATCCTTACTTAAGATGCCGTATCGCTGGCGTACTTCTCGCTCTGGCACCCGTTTCTCGAACTCGTACAGGCATCGTCCGATCAGCGCTCCTTTTTGAGCGACGGAGCTTAGCTTCATCTGGTGCAAATGCTGGCCGCGCGCTTCGGGAAGGAAACAGAGCTGCATACCGTGTCGCGCCAGCTTGTATCCGCAAAGGCCATCTTCGAAATAGAGAAGACTCTCCTCGAACATGCCGTAATCGAGCATGAACTGACGTTTGACCGAGACGTTGCAGGTCCAGAAGTCGAGAAACCCCAACCGGCTCTTGCCGCGAAATCCGTCGTAGTTGATAAATTCGTGGAAGAACGACGCCGGATCGCCGAGCGATTCTCTTGGGATGATGAGTTCACCAACGGCTGCGAAATAAGGCTCCGGATGGAGGCGATGAAAATCCGCGTGTTGAAAGACGAAGTCCGGATCCGGGACGACGTCATCGTCGACGATCACTACCACGTTGCCTTGCGCTGCGCGGATCCCGACGTTGCGGGGTGCTGCCGGACTTCCCGATGGCGGATTGTAGAGATAACGAATCACTCCGGGCCAACGAGCGGCGGCTTCCTTCAGCACTATCTCACTGCCATCGGTAGAACCGTTGATGACGAAAATTACTTCGTAGGCGAAACTCCCAACCTGCTGACTGGCATACTTCGGCACCGTCTTGCGAAGCAGTTCTGCGCGGTTAAACGTCGGAATGACGACGGAAACGTCCATGGCCGGTGAAAGTCGGAAGCGGCGGGCCGATGCGCTTAACGCGGCGCGACAGCAAGCGACCTCCGGGTTCGGATCAGTTGCTGCACGGTAGAGGCGAAATTGAAATGGGGCTGAAAACCGAGCAGCGTGCGGGCTTTCCCGATGTCCACCACGTAATCGCCCGATTCCACGAACGCGGCTTCCGGATGCCAATCGAGGTGCACGATCGGCGTCCCGGTTTGTTGTCTGATAATTTGGGCAGCGCTCAGGACCGAAACGCTATCGCCATGACCAATGTTGAATATTTCGTTCCGAGCCGCAGGAAAAACGGCACAGCGACAAAGAGCGTCCGTCAGATCGTCGATGTAGATGTAATCGCGAAGCTGCCTGCCGTCTCCGTAGATCTCCATCGGGATTCCGCGGCATCCTCTGTCGATCAGGGCGTCAATGAACCCCTGCCAATGACCCGGACGCGTCGCTTGGCCGCCATAGGGGTTGGAAATCCGGCAGATCGTATACGATAGGACAGAACGCAGGGCGGCAATTTGATGGTATTGCTCGATCGCAACCTTATGAGCGGCGTAGAAGCTTCGCGGCTTCAACGAACAACTTTCGGTGACCGGCAAGGAATCGGGCGTCCCGTAGACCAAGCGTGAACTCGCAAAGACCACATGCGGCTTGGACTTGCTCAGTTCGCAGGCTTGCAGGAAGCGCGCCTGGATGTAGCAGTTCGCATCGAGACTCGCGACCGGATTCAGGTTGCTTGCCACCGCGCCGGAAGAGCCCGCCAGGTTGAAGACGGCTTCGATCTCCTGAATGACTTCGGCGAGTACAGGAATGCCGGCATCGCCATCGGGAACCGAAATCCACCGCACCAGCGACTGCGCTGCACTTAGGTCGGCAATGAAAGGACGACGCGAAAGCGCGATAACGGAAATCTGGCGATCGACTAATGCGCGAACCAGGTGCTGACCGATAAATCCACTGGCACCCCACACCAAAACGGGCTTCAAAAGAGATTCCCCTAAACGGCCGCTCCTGGAATCCAACGTATTATTCAGCAACTCAGTATTGAATTATGCCATAGTTTTGTAGGACTATGGCTTCCTCTCCCTCGAACACAGTGGAAATAAGGGGTCTCCGTGTCCGTTGCAATCGTCACCGGATCTGCCGGCCTGGTTGGTTCTGCATCGGCTCTATTCTTCGCGGGAGAGGGCTTCGACGTTGTCGGCATCGACAACGATATGCGCCGTTGTTTCTTCGGCGAAGCCGCCTCCACAGCTTGGCAAAGACAAAACCTAGAGCAACGACTGGGTCCGAGATATCGCCATCTTGACAAGGATATTCGCGACAGGGACGCGATTAACGAACTGTTCAAAGAGTACGGAAAGGCGATCGAGCTGGTGATTCACGCCGCTGCGCAACCCTCGCACGACTGGGCGGCGCGTGACCCAGAGACCGATTTCACCGTCAATGCCCTCGGTACGCTGAGAATGCTGGAGTCTACCCGCAAACACTCGCCAGCAGCCGTGTTTGTTTTCTGCTCGACCAACAAGGTTTACGGCGATATGCCCAATCGACTGCCGCTGATCGAGCAGGCAAAGCGCTGGGAGATTGAAGCCACTCACCCGTATGCGGGCGGTATCCGCGAAGACCTGCAGGTCGATCAGAACCTACACAGCCTTTTCGGTGTATCCAAATTGTCGGCCGACGTGCTGGTGCAGGAATACGGCCGCTACTTCGGGATGCACACGGCTTGTTTCCGTGGAGGCTGCCTGACCGGCCCCAACCATTCGGGAACGCAGCTACACGGATTTCTGGCGTACCTGATGAAGTGCACCGTCACAGGGGAGCCGTACACCGTCTTCGGCTACAAGGGCAAGCAGGTGCGCGACAACATCCATAGCGCCGATCTCATTCGCGCCTTTTACAGCTTCTTTCGGGCGCCGCGCTCCGGCGAGGTTTACAACATGGGCGGCGGACGCTACAGCAACTGTTCGATGCTCGAAGCCATTGAACTGTGCGAGCAGGTGGCGGGCCGCAAGCTTAACTGGACCTACTCCGACAGGAATCGTGTTGGTGACCACATCTGGTATATCAGCGGCCTCAGCAAGTTCATGTCCCACTACCCAGGCTGGCGCATCGAGTATGACCTGTCCAAGACAGTCCGCGAGATCTACGAAGCCAATCGAGAACGCTGGATGCGCGGAGCCCCAGCTTGATCGATAAGGGCAAGCACAACGTCATCGGCGTGCTGGTAGACGCTGTGGATTACGAGAGCGCGGCAGCACGCATCATTGCGGCGGCCAAAGAGCGGCGTTCGATGTCCGTCTCCGCTCTTGCCGTGCATGGAGTGATGACCGGGGTTCTCGACGAAGCTCATCGCTATCGACTGAACCATCTCGATCTCGCTGTGCCGGATGGTCAACCTGTGCGCTGGGCGCTGAATGCCCTATATCACACCGGGCTGACCGAGCGTGTGTACGGTCCGAGCCTTACTCTCAAGCTCTGCGAAGGAGCCGCCGCGGAATCTCTGCCGATCTATCTCTATGGCAGCCAGCAGAGTGTCCTGTCGGCACTAAGCCGGAATCTGTGCAAGCGGTTTCCCGGACTGAAAATTGCCGGATCCCAGCCCTCGCGTTTCCGGTCTTTGTCGGAGCAAGAGAAGCTCGAAGTGGCACAAGCCATTGCTGATAGCGGTGCGCGCCTCACCTTCGTGGCATTGGGCTGCCCGCGACAGGAAGTGTGGGTGCACGAGTATCGCAACCTATTGCCGATGCCGCTTATTGCCGTCGGGGCAGCATTCGACTTTCACGCCGGCAGCCTGCCCCAGGCGCCGGGACACCTGCAGAGAGCCGGTCTGGAATGGTTTTTTCGCTTGCTACGCGAGCCGCGCCGTCTGTGGCGGCGGTATCTCTTGCTCAATCCTCGCTACTCGGTGCTGGTACTTCTGCAGGCACTTCGCTTGCGGCGTTTCGATCCCGCTGCCTCACCCCCGACCCGCGAAATGCGCTACGGATAAATGCTTCTATAATAAAGGTTTGGTCCCCGACATTGCCTGACCCAACACTGCGAAAAAAGGCATCTCAACCCCGCGAAAGGGACCAATTGCGACACCTCTCCCGGCGATGATGGAATCTCTTCAAAAGGATGTTGCGGCCACTCCGGACCCGCCCCCACCCAGCGACAAAAGCCTGGGCCGACGCTTCTTCAAGAACACGGCCGCGCTCGCGATCGGATGGAACGTCAATGCCGTGGGGCGGCTGGTGGCGGCGGGTTTGGTGGTTCGCACTCTCGGCATCAACGTGTTCGGGGAGTACGCCCTGCTGGTCGTGTGGTTGGCCATCGCGGAATGGATTCTCGATTTCGGCACCACCGAGGTCTTCGTGCGCGAAGCCAACCGGCATCCGGAACAACGAAGCCACCTGGCCCGCATCTTCCTCGCCCTTAAAATCGTCCAGGCACCGCTCGCAGTACTGGTACTGGCAGCGGGTTTGATCGCGATGCGATATTCGCAACCGATCCTTCTCGCTGGAATCGCCTCCGGCCTCAGCCTGTTTTTCACCGCCGGTGTAGTCTTCTGCCGGGCCAATTTCAAGGCCGCGCTCACCATGGAGCGCGAAGTAGTATCGGAGTTCGTATCCGTAATCGCTATGCTGCCCTTGATCCCGCTCGTATCCCATTTCGCTTGGGGGATCATGGGGCTGATGGGAACCTATGTCTTCTCGCGCGCGGTCTTCTTTGCCGGATGCTTGATCCTGTCACGCAACCGCTTTGCCGTCTCGATACGGGGCATCCAGTCACAGGACCTCCGCTGGGGAATTCATTCCTCACTCGCAATCGGCATCATCGGCTTTGTCGTGGTTGTTTACAATGCGGTTGACCTGCTCGTGCTCTCGCGGACTGCCGGTATTGCCGACGTAGCCGTCTACTCGGCGGCGCTGCGATTCACTACACCGCTGACCATGGCTCTGAATGCCATCGCCGTATCCGTCTATCCGGTTCTGTCACTTCTGAAGTCGCCCGAGCAGTTCCACAAGATCTGTCAGCGAGCCGTTGAAACAACCCTCCTGCTGGGTTGTCTCGCCATGGTTGGACTATGGTGCGGTGCCGAATTCTTTATGAGCCTGCTAGGCCGGCAGCTGGTACACGGCTCTGACGCAATACGTATCCTGGCCGTGGTATGCGTGATCAAGGCTGTGCCGATGGTCATCGGCCCAGCCCTCTTCCTGGTGCGCGCCCAGAAGTATGCGCTCGGCTACATGGTGATGGCCGTGCTGGTCAAAGTTGCTGTGATTACAGCGGCTACTCTGCGATTTGGATACATGGGGGCGGCCTTCGGAAGCCTGTTGGTCGAGGCTTGTTTCTTAACTCCGGTAACGCTCTACTACGTCAGCATGTTTACCGGGTTCAGAATTCAGTTCTCGCATATTTGGCGCCTCGTTCCAGCTGTGGCGATCGTTCTCTTTGTCACCAGGACACTCCTGCCGCAAGGGAACATCTTGGGAGCCGCCGTGGCTGCTTTGCTCTATCCCCTGCTGGTCCTCAGCTTCCGCGTAATCCCATCCTCGGAATTGCGGACCCTCTTACGCGCAGGTCGAGCCTAACGCCAGTCGCGGATCACGCTCTCGCGCTGGCGACGGCCTTCGAATAAGTAGCCAGCAGAGCTTTCACATGCGTTGCAGCGTTCCACAGACGCATCGCTTTTTCCCGTCCGTTACGCCCGAGACGGCGGCACAGTTCAATATCGTTCCAGAGTCGTGTCACTTTATCCGCCAGATCCTCAGGGTTACCAGTTTCAAAGAGCAACCCATCAACCCCGTCCTCAATCAGGCACGCGGTTGCGCCCAGATTCGATCCGACCACCGGAATGCCATGGCTCATCGACTCCGCCCCGACAAGACCAAAGGTTTCAAACCAGAGCGCGGGCATCACCAGCATGCGAGCGCCGCGGTAAAACTCCAGCAGGTCTTTTCGTCCGGTAGTCACCACAACTTCAGCATCGGGCGGCAGATCTACGTTGATGAAAAACTGGCTATTGCGGGACAGCCGAAACGGCAAGTGGCAGATGCGCGATGCCGCGAGGAATGTGTCAATCCCCTTTTCCGGAACAAATCTTGCTCCGAAAGAAACATACTTCCCCTCGCCCGGATCAGCCGGAGTTTCAGGGATGTCTACGAAGTGCGGCACCAGATCGATGCGTGAAGCATCGACCCCGGAGTGTTCTACCATCCACTGGCGCGTGAACTCGGAACAGACCACCAGCCGGTTCACGTACTTCTTCACCAGTCCGAGCACACGCTGCATGGTGTTGTACATCGAAAGGGTTACGCTTTCAGCAAAGTTGTGGCGGCAGTTGTGGAGTATCGCGTAGAACTCCCGGCGGCCCAAACATTGAGTGCAGATTTTTCCCTCACGAAAATGGTTCCTGGCCGGACACGTCAGAAAGTAGTCATCGCAGGTCATCACCACAGCTGTCTTCCGCCGCGAACATAGAGGAAAAATCCACGGCGAGATCAGCGGGAAGACATCCCACACATGCACGAGGTCAGGCTGGAAGGAGTCGAGCACCTTCCGGAACTCGCGCACGCCTTCCGCCGCATAGAATGCGCTGGTAGCAGCAGTCAGCCGGCCACGGAAGTTCTTTGGCAGGTCCCGGCTGTCTCTGGTAAACACCTCGACCGGCACGCCATGTTCGCGCATCACGCGAATGGTAGCCGCGGTCGCGTTCAGCGAACCATTTCCGCCACGGTGGATGTTGTAGGCATACAGGACTCTCATGTCAGAACCGGGACCATCAGCTCACGATGTTCGGGGCAGGTAAAGGAACGATGAATCGATTCCGATAATTCATCTGCTCGCGGAAAAAGCGGATGATCTCGGCTTTGAAGTTCCAGGCGCCGATCAAGATGTAATCCGGGTTGAGGTCCATCAGTGCGGGAGGCGAAACAACGGGGATACGGACGCCTGGGCAAAGCAAGCCCTGCTTGCGCTGATTAGCGTCTCCCATGGCGCTGAGCAGGTCAGGGGTGATGCCGCAGAAATTCAGCATGGTCATACATTTTGCCGCCGCACCATAACCGACGACCTGCTTGCCTTCACGGGCGAGGTCCTGCAGAAGGCTGCGCAGGCTGCTCCGCTGATGAGCCACCGCCGCCGCGAAGTCTTTCCAACCCTCCGGCGTATTTAACTCGATGATTTCTTCGAAGTCGATCGCCATCTGGTCCCGGCGTTCTCGCGGTGAGTTCTCATGCGCAATCTCGAACAGGAATGACCCGCCGTTCATCTTCACGAATGTGATGTCCGTCAGTTTCAGACCAACCCGCGCCAGCAGATTTGACACAGAGCCAACCGTCAAGTAGGAGAGGTGCTCGTGAAAGATCGTGTCGTATTGGACCTCATTTCGCAGAAAGTACGCATAAGGGCTCTCGATCAGGCAAACGCCGTCTTTCGCAAGCAAGAGCTTGAGCCCGGCGACAAGGTCCTGCAGTTCGCTGACATGCCCGAGAACATTGCGGGCAACGATGATGTCCGCCTGACCGCGCGCTCGAACGATGCGCTCTGCCACCGCCCTTCCGAAGAAATCGCGAATTGAGGGAACGCCCCGCTTATCTGCTTCCTCGGCCAGGTTCGATGGATCGACTCCCAGGATCTCGAACCCGTCGGCGCGATACTGCTCCAGGAAATATCCGTCGTTGCTTGCCACTTCCACCAGGAAACGTCCCACCGTGTCGCGATAGCGGTCGCGCGTCCGCGCCGAAAACCAGCGGGCATAGTTCTTGGTGGTTTCCGAGGTAGCCGTGACCCAGAGGAACGAGCTGTAGAGCTTCTCGCGCGGCACTTCATCGCGTATCTGGATCAACTTGCAGTTGCCACACATGATGAGTGTTAGGTTCTCGGTGAACTGATCGTCGGTTTCGTTTTCATTCTTGACGAAGGCGTTGGCAAGGGGAAGCTGCCCAAGGTCCAGGAGCACGGAAATACCGGTGCAGCCGCAGGCACGGCACGCGAATTTCTTTTTGGCCGTCACAAGATACCCGAGGCCCAGGCGATCCCTTTCTCGAGAGCCGACTGTGTGTATCCCTCAATCTGCCGGGCCGTAAAGGCGAACATATCTTTGCTGTCACCATCGTAGAAGTGCTTGTACCACTCGACGATCGCATCCAGCGTGCGCTCCATTCCCCATGCCGCGCGCCAGTTCAACTGTTCTCTCGCTTTGCTGGAATTTAGCCGTAGCAGCTTGGCTTCCGGGAACGACGGATCGCGCTCGATGACCATCTTCGTGCCACCTTGCCAGCGGCGGAGAATTCCGTGCACCACGTCCGCCACGGTGGGCACGACTTCCTCATCCGGAGCGATGTTCCAGGAGCTACGATACTTGCGATCCCTGGGCAACAATGCCCCCAGCCAGAGGTAAGCGCTCAATGGTTCGAGCACGTGCTGCCAGGGACGAACGGAATCTGGGTTTCGTACGATGATGGCTCTTTGCGCGGCAATCGCCCTTATGGTGTCCGGAACGATGCGGTCGGAAGCCCAATCGCCACCGCCGATAACGTTTCCCGCCCGCGTCGAGGCAATCGCAAGGTCCGTCGCGGGGTTGGCTGCTTTCTGAAACCTTGCATCACGATACACGGCGATGGCCAGTTCGGCGCAGGCCTTGCTGGCGCTGTAGGGATCGTATCCGCCCAGCGGATCGGTTTCGCGATAGCCCTGCTCACTTCCAATGTTTTGATAACATTTGTCGCTGCTGATAGCTACCACTGATTGCACCGAGTCCGTCACTCTCGCGGCATCTAGCGCGTTCACGGTGCCCATCAGATTTGCGTCAAACGTATAGCGCGTCTTCTCAAAAGAGAGTCGTACCAGAGGCTGGGCGGCCAGATGGAACACCACCTCGGGGCGGTGATCCTGAAAAACCTTGTGAAATTGATCGTAATCGCGAATGTCTCCGCGAACGTGAGCGATCCTCTCGACCAGTCGACAAGCCTGGAAGTTCGAGGGTACGGTGGGCGGACCGAGCGAATACCCAACGACCTTTGCGCCCAAATGGGTAAGCCAGACTGATAGCCAGGATCCTTTGAACCCCGTGTCGCCGGTAACGAGAACTGTCTTGCCACGATAAAAATCGCCAAAAGGTGCACTCACCGGTTTTGGGCCTCCAAGCGCACTTCGTTCCGGTGCGCTTGATACCACTCAATCGTTTTCTTCAGACCAGCTACCAATGATGTCTCCGCGCACCATCCCAGTTTTGTTCTTGCCTTCGAGGAAGAAGAATGCCTGACGGGCGTGTCGCTCGCCACTTCACCGAGAACCTGGGGCCTCAAATCAGTGCGTTCCATTAGCCTCAAAATGGTTTCCACCAGCGTTGCCATACTGACCGGCGCATCGCAGCTGAGATTAAAGGTGTCGCCGGTTACTTCCTCGCGCTCCATAGCTTCAGCCATAACCATATATCCGGAGATCGCATCCTCAATGTACAGGTAATCTCGCCTCCGCGCAGCATCGCTCTTGATAACCGGGGCTTCGCCTCGCATGACCGCGCGGATGGTCCCCGGGATAATCCGCTCGAAACCCCAGTCACCTCCCCCGTAGAGATTGCTAGTGCGCGCGATGCACACCGGAATTCCGTAGGTCCGGTGATAGCTCTTCGCCAAGACTTCGGCACAGATTTTTGAAGCTGCATAGGGCGATAGGTTGTCCGCGGGAGCGTCTTCCGTATACGGTACTGCAAGCGAATCTCCGTAAACCATTTCAGTGGACGCCAAAATCACTCGGATCTTCCGCCCCACCTTCCTCGCCGCTTCCAGGACGTTCCAGGTGCCTTGGAGGTTGGTCTCGAACGTCTGCGTCGGATTGCGCCGCGCGAGATCGACTTTCGATTGGGCTGCTAAGTGGAAAATCGTATCCACAGAGTATTCTTGAATCCCTTGCTCCAGCGATTTAGTTCCTGTAAGGCTGCCCTGCACGAACGTGATCTGAGCGCGCGGTCCAAGATAGGAAAGTGTTTCTGCCGCCCGAGCGCTATTTCTGCCGAAGCCGATTACCCGGGCTCCGCTGGCAACCAGGCGCGACAGCAGCCAGCCTCCGACGAAACCGGAGCACCCGGTCACCAGAACAGCGTGTTCGCGCCAGTCTGTGCGTGAACCGATCACTTTAAGGTCTGGATCCACCGGACGTTAACGTAAACGCCGAGCGCTCCGCCTAAAGTTCCCAAAGGGCGATTGATGAAGTCGTCCACGAAACGCGTGACTTGGCTACGTCCACTTTCGGGAACGAACACGACGTCGTCCGGCTTCAGAAACTCGTTTCGTAGACCCATCACCGGTCCAGGTTGACCACCGCCCCCTCCCGACACCGGAATGGCTCGGATGTAGCCGTCCTCACCGAGGCGGATAATTGTCGTGTCTTTCGACTTGGCGGATTTGCGAAAACCGCCCGCGTAGGCGATAGCAGCGGTAACCGTAGGAGCGTTTCTCAGCGGGACGGCCGTGTTATTGCCCACTTCGCCGATCACGTAAACTGAAGGCGGGGGGACCTGAACTGCGATCACTGTAACTTCCGGCTCGTTCAGCCTGGCGGAGAAGGCCTTGGTCAAGCTCTCCCTCAATTCCGTCGCTGTCAGTCCGGCGGCTTTTACATCATTCGCCAACGGAAGGCTAATGAAGCCGTCCGGCCGCACAGTCACGGTGCGCGAAACTTCCGGTACCTTGCGCACGCTGACTTCGATCTGATCGCCGGGAACCCAAACATACTCTTTGTGGAAACGTTTTTCAGAGAGCAGCACCTCCGGGGAGGCTGGAACCTGAGCAACCTTGGGACGCGTGCTCACACAGCCAGAGAGGGAAAGCAGCAAACAAGTAAGCAAACCAAGTAGAATAGTTTTCGGCATGCTTCGAGCGCTTAAAATACTAATTTCCCAGGTGTGACCGGCTTGCTATGCTTCATTGCCGCCGCGAAAGCTTATACTAATTGGTTATTGTATAGGCTACAATATGTTTCGCCGCATTCAATGGTTCATGGACAAGTTGCTAGCGCTTTTTGTCAGGGACGCCAAGCGCCCGTTCCTGCCGAAGTCTTGCTTTCCGTGGATACAGCGAGTCGAAGCGAACTGGAAAACGATACGCCAGGAATTCGGGGCGGTCCTCTACGAGCAGGAGCGCATTCCTAATGTGGAGGACGTATCCCAGGATGGCAACTTGGGCGCCGACCGCAAACCTATGTCCAGGGGCGCGGAATGGAAGTGGTTTTTCCTCTATGGGTACGGTCACAAGATCGAAAGCAACTGTGCCCGCTGTCCCAAGACCACGCAGCTCGTAGAGACCATTCCGGGTATGCAGGGTGCTATCTTCGCCATCCTTGCTCCCGGCAAACATATCCCGGCACACCGCGGCCTCTATAAGGGATTGCTTCGTTATCATCTTGGCGTGCAGGTTCCGCTTCCCGTGGGTATCTGTCGTATCACTGTTGGAGGCGAGACGCGGGCCTGGGAAGATGGGCAAAGCTTTATTTTCGACGACACTTTTACCCACGAGGCGTGGAACGACTCCGATGTCCAACGGGTCGTTCTAATGATTGACGTCGAACGCCCCCTGCCCCTGCCTCTGGCGATGCTGAACCGCCTGATCCTCCGGTGGATTACTTCAACCGCGTATATCAATGACGCCATCGAACGAGTCAAGGCGCCGGCTTTTACAGCTCCGAACCAAGCCGAACCCCGACTACCCAGCGAGCGGGCATGACAGATCCCACCAGGCCCCTGGTCTCAGTCATCATTCCCGCTTATGGACGCCCCGACTTGCTTCGCAAGGCGGTGCGCTCGGTTTTGGCCCAGGACCTGACGCAGGATAAGTTCGAGGTCATCGTGGTCGATGGTTCACCGGACAACCGCAATGCCGAACTGTTGGCGAATCTACAAACAGAAGCGCAGTGCTCGTTGCGCTGTTTCCGCAAGACGCCGGAAGGTCCCGGCCCGTCGCGTAACCTGGGGGCAAAAGAGGCCCGGGGGGCATATTTTGCTTTCCTCGATAGCGATTGCCAGGCGTCCCCGGGCTGGTTACGAAACGGTATCGCAGAGTTTCAGGATGACGTCGGCATTGTGCAGGGCAAGACCATCCCCGAGCCGAATGTACCGCACAGCGTATTTAACCGCTCGCTCGAAGTGTTCCAGGAAAGCTGCTTCTACGAGACCGCCAACATCTTCTACCGCCGCGCAGCCTTCGCGCAGGCCGGCGGCTTCTCCGGTGATCGCAAAGGATCAAGCGAGAAGTGGCTGATTGGTGGCGAAGACGTTGATTTGGCCTGGAAAGTCAAGCGCGCAGGCTGGAAAAGCCGCTTCTCGGAGAAGGCGCTGGTGATGCACGCGCTCGTTCCGATTCCGGCGTGGCGCTGGTTTTTCGAAACACGGATGAGTACCGTCCCGCTAACGATTCGCGGTTATCCTGAACTGAGGCAGTTCTTCTACGCACGTTATTTCTTCGACCAAACGCAGGCTCTGTTGGTGCTGGGGTTGACCGGGCTTTTGGTGGCTGCGTTCACTCCGCTGGGATGGATTCTGGCTTTACCTTATGTGGTCCGCCGCATCGCGCAGCCTTCGAAGACCCTCAGGGGACCGCTTCGCTTGATCCGAGCTTTGCTTTATTTTCCTCGGGACATGGCAACCTTCGGAGCTCTGCTCGTAGGCAGCATCCGGTATCGCGCGCTGCTGCTCTAATCAATCTTCCGCGCCCACGGATTTCCCTGCTCCTTGCGGTCGCGAATAGTGGCGAAATTTCGCGGAAAAAACGATCTTGTCGCTCGGGCAGTCGGCACCAAACTGGACATTCGGCGCGATTTTTACGTTGTCACCGATATTGACCGAGCCAAGGATCACGGAGAGCGCGCCCACGGAAACCGCGTCTCCCAGCCGTGGTCCTTGCGCCGCGGAACCGCCGAAGCAATCGGGCTGCGGGCAGCACACGGCCAGTGACAAAAGCGTAAGGTTACGGCCTGCTGTCCCGTGAAACGTGAGTCCGGAGCAATGACCCAGAAAACAACCGGGGCCGATGCAACTCTGCGGAGGGATATTCGCCTTGTGGACGAGCAGGCTGAAACGGTGGATGAACTGACCCAGCCTTCGCCATCGCCGAACGTGCAGGTAATGCGCGATGCGATAGCAAAACATGCAGAGAATCGCAGGCTTGAGGAAAATGCTGATGCTAACCTTG
>Ga0335078_10008407_pt1 | contig 15343 bp, 15 predicted proteins | sample Lox_Sample_32_FD_206711 | JGI IMG/M metagenome (GOLD analysis project Ga0335078, IMG submission 206711) | Soil microbial communities from Loxahatchee National Wildlife Refuge, Florida, United States - Lox_Sample_3.2 | ecosystem: Environmental > Terrestrial > Soil > Wetlands | place: USA... | reverse complement strand
CGCATTCAAGGTGAAGGGCGATTTCTCCGAGAGCCTGCCGAACCGATTCCGTCAGGCCATGATCGAATTGAAACTGGCTGGTTACGTGTTCGAGGAACTGCTGACGAGCGAGATGTTCGCGTTCCCGTGCGCCCAGAAAACCGATTCCAATGCCGGAGACGAGCGTGCCGGAGCCGATAGCGATCCAGCGCCAGACGCTTTGCCAGGCGAAGGGCGTCTCGATGCCGACGCGAACGATGATGCCGACGGTTGCGACTGCGACGAGCGCGACGATGGCGCGCGAATTTCCACGGGTGGCCAGCGCGAATACGGTGAAGGGAAAAAGAAACCAGAATGCGGGGACGGACGGCGTCATGCAGACGAATACGACGAGAACGGCCAGGTCCAGCCACAATGGGATTTGCAGCCACGGTTTTGTCGCGAACCGTTCGACAATTGCGGCCGCAAGCGCCAGAGCCAGGTAGGCGGTCAGCAGAGTCAAAGAGATAAGGCGAACGGGAAGGCCGGGCGTTTCGACGAGAGCGACCAGCGCCAGCGCAGCGATGACGGCGCGCGCGAGCGTCACCTGGCGTTCGAGATAGAGCCGCTCGGTATTTTCAAGAGGCATACGGAATCGAGGATTTCCCTAGAAAGAATAGCAATCCCCGGGCGACGGGCAATTCGGGCGCGGTTTGGCTGTCGTCTTTTGGTAATCGCTTTGTTCGAGGGGCGCGGTGCCGGTAAAATGCGGCGCGACCGAAGGGATCGCTTTACATCCAATGATGCGGTGGAATATAGACGACCGGCAGCTTCGATGGACTTGCTGGATATGAGAGGCGGGAAATGCTCCAAACGACGACAGTTGTGACGCCTGAACGGTTTGCGCAAGGGATGAGTTACGCCGATTTCATCGCCCAGGCGACGGTGAATCGCGACAAATTCGAGAAGTATTACAACGAGCCTGTCCTGGCGGCGGACGATATTGCGTTTTTCAAAAGGGCTGCGAGTTCGCCGAATGGCCCGGCCAGGATGCTGGCGCTGGCGGAGGCGTGGTGCGGCGACGTTTACCGAGAGCTGCCCACCGCGGTTCGGATCGCTGAGGCGACGGGAATCGAGTTGCGCATTTTTCTGCGCGATCAGAATCCCGACATCATGGACGAGTTTCTCCTAAACGGAAAGGCGCGCGCGATTCCTGTATTCGTGTTCTATACGAAGGAGACCAAGTACATCACACACTTCACCGAGCGCTCCGCGGGAGCTCATGCCGAGCTGGCGGCGATCAAGGACCAAGTGGCGTCGCAAATGGGATTGCCTCCGGGGACCACGTTCGCGACGGCGCCCGAGGCGAGCAAGCAGGCGTTTCTGCGAGAAGTGATCGCAAAAATAGCGCCGAGATTCCCGGATTGGCGCAGAGAGTCGATCAAAGAAATGCGGGCCTTGCTCGCGAAAGCGCTCAACCTGCCAAATCAGGAATAAGGACAAAGGCGAAGCATGGCGGAGAAGCAGGTTCCCATCGTATACACGATTCGGGGATGCGACGCGTGCGTGAAGCTCCTGCACAAATGGGACGCAGAGGGGCTTGCGTACGAGGAGCGGCGCGTGGAACTAAATCAGAGCACCCTCGATGAAGCGCGGAAATATGGAGACGTGGTTCCGATCGTCGTGTGGCCGGATGGCAAAGTCGAAATAGGATTCGAAGGGGCGCTGGGCTGCTTCATCTAAATTCGCCCACCGCGTGATCTTTTTCGGGAACCTAGACCCACTCGCCTGAACGCAGCACCGGCTGGGAAGTTCCTGTTGCAGTGATGCCATCCACGTCAATCCGACTCGATCCGATCATCCAATCGACGTGAATCAGGCTGGTGTTTGCGCCCCGGGCAGCGAGCTGTTCCGGAGTGAGACTGTCGCCGTCTCTCAGGCACGAGCTATAAGCGTGGCCGAGCGCGATGTGGCACGCGGCGTTTTCGTCGAAGAGCGTGTTCATGAAGAGAAGCCCGCTTGCAGCGATTGGAGAGGACTGGGGCACGAGCGAGACTTCGCCGAGGCGCCGCGCACCTTCGTCCGTTTCGATCATGCGCTGCAAGATTTGTTCGCCGCGCGCGGCATGGGCTTCGACAATCCTGCCGTGCTCGAAGCGCACGGATATTTCCTCGATCAACGTCCCCTGATAGGAAAGCGGCTTGGTGCTGGTGACGCGCCCTTCCACGCGATCCTTGTGCGGCGTGGTGAAGACTTCCTCGGTGGGAATATTGGGGATGCAGTAAAGCCCGTTGCGCGCTGTTGTGCCCCCGCCAAGCCAGAGGTGATCGTCGGCAAGGCCCACGCGAAGATCGGTTCCTGGCCCGCGAAAGTGCAAAGTGGAATAGCGCTTCTCATTTAGCTGCTTGGCGCGGGCGTGCAGGTTGGCATCGTGTTCTTTCCACGCGGCGAGCGGGTCGGGGCGATCCGCGCGCGAAGCGGCGAAGATGGCTTTCCAGAGCTTGGCGAACGCCTCTTCCTGCGGCAAATCGGGGAAAACAGCCGATGCCCATGCCGGAGTGGCGCTGGAGACAATCGTCCAATTGATTTCATGCCGCGCGATTAGTTCCAGCGCGGGGCGATAAGCTTTCGAGGTTGCTCGATTCACGCGGCTCACCTTTTCAGGATCCTCCTTGGAGAGCAGCGAGGGATCGTTGCCGGCGATGGCGAGGCGCGCGGCGCCCTTCTTGTAGGCGCCGGCCATGGCTTCGTAGAGCCAGGATGGCGCGGCATCGAATGCGGCGTCAGAGCCATGGTGCATGCGGAGCAGCGCCGATTGCTCGTCGGCAAAAATTGTGGTGACGAGCGAGGCCCCGGCCTTGTAGGCGTGCTCGGTGATGAGCCGCGAGAGCGGAATCGCGTCCAGCGTGGCAGTCATGAGGAGTTCTTGTCCCGGCGCCACTCCGAGGCCGGCTCGAACGGCCACTTCAGCGAGGCGATCGAGATTGCGCGCAAACTCCGGCGTCTCGAGAAAATTTCCTTTTGCGAATGCAGTCGTCGAGGTCATGCGATCATTATAGGCAAAACGGACAAACCGCGGCTGGGTGGGATAAAATTTCGTCGCGTTGGCTGCCGGCCGGGATCACAGGAGCAAGACAAATGCCCAAAGCGAAGGAGTTCACGGTCAAAATTGAGGATAAGCCCGGGGCGCTCGGCAAATGTTTTCTGGCGCTGGCCGACCGCGGCGTGAACGTCCTCGCGTTTCAATCGTATGTGGAAGAGGGAGAGAGCGTGGCGCGATTCGTGGCCGACAATATGGCCGCGGCGAAATCGGTGCTGGGCGGCCTGCGAATGATTTTCGAGGAAACGGACGTTGTGACCGTGAAAATGCCCCACCAACCGGGTTCGCTGGGCCTCGCAGCCTCACGCCTGGGCGAGAATCATATCAACATTGACTATTCCTACTGCGGGTTTGAACCGGGCTCGAACAAAGGCATGCTGGTTTTCGGCGTTGACAACCTCACCAAAGCGGCCGGCGCGCTCGATCAGTTGGCTGCCGAAGGCGCGGCATAGCGGGGCGAAACTCGGAAAACTGCGTCGTCAGGCGGCGGCCAGATCCTGCAGGGCCTTGCGATTGTGGATGATGACCGCGCCGTCTCCGATGGTAATGAACCGGCGCCTCCTGAAATCGCGGAGAGTGCGCGTGACGGTCTCCCGCGTGGTGCCGATGCATTCGGCGATTTCTTCATGCGTCAGCGAGAGCGCGATCCGGGAATGCCCATTTTCTCCTGAATCTGCGGCACGGGACCAGTCCAGCAGGATTTTCGCGAGCCTCTGCGGGATCGAAGAGAGGCTGACGACGCGCAGCTGGTCGCATATCCCTCCATAAGACGACGCGACATGCTTCAGAACATATTGATAAACGGCCGGGTGATCGCTCAGGAATTTGAGGAAATTCTCGCGCCGGACGAACGCAACCTGGCAGGCGCCCACCGTTTCAGCTGTGACTTCGTGCGGTATCCCGCCGATCGTAGCGGTCAGACCCAGCATGTCGCCGGGACGCGCGATGCGCAGGATTAATACTCTTCCTTCGCTCGAGCTAATCGAAAGTTTGACTTCGCCTTCGCAGAGGATGAAGACCCCGCGAGGTTCGTCTCTTTCGGTAAAAACTACGGTATCGCGAGGGTATACGGAAACGGATTTTATGGCGTCGAATTCTCTCGTGCCCTGAGCATCAAGCTCACAGAGGAAATCGGGCTTGCTGAGGGCACAGGTGAGGCGGTGACCACCTGCTGCGAAACCGCGTGGACTGTGCATCGAGAACTCTCCTCGCCGCGGTCTGGCGTGAAGGTTTATGCATTAGATTGCTAGCGGGAAAGTTACCCGCCTACAGTAAACACTGTATAGCGCTAATGGTGGAAGTCTGCAAGCGCCGATATCAGGTGATAGCACGCGCGCTTTGCTGTGCATGCAGGCAAGATGCTTCTTCGAACCGCTTCGTTTCTCAATGTGAAATGGATTCGAGCGCGAGGCCGCGCGTCCGCGGGCCGAAAGCCCCAATCACGAAAACGATCACGACCATGGAAACGGCGATGAAGGCGAAGACGCCGCGCGCTCCGAAATGGGCCAGGAAGAAGCCAATCATCAGGCTCGTGAAGACCGCGCTAAACCGGCTCCAGGAATAGACGAACCCGACGGCCTGCGCGCGGATGGCCGTGGGGAATAATTCCGCCTGGTAAGTGTGAAACGCGACGGACATCCAGTTATTAAAACAGGTGAGCAGAACCCCGAACAGGATCAGCCAGCCCGGATGTTTCTGGTGCGCGAAGAGCAGGCCGACAACTGCAACACACAGGGAACTCCAGACGATTTGCCATTTTCGCTCGAAGCGGTCGGAGATGCGGTAGATCAATAACGGGCCAATCGGCGCTGAGACGGCGATCACAAACGAGTAGAGAAGGCTGCTGGTGGTTCGAATTCCGGCGGCGACAAGGAGCGTCGGCACCCAGGAAGCGAAGCCGTAATAGCCGATCGTCTGACCGAAGTGAAAAACCATGAGCATGATGGTGCGGCCCAGATATGGCGGCCGAAAAATCTGGATGAACGACATGCGGGCGCGTGGGGCGGCTTCATCGGAATTTTGCCCGGCGATCGGTGCAAGAGGCGTTCCTTTTTCCGCTGCCACTCGGTTTTCTATTCTGGCGACGATCTCCTCCGCTTCGGCGAAATGGCCCCGCGCGATCAGCCAGCGCGGGCTTTCCGGGATTCCCCGGCGAATGAACCAAACGAAAATTGCGCTCACGGAGCCGATGAGCACGACCCAGCGCCAGCCGTCCAGTCCGACTGGATTTCGCGGCACGAGCCGCCATGCAACGAGCGCGACGACCGGAATCGCACTGAATTGCACAACCTGATTGATCGCGAAGGCGCGGCCGCGAACGTTTTTCGGCATCAGCTCCGCAATATATGTGTCGATCGTCACCAATTCCACTCCAATGCCAACGCCCGCGATCACGCGCCAAATCAGAATCGCCGCAGCCGTGGACTGAAAAGCCATAACGGCCGATGCAGCCGTGTACCAAAGCAACGAATAGGTGAAAATCGCGCGGCGGCCGAAGCGGTCGGCCATGAATCCAAACGCTAGAGTGCCGATAAAGAGGCCGGCGAACGTCGCAGAGATGAAGCTGGCCAGCCCGCTCGCGCCGAAGAAAGATACGTAGGCGCTCGAAAAAATTCCGCTGCGAATCAGGCCGGGGCCGATGTAGGTCATTAAAAAGAGATCGTAGAACTCGAAACAGCCGCCCAGCGAAAGCAACAGCAGAAGTTTCCAGACGTATCTCGTCGTTGGCAGGCGGTCGAGGCGGGCACTGATCTGCGCGTCTTCGCGAATGGTTTTCTCCGATGCGAATCGGGCGCTGAATTCTACAACGATGCATTGCCCGAAGGCGGAGAAGCGCCGTTTCCGGCGGCAGACGGGAAATTCTGGCCCGGAGCCGATGGGCGCGTCTGATCGACCCGAAATCTGCGCGATTCAGCGATAAGATTGTGGCGTGCGTTAGAAGGCGCAGAGCACAAGCGGGTATGAACGCATCGCATCGAGCCGTGGCAAAGGTCGTGATGGCGATTTGCTTCGTGTTCTTTTGCGTGGGTGCGTTACTCGCGCAACGGCCATTCCGTCAATATCCGTCAGTCGAGTATGGTGACTCAACCCCGCTGCCGCCGGATTGGCAACGGCCGGGCGAATGGGCATTCGCGCGCCTGATGTATCCGCCGGGACCGAATGACGGCTATCGCGGCAGATTCGATGGGGACTGGCGTCTCGGGCTTTCGCTCTGGACGCAGGATGGTCCGCCGGCGGATCGGGCGCTTGCAGCCGCGGTGCGCCGGCTTACGCGAATCGATGCGCGATCCATCGAGCAGGACGTGAGCCTCGATGACGGCGATGAGGTGTACAACTGGCCCTGGCTTTATGCGGTGCAGGTGGGCGAATGGGGACTGACGCAGCATGAGGCAGATGTGTTGCGCGATTATTTGCTCCGCGGTGGTTTCTTCATGGCCGACGATTTTCACGGCGCATACGAGTGGCAGATGTTTTTGAAGCGCATTCGCATGGTTTTCCCGGACCGGCCGATCGTGGACATTCCGGATAATGATCCGATCTTCCACACAGTTTATGATCTCGACGACCGTTATCAGATTCCAGGTGAAGCGCATCTGGGGCTCGGCTACAAAGTGCCGGATTACGCGCAAGGGCCTGACGATGGAAAAGGGGCGCACTGGCGCGCGATCTACGACGATAAGGGCCGCATCATGGTGGCAATCTCGTTCAATTCCGATATTGGCGATTCCTGGGAGTGGTCAAACCGCGCGTACTATCCGGAGCGCTTTTCGGACCTGGGCTTCCGGATTGGCGTCAATTATGTGGTCTATGCAATGACTCACTAGCACGAGCAGGTTGACGAAGGAGAAAATTTGGCCACCCAGCCGTTGGATGAATACCGCGAGATTCGCGCCGCAGTGCGCGAGCTCTGCGCGCACTTCCCGCCTGAATATTTCCGCAAAATCGACGAGCAGCGTGCGTATCCGGAAGAGTTCGTCGCGGCCCTTACGAAAGCGGGCTGGTTAGCGGCGCTGATTCCCGACGAATACGGAGGCGGCGGGCTCGGCCTGACGGAAGCCTCGGTAATTTTAGAAGAGATCAATCGCTCGGGAGCGAACTCGGCTGCGTGCCACGGGCAGATGTACAACATGGCCACGCTGTTGCTTCACGGTTCGGAGGAGCAAAAGCGAAAATACCTGCCGAAAATTGCCGGCGGCGAATTGCGCCTCCAGGCGATGGCGGTCACCGAGCCAACGGTTGGCACCGACACGACAAAAATTCAGACGGCGGCGATTCACAAGGGCGACCGCTACGTTGTGAATGGCCAAAAGGTGTGGACTTCGCGCGTGCAACACTCGGACCTGATGATTTTGCTGGCTCGCACGACGCCGCTGGCCGACGTCGCGGAGAAGTCGGACGGTCTTTCGATTTTCCTGGTTGACGTGAAAGAAGCGCTGAAAAAGGGCATGTCGGTTCGACCGATTCCCAATATGGTGAATCACGAGACGAATGAGGTGTTCTTTGACGGCCTGGAAATCCCGGCTGAGAGTTTGATCGGCAGAGAAGGCGAAGGTTTCCGTTACATCCTGACGGGCCTGAACGCCGAGCGCGCGCTGATTGCGGCGGAGTGCATCGGAGACGGATACTGGTTTGTGGAGAAGGCTAGGAAATACGTCTGCGAGCGAAAAGTTTTCGACCGGCCCATCGGGCAGAATCAGGGCGTGCAGTTTCCGATCGCGCAGGCGTATGTGCACGTCGAAGCAGCAAACCTGATGCGCTTCAAGGCGTGCCGATTATTCGACGCAAAGCAGCGGTGCGGCGCGGAAGCGAACATGGCGCTGCTGCTGGCCTCCGCTGCGTCGTGGGGAGCGGCGAATATGTGCCTCCAATCGCACGGTGGGTTCGGGTTCGCGAGCGAGTATGACGTGGAACGCAAATTTCGAGAGACGCGGCTGTATCAGGTGGCGCCGATCTCGACAAATTTGATTTTGTCGTATGTGGCTGAGCACGTGCTCGGTCTTCCGCGATCGTTCTGAACCGGATCATCGAATGAAATTGCAATGGCGTTTCTCGTTTCTGTCTGTCTTGTTTCTGGCCCCCTCCGCGTATGCCCAGCAGCCGATACCGCAGGGAACGATCCTTGCTGTGCGGCTGAATCACACGCTTTCCACAAAGAATGCGAAGCCCAACGGGATAATTTCGGCGCGCGTGATGCAGGATGTCCCGCTGCCCGGCGGCGGAAAAATCCACGAGGGCGCGAAAGTCACTGGACACGTGGTGGACGTGCGGCAGCCGCAGGGAGCGAGCGCTTCGATATCCTTTGTGCTTGATCGCGTGCTCACTTCGAAAAAGGGGTTGCGCGTGACGACGGATTTGCGGGCGCTCGCGTCCCTTCTGGCCGTGGATGACGCATTCGTGCCGGACTATGGAATGGGCGAAGGCGATACTTGGAGCGCGCGCACGACCATTCAGGTTGGCGGCGATGCTGTCTACTGGGGAGGCGGCAGCGTCATCGGCGCGTCGGGTCCGGTCGGCAAACCCGTCGAGGGCGCGGATTCCGGCGTGCTGGTTCAGGTTTCTGCGAATCCGGAGCGGCACTGCCGCGGCGAAATAAACGATAACCATGGCCCGCAGGCGTTGTGGGTATTTTCCTCAGATGCTTGTGGAGTTTATGGCATTGACGGGCTTTCGATCGCGCATGCTGGCCGCACAGAACCGATTGGGGTGATCGAGCTGGTCTCGAATCGCGGCGAAGTGAGAGTACGCATCGGAAGCGGGCTATTGCTTCGAGTGATTGCGCCGGCGGATTAAAGGTTCGCAGCGGTGGCGCAACGCGTCGCAAGCACGGGCAGAAAAAGTTGAGGGCGCAACACGCCTTGCGGCATATTGCGCCCTCTAAATCGAGCCGTAAAGTTCAGGCTTCCGAGTCAATCCGGCGACTCAACAGCCTTTCGGTTGCCGGGTCATTCCAAACTGATGCGTACAGCCTACGAGCTTTTCGATCCAGCCTGCTGTCGCGAAGGCCGTTAAACCATCGCGCCATTCAAACTGAACCGCAAGCCTCGGAGATTTGTTTATCCGGCCTCAGAATCGCTCCGGCGGTTAAGCCGGTTTGACGTCCGAGCGGACCGCTATGTCTCCGAGCCCCGCGAGCCAGCCTCGGGTCGCAATCGCTGTGAAGCTCTTGCGACTTTAGGCTGAACCGCGAAGTCGTCCTACTTCCCGGTTCTTCTCCGCGATCGCGTTAGCGGTTAAAACATTCACGATCCCGGCCTCGAACCGTTAAGTCTCTAACCTCTCCGGTTCAATCTGTGGCGCACGATAAACCCAGTGCGTTTTAGTGTCAATCACACGAAATTAAAAAACCTGTGGAAACGTGTGGATGCGTGTGGAAAAAATCGCGCCGCCGCTGCGCCAGTTGTTTGGAGAAATCATTCTTTGGAAGCCACGCCGGCAGTCATCAAGCCAACGTGCTCGATGCCCGCGCTGCGCATGATGTCGATCGCACGCGCGACTTGTTCAAACGGCACTTCATTCGCACCTTTCGCGAAGGCCACCTTATCGGCCCGCTGCTTGAAAATGTCGGAGAGACGCGGACCGAGCGAATTCCAGTCGCTCGTATCTTGATTGATCAGCAATTTGTCGCCTTGCAAGACTTGCACGACGATTGTGGCGGGTGGTCCGCTCTTCGATTGCTCCGGAGCGGGCTGGGGGATCAGAGTCGGCAATCCAGCGGAGGGCTTCGGCGTGATCACCATGAAGATTATGATCAGCACCAACAGCACATCGATCAGCGGCACGATGTTTGGATCCGACACAGGACCGCGTCCGTTTTCGCCGGTTGACATTCCCATGATCACTCCTCGGACTGTGCTTTGCCGCGCCGTCAAATGCTCGCCTAAAAGTTTTGACACCGCTGCTTCCGTTTGGTGCCAAAAGTGAGCGCCAGGAAACCACCGCTCGCTCAGGGAAAACGAGCAAAAAGCTGGTAAAGTGAACGAACACTAGAGGAGGACTTCATGCTGTTCGATTTCGCGGCAATGGCGCCGCGCGCGGGCTACAAACTTCTGGTTTCGACAGTCACGCCGCGGCCGATTGCGTGGGTGGTGAGCCAGAATCCGCAGGGTCAATTGAATGCGGCGCCGTTTTCGTTTTTCAACGTATTTTCCGGCGATCCGCCGGTCGTGGGAATCGGTATCGGGAGTCACGAGGGTGGACGCGCCAAGGACACTCGCCGCAATATTCATGACACGCGGGAATTTGTTGTGAATCTCGTCTCCGAGCAAGTGGCCGAATTGATGAACATCACGGCGATTGAATTTGAGCCGAGCGTGAATGAGCTCGTCGAAGCGGAGCTGGAAACCTTACCCTCGACGCACGTAAAGCCGCCGCGCATCGCCGCCAGTCCGGTTTCGCTCGAATGCAGACTGCTGCAAATCGTCGAGCTGGGCCCGAAGGACGGGCTGGTTCTAGGCCGCGTGCTGGCGATGCATGTGCATGACGAGCTGGTCCTCGATCCGATGAAGCACCACATCGATACGCCGAACCTGAAATTGATCGGGCGTATGCATGGCACCGGATGGTACGCGCGCACGTCGGACCTCTTTTTGATGGAGCGGATCCCGCGCGCGAAATGGACCTTGCGTGAAGAAAAGGCTTCTTCGAAAGCGTAGATGAGCGGTCCGCGGACGGAGTCTCCCTTGACGTTCTATCGCACCGATGACCTGCGCATAAAATCGACGGAGGTTGTGGTGCCGCCGGAGGTGCTCGAGCGGGAGTTGCCGGAGACGGAGGCGGCTTCGGCGACGGTCTTCCGCGCACGCAACGAAATTATCGAGATTCTGCGCGGCAAAGATGATCGGCTGCTCGTGGTTGTCGGGCCGTGCTCGATTCACGATCCGAAAGCCGCGCGCGAATACGCGGGCTTACTCAAGAACGCCATCGAAGAGCTTTCAAACGATCTGCTGATCGTGATGCGCGTCTACTTCGAGAAGCCGCGCACGATTGTGGGTTGGAAAGGATTGCTCAACGATCCCCATCTCGATCAATCGTTCAAAATCGACGAAGGATTGCGGCTGGCACGGCATCTGCTGATCGATCTCGCGGAGATGGGCGTCCCGGCGGGAACGGAATTTTTGGACATGATTACGCCGCAATACCTGGCGGGTCTGGTGAGCTGGGGAGCGATCGGCGCGCGCACGACGGAAAGCCAGGTGCACCGGCAGCTGGTATCGGGGCTTTCGTGTCCGGTGGGATTCAAGAACGGGACTTCGGGAGACGCCCAGATCGCGATCGAGGCTGTTTTGTCCGCGGGCCAGCCGCACACATTTCTCGGCCACACGAAAGAAGGGCGCACGGCGATTTTCGTCACCACCGGAAACACCGACTGTCACGTGATTCTGCGTGGCGGGCGGAAAATGGCGAATTACTCGGCCGAAGCGGTCGGTGAAGTATGCCACCAACTCAAGGACGCGGGGCTTGCGGCGCGCGTCATGGTCGATTGCAGCCACGCCAACAGCAACAAGGATTACAGGCGGCAGGCCGTCGTTTGCCACGATGTCTCGCGGCAAGTTGAAAATGGCAGCGCGCAAATTCTTGGCGTGATGCTCGAAAGCAATCTTGTGGCTGGCGCGCAGAAAATGGTTGATGGGCGCGCGTTGGTCTACGGGCAGAGCATCACGGATGCATGCATGGGGTGGGATGAAACGCTTCCGTTGCTGCGCGAGCTAGCTTCTGCCGCTCGCGCACGGCGATCGCAAAGTCGGGGCGTTACGGCCGGAAAATCGCGAGAGCGCGGTTAGAACGCGAAGTGGATATACAGAAAGACGAGAGCGACGAACCCGCCGATGCCCAGCGCGAATCCGCCCAGATGCAGCCGCGGGTGGATCGCTCGCGCGTACTTGATGCTCGCTACCAGGAAAACGATATTTGACACCACGGCGAATGCAAATCCGCCCAGCACGAGCGCTTCCGGCAAGATCGCACGCGCAGTCCAGCGGGCCGGGTCCAAAGTAATAAATGCAAGGACGGCCGAACCGAGCGTCACCGTAGCCGCAGTCGCGAACGTATACCCTGCCGCGAATCCCACGTTCGCGTGGAGCAGAAAAAGCAGGAAAGCAATCGCGTACTCGGCAAAGACGACGAAGGCCACCACCGCTCGATAGCGCGGGTCTGTCGGACCGAAGAATTGCGTCACCGAAAAACAGACCGCCGGGATCAGCACGTTGGCGATGGCAGCGACCCAAAGCGCGGTGCCCAGAACGTGCCGGCGCGGGCGGGCGGCGACGTCTTCCCCTGCGGGGCTGGTTGAGATGTCCGTTGACACGGGATTGATGCGGCGGATTATACAGCAGATGCAGGTATGGAAAAGCGTCTCTTTCACGCGTAAACTACCGGAACCAAATCGCCCGGTGATGCCCAGCCTTACCCATCGAACGGAACGACTGCTGCGTCTCGGAGTGGCGGCAACACTCGCCGCTTGCTCAATCGGGGCGGCGCTTTGTTCGGCGCAATCGACCGGCGAATCGGAAAGCAGTAGCGCGGAAACAAGCACGCCGCCTGCACCGCACGCCGATGCACCTCCTTCCGCTTTGCTGGATACAGGATTCCGCGACCTCTACGAATTGAACTTCAAAGACGGCCGCGAGCAGTTTCTCTCGTACGAAAAACTCGAGCCGCATGACCCCATGGGCAAGGCTGCGGAGGCAGCCAGCTATTTGTATGAGCAGTTGAATGCCAAAGGAATTTTCACCTCGGAATTCTTTCTGAACGACCAAAAATTCTTGGGCGGTGCGGCTGGCTCCCCGGGCGAGAATCGCAACGATGCCTTCCTCGACGCCAACCACCGCGCGCGCGAGATGGCCAATGAGCGGCTCAGCGCCGATCCTCAGGATAAACAGGGTTTGCTTGTCCTCACGATGACGGATGGCATGGAAGCCGATTACGACGCGCTCGTCGTGAAAAAACAGATGGCCGCCCTGGGTCTGACCAAGCAGGCGGACGCCGAGGCGCTGAAATTGCTCGCCATCGATCCCACGGCGGAAGATGCCTACATGGCTCTGGGCGCAGCGAACTACATCATTGGGTCCCTGCCCGGATACAAGCGCGCATTTCTCTGGTTCGGCGGCGTTCACGGCGATCGCGAGCGAGGCATGGACCAGCTGCAGCGGACCGCCGAGCATGGGCATTATTTCCAGCCCTTCGCAAAAGCGTGGCTCGCGCTGGCTTGCGAACGCGAACATCAGACGGAGCGAGCCCGTAAACTCCTTTCCGAACTCGCTGCAGAGTTTCCGGCGAATCCGCTGTTTGCCAAGGAACTGGCCTTGCTGGATCACCCTGCCGAGCGGAAGCAGTAAGGAAACGCTCTGTGCTCTTTTGCGGGATTCTCTGATATTTTAGAAAAGTGCGAGTTCGGAGTCGTATCGTGAGCGGTTTCTCTCGCCAGTCGGGCTGCCAGACGCCGAAGCGCCAGCTTCGACTGTACCGCGCCGGATTGTGCCTCCTGATGCTCCTTTTGTCGCTGAGCTTCCCGGGAATGGCGTCAACGAATCGAGATTCAACGGCTCAACCCGCCATGCGTTCGGTCGCACGGGCGCAGTTCGCGGTGGCGGATTTCGACGGCGATGTGCGCCCCGACCTTGCAACGATCGAATCCGGGACGAACCATGCGGGCGCGACGGATTACTGGGTCCAGCTCCGGCTCACCACGGCCGGGAGGCAATTGATTCGCCTTGTCGCACCGGCGGGCGGCCTATGGATCGAGGCGCGCGACGTCAATGGCGACCATGCCGTCGACCTGGTGCTGACCACCGCCTGGTTTAATCGGCCTGTAGCAATCCTTCTGAATGATGGCCACGGGAGATTTTCGCGCGTCCAGCCGGCGGCGTTCCCGGAGGCGTTCAGCGAGTCCGGAATGAATTGGGGCTCCAGTCCGCAAGCCGGACTGACGCCCGCGGCCGTTCCCGCGCAATCGAACGTGAGCTTCCACGCTCAACGGCGAGATTTCGATCGAGTACCTTCAGCCCGGTTTGATTTTCGTTCAGATGACGCACGCCTTCGCGACGTTTGTCCGTGTTCCATCCGCGGCCGGGCGCCTCCTGCCCTCGTCTAGCAACCCCTTTAGCTAAGCCATGACTGCGTCTCATTCCTGGCGCAGTTCGAATAACGCCCCAACAACCGAGGCGCGGCGGCATCCCTGTTAAGGCCTGCGCTTATCGCGCGGCAGCACTCGTTTCGCCCTGAATGGAGTGTTCGAGATGAGATCGAGTTTCAGAATCTCTCGCATCGTAACGCCAATTCTCGCGTTGGGATTGGCGGGTTGCGGTGCCACGGCAACTCAACAATCAGCGCAACTCCAGCCACAAAACAGCCAGGACCAGGAATACGTGCCGTCCGATGCTAAAGGAATCCAGACGATGGTCGTGCGAACGACGTCGATCCCGAATTCTCTGGACGTCCCGGCGCATATCGAGGCGGACCCCACTCGAGTCGTTCACGTGTTCCCGCCGGCGGGCGGACGAATCGTGGAGATGACGGTCCGTCCGTGGGATCGCGTTGAAAAGGGGCAGACTCTGGCGATCCTCGAAAGCGGCGATTTGTCGCGCGCGGTCGCGGACTATCACAAGGCGCTGGCTGACTCGCAGGTGAAAGATGAGGAGCTGAAGCGCGCGGAGGACTTGCTCGCGCATCATGCCATGGCTGTGAAGGATTATCAGCAAGCCCAAGCGGACGCCGCCAGCGCCCAGGCAGAACTCGAAGCCACGCGCGAGCAGATTCGCGTTTACGGCATGGACCCCGCGCATGCGTCCACGGAGCTTCGCCTGGCCGCGCCGCGCGGCGGCGTGATTCTCGATGTGGGCGCCGCGCCGGGGGAGTTCTCGAATGCGCTCTCCGCGCCGCAGCCGTTGTGCACCATCGCCGATCTCACCACGGTCTGGGCCGTGGGCGATATTTACGAAAAAGATTTGACGGCGGCAAAGGTCGGCGACGCCGCGCAGGTCACGCTCAACGCCTATCCGGGCAAGCAGTGGAGCGGCCGCATCAGCGCAGTTTCGGATGCCGTCGACCCCAACACCCGCACGCTCCATGTTCGCGTGGTTCTAACCAATAACGGAACGCAACTCAAACCCGCCATGTTCGGGATGATTCGCCTGCAGCGATCGTTAGGGCAGGGAATCGTCGTGCCTGCGGCGGCTGTGATTCGCGAGGGCAACACCGCGTACGTTTATGTGGGTGAAGGCAACGGGCGCTTCCTGCGCCGCAACGTGACGCTTGGGGGATCCGCGGGTGATTCCGTCGAAATCGCGT
>Ga0335078_10008405_pt1 | contig 15344 bp, 13 predicted proteins | sample Lox_Sample_32_FD_206711 | JGI IMG/M metagenome (GOLD analysis project Ga0335078, IMG submission 206711) | Soil microbial communities from Loxahatchee National Wildlife Refuge, Florida, United States - Lox_Sample_3.2 | ecosystem: Environmental > Terrestrial > Soil > Wetlands | place: USA... | reverse complement strand
CCCTACGAGTACGTTGCGCCTTCCTACTGGCTGCTCGATACGAAGCACGGCGGCGCTTACGGATTTAACACCGAAACCAGCCCTGGACCGGCGCCGCCGCCCGTCGAAAGCCTGCGCCGCATGCTCCCCGAAGGGCATCTCTGGCCCATCGATTCCACCTGGGATTTCCACAGCGGAGGCGGCGAATTCAAAGATATCCGCGTGTTCTCCGAAGCGCTCGACAATCGCTACGGAACGCCCACGAATGTCGAAGATTTCGCGCGCAAAGCCCAGGTAATGGCCTACGAAGGCGAGCGCGCCATGTTCGAGGCCTACGGACGCAACAAATTCGACTCCACCGGCGTCATCCAATGGATGCTCAACAACGCCTGGCCGAGCCTCATCTGGCACCTCTACGATTGGTACCTGCGGCCCGGCGGCGGCTACTTTGGCGCCAAAATAGCTTGCGAGCCGCTCCACATTCAGTACTCCTACGACGACCGCTCCATCGTCATCGTGAATTCCTACTTCCAGCCTTTTTCCGGCCTGAAAGCGACGGCCAAGGTGTACAACATCGACCTGGCGCAGAAATTCTCCGGCGAAACGGTCGCCAACGTCCCGGAAAACAGCAGCCGGCGCCTGTTCATCCTTCCCGAAATCCCGGGACTCAGCTCCACTTATTTCATAAGTCTCTCGCTGGCCGATAAGTCAGGTAAGATCGTGAGCCGCAACTTCTATTGGCTGTCGGCGGCTCCCGAAACGCTCGATTGGGAAAGAACTACCTGGTATGTTACGCCCACCAAGAGCTTCGCCGATTACAGCGCCTTAAACACCTTGCCGGTTCTCGATCTGAACGTCACGGCCCGGACGGAAGGCTCGGCCACCACCGTCACGGTAACGAATCCCGGCAAGACTCTGGCCTTCACGGTCCATTTGAAAGTCACCAGGGGCGGGGAAGAGATCCTGCCGGTACTCTGGCAGGATAACTACTTCCCGCTGCTGCCCGGAGAGAGCCGCCAGATAAGCGCGAGTTACCCGGCGGGACGCACGCCGCCGATGGTTGAGGTGGATGGCTGGAACGTCAGGGCGAAAGCGGTGCCGCCGGCGGCAAAATAACCTATTGCCAGCCGCCGCCCAGCGCACGGTATAACTGTACGAACGACAGCAATTCCTGCAACCGCAATTGCGCCAGTGCCAAACGCCCCTGAAACAAATTGCGCTCCGCATCGAGCACTTGCAGATAGCTGTCCAACCCGCCCTGATAGCGGAGATTCGAGAGCCGGGTAGTCTCCTGGAGGGCGTGAACCAACTGATCCTGTTGGCGGCGCTGCTCGCGCGTGTCGCGGTAGCCGATCAAGGCGTCGGATACCTCGCGGAAAGCGTTGTAAATCGACTTCTGGTATGCAATCACCATCTCCTGCTTCTGCGCCTCGGTCAATCGCACGGCCACGCGGACTTGGCCGGCGGTGAAAATCGGCAGGTTGGCAGCGGGAGATATGAACCAGTTGCGGGCGGGGTTGGTAAACAGCTCGGTGAGCGCCCGGCTCTGCCAGCCCAGCAGGCCGGTCAGCGAGATCTGCGGGAAATAATAGGCCTTGGCCACGCCGATCTGCGCATTGGCGGCGATCAGCCGCTCCTCCGCCTCGCGGATATCGGGCCGGCGCTCCAGAAGCGACGACGGCATTCCGGGCGGCAGTTCCGGCGGCAGGCCGAAATCGTCCATCGCCTTTCCGCGCGGGATCTCGCCCGGGGGCTTGCCCAACAGTAAGCTGAGCGCGTCTTCGGTCTGGCCGATCTCGCGTTCGGTGGCTGCCAACTGCGCGGACGCGATAAAGAGGAACTGCTCCGCTTCGTGGACGTCCAACGCGGTAACCGCGCCGTGTTCGTGGCGCACGCGCACCAGCTCCAGGTTGCGCGCGGCGATCTGTTCCGTGGAGTGGGCGATTTCCAGCTCCAGGTCGCGCTCGCGCAGCGTGAAATAGGTGTCGGCGACGTCGGCCACCAGCGAGATGAGCACGCCCCGCCGCGCTTCCTCGGCCGCCAGGTACTGCGCGCGCGCCGATTCGTTGAGCCGCCGCAGCCGGCCCCACAGATCGAGCTCCCAGGAAAGCGCCGCCCCGGTCTGCGTGTAACTGGAGGATATCGAAGTGGTCCCGGGCGGCAATTCCGTGTTGGCGCCGATCAACGAGGGCATGCTGCCGCTAAATCCGGCTTGCCCGTAGAGGAACGGATAGCGATTGGCGCCGGTAATGCGGAACTGCGCGCGCGCCTCCTCCACGCGCTGCGCCGCCATCGAGAGGTCGAGGTTCTGTTCGAGAGCGGTGGAGATCAGCTGGCGAAGCGTATCGTCTTCGAATAACGCCGTCCACTTAGTGTCCGCGAGCGACGACGCCGGCGCCGCCGGACTCGCGCCGCGATAGGAATCCGGCACCGGCACCGCGGGCCGCTTGTAGTTCGGGCCGACCGTGCACGCGGCCAGGAGGAACATCGGCAGAATCGGGCTAAAGCGCTTCATGTGGATTCTCCGCCGCGGGTTCCATCCCCGGACTCGGTTTGTGCGACACCAGCCGCTGGATCACGAAGAACAGCACCGGCACGATGAAGATGGCGAGCAGCGTGGCGGCGTTCATTCCGCCGAACACCGCCGTGCCCAGCGAGCGCCGGGAAGCGGCCCCCGCGCCCCTGGCTGTCAGCAGCGGAGTCACTCCCAGAATGAACGCGAACGAGGTCATCAGAATCGGCCGCAGCCTGAGCTTGGCCGCCTCCAGCGCCGATTCGCGAATGGGCATGCCGTGCTCGTGCCGCGAGCGGGCGAATTCCACAATCAGGATGGCGTTCTTGGCGGCTAGGCCGATAAGAGTCACGATCCCGATCTGCGTGTAAATATCGTACGGGTAGGCGCGCAGCCAGACGGCCAGCAGAGCTCCGAACAATCCCAGCGGCACGGCCAACAGAACGGCGAACGGAATCGACCAGCTTTCGTACAGCGCGGCGAGGAACAGAAACACCAGCACGGAAGCGAATCCGAAGATCACGCCCTCGTGCCCTTGCGCCAGTTTTTCCTGGTAGGTGGTGCCGGTCCATTCATAACTGTAGCCGGAGGGCAGCGCCGATCCCGCCAGGTCTTCCATGGCCTTCACCGCCTGTCCGCTGCTGAATCCGGGCATCGGCCCGCCCAGCAACTGCACGGCGCGATTGCGATTGTAACGGTAGATTACGTCCGGCCCGGCGGTCGCGGTCACCGTGGCGAGCGTTCCCATGGGGACCATGTTTCCATCCGCGCTGCGCACGTAAAAGCGGTTGATGTCGCGCGGCCGGCTGCGAAATTCCGGTTCAGCCTGTGCCAGCACTTGCCAGGTTCGGCCGAATACGTTGAAGTCGTTGATGTAGAGCCCGCCGAGAAAGGTCTGGAGGGTGTCGTAAGCGGCCGTAGTCGGGATGCCGAGTGTCTGAATTTTGTCCAAATCGAGGTCTACTTTGTAGGCCGGCACGTTGGAGCGGAAAGTGTTCACCAGCGGCGTCAGTTCGGGACGCCGCCGCGCGGCCTGCACCACCTGGTCGGCGGTCTGCGCCAGAGTCTCGACTCCGCCGCCGGTGCGGTCTTCCAGCATGAACTGGAAACCGCCGGTCGTGCTCAGGCCGAGAATCGGCGGAAGGCCGAACCCGTTCACCAGCGCTTCCGGAACATTCGCGAATTCCTTCTGCATGCGCGCCAGGATGGCCGGCAGGGTGCGGTCGGGCGTGTCGCGATCGTCCCAGTGCTGGAGGCGCGTGATCACCGTGGCCACATTGGAACTGCTGGTGCGCGTGGTGATGTCGAGTCCCCCCAAAACGAACGTGCCGGCCACGCCGGGAATGCGGCGCACGATATCCTCTACGCGGCGGCTGACGGCCTCGGCGCGCGGCATGGAAGCCGCGTCGGGAAGGCGGACGGTGACGAAGACCGTACCCTGGTCTTCTTCGGGAAGGAAGCCGGTGGGCAGGTGCCGGAATAGCGCGCCGGCCGCTACCCAGAAACATACCAGGCCGAACAGCGCCAGCACGGGCTTGCGGATCAGGCCCGAAACGCCGCCCAGGTAGCGCTCGCGGGTCCAATGGAAGCCGCGGTCGAATCCGCCGAAAAAGCGCGCGGCCAGCCCGCGAGTCTGCATTTTCGGTTGCAGTAGAATGGCGCTCAACGCGGGGCTGAGCGAAAGCGCGTTGAAGGCCGAAATCAGCACGGAGGCGGCAATCGTGAGCGCAAATTGCTTGTATATCTGGCCGCTGATGCCGCCCAAAAAGGCGACCGGGACGAACGCCGCCGCCAGAATGCAGGCGATGGCCACCACCGGCGCGGAGACTTCTTCCATCGCCAGGATGGCCGCCTGGCGCGGCGCCACCCCCTCGTCGATATGGCGCTGCGCCGCCTCCACCACCACGATGGCGTCATCCACCACGATGCCGATGGCCAGCACCAGGCCGAACATGCTGGTCATGTTGATGGAAAAGCCCAACAGCGGAAACAGCGCGAACGTGCCGATGATCGCCACCGGCACGGTGAGCAGCGGAATCAGCGTGGCGCGCCAGTTTTGCAGAAACAGAAAGACCACCACGATCACCAGGCCGGTGGCGATGAACAAAGTCATCATCACCTCGTGGATGGCGGCGCGGACGAAAACCGAGGAATCGTATGGGATCACGTAGTCCATGCCGGCGGGAAAGTTCTTCTTCGCCTGCTCCACGAAATTGCGCACGCGGTCGGCTGTGGCCACCGCGTTGGCGCCCGGAGAAAGATACACAATCAGGTTGCCGGAAGGCATGCCGCTGACACGGCTGAAGCCGGAGTAGCTGAACGCGCCGAGTTGCACGTGGCCGATATCGCGGATGCGCACGAGACCGGTGTCGGGCTGCCCGCGCAGCACGATGTTGCCGAATTCCGCCGGGTCCGCCAGCCGGCCCTGCGCCGTCAGGCTGTACTGATATTCCGTCCCCGCGGGCGCCGGCGGCTGGCCGAGCGCTCCCGCGGGATTCTGCCGGTTCTGCGCATTGACGGCGCTATTGATGTCGCTGGCGGTAATCCCCAATTCGGCCATGCGGTCGGGGTTTACCCACACGCGCATCGAGTAGACCTGGTTGGCGCCCAGGCGGCATTCGCCCACCCCGTCGAGGCTCGCCACCTGGTTCAGCAGATTGATCTGCGCGTAGTTGGTGAGAAACAGGGAATCGTAGCGCCCATCCGGCGAAACCAGGCTGACGCTGGTAAGAAACGCCGTGGACACCTTTTTCACGATCACGCCCTGCCGCTGCACGTCCATCGGCAGGCGCGGCATGGCGATGCTCACGCGGTTCTGCGTTTGCACCGTAGCGGTGTCGGGATTGGTGCCCAGCCGGAACGTGACCTGAATGGAGAGCGAGCCATCGTTGCCGCTGCTCGACATGAAGTACAGCATGCCATCGAGCCCGATGAGCTGCTCTTCGATGGGCTGGGCCACCGTTTTCTCCAGGTCCTGCGCGTTGCCGCCCAGGTATGCGGTGGTGATCTGCACTACCGGCGGCACCACCTCGGGATAGCTGGCCACCGGCAGGCCGGGAATCGCCACCGCTCCCAGGATCACGATCACGATGGCGATCACCATCGCGAACACCGGATGACCAATGAAGAATCGCGCCATAACTAAATCCCCGCCGGTGAGGCGAACGCCTGCGGGTCGACCCGCATACCCGGCCGCACCTTCAACTGGCCCTCGACGATGACGCGGTCGCCCGGGTTCAAACCTTGTTCCACGATCCAGGAGGACCCCACCGGCTCGCCCGTGACGATGGTCCGTTGAACCACCTTGTTGTCCGCATCCACGGTGTAGACCGCCCGCATGCTCTGCAACTGCTGCACGGCCCTTTGCGGCACGAGCAGGGCATTCTTGCGATGCACCACCTGCACGCGAACCCGGCCGAACTGTCCGGGCAGGATGGCGTGGTGCGGGTTGGGGAACTGCGCCTGCAACTCCAGCGTCCCGGTCTTGGGATCCACCTGGTTGAGCGCGTTCTCGATATGTCCGGCGAGGGGATACTGCGATTGGTCCGCCAGAATCAGGGTGAGTGGCAGGCTGCCGCCGGGCATCGCCTGTCCGCCCTTGGTCCACGAGAGGTATTCCGCTTCGGTGACCTTGAAACGCACCCAGATCGGGTCGAGCGGCACGATGGTGGTGAGCGGCTGGGGCGAATTGGGCGTCACCAGCCCGCCGATCGGCACCAGCGTGTCCCCGATGCGCCCATCGATAGGCGATGAAATGGTGCCGTATTGCAGGTTCAGCTCCGCCGTCTGCAATGCCGCCCGCAACGCTTCGACCTTGGCCTTCATGGCGTCGATCTGCGTACGCGCGGAAAGCGCGGTTTGATCGACATTGGCTTTCAGCGAGGCGACATTGGCGGTGTTGGCCTTGAGCGCCGCCGTGGCGGCGTCCAGATCCTGCTTGGAGGCGGCATCGGCTGCCACCAGCGGGGTCAGGCGATCGACATCCTGCCGCGCCTTCGCCAGGTTGGCTTCGGCCGCCGCCAGGTTGGCCTGCGCCTGGAGCAGCGCCACCTGTTTCTGGGCGAATTCCAGGTCCGCCTCGGCCTGGTGCAGGTTGCCCGTGGCTTGTTCCACCGCGGCTTTGTAAGGGCGCAAATCGAGGACGTAGAGAACCTGGCCCGCCTTGACATCCGCTCCCGGACGGAAAAGCCACTGGTCGAGGTATCCTTCGACGCGTCCGCGAACCTCCACCATGTTACGGGCATAAGTCTGCGCCGCGAAGTCGGAATCGAGCGCCACATCGCGCTGCGTGATGGTCGCCACCAGAACCTGCGGCGGCGGGGATTGCGCCGCCACGTTGCGGGGAGCGGGCGCACTGCAACCGGCGAGGAAAACTACTGAAAGTAAGCCAGTTACGAACGGGACCGTTGCACTGTGATCATGCTTGTTTTGAAAAAGTGACATAGCCGGCGGCCTTTGGGACCGTGGCTACCGGAAACGCCGCTACCGGCGCGCGTCCCGACCGACGCGAATCCGACTCCGCCCGCCCAACCGCGCAACGATCCGCTACTTTATTTTGATACCTGATTATCTAATATTGCGCCCGCCGTGTCACGCTTTCGAATCGAATGAGGCGGCGCGGCCGCCAGCTCCGTCTTTCGTCGGCCGAACCAACCTGCCGCGCGGTAATCCAGCAGTGTCAACCGCCCCCTCTTGTGCGAAACTCTTGAATTGGTACTCGACGGCCACCTCTCGGAACTCGCCGGCCTCACCGCCGAAGCGGAGCGCTTCTGCCGCGCGCATTCGCTCCCCGTGGACGTGGAGTTCGATCTCCACCTCGCGCTCGAAGAGCTGTTCGTGAACAGCCTCCGCCACGGTGCGTGCGAAGGCCTGGCCGGCGCCGTCGAAGTGCGCCTCTCCCTCGTTCCCGATGCCGTGGTTCTGGAATACGCCGATCGCGGCGCGTCATTCGACCCCACTCAGGCGCCCGAGCCCGACGTGACGGCGCCGCTGGCCGAACGTGCCGGCGGCGGCCTCGGTCTTCACCTGGTGCGGCAAATCATGCGCGATATCGAGTACCATCGTGTGGATGGGTGGAACCGCCTGCGCATGCGGCGGCCCATTCCCGCGGAGGGAGAATGATCGAAGCCACACAGGAAACCCGCGCCGGATGGCTGGTGGTCGTTGTCAAAGGCCGCGCCGATGCCGAAACCGCCGACCAGCTCGAATCCGCCCTGCGATCGGCAGTGGAACAGCACGCCAAAGTCGCCGCCGATTTGAGCGCGCTCGATTATATTTCGAGCGCCGGCCTCCGTGCCGTCTTGCAGGCGGCCCGCGCCGCCGAGACGCAAAACCGCGAGTTCGCCGTCTGCGGCATGAGCGCGCCCGTGAAAAGAGTTTTCGACATGAGCGGAATGCATCACGTGTTGACCATTCACGGAGAGCTGCCATGCTGACCATGCTGGAAGAAGTCGTCCTGCTGGCCGTGGATGAGCAGACCGGCAACCTGCGATCCACCCGCGAGTTTGGAACGGCCTACGCGCTCGTGGGCGCGCTGTTCTTCGACCTCGCCCTCGAGCGCCGCATCGATACCGGCACGCAAACCATCCGCATCGTCGATCGCGCCGCCACCGGCAACGCCACGCTCGACCGCGTGCTGGCCGAGATGGCCGCAAAGCCGCACCTCACCACCGTGCGGCAATGGATCGAAGAGATCTTTCTCAACCGCCGCGATCTGGAGGGCGAAGCGCTGGCCTCGCTGATCGCGCAGGGAATCCTGCGCCACGAGAAAACCAAGCGCATGTGGATCATCGACGTGGAGCGCTTCCCCATGGTGAACGATCGCCCGCAGCAGCACGTGAAAGCGCGCCTCGCCCAGGCCATCCTCACCGACGGCATTCCCGACACGCGCGATATCATGCTGGTGAGTATCGCGGAACAGTGCGGCCTTCTGGGCTACGTGCTGAGCGACACGCAGCTTCAGAATCGCCGCCAGCGGGTGGCGAACCTGTGCCGCCTTGAAACCATCAGCCGGCAGGTGAACGACGCCATCGCGGGCCTCGATTTCACCCGCCAGCAAAGCGCCGGTAAGATAGTGTAATGCCGTCGCTTTCCACTGCCGCGCGCGATTCCTCGCCGCCGCGCGGGGCCCTCTATGCCATCGGCGCGCTGAGCGTCGCGGTGGCTGTGTTCCTCATCTGGCTGATTTATTTCAAAGGGCGGGTGGCCGCGCCGGCATGGGTGTCGTCGCTGCCGGCCGCAAATGCCGCCTTCAATTCTCTCAGCGCCCTGTGCCTGCTCGGCGGATATTTCAACATCCGCCGCCGCAACGCCGCCATCCACAAGCGATTCATGCTATCGGCCACGGCGTTCTCGGCGCTGTTTCTCGCCAGCTACATCACCTATCATTCCTATTACGGCGACACTCGCTTTCCTGGGCAGGGATGGGTCCGGCCGGCCTATTTCGCGCTCCTCATCAGCCACATCGCGCTCTCCATGGCGGCGTTGCCGTTGATCTTCGCCACGCTGTATTTCAGCCTGAGCGGTAAGTTCCCCTTCCATCGCAAGGTGGCGCGCTGGACGTTTCCCATCTGGATGTATGTGTCGGTAACCGGAGTGTTGGTGTTCTTCGTCCTGCGCGCTTACACCGGAGAGTAACTCAACCGAGCTTCAGCAGTTTGACGAAAAGCGGCATGGGATTCTGCGGATTCTCCATGCGCAGCAGCTTATCCGTCCGCAGTTGGACCCCCTCCATCCATTCGGGATGCGAGAGAATGTAGAATTGCTCATTGCGGATCGCGCGGAACACTGCATCCGCCACCTCGACAGGCGGCATGGCGGCCGCGATCGCCGCCTTGAATGCCGCCAGGCCGGCTTCCATCTGCGGCGTCAGCGGGACCGGCGGATTCCGCAGTTCCTCGGGCCGATGCCGCTCCGCATTGGCGATGTCGGTCCGCACCAGCCCCGGGCACAGCACCGATACTTTCACCGCCGATTTCTGCTGTTCGAGTGCTAGGTACATGCTCTCCGACAGCGCCACCACCGCATGCTTGGTCGCGGCGTAGGGAGCCGAACCGCCGCCCACCACCAGCCCCGCCATCGACGATGTGTTGACGATATGGCACTCCGTATTCTGCGCCAGCATGATCGGCATGAACACCTTCACCCCATGGAGCACGCCCCAGAAGTTCACGCCCATGACCCACTCCCAATCGTTCCACGTCGCTTCCCACGCCGGTCCGCCGGCGGCCACGCCGGCGTTGTTAAACAGCAGGTGCACCTGGCCGAATGCCTCGACCGTCCGGCGGGCCAGGGCTTCGACATCGCCCCGCCTGGCGACGTCTGTCTTCACGGCAAGCACATCTGCGCCCGTGCTCTTCAATTCCGTTTCGGCCGTGGCGAGATTGTCCTCGTCGATATCGGCGAGGACAACTTTCATGCCCTCGCCGGCGCATCGTTGGGCGATCGCACGCCCGATGCCACTCGCCGCTCCGGTAATCACCGCGACCTTGTTTTGGAATTCTCTCATGACTTACTTCCCCGGTACCTCCAGCGTCAACTGCTTAGTCGCTTTGTGCCCTTTTTTGTCCATCACCGTGAGGGTGTAAGTGGTGGTCTTCTCCGGAGCCACCAGCCACTGGCCGAAAGGAGCGGAATCCTCCAGGGCGGGCATGTCCGGCGGATCCACCCTCACGCTGCTGGCGTTTTGGAACGCGAAGGCGACGGTGAAATAATTCCGGCCCCCTTCGACTGTGTGCTTCACCACTTCGAATTGGGTGATGCGCGGGCGGCTCCCGACATCCGGCTTCACCGCCAGCGTGAACGCGGCCGTAACGGTTTTGCCGTCGTTGCCCTCCGCCGTCAGAGTGTACGTGGTATCGTGCTTCGGCGCCGCCTCCACGCAGCGATTGAGCGCCGGGTAGACTTCCGCCACCGCGGGATCGATGCGCACCGCTTTGGCGTTGACCACGCCGTAGCAGATCACCGTGCTCTGGTCGTCCAGAATCTCGCCGTCGCGCGCGTAGAATTGCAGAATTCGCACCGCCGAGCCGCCATAAGTACCGAGGAACTTCGACTTCTGTTCGGCGGTCGCCTCCGCAAGCCTGTGACGTTCGGCGAAATGCTGGTTGGCCGTGTGCCGCGCCACCAGGACGTACGTCAGGTAAACCACGGCGATGATCGTGCCCACGGCCAGCGGAATTTGCAATTGTCTCAAAAATTCGCGCACGTCCGCAGCATAACACCGGACCGCCTCGCCCGCTAACCAAAGACATATTGCCGGGGAGGCGAGCCGAAAGTTATCGTTTGACCAACGATCCTTTCTACAACTTGGAACGGGCCCGCTTTCAGATACCGGCGGGCCCATCCATTCCGGTACCCGCGACTTTACAGCGGCCATCCTTTTCTCATACTCTCGTAGGGTGTCGTCTACCGTAACCGCACTCAGAACCCGTTTCCGCAGCCAGCGTATTTCCCGCTTCACCGAGTCCGTGATCCGCGAAATGACGCGGCAGGCCATGGCCCGGGGCGCCATCAATCTGGCCCAGGGATTCCCCGATTTTCCCGCGCCCGCGCTGCTCAAACAATCGGCCATCGATGCCGTGGAGGCCGATATCAACCAGTACAGCGTCACCTGGGGCGCCCCGCCGTTTCGCCAGGCGATCGCCGCCAAGTATCGCCACACTTACCGGATGGACTACGATCCGGAGCAGGAAATTACCGTCTGCTGCGGCGCCACCGAAGGCATGGTGGCCACGCTGCTCGCCGTCCTTAACCCCGGCGACGAAGTCGTGCTCTTCGAACCCTTTTACGAAAATTACGGCCCCGACACGCAGCTTTGCGGCGCCGAAACCCGCTACGTCACGCTCCACGCGCCCGACTGGCGCTTCGATCCCGGCGAATTGCGACGCGCCTTCAACCCGCGCACCCGCGCCATCATCCTCAACAGCCCCAACAATCCTACCGGCAAGGTGTTTTCGCGCGAGGAATTAAGCCAAATCGCCGAGCTCTGTCAGGAATTCGATGCGCTCGCCATTACCGATGAGATTTATGAACACATACTTTATGACGGCGCCGTTCACACTCCCATCGCTTCTCTGGACGGCATGCGGGGACGCGCGGTGCTGGTGAACAGCATGAGCAAGACCTATTCGGTCACCGGTTGGCGGGTCGGTTGGGTGTTGGCGCCGCCCGATCTCACCAATTCCATCCGCAAGGTCCACGATTTTCTGACCGTGGGAGCCGCCTCGCCGCTCCAGGCTGCCGGCGTGGTAGCGCTGGGACTTCCGGACCGGTATTACCAGGAGTTGGGAAGCGAATACGCCCGGCGCCGCGATCATCTCATGAGCGGTCTGGAGGCAGCCGGATTCCGCTGTTTTCGGCCGCGAGGCGCCTATTATGTGATGACTGACGTTTCCGCCTTCGGATTCCAGGACGACGTAGAATTTGTTCGACACCTGATCGAATCCGTGGGCATCGCCGCCGTTCCGGGATCGAGTTTCTACGCCCAGGGGTGCGGTAGTCAACAAGTACGCTTTTGTTTTTGTAAAAAGTATGAGACGCTAGAATTAGCCAAGTATCAATTAGCGAAACTGAATGCCGGGTAGCAATTTTCCACTGGAGGAAGGCCGCATGCTTCCACAGTTCCTTCTGCCGGAGACCATCGTCCGCGAAGCCGGTCAGTCTCCCAATATCGATTTGGGCGAACTCCAGTCAGGGACACTGGTGCTCACCCTGGGGCTCACGCGCATCATCGAACAGCAAAGCATTGACGTGTCCATCTGGGGTTCCACCGACGGGACCGATTTCGGCGCCAAACCGCTGGTGGCCTTTCCGCAAAAATTCTATTGTGGAACCTATCAGATTCTGCTCGACCTCGCCGAGCGTCCGGCCCGGTTCCTGCGCGCCAAATGGCAGGTGAACCGCTGGGGCAAAGGCGACCCCAAGCCCTTGTTCGGCGTCTACATCTTCGTCCAGGTCCTCGAGCACGAACTCGCCCTCCACGCGTAGAAAAGCTTTCCGCCTTCAACCATCGGCATGCCGCGGCTGGCCTTGCGTCCGCGGAACTGAACGCCGATCGCTGACAGCCTAATTCCCTGCTATCGTAAAAAGAAAGCTGGGCTTTCGCATGATCACTCGTCAGCAGGCGCTCGACTTATTCGCATCCGGCGATCTCATCGGCATCGGCATGGAGGCGGACGCCGTCCGCCGCCGCTGGCATCCCGAAAACGTCGTCTCCTACATCATCGACCGCAATATCAACTACACCAACTTCTGCACTGAGTATTGCACCTTCTGCGCGTTCTACCGTCCGATGGGCCACGCCGAAGGGTACGTGCTGCCCAAAGAGGTCATCTTCCAGAAGATCCAGGAGACACTCGACCTCGGCGGCACCGGCGTGCTCATGCAGGGCGGCCTCCATCCCGATCTCAAAATCGAATGGTACGAAGACCTGTTCCACAGCATCAAGCAGCGCTATCCGATCCACCTCCACTGCCTCTCGGCGCCGGAAGTGACGAATATCGCCGAAGTCAGCGGCTTGAACTTGCGCGACACCATCCAGCGCCTCATGGACTCGGGTCTCGATTCCATTCCCGGCGGCGGAGCCGAGATTCTGGACGACGCCGTGCGCCATCGCATCAGCCGCCTGAAGTGCAATACGCAGGATTGGATCGACGTGCACCGCACCGCTCATCGGCTCGGCATGCGCACCACCGCGACCATGATGTTCGGCTGCGGCGAAACCATCGAGCAGCGCATGAATCATCTCGAGCTCGTGCGCAATTTGCAGGAAGAAACGGGCGGATTCACGGCCTTCATCCCCTGGACGTTTCAGCGCGAAAATACTTCGCTCGGCCGCTTCATCAAGGAAGAAGCGACCGCCGTGGAATATTTACAGACGCTCGCAATCTCGCGGATTTACCTCGATAACTTCGCAAACGTGCAATCGTCGTGGGTGACGCAGGGGCTGAAGACCTGCCAGTTGGGTCTGAAGTTCGGCGGTAACGACGTGGGCAGCATCATGATCGAAGAGAACGTGGTGTCGGCTGCCGGCGCGCATCACCGCGCCAGCGAAGAAGAACTCCGCCGCATCATCCGCGATGCGGGCTTCGTCCCCAAGCAGCGCGATACCCTCTACCGCACATATTTTTTGAATTGAGCCGCGACCCCTCTCACTACTCCTCTGAGACCTCGCAGGCGGCAATCTCTGCGCGAGATGCCGCCCGCACTCTGCCGCCCACCAAAGCCCATGAAGACGCGGTTCGGCCGGACCTAATAGCTGATAGCTTCTTTCAACACATCGCGGCCATCAGCGCCCCGCGAGCCGTCGAATGCAACGGGTCGCTAGACAGGCGTACTTCCGAGAGCTTCACCGGGAAATCCTGCGCCTTCAGAGCCGCGGAGAATTGATCGAGGAAGCCCTTCGGCATCGCCGTGCCGCCACTCAGCACCAGCGGGATCGCCTGATCGAGCTTGGGCAGCCGCTGCGTGGCGGCGATGTGCGTGCGCAGCGTCGCCGTCAGGTTTTCGATCACGTCGTGGTAGTACACCGTGAGCGCGTTGGCTGTACGGTCGTTGCTGAGGCCGTTCAGGCGGAAATTCGTCTCCTTGATGACGCGCAGGCGCGTGGCCAGCTCGCCCGTGACCGCCGCCGCCTGGTTGTCGATAAAATCCCCCGCCTTCGGCACCGCGAACGTCAGCACCGGCACCGAAAGCACCGCCAGGCATGCGTTGCACAAACCGCTGCCGCAGGAAACCCCGATGCCGGTGAAGTTCGACCCGCCCAGCTCGCCGAAAACTACCGCCAGGCCTTCCGCAATCGCCGTCGGCACATAGCCCAGGTCCTTCAGGATCAGTTTCATCGACGCATCATGGTAGGAAATCGCGGCGTCCCCATCGCCGGTGGCGGCGGGCACGCTGAAATACACCTTCTGCCCCTCGGCGTTCGCCCGCCCGAGCAGCTTTCCGATGATCCCGCGCATCACCGCCAGGCTGTGCCCCTCCTGCGGATTGAGCACCCCGTTCACCATCGGCCGGCGCGTCTCCACGTGGAAGATCTCGGCGAATTTCTGGGCGTCGTTGCCGGCCACCAGGATGTCGTCGCCCTGCACTTCGTGGAACACGTTCTCCCTCTGGAGCAGGCTTTCCGCCAGCTTCGAGAAGGGGATGGTGAGAAAGGCGTTGAGCTGCGAATCGTAATGATATTTCTTGTCCGCGTTGCGCGCCACCACGACCCGGCTGGTGCCGATGTCGAGGCCGATCGGCTGCGTATAAAGTTCTTCGGCGTTGTTCATGGGCGGTCTCCTGATTTAAACGTTATCTGCGAACCGCCACGCGTTCCAGAACGGCGCTCACCGCGTTGGGCGCGGCGCCGTTCCCTTGCGGCACGCAAAATGTAGCCGCGTCGGTGATGCGTTGCGATTCCTGCTGCTTGCGCTTCTGCCAGGCGCGGAAATTGTCCTGTTCGCGCGCCACGTGGTCGGAGTTGGCCTGGATGCGCGCCAGATACTGGCTGGTCAGGCGCTCCATTTCGGCGTGCAGTTGTTTGTTTTCCTCGGCTTTGGCGGATTCGAAGGCTTTCATCTCCTCCAGCCGCTTGTCTTCGTATTCGTCCAGTGACCGGTTGCGCGCCACCGCGTCCTGCAACAGTTCGCCGATCTCGATCTCAGCCGCTTCCAGCGCCATCATGAGCGAATTGCGCTTGGCCTCCGGCGTCATGTCCGCCAAATGCCGGTTATTCAGCATTTCCGCGACCTTCAGGATGGTGTATCCCTTCGCCGGAGCCGGAATTTCGGCCGCGCAGTAAACTTCTTCGAAACTGCCCAGCCTGGGGGCTGCCACCTTGGCGGTCTCCGACGCCGCGGCGTCTGCTTTC